>Ga0172380_10002405_pt1 | contig 28826 bp, 59 predicted proteins | sample Leawe162metaG_FD_119747 | JGI IMG/M metagenome (GOLD analysis project Ga0172380, IMG submission 119747) | Leachate microbial communities from a municipal landfill in Southern Ontario, Canada - Leachate well 162 metaG | ecosystem: Engineered > Solid waste > Landfill > Unclassified | place... | reverse complement strand
TTTCGTTTTTAATCAGGGGGCCAACAACTGATTGAAGGAAATTGAGTTCCAGTGGATTGTTGAAGACGAGTTCTCCAATACGCTGTCGGTTGAACTTCCCACGTTCATCGGTGATATCTTTGTAGTACGGTCTTTTGGATTCTCCGGAGATAATCCCTAGGTGTTTTTCCCTGTCATTGATTTCGATATCCCAACGGAGCCTGAGTTGTTCTTGAACTTCGGGTCGTTCGAAGACTTTGCGTGAGATAGCGTCAGCGTCGATGACGGGGAGCGAAAGCATTCGACCGAGTTCGTGGGCGAATGTGGATTTACCGGAGGCCATGCCTCCTGCGATGCCGATGAGCATTTCAGAATCCTTCTTGTTTCCAATTGACGGTTTCGGGAATTAGGCGAGGTGGTTGTTCAATTTTCAAAATCGTGGGGCAGTTCATGAATGACGGATGAGGGATGTTGAAGGCTGAAATTTCTTCACCGTTAACTCGGTAAAGGTTTACAAATTTTGTAAACCCGAATACTGACACAGTGACGTATTGTTTAACCATGACAGCTTCATTTTGGCCTACCATTTCTGCATAATGCAATATCAGGAAGATGTGTGGGCGATCGTTTGGGGAGCAACACCACTCGATGCGGAGAACATCATCTCGAAGGCATTTATGCAAGAGTGTCAGCCAATTGACAGGAAACGGATCGTCTGACCATCTTTTGTCGTAGAGGGACTTATTGAAGTAATCCAGATCGATAAAGATCGTGCGGCGGTCAAACATTAGAATCCTTCTTGTTTCCAGTTGACTTTTTCAGGATCAGCAGGTTTGAATCTTGGTGGAAGGACGATGAAAGTGCCGTTTGGGCTGTGGACTACAAGTGCGGACAAATGAGCGAAGTCATAGGGAGTCATGTAGTAGGAATATTCTCTATGTCCCCAAAGATTCCCATCTGCGTCATAGAAGAGATGCCTACAAAAGATGAATACGATTTCGTACCTATCATCTAGAAGCTCCTCTCTCGATGGACTTTCCGGACGACGACATAGTTTTGGATCATAGAACCAACCGAACTCATCGATCTCGTGCTCAAATAAGCAATCGATGAGTTGATTACAGTTGATCAACTCGTGGTAGATGAAATCCCTATGGGCCATGTGCCTTCCGTGAGGGTATCGATCATACCTTCCGATCTTGATCATGATTAGTAAGTTGGTTTGTTGAGGTAGGTAATAAGATCGCCTACGGTCATTAAACTTTCAATTGTGCCGTCGGCGACAAGCTCGCCCAACTGGCGGGCCAAATCACGTCGGAAGCGGGCCACCATTTCTTGGGGACTACCTCTGGATAGGTTGATGTTGTTGAAGTTCGGGAGTGGTTTGTCGTTTGACATTACTTCTTCTTTTTGGCTTTGGGTGCTTTGAACTTGGGATGAACAACTGCTTCTAGGAGAACGCCATCGACAACCTTTCGGTGCCAAGCGTCGGCTTCTGCGTGAGTCTTGACGATGAACTGGCAAGCGTTCTCGTTTTCCAAGTCAAATTGAACATGGAGACAACCGGGGATCATGCCCATGACCTTTTCGATAAAGGCTGGCTTGTTTTCTTTTGGAAACAGATCCGGCAGTAGATCAATCCGTTCGAGAAGGCTTTCGATTGAGTCGTCAATGAAGATCATGGCTGACTCACGAAACTCTCCAGTTTCGTCATAAAGCCAAAGCTTCTTTTTCGACTTTCCGTGGTTGAGTCCTATCTCGATATTCTCGACTGTATCGCAACAGTCTCCTTCATCGTAATACCAGTGGTGATCGGTTGCGTCTCCAAGAGCACGATGGCACTTGGTCTTGCAAAGATTGGAAAGTTGTTCTTCTTCTTGTTCTTCGGTCATTTCAAAATCCTTCCTTCTTCCAGTTGACGGTTTCAGGTTTGGGAATTCTTTGAACAACCACTGCCCCGGCGTTCATGTATGTTTCACGCCAGCGGTCTACGTCACGTCTCATTCTTTGAATATGCAGGAGGGTGACACTTTCTTTTCCGGCTGCATTTCGGACTGTCTGATCGATAAGTTGTTCCATCATCGCCGACTTCCCTGTTCCGGCGGGCGGCATTCGGATGATGTGGACTTTTTCCGGATCGGGTGGGATATCAATGAATGGCTTGACTGTATCGACAAAGTCGCTCAATGTTTGTATGAAGGCGTGGAAGCTCATTAGAACCCCTCTTTCTTCCAATCAACCAATGGTGCTCTCTTCTTGCCGATGTTTTTTCTGACAGTCACCGTGGGAGCGGTATCGAGGCCCGCTACTTGATTGAGTTCAACTATAAAGGCTGGATCGGGTCGCATGAACTCTCTGAATTCTTCGAGGCTTTCCATTAGGTTAAGGATTGAAAAATTGGCGGGTTCACGGAGTGTTTCACGGATTTCTTGCATTCCTCGAATAGCAGAGAGTGACGAGAGTGTCTCGACACCAAGCAGATCGTAGGTTGGTTCACCGGGTGTTTCAGGGTTCATTTAGAATCCTTCTTTCTTCCAGTTGACTTCAGAGGATTTTAGTTGCAAAGCTTGGCGTAGACCAAGTCTGACTCGGTACTCCATTTTCCCTTTCAGACTTTTGTAAACCTTCATCGGAACTTTGATGTAAGTCGGTTTGTTTTCTTGGTAGTCCATACCGACATAAATGTAAGCATACAATGGGTCGCCGTCAATGTTGGGTTCGATATAGAACTCAAACAATTGTTGTACCCAAAGCTTCTCCCGCAAGACACTGAACTTGTCTGATAGGGGCTTGATGAGAATGTCAGAACAATCTCTGACATCGGCAGTGAGGCAGCGGAATAACATCAGAACCCCTCTGAACGCCAAGACACTTCAGGTAGATCGTTACAAACTTTGTCATCTTCAAATTCAATCAGCAACCAGTTGATGATTTCATACAAAACACTCTTTGGCAACATGATGAGATCGTTTATTTTCAACTTATCAGTTTCCCAAGGCCAACGAATGTAGGCTATGGCTTCATTGGAGCCGATTCTTCCCGCATCATCAATGTAATAGGTTAGAAGGAAGTTTTCACGGATGCGTTGCATATCAAATTCGCAATGCATGATCAACCAAAACAAATTCTCGGATGGCGTTTGGTTGAAGTTGCCGAAGGTCTGATAGTCGATGACTCGTCCACAATCATCCCTCTCTCTTGGATCAGAAGCTATGATTCCATAAGTGACCATCAGAACCCCTCCACAAGCCAGTTGACTTCTTCTTGCACTGTTGTTTCCAATAACTCGGCGATGTGACTTATGAGGAGGGAGCTTACCCGAATGTAGTCATTGAATATCAAAGTGAAGTGAAAGTTGGTCAGCCTCTTCCAGTCCAGATAGTATTGACCATTCATTTCGTACCACCACAAAGTGGCAGGAATCGAGTGTTCGTGAATGCGACCGATTTCCATGAGAAGTTCGTTGTAGCTGTCAAGCGTCGTATGACTATCAGGAAGGGTGATGAGCTTCAACGGGGGATTTGAAATAAACACCATCGTGATCATGATCAGGAAGCTTTCGAAAGTGGAGTTTCAAAGCTAACCTGCGGCGGTTTCTTTTTGTGGATGATTCTGAATTGAATCACCTTTTGATGAACCATAGGCCACAGATAGGGTTTTTCTGAGTCTTCAAGCCAACCGAACTGGCGATAGAATTCTTCATCTTTTCTGAGAAGGTTTGATCGATGCGACGAGTGAAAGTCTTCTTGGCCGAACCAAGGGGGTAATTTGTAGTTGTCCACCAAACAAAGAAGCATTGTATTCTTGTACCCTCTGCGAATCCATTCCTTGATGCAACAGTTCATGTAAGCTGCGAGGGCGTTTTCGTATCCAGTCCACATCAAACAGGCTGGGTGGTTTTGCCAGCCTTTGGTGCCGATGTGCAAAGTTCTCAGAAGTTGATAGGCTTCAACTCTTTGTTTCCCCAGCCGTCGCCAGTCCAATGATTGTACTGATTTTTGGAAGTCTGGATATGGGAGAAATGTCTGCATGCTAGAATCCTTCCTTCTTCCAAGGGATTTCTTCGCTAGATTCTACGCTCCAGAGAATTGGGTGTACAGGCACAGAGCCTCCAATGAACTCATTCGAGTTCCAAAGTTCCGCCTCCCATAGAAGGTTGCTGAACAGTTCCTTTGGAACTTCAACATACACCCTTTGTGGTGTGTTGATTTGGCTTCTGTAACGGATGCAAGCAGTTGCCTCATAGGCGTGGTTGTAGTATTCAAGGTAATGTTGACTTTGGACTTCTCGCCAAAGATGGTCAAACTTTGAAAATTCATTATGCTCAATTTCAATTTCACGCAAGGGAAGAATAAGGACTTCCGAAGCCAGAGCTAGTTTTGGATCAGCCGTCAGTTCAGTGAACAAGATCGGTGACATTAGAACCCCTCGGTCTTCCAAGGGACTTCAGGTTCATAGTAGTACCCTTCATCCGGATCAGGATATGCGTCCATATTCCAAAGGTCCACTTCCCAATCCAAACTGTGGAAGAGTGATTTCGACATTTTGACATACACTCTTTGGGTCATGATGAGTTGGCCTTTGTAGCGAACGTAAGCATGTGGCTCTTCCTCATTGTTGTAGTATTCGAAGTAACATTGATTTTGAACTTCACGCCAAAAGTGCCCTAGTTTATCACCTTCATCTCCATCGATGTCATCCGCAGAAAGGATGATAACTTCTGAAGGTGATTCAAGACTTGGATCGTAAACCAGTCTGGAGCATATGATTGGCGACATCAGAATCCCTCTTTCTGCCAATGAACGTCTTCAGGCGGTTTGGTTCTTGCAGCAAAAGCTAAATCTAGATTACCAATTCCGTTGGTGTTCTGAACCTGTTGTCTTTCCCAAGCTGTTGGAGTTCCACAATGGTAAACGTTCCTCAATGCAGGATCATGAAAGTGATGATGGGTTATGTGTCCGCCGTGATACTCCCAAAGGATACTGACTCTTTCATCACGTGCCGGGCGAAACGCTTGAAACTCTGTCCAATTGATGAGACCAAGAACACCATCCTTGGTAACAACTGCATGCTGACACATTGGGGTCTTGAAGTACAGGCGTAAACGAAGCGGAACCCTTTTGGGGTTCCGCCAAGTGTACCACCACAAAAGAAACTGCATCCAGAGTTTCATGAATAGGTCTCAGAGAAATCGGCGTCCGAAGAAGGTTCGGCGTCCGGTGCAAAAGTTGGATCGATGGGAATCTCGTCCGTAACAGGAGCCGGTTCAGGCGATGGGGGCCAATGAGGGAAGGATTCCGGAATTGTGACACCCATGTCTTCGACAGCTTGTTCCAAATCAGACTTTTGTTTAGCAGAGATTTGATCTGTCACATATGACCTTGGTGTGAGGAACGTCTCATATGCCAATCGATAACCCATGACATCCATGAAGTCTCCGACGAGATCAGACGGGATTGGTTGATCGACAGTCCGCACTTCTCGGTGACGATAATAGTTCTGCATATAGTTGCTGCTCTTTGGAGCAACATACAGACCATTCTCGTCTCGTTCAATCACATTTTGAGAGTCTTGTGAGAACTCCTGAATTCGCTTGAGGTATTCCCGCTTGGCGATATCGCCGTGCCAAATGTGGTACAGATCACCGGGAACGTAACTGACACCACGAGGCTGGCCCGCATTTCCAGAACCTTCGACAGCTTTGTAGAATCGATTACCCCATTCGAGAATGGAGTCCAGATCGTTCTTGAAAGCTTTGGTGACGCATTCGTGTCCGGGGTGTCCAGTTGCAGCATGGGCGATGATATGGTCGGCCCCGCCGATCAAAGCCTTATCGAAGAGTGGGCATTGTTCGAGAACTTCTCGGCGTGCTCCCCATGCGAACCCAACGTGACCATGATTGTCGTAGTTGGTGCAATACTTCGTCGCAGGGTCACTTGCAACATTTGCACAGAAGCTTCGCCACACCCTCTTCTGTCCCTTCGGTGGAACAAAGGCTGCGGCCTTTTCTGCTTGAGCCTTTGGAGACGGCTCAAGTTGATTCTGTTCAAGATGGAAGCAGTATTCGAACGGCTGGACGATATTCTTGTATTTGAGTTCGTGAACTGCGTCCGGCATCCAGTTGAGGTTCGTAAAGATCACATCCGTGTCAAGCCAGAAGACGTACTTGAACTTGGAGGGTAGATCACGGATCAAGTTGTTGAGAAGAGTCTCCTTGTGCCACAGGAGACTTTCGCTCTTGACTTGCGTGATAAATTCACTCTGAGGAAGTTGGGACTTAGCGTCAGGCCCGATGAGGCATTCAACGATGCGGTGGTTGAGGTGTTTGATCCGCTTGTACCACTGATGGAAGGCGATCAGCCGGTACGGGTTGTTCTCAGGGTTGTAGAAGCACGCCACGATCACGGCATCATGTGCCGTCCGATAGCGTTCCTGATTGTAGACTGCGTTGTTGAAAATGTCGGCGAGGGTGTTGAACACAAATGTCTCCTTGGGTGAAGTATAGGAGATTGATACTGAGAAGCCGCCCATTTGTCAAATTTCAGTCAGAATCCTTCAAACCCCCGGCGGATAGATCGACACAAACTTGCTGACCTGCTCTTGTTCGAGGAACTTCCCACAATACTTGCAGATGGTGATCTTGGTGCTTCCGCCGCCGGAGTAGGCGGTGGTCTTCTCTGAGTGAGAGCATTGTCTTTGTTGCATGACTCGATCCCAAATCGACATTGGTTTTTCGTACATTGATGTCTCCTTTAGAATCCCTCTTGTTGCCAGTTAGTTTCTGGCTCTCGACGACCAATTAAGGCGACGATCTGGTTGAACTCTTCAAGGGAGAGTACAAGGTGATAAACACTATCAAACGGCCAATCTCGTTCCAACTTTATCACTTTGATAGGCTCCCCGCTCACTTTTGCTCCATCAAAGTGCCAGAGACGGAACTCACCTTCATGCATATGAAGATGCCTGACAATACCTAGACACTCTCCCAAGATATGATCGGCATCTTCAGTTGAAGGCAAAGTGTTCAGTATAAAAAGCATATCCAGAGGAATGTCTCTAAGAGCTTGCAGTCGTACCATTTAGAGTTCCTTGACTTCTCGAATCCAATATTTGTTCTGCCAGTGAAAAGTCCAACCTTGAATGGCGACATCAAGATACTGCTCCTCCACTCCTTGTTCCAAGAGGCTTTTACGAACGAAGGCGTCGAGTTCGTTTTCCCAAACTTCGAGGACGGCCCTGTCTTCTAGGGTGATGGCATTGTTGCGGGCGATGATAGCTTCACGTTCTGCCCGCATGGCGTCAGTGATCTTGTTTTTACCGAGACCAGATTCCCAGCGAGGAACTTGTTCCGTCTCACGCCATTCAGGGCGAGGTTTTGTCGCCTTAAACTCTTCTTCGAATTTGTCTCCAAGTTCAATATACCCCACCACCTTCTTGTCGAACGCTTCTTGTTCTGCAATGTAGGCTTCGCACTTCTCCTTATCGGAGGAAGCTCGTTTGATAGTTGGTGGTTCGTGTTCGTCTGCTTCGCCCTTCATCACAAGATAAATCATAATGCCCTCAATCTGGAGTATCGTTCGCTTTCAGCCTTACGCTTCTCTTCGTGCTTCAATCGAATCCGCTCTTCTCTGGCGGCTTTCAATTCTGGCTCATGTGTTTCTCGATAACGCATGACAGCATTATCGAATGATTCCTGAGTGATATGCTCAATGGGATCAACCTCAATCCCGTCTTCTTCGAGGGCACAACTGTTCGGTCCGTACAGGCCGACATGGTACAGATAGCACTTTAGGACTGAACGAACACTCATTTCTTGAGTGTTTGAACTATGTCGGGGATCAACGAAGCTGGTGAGCTTCAGTCCTGTGTTTTCTGAATCGTGCATCATAGGACAATTTTACGTAGGAGAAAGTCTTTGTCAAATGACTCAAGAAGGGGTCAAATCCGCATCCTAACGCATTTTTCGTCAAGAAACGGGTTCTGACTCGTCTTTGAAGGGAATGACGTAATCTACGGCCCATTTTTCGGGCAAGTAGGGCGGCTTCATTGTGTCAACGAAATGTCGTCGCCATCTTTCGATGAACGGCATCAAATCCTTCTGTTGAAGAACGTAAGCCGGGAAGTGAAGATCCGAATCGGTTTCGCTCGGATCAAGGGCCGCAACCCCTGCCAGTTCTTCCGGAGTGAAGTCCTCTTGACCGAGATACTCCTGTACAATTTTTGTAAGGCGTTCCTTCTTGTCGTCTGGCATGACATGCGTATGTTTGATTAAAGCCGTAGCCGACTTTTTAGCCCACACTCTGTCCCGATTGACATACTGAGCCTTGACAAGTTTGATTCCAAGTTCTTCGGCGATCTCTGTCTTGAGATCATCGGCATGACGCTCATAAGTCTCATGACAATCAACGCACAGTAGCAGAACGTCGTGTGAGTTCTTTTTGATATGCTCCGGCATGTGGCGACGGAAGAATCGGGGAACAACATGATGCCGAGACAGGTGTTCTTCTTTCCCGCAAACAACACACTTGTTGTCTTTTGGGGAGAGGGAGTATTCGTCATGGCGGTTTCCGTAACCAGCCGGGATTTCAACGAAGCGGAGAACGGGTGGTTTTGCCGAGATCACTTGCAGGAGATCCCGGTTGAGATACCAGAGAATCCGATCCGCACTGGAGAGGAACATATCTGTTCCTGACGGATGTTGAACTCGGAAGTCGCCGTAGAGTTTCCCTGTACGGGCTGGGTACTTTCCTTTCACCTCAGCTTTGGTCATCTTCCGGAGATATTGCTGGTGTTCGTCTACCGGGACGGTGAGGTGGAGAGAAATCGGATCAAGTTCCAATCGAAGTGCGTCACGGTTGAGTCCGTGGCGTCCTTGAATAAAAGAAACGTTGTACAGGAAGTTTCCTTCCTGATCGTAAAGCGGGAATCGTTCAACAAGATTCTCCGGCTTGATTTCTCTTTCGTACCCCATTTCAAAATCCTTCTTTTTGCCAATTCACAATTTCGATCTCTGGTTGCTTGAATTGTTTCTCCGCTATAAGCTCTCCGTTTTCGTACCAAGCATAATACATTTGCCTTGTGTCTTTAATGGCCGGGCCGCCGTTACGATGTCGCACACCTCTGTAAAACCATTCGTAACGTCTTTGATCGCCGCCAAGATTTAACACAACAGCAGGATAATTGAATTCCCGATCCAGTCGTCCATTGAGCCACCATTCTTTCCTCATCCACAGACCAGTGGATGGATTTAGTTCTATGATGGCTGGATTCCCGTTTGCCCTGTGTCTAACACCATTCGTCCACCATTCTTCATTGAATCCAACTTGTCCGTTTTCAAAGATGAGCTTCTGTCTTACCGCTGGTTGATCGTTCCCCCGACTCCTTTTTCCGTCAAGAAACCATTCTTGATTACGAGGTGTCACGACGGCTGGTTGGTCTCCTTCTCGATGAAGCCTCTCGGCGACCCACCATTCAAAGCGAAAGTCATAACCGTACTCAATGGCGGGAAGGTCTCCGTCACGGTGTCGGAGTCCATGACGGAGCCATTCCTCTTGACCATTAGACCAAACCCTCGCAGGACCGTTGTCTCTGTGAAGTCGGTTCTGGTCATCGAAATATGCGGTCCACGACGGTGAGTGAATTGTGTAGCAACTCAATTGCTACCCCAATCATTGTCGAAGTAGTATTTCTTTGGAACGAATGTGAACAGTGCCCTGATATCATATCGAACATCTGATTTAGTCCACACTATCCAATTGGATATTGCTTCCCAAATCAGAGTAGCGATTACGATAAGAGAGAGTATACACACAGCGATCATAATACAAACCTTGGAACGAAACCACCCTGAGTGCAGCCGACAACCGGAACCATGAGATCGCCAGTCTGATCACAAGGGATCTTCTTGACAATCTCACCGTGCCAATTTTTGTACTCAGAGACAACCTTCTTAGGATCAACCATCAGATGGCATCCTCCTCGGGTTTCAATGATGGTCATCGCTTTTCGTCCGACGATTTTCTCGGCTTCCAAAAGGAGATCCGAAATCGGCGTGGCGTTCTTGGGCGAATGGGCATCCGCTTCAGTGCCGGTTGGTTTGTCGATATCGAAATGAACGAAGGTCGTCCGGCTTTTGGCTTTATGGATCTGGCTCATGACTTCGCTGTGAGGATTCGAATCCTCTTTGGCGATAAGATCGATCAAAGCCTTGGCCGAAGACACGACGGCTTTTCTCATATCACGAGGGTTGAGCGTGATATAAAGGGCCATGCCCGAAGTCGGCAGGATATCTCCCTCTTCAGTGAGATAGGAACCGAGTGGACATTCCAGTTGATTGATCTTGGAAATCATGTCCTGCTTCGTTGCCAAGAAGCGTCGAAGCTGCGTCCTGTCCTTGGACTTCAGTTCCGGGAAGTATTTCCGGCGAACCTGAAGGCTGAGGTAGTATCGCTCATGCGGAGCGAGTTCCGGAAGCCACTCAACGAAGGCTTGAAGGCTTTTGGGTTCTCGGACGATTTCGTGAATTTCCCGCAGCATGTTACTCTCCAATATCTGACCTAAATTTCCAGCCTTCGAATCCGTTCCAGAGGAATCGGTCTCGTGATTCAATGAATTTCACACGTCCGTAGACGTTCAACTTGAAGTCTGGCTGGTCCGAACCGCTGTACCTAAACAAACGAACATCTCCATCTTCGTACACAAGGAAAAGTTGGTTGTAATCATCACTCGAACCACAAACTCGAAAGTCAACAATCACGCCTTCGACATGACCAGAATTAGGAACGTCCAGTAACTTTTTGCTAGTACAAACTTTGGTCTTGGTCATTACTGTTCCTTGTGATGTCCGTTTAGGGGTTCAAACTTGTACCAGAAACCTTTGGTATGCGTGATCCGACCGTAAGTTCTTTTTTGGAAACGGATCTGAGTTTTCTCTGAACAACGGAAGGAAGCAACATGACCATCTGAAAATTCTACGAAAATTTGTATCTTCGCTGAACTTTCGCCGTAGCTCAAATCCCTGTTTGTTTCGTGGACGACCTTATAGTCTACAATCATGCCATCAACATGATCCTCAGCGAAGACCGTGTTATGATAGTTGCCGATAGGAGTTACAAACATTGGACTCACTGATTGGTGATAGGGTATTCAAACTTTTGGAAGAAGCCACCGTGGATTTCATGAACATAACGGTGGATTCGACCATAGACATGGGACCGAAACTCCAAAGGAACATTCTCTCGGAATCGGAACTTCACAACATGGCCGTCAATGTATTCCATAAAGATCATGTGATTTCCATCCCTGCTGTGTTCAACACGGTAGGACACAATCTTTCCGTCAACATAATCATCTTTGATGACGGTGTCGTGTAGATTTGTAGGAGGAGATAGAGATTTTCCTGTCTGGATTCCGGGGCCTGTGCTCATTGCTTTCCTTCTTTCACAACTTCGCAGCGGACAAACGACATTCCGTCGTAATAGATCCGACACAAAGCTCCCTTGGTAAAACTGACAGGTTGATAGTAGCGATGACGGAACTTTACCACTCGTCCGTCTTGGAACTCAATGAAAATTTGGTTGACCGAATTATCCTCATGGACGAGTTGGTAACTGATTGGCACACCTTCCACAAAGGAAGGTTCTTTCGACGGTCCGGCCTGACGAGTCGTACAGCCCATCACAAACAAGAGACACAGCAAGCAAAGGATTCGGATCATGATTTCCCCCAAGTGAATGGACAACAATAGGATCGCCGGGATTCGAACCCGGAACCAAAGCATTATGAGTGCTCTGCTCTGACCGTTGAGCTACGATCCCTTCAAAACAACTGAACTTGAAAACCACCCGTCCAACAATTCTGGTAGGTTCCGGGTTGACGGTGAACGATATTGATTTCCCGACGCTCGCCTTTCCACATCATGTAGCCTGCATGTTCGATGGCATTGATATTCAGGCGTTCTACAATCCTAGGGAAATTACCGTCCCTAGGGTCACAGACGGTGTAGTACGGTTTCCCGTAGTTCTTGTGGTGTCGGAGATAATCCATTTGCTCCTCGGCAGAAGAACTCATTGCTTCGCCTTACAAGTTTTGCAATCCGGATCATGCCAGACGGCGGTGGAGTTGCCCAACCCGTAATAGTAATACTGATGCCCTTTGAATTCGATGGGGTAGGTGTTTGTTGTGAGGATGTTTTGCAAATGATTTGCTTGTATGGTAGCACGTTCTTCAGGGGTGCCACATCCGCAAACCATCAAGAGACAGGCAGCAAGGATAACGTTTCTCATTTGATTTCCTTTGGAGGTTTGTAAGGGTCGAAGATCAGGTTGAAAACAAGGAGTGCCGTGTGCAACAACAGGAGGATAAACGGATAAGTCGGATCACCGACTTCAGGATGGTTGAATCTGACGAGACACGTTTCTGCTAGGAAACCATGTATCATGAAAAGGGAACCATCAGCGATACGGGAGATCAGGCGATCAATACGGTTGGACGAGTTCATTGGGCAAAACCTGATATTTGAGTAAGCCTTGGGAGTATCGGTGATCTCGATGTTGTTTTTGAACCCATTCTTCGGCGGATTCTTCGGAAGTAAAAGGGCCAACTTCTTTGTCTTCAATCCATGTCGTACTACCGCTGGCATACCACACTCGAACCTTGAAGGACTTTTCCGGTTCCTTTTCTTTTTGGAAGATGAGTCCAGAAGTTACAAACCAGCGGTGATCTCGCCAAGATTCCCCGATAATGGGAGTTAAACCGAGTTTCCAATTGTCGATGAGCTTCTCTGCTTCTGACTGTCCGCCTCTGCTTCTCAGGCCGATCTCGAAGTGCATCTTATCCAGAAGCTCTTCCCACGTATCATGTTCCGTGTAGGAATACTCTTGGTGTGGGTAGGCGTGCCATAGGATGTACATGATCTCTCCGTTCAAATTTGGGCTACAAAGATTGTACGAAGTTACGAGCGTTTGTCAAAACGCTATTGGCTTTCCTGCCATGTAAGCAGTTTCCAAGCTCCCCACATTCCGGCAAAGCCAAGAAGAACGAACGAATGGAGGGAAAGCGGAGAAGATGAGTGACAGACTCCAACAACTAAGAAATAGTGCGATGATAAACAAAAAGAAGCGGCTCATATTTGTCCCTTGATAATCCGGATAATAGTTCCCGGTTTTACCAAATCGTTTAGATCAGGACAAGATGAGATTGCCTACTTGCGGCCCGAAAATTATCAAAATCGTTATTACACATTAGCCCTGAAAACCCGCAGCAGCTAAAAGCCTTCTTTAATCCAATTCACCATAGTTTCTTTTGATCGAGAGATTTCCACAAGCTCTTCAAAGACGGTATCTACACCATGATTGACGTTATCGAGGTTATCCAATGTCTCCGTAAATACAAACAAGAAATTGTCAAGGGATGCGTCGTATGCACGAATGGCGATTCGGTGATGTGTCCGTTCATAACGACGAGTTTTAATCTGCACTTCGATATGGAAGTTTTCAGGTTGGCCGTCAGGCAATGTGTGAGTAACCATGAAACCTACATGTAAGGTTTCATGAGGCCCACACTCGTAAATTTCAAATGTGTGCGGATTGTAGTAAGGTCGAAATTCCAAAAAATAGAAGCAAGGGTGCTTGCGAATGTTGGGTTCGAAGATATGAGGGAAGGCATCGGTCATTTAGAAACCCTCCTTCACCCAATCGATTGGCAAGTCGTTTAAGAAGAAGCCTCGGAGTACATTATCGAAGAAATGATCTATATGTTCTTCAAGTCTTGCAAGCGTGCAAAACGTAAAGAGATGGCAAGTAAGTTCTTCCTCTTCGCCCATAGTGAGATTCGAGTAGGTTACGTAACAAGTAAAGACACCGTTTTGAATGGTATCGATCTCTTCGCAACGTACCGCTACATGAATTGTGAGTGAGGGCCTTCGTTCAAAAGCCAGACCGTAGCAACAGAATTCTACGGTTGCATAATTCCCACCATTCTCAATGGTGCGATAAGACTGTGGAATATAATTGGTCTTATCCTTGACGAAGTTCCATACGGCGGTAGGGATGTAGGTCACGGCTTCTCTTTCAACCAAAAGAAATCCCCTCCCCCTTCTGTGCCGAACTTCCATCCGTCCTTCTTGAACTTCCGTAGAACCTTCTTGACGAGCTTTTCGTAAACCTCAAGAGCGTCGTCTTTGAGAATCGGAATTTGAATCAGGTGAGCCATAGAGAAGATATTGGAACCTTGACCTTCTTCCATCGTGCCGATGTAATCGGTGATCTTCTCTTCGTCAGGTCGCTGGAAAGCTTCTTTGAGTGAGACGCCCTCTTTGAATCCAAGACCTGCAATGAATCGGCGGTAGAATTGTTTCTGAGCGTTTGTGAAGACGCCGCTGGGCGAAACTGCTGGCTCTTCAGAAATCAAATCTGGAATCAGCTTCTCTGCCTTTTTGATTTGACCGTTGATCAACGCCTTTTCGAAGGCGTCAAATTGCTTATTGAGTTCTGCGGCGTTCATATTCAATCCTTGAGTTCGGCTTTTCCATTGGCAACTTCCACCATCGCCCGATAGTCCCCTCGTAGAAGTCCGACTGCATTCACGAGTTCGCAGTAGTGTTCGGCGAGCATCTTGGTTTCTTCAGGCGTTACAGACATTTCTTTCTCAACCTTGGCGATGATGATTTGAGCATCATACAGCCGTCGGCCAAGTTGAAACTCCTTTGCCCAAGTATCGATTTGTCCATAGCCTTGAGAACGGCTATAGAACTTCTTACCATTTTGATCGACAGACATAGATCGAATGAGTGGCTGATTATCGATGACGCTACTCATTGTCCTTCTCCGAAGTAACGCAGAAGTTCGGCAGGGATTCGGATGCCTCTGCCCAATAACGACTCATCGTCATCTTCTTCGTTGGCTGCCATTTCACAAAATTCTCGGCAAAGATTTTCTGCTGTGAGCAGTACAAGTTTTGTTTCGAAGTCGGCACCATAGCTGTTGAGGCGTTCAACAGCGTGGCACAGACCTTCGATGGCGTCGGCGAATTCAGTGCCTTCAATATCTGCAAGGTCTCGGCACTGTCTCATCCGAAATTGCATGTCGTCGTAGTTCATGATGCGTTACAAGTCACATAGAGGGACGGGGCAACTGTGACGTGAGGGAAGATTTTCTTGAACCATTCCTTCACGTTGTCAGAATACACATCATAGGAATCTAGATCAATTCTGTCGATGAAGGTTTCTCTCTTGTGATCTCTTTGGATATTGGAGATACAAACTCCGACAACCAATTCTTTGATGCGATCATGTGTGGGAAGACAATGCTCAAATTCAGGCTCGCCCTCCGCTTCGGGATCGATGATCTTGTTGGATTGCAACCAGTTCCAGATACGCCGGTCGCCACTTTCCCACAACCACGAGTCGAGACTGTAGTGCTGCCCGTCCTCATAGATTTCCGTGTCAGGCGTGAGCGGAATGTAATAGTGATCGACAACTTTTTCTTCACCAAACTTTCCAACGGGTTTAGTGCTTTCAACATCGATGACCGCCGTGATAGCCTGCACGGTGGTTGGTACTTCTCTTTTCGCTCCAGTTTTTGGATCGAAACGAGGTACGACACAATTCTCGTTCTGCCTCATGAACTCAATCTTGAGGCCAATGAATGTTTCGGCGGAATAGGTTGTGGACATTAGAAACCTTCTTTCTTCCAGTCAGTGAGAGGGTCAGGAAAGTGTGTTTCAACGTAACGGTTAATCAGGTGCTCTAAATTTCCACTAAGACATGGATCAACAACATCTGTGTTCCATGTATTGGACATCGGGACTTGACGCATGTCCTCGATTTCCAACACGAATGTCAGGTAAGTGGGTGTCGTCGATTCGATGACGTAAAGAGTTCCTTGTAAACGATGGATCTTCAAGGCAAAGAAAACAATGAGTTGTACTGTTCTCTTTGAAGGAATGAGGCAGGTGAATTTTTGAAGATCAAATGAGTCTTCTAGAATAAGGTTGTTGTTCAAGAAAACACTTGTGATCTTTGGCTCTGCATCATCAAGAAGATTCATCAGAATCCCTCAGTTTTCCAGTCCACTGCACGTTCGATTTTGCTAAATTCCTCAATCAGATCAAGGATCTTTCTTCGAAGAGAGAACAAAGACGAAGTGTAGAATCGAGCGTCTAAAAAGTTGCCTGTCCGAAACGTATCGGGGTTAATTTCAGTGATTTCCATGTAAATATACAGATCGAGTTTAGTCACTTCCACTCTGACAAATAATTCCATATCAGGGCGGATATCGACATAGCAACGATAAACATCAATATCAGCCCCGGAAGATGATTCTAATTCCAACTCTAATGTGGACGACACCACATTAGGGACACGTAACACAATTTCTTTCAATGAGTCTTCAAATTCAGTCACCGAAGACTTCCTTGTGCATTAAGGCGGTGTTGTTGTGGATTTCGAGCACCTTCGAAAGATCAGGCTGATATCCACCAGCCAGATTCCACACAACAGGGATTCCCTTTTCCTTGGCCTTCTCAAAGACAATCCGATCCCTGTCTTTCAGGTTTTGAGTGGTAAGGGCACCACCGTATGGATCATCTTCGTGAGGGTCCGCACCAGCTTGGTAGAAGAGAATATCCGGATCACGTCGGAACAGAACGTCCATAACCTCCGGCAGAGAATCAATGTAAGCCTGTTGATCGGCTCTTGTCTTGATATGCGTGTAGCGTCCGAAGGTGTAATGGCTGACGTAGTCGATACCGAGTGCTCGAATGATATCGTCCGTGCCGTTGCCATAATGCATGTCGATGTCAGCGATGGCAATACGTTCTGAAAGACCTTCCTTCTTGAGCAGCACGGCGGCAAGCATCAGGCCGTTAAAGGTGCAGAACCCCATTGCCTTACCGTAGGTGGCATGGTGGAATCCACTCGTTGGACTGACAGTACAAACTTTGTTCTGAGCGGCGTAACGAGCCGCTGAAACAAAGCTACCATTCGTCCAAAGAAGCGAGTCGGCAATTTCTTGAGAATGGTTGTCAAAGCCGTTAGCGATTTCACAACTCAACACGCCCTTCACGAAGTTCTCGTCGTGAACAAGGCACAGATCCTCAATCGTAACCGGAGTCACAGGCATGAGTTCGACATTGACGAGTTTCTGCCATTCTTTGACAGCCTTGGCGGGTTTGCCAGCACTTGGAGAAATGCTGATATTGCTTTCAACCGTTTGACGGTCATCGTAGAAGACTTTCATGGGTTTCCTTTATTTGCTTTCGGGGAAGAAGCCACCTGCATAGGGCAGGTATCCACAGCGTTCACGCCAATTGGCGTAAGCGTCATTAGATCGTGGCCCCTTGTAGTAAGAATGGAAGGCAGCTTTGAGTAAACTACTGACAGCCATTTTCCAACCAGTTGATTCTGCATACAATCCAGCATCGACAGCCCGTTGCCCAGCCGTGCGAAGAAGTTGGTTGCGTTCTTGGTTACTCTTCAGACGAGCCAAGCTATTCCACAGAAACTTTCCATATCGCCGCCTAGCCGTCTTGAGTACGACTCGGCTTTGAACGTTGTCAAAGCGAATATGGTTGAGTGTGGGCATCACAGAAGATATTTCCGTTGTTTCTTGAACTCGTACCCGAAGGTGCGAATTTCGTCTTGATATTTCTCTTTCACAAAGTCAACAAGAGCATCATCGAAATAATAGGAGTAATGCTCGTGCTGAGATTTATTCTGGTGGGTCAATGGTGGCGGCTGAAATCCAATTTTTGCAGCGATGGTGTTCAAGTCTGCTTCGAGGTGTTCGAACCGTCCGATAAAGTCCGGAATACTTTGGCCGTCACGACCGTTGATCCATTTGAGTTGACTTTCAATAGGATGATTCATGACAAAATCCCTGAATGACAAGGTCAGGGATAGTGTTGATCGTTCGCTGGCCTGAGCCAGTTCGTGACTGAAGAAGTATTCTGAGACTATACGTTCCCAAGTGTTTCTGACAAATGTGAATTTGAAAGCTTTGTTGAAAAAGTCTTCAACCAAGACTTGCTTGGCGTCAATAAACTTGAAGTGCTTGAAGATAACCGAGAACGGGTCATGTGTGGCATCCCACAACCAAGTCCGAATCGACGTTCCTCCAGTCTTCGGAATATGGACGAAGATGAAGTTGTGTTGAACCGAGATCATTCTTCTTCTTCGGATTTGATGCGATTGTCGATGATCTCACCAACAGCCTGATTCAGCTTTTTGTGGATGTCCCAATTGCGATCTTGACTACCAATGCAAGGTGGATTCCAAGCCTGACACAATCGTTCCAACGTCGATTCAACAGCAGCAACCTCGCCGTAGGTATCCAGAACGTAGTCGGCATCGCCAAGGTGAGATAGATCAGTCAGTTGTTCCTGTTGTCCGAAGAAGAATTCAAGCAAGTGTTCAATGTGCGAGACGGCAAATGCTTCTTGCTCAAAGACATATCGAAGCGACTCTCTCATCTTGTACTTTTCAGTTTCACCCTTCATGCATTTGAAGATTTGTTCCCGAAGGACGGAAGGGGCAGAGCAATTTTTGTAAGCGTCCCAAACTTCTTCGAGCACCATGACACCGACGACTTTGTTTGGAATCGGGTCAGGCGTCCAATCCATAGGAGTGTATTGCAGGAGACTATTGATCTTCTCTTCCTGCAAAAGTAGTGCTTTGTTTTCTAACGCTCCCTTGGGCAGCACATAGACGCCAATTTCTGAATGCTTGGAAATGTATTGGCAGTCATACGTTTCGGACAGAGCACTCAGAACACAATCGAAATGTGATTTCTTGTTTCTGTAACTGTTTCGAGTCACATAGACAATACCGTCTTGAATTGCCATTGCATTGTAAGCGTCGTCAATGGCGGTCACGTTGGTCATGACCTTGATGCCCGCCGCTGTAAGAAGATTCTGAACCTTATCCCAAGTTGGGAAGCGTTCTGGTAGCCTTGCTCTCTGGTATGAGTCCTTCACAAAGAGCCGATTCTTCCACGCTGCCATTGCGAGTTGCTGAACGCTAAATGATTTCAGAACAGGAAGATCATGGTAGCTGTTTTTGCCATAGGAGCATTCAACAAGATCGTCTTGGAACACATCCCAAATGAGGGCAGTCAGAACGTTTGTTTTCTCGGTGAAGATACAGCCGCCACCATCGTCGTAGGTGCCGCTGAGCGGAGGAGTGCGAAGTGTCCAGCCAGAGAAATGGCGACAACCACGAGCCTTTCCACTTTGAGTGAGGAAAAGGTATTTCACCTTGTCCTGATAGGTGATTGGCAGGCCGGAGAGAGCACAGACTTCATTGAAGCAACCCATCTTTACTCCTCACGCAATTCGTTGTGGACTTCTTCGACATGCCAAGTCGGGATTGAATAACCTTCTACAACCGTCCATTTTCCGTCGGCGTAGGTCCGTCGGACTCCATGACACAGATCATAGTGTTCGAGTTGGGTCTTGAACAAAACCTCGTCGGGTGAATTGCCGTACTTAAATCCCATGAAATGTTCGTGTCCGCTGAACTCACCCTCTTCATACTTCGCAACAACTGCGTACTTGTTCAACTTTGTGTAAGGGTGAGTTAGACTTGGGCAGTCATGGTTCTTGGGAGGACGATGTTCAGGACAAAATTCCCAATTGCAACCGATCGGAAACTTAGCAGGACAACAGGTAGTGGATTGTTTGCCATCCCACTTCTTATTGAGAGGAACGCCGCAAACATCACAAAGAACGTTGTCACCGTTCCAAGGATTGTTGTACTTCCTCACCATTATTCCTCTTGGCTGTCAGGTTCTAATCGGAGAGTCACATGCCCGACAGACTGGAAAGATGGGTCGGCCAATAATGCAAATGCTTCGTGAACCACTTCCGTGACAAGGAAAACCTGTCCGTCAAGTTCGACGTATTCGTTTAGACACGGCATTCTCGAAAAGTAACGATGTCCAAGACCGGCATCGCCAAAGATGTGAACCTTGATCATCACGAAGCCTTTTTGAGTTTGGCCTTTTTGCGAGTCCGAACCTTCTTGGGTTTGGGACGATCTTCCTCATCCAATGGATCTCCGGAATACAAATCTTGTAACCGGGCTGCTCTCGCCTTGTAAAGCTTGATGCGTTTCTCCCGCTCTTCAAACGTCTCTACTGGCTCTTTCGAGGACCGATGGTTTTCGTAGAAGTTGCAGGTACGATTTGCTGGGACAAACCGTTCTTTGCCACATTCGACTAATGTCTCCATGATGATCTTCTCTTCAGACAAATCAAAGTTTCCGGGTTGAGGACAAATGTAATCTTTGTACTCCGGAATCTTGAGACAATTATATGAAAGTCCTTTTTTCATGAAACACTCCTTCGAAGCGGCATTATACCGCTTTGTGTTTCAAACTCAAGATCCAAGAAAGACACTGTCAATGTCTTTCCTGCCCTCGCCCATTGCTGCTGGCCCCAATGACAAAATGAGTCGGTTCTCGACACAAGTGCCGTCCAGTGTTTCTCGTGTAGAAGGACGAAGATCGAGCGAGAGTTTCATGAGTTCCTCTCGAACAATTTCACGGACTTCAGATTCAGTCATTCCTTCGTACATTGTTCTTCCTTAAATGTCAGGATGCTTGTCAGACCATTCACGGTCTTTATGTTCTGAAACACCAACTCCCTTGGCTTCTTCCCAAGCGAGTTTGAGAAGTAATTCTACGAAGTCTCGGGAGAATTCCTTCTTCTCTCCAAGATATTTTTTGAGAAATTGATCAAGTTGGTAGTCGCTCATGTCAGAAACCTTCATTTTTCCAATCTACTTCAGTGTAGCTAATTGGAGGATCGTGTCTCCATCGTCCATGATCATCACTCCCAAGCATTCGGTCAAGTTCATGTATCTTGCTATTGGTGTGTGCTGCAAGTAGAAAGGAACCAACAGCAATGATTAAGAACCCAAAGAAAGCCATCAATATCCCAACAGAACGATCTTTGGGGACTTGGCAGTATGCTAAAATCGCAACTCCACAAAATATTATCCCAATTTCTGCCGCAATCAAAAATGCTTTTTTTGCGTTCATCGGATCAACTCGTAGCGATGGACTTCGTCACTGATGTCTTTGCCCAAGATGGTGCAGAAGCCATCTTCGTGAACGTAGACACCGCTGTTATCCTCAAACATGAGAATGCGGTCTGTCTCATGGGGAGGCAAGTAAGCATGCTGTAGGTGATACCCAGCAGCCATGCGTACAACGGTATCCGGATCTTTCAGTTTGTAGTGAATGATTTTCTCAAGGAATACATGACCCATCGTATCGCCTTGATTTCCCATGTGGAGCATGGCAAGTTGATCGAGGAGTTCGTTAAAGGCTTCACTCATCATCTGACTCCTAAATGCTGTAGAAGGGGACTTTGCGTGTGCCGCCGGGAGACGGAGCAGGTTGCTTACCGAGGATTCTGACACGCTTGCCGGAAGAGAAAATACGAATCTGGTATTCTTCGTTTGTCCGCATGTCGAAAATCTCGTCCTCAAAACCGCCACTATTGTTCGATGTTCTGGTGATCTTGTAACGAGGACTTCCCTGCCACATTTCGGCAGCGTCGATAATCTTGTAAATGTCTACCGATACCGTCAGGTATTCAATTGTCTTATTGTCAGCCGAACGACGAACGAGACAGTATGATTCCTTAAGACGGTGATTGTACTGGTATTTTCTTTGCAAAGTTCCACAGTGCTCTGTCGAGTTGTATGTCTCAACATACTCAATGAGTTCAGGGAATCCTTCATAGGTGGGGCCAAGCTGGACAATCTGTCCTTTGTTCCCTGACTTAGCCGAGTGACTAGTCAGAATAATCTCTCGACGATTATCCGGCCACACCATGACAGCCCATGTCACATCCCTTGGCCTATCTGGACATGAACTCGTGATCTCTGTGACGTAAGGAATAGACGGTGTGGTACTCAGAATCGTAGCGACAGGCAGAGAGACGCCTGTTGTCTTACTGAGCAGCGTCTTGAGGGTGGCGGCGTAGTTCTGCGGTTCCAACGAACCAAAGAGCCGTGGGCCAAGGAGTGGTGGTAACGGTGCCGAGTCCAACCGCAGTACAATAATTTCACCGCCGGACTGAGCAAGGTTGTGCCAAAGAGCCGAGTCGATTTCAAGCATCTGCCACTTGGCATTTGGCGTTGCCGTGGAGTACAGGATCAGGACGGTGTCTGCCGCTGCAATCGCCTTGTTCATGAAGTCGATGGGGTTATTTCCCAGCTTCAACGAATTCAAGTCAATTGTGACAGCAACTCCAGCCTTCACGAGATCATCGTGGAGTTGCTTCGCAATCGCCGTATCCGCTCCGGCATGGGAAATAAAGACGTTCTTCATGATCCTTCAAAATCCTTCCTGTTGCCAATTTACCACATCTGGATTGCAGGCAGGGTACAAAACCGATGCAAGAATTTGAAGAAAACTTTGCGATGGAATTTGTTCTTGCATCACAAAATTATACCAACTAGTTGATCGCCACTGGTCTCTATCGCTGTCTTCAATACCCCATGCGTTTTCGATCTTTCGGAGCAATATCTCCTCTCGCTCTGACAGAGGTTCTCGCATACGCCTTCGACGACCCCAATGTATAAGAAGGTCCAACCACTGTTGATGTAAGTCAACCTGTTCGGCGTCGGTCATTTCCAAGCCCGAAGAAGTTCGCCAAGGTGCTCATTTTCCAAGGTCTCATAATCCTTGTTCTGGAAGATGTAGCTGATCTGTTCGAAGAAGCGATTGACGCTTTCGTACTTCTCGATGTCGGCAATGTGACCGAGAGAGGACTTCGCTTCAATGATCGAATCCCTCTCAATCTCCAAATCTTCCGGAGGGGCAAGAGCCTTGTCTGACCAGAATTCCACCGACTCCCGGAGGAGCTTTACAAATTCTGTATCGGTCATCTTGGTCGCCGTTCCACCGGAAAGTTCCAGATGGTTGGCGATCAAAGCTCCCGTTGGGATCGGCATCGGGTCCGCCGTCGGAGCAGCGTTGACACTGACGATCTCGTACTCTGCACTCGTCTCATGTTCCATTTTCTCCAGCAGCACTGCATGGCTGTAGAGAATCACGTCAACTCGTTTGGCTGGCATCTTCTTAGCAAAGGGAGAGTAAGTGCTCTTGCGAGGCGTCTCTCCCTTCTGTCGAGCACGATACCGCCCGACCAATGCCTGTCCCGGAACAAGTTGCGTCACAGAACTCAGGAACCCTTCCGGGTTGATCGGCACAAGGAGAACTCCTTCCCTGTATCCGGTCACAGCATTGGGGAAACCTTCCTCCACACGGCGAAGGAGTTCTTCGTCCGAAATGTTCCAGCAAGAGAACTCGCTGGCGAGGGTTTGCCGGCGAACAAACTTTGTGATGTGGAATCTCATACTTCATCCAGTTCAGGAGAGAGTTTCGCAACCTTGACGACTGAATCCATGTCGTCGAGTTTGACCACGTTAACACCCATCGTCGTTCGACCAGTGCTTCGCAGCGTTGTCGAATCCATCCGAATACACTTTCCGTTCTTCGTCATGACAAGGACGTTGTCTTCCTTGTCGATGCAACAGGCACCGGCGAGCTTACCGCTCTTATCGATAGCCTTCTTGCTCATCACAGCATAACCCTTGACAGAACGGCTTGAGAGTGACTTGTACTCTTCCGAGGAAGACTTCTTGCCAAGACCACCGACGGTAACCACTAGAATGTCAGGGACATCTTTTGGATCAACCGGCATGACTTGCACGATCTTGTCACCATCTTCAAGCTTCATCGCAATTGAGCCACGAGTGCCACGACCAAGTTCCGGAACGATCTTCTCGTTGTACCGAACGCATTTGCCGTCCTGTGTTACGAGGAAGATATCCTTGTTACCAGTGGAGAGGAAGACGAATGCCACTTCGTCATCATCCACAAGTTTGACAGCCTTGATACCGGCGTTCTTTCTGTTGGTGTCATACTCGCTGATCGAAGTTTTCTTGATGTAACCATTGCGAGTCACGATCACGAGGAACCCCTTTTGATTAAGGCTCTTCAGTGAAAGCATGTTCGTAACCACTTCATCATGAGTTAGATTCAGCAGATTGCTAACGTGTCCACCCTTACCGGTCTTTGCTCCTTGCGGAACTTCGAATGCACGCTTCTGATACACGCTGCCTTTGTTCGTGAAGAACAGCAGTGTATCTTTGGAATGCATTTCAAAGAATTCGACAACGTTCTCAGCAGCAGCGGATTTCGATACACCCATCGAACCAGTTCCGCCACGTCGTTGTAGGCGATAGTCTTCCGATGGGGCAGAGCGAACGTAACCTTCGCCACTGAGGGTAACGATCAGCTTCTCATCCCGGACAAGGTCTTCGTCAAGGATTTCCACCGCATCGTTGGCGATGACAGTCCGGCGATCATCTCCAAACTTCTTGGCGATCTCTTCCTGCTCCTGAACGATAACCTTCTTGAGTTCCTTCTCAGAACCAAGAACCTTGCGGAGCCAGTTGGCTCGCTTGGCGAGTTCGGTCTGTTCAGCGATGAGCTTATCACTCTCCAGCTTGGTAAGCTGACGGAGTGTGATGGCAAGCACTGCCTTGGCCTGCTCCATCGTCTTGACGAACTTCTTCGCAATCAGTTGTTGTTCGGCTTCTTCTCCCGACTCCGACGCTCGGATGAGGGCGATCACAGCATCGATCTTATCGACAATGCCGAGCAGACCTTCGAGGATGTGCAATCGCTTGTTGACAGCTTCTAGTTCTGCTGTGAACTTGCTGGTGAGAACCACCTGTCGGTGTTCGACGAAGGCGGCAACCAGTTTGAGAATTGGAGCTTCCGACGCAACCTTACCGTCGATGAGAACGGTGGCGTTGATGGAAACCGTTTTACTCAGACAGGTGTGTTTGAGAAGGAACTTGAGGATGAGTTGTGGATTCACCCCCTTGGCAAGCTCGATTACAACTCTTGTACCGGTCTTCTTTGACGACAGGTTCTTCAGGTCTTGGATTCCGTCGAGCTTGTGTTTGCCGCTATCGACGAGCTTCTCGACTTCCGTACAGAACGTGGCGGGGCTGGCTTGGTGAGGAAGAGCCGTGACGACGATCTGAGCCTTGTCTTTGACACGCTCGATATCGTAATCACCCTCAAGCTTTACCTGACCCCGCCCGGTCTTGTAGTATTCCAGCACACCGCCTTGACCAAGGAGTTTTCCGCCGGTCGGGAAGTCAGGCCCCGGCATGAGTTCGATGACTCGTTCCGGGGTGATGGTTGGGTCGGCAATATATGCCTTGACCACATCCACCACTTCCCGGAGGTTGTGAGGCGGAATACGAGTTGCCCAACCAACGGCAATCCCTTCGACACCGTTGATGAGCAAGTTCGGTACGGAGGCTGGAAGAATGGTTGGTTCCAGCCGCTTTTCGTTGTAGTTTGATTTGTACGGCACCGTGTCCTGCGAGCAACCGCTGAGCATTGCTTCGCCATAACGGCTGAGCTTTGCTTCGGTGTAACGCATAGCAGCGGGCGAGTCGCCGTCCGGGTTTCCGAAGTTTCCTTGGCCGAGGATCAGCGGGTATCGCATGATCCAAGGTTGAACCAGACGGTACATCGTCGGATAGACGACCGCTTCGCCGTGAGGGTGATAGTTACCAGAAGTGTCCCCGCAAATCTTTGCGGACTTCTCTGTGGCACCACCGGGCCAAAGCTTGAGATCGTTCATGGCAACGAGCACACGTCGCTGGGATGGCTTAAGTCCGTCTCTAGCGTCAGGTAGAGCACGGTCTTCCAGCGACATGAAAGCGTACCCGGTAAAGCGATGATCCATCGCTTCCGAGAACTCTTCTGTAACCATGTTTTGGTCGATCTTGTCAATCATTGGTTTCCCTCACGTTGAATGTGTCGCTGACCTATGGGGTCCGTCTTACCCTTGGGCACCAGTGACGCCGCCTTCTTCGTTCACCACCGCAGCTTTGATCTTCCCGCCCACACATGACCAAACAGTGTATCGGTTGGTGAAGTTGGAACCCGTCAAGTCTCGAACCTCGACGATATATCCTTGGGTCCGAAGTTGCTGAATCTTCTCGTTATCTTCAAGAAGATGGGTCGGAATTTCCGGAGCGGCCCCGGTTCCAAATTTTGCTCTGAGGCGATCAAGATTCGAGGACATTAGAAGCCTTCTTTCTGCCAGTGTGTGGTGTTTTGAGTTCTAGGATTGGAGCAACCGATCATGTCGCAGACCTGTTGCATTTGTTCATCGCTGAACAAGGCTTCGTTGTCGTTCATGAGTTCGTTGAAAATGTCGGCACGCAAGGGGAGTTGTTCCGGAGCCGAATACACGAGACTTGATTCCAGACTTCGGAAAACAACCGCAAGTTCCGGGGACAACCCACGGATCATACGTACTGTTTTCAAAAGTTGACCCATTATTTCCAACATTTCCACGCTCATGTTCAAAATCCTTCGTTGAGCCAATCAACAGTTTCGGCAGTTTTGAGTCCTAGTCGAGTTTCACCAGCCTCTTTTAGACAAGCGGCAATTTCCCGGAGACGGTCCATGTTAGGAAATTTGGGAAGTATGAATTCCTCAAATTCAAGAGCCAAATACATTGGGAATACTACATCGGGCGGTTTAGTTGCACGGACGTGCCCTTTAACTATCCGCAAGCAATGATCCATCATTGCATATTCAGCCACGTCACAAAGACCGTCATCTTTAATGTGGTCGTTTACCACATGCCAGACAATGTCTTCGATCCTCTTGAGGATAACTTTCTGCTCACGTTCATTGCGGAAGATGTTCGATTCCATCACTCATCCAATGTATCCCTTGACTGGATTTGATGGAAGCTCTCTTAACCACTTGTTGAATTTCTTGCCCGGCGAAGGTGAAAATCGTACCCACGATTCATCAGTGGGTCTTTCACAAATTCCACTGACAAGATAGGCAATCACGTTGTCGTTTGGTTCTAGCACTCGTTCCAAGAATGTGGCGATTTGATCTTTAGAGATCACCGTCTCCATGTCAAAGGCGACATTCTTCAGTCGAATTTTAATACAGTACACTGTCGCTCTCCTTGAAACGGATCATGTCTCTTCGACAATCGCTGGCATCAAAGTGTTGCCACATCTTTCGACCGTCAGTGTGTTCGAGCATAAGACCAACCATGTCGGCCTTTTGCTCTGACATACCCTCCATGTTCGACCAACCAATAGGCTTCCAACCCTTTTCTAAGTTCCAGATCAGAAGGTCTTCACTCAGAGCGTTACAAAATTTGCACAGGAGAGCATAACCCTGCGACGTAACGTGCTTGTTCCAGACAAACAATCTGGCTGGGAGAGTCGGCAGTTGGTCGAACTCGATCATGCTTTGGCAATCACGCTGTTGACGTTGTTGATGAGGTGTTCCTTACGGAGCGGGACATTGCTTCCCATCAGAACCGAGACCATGCGTTCGGCTTCTGCTGCATCACTGATTCCCAACCGAATCAAGTGGCGACTCTCTTGGTTCATGGTCGTTTCAGCCAACTGCTCAGCATCCATTTCACCGAGACCTTTGAACCGAACCACCTTGCCCTTGCCATCATTCTTCTTGGTGAATGTCTTGAGATCATCTTCAGAGAAGAAATACTCCCGCTTCTTCCCAACGTCCACGCAGAACAACGGAGGTTGAGCCAGATACAGGTATCCACCAGTCACGAGCGGATACATGTATCGATAGAAGAATGTCAGCAAGAGACTGGCAATATGCATTCCGTCATCATCGGCATCGGACATGATGATGACCTTACTGTATCGCAGACGGTCAATCTCAAACTCGTCTTTAATGCCAGTGCCGAGAGCCGTGATGAGAGCTTGAATTTCCTTGTTCTTCAGGATGCTGACCAAGTCTTGCTTCTCGGTGTTGATGATCTTGCCCTTGATTGGCAGGATTGCCTGAAACTCAGGGTCACGACCATCCTTGGCAGAACCAGCCGCCGAGTCACCTTCCACCAGAAAGATTTCGGAGAGTTCTCGCTTGTTCGTGTTGCAGTCGAACAGCTTACCGGGCATCCGGTTGCTCTTGCCAAGGAAACCTTTCCGCTTGATGAGATCGGATTGCTTTTTGGCGGCGTTACGAGCTTCCGCAGCCAGCATTGCTCGGTTGACAACTTCCTTGAGAACAGCAGCGTTCTTCTCGAAGTAGTTTGTCAAAAGTGTGTAGGTGATGTTGGACACCACCGACTCAGCTTCCGTTGCACCAAGCTTGCTCTTCGTTTGGCTGGTGAATTCGGGTCGAGGGAATCGAATACTGACAATGGCATTCAGACCTTCTCGAACATCTGCTCCGCCAAGGTTCCCATCCTTCTCTTTGAGTAGCCCAATCTGCTTTGCAACTTGGTTGACTGCCCGAGTGAGGGCGGTCTTGAAGCCGGAGATATGTGTACCACCGTCCGGCTGGTTAATGTTGTTGCAGAAGCCGAGGATGATTTCTTCATCGTCAGCTTTGGAGTAAGAGAGGGCGATTTTGACTTTGCACTTCTTGCCTTCCCGAGATTCCAGATCAGCCGACTCTTCTCCGCAGATAGGTTCGGTCGGATAGCATTCTTTGCCCGCCATGAGGTGACGGAGGTAATCGGCCAGACCACCGTTGTAGCACCAAGTCTCTTGGATCTCGGTTTCTTTGTTGAGGTAATTGATGGTCAGGCCGGGATTCAGGAAAGCCATTTCCTGAAGCCGGGTGGTGATCATCTTGTCAATGAACTTGACGCCCTTCTTGAAGATGAGGGAGTCGGCGTGCATTGTAATTTTTGTACCGGTCTCTTCGCCTTTCTTGAGAGTCCGGACTTGCTGCACTTTTGACTGAGGAACACCACGACAATATTCCTGTCGCCAGAGGTGTCCATCACGAG
>Ga0172380_10002404_pt1 | contig 28826 bp, 38 predicted proteins | sample Leawe162metaG_FD_119747 | JGI IMG/M metagenome (GOLD analysis project Ga0172380, IMG submission 119747) | Leachate microbial communities from a municipal landfill in Southern Ontario, Canada - Leachate well 162 metaG | ecosystem: Engineered > Solid waste > Landfill > Unclassified | place... | reverse complement strand
TTAATTTTTGCAAATATTTATGCCTAGACAATATACCCAAGAACAAACAAGAAATATCGGCATTATCGCTCACATTGATGCTGGGAAAACTACTGTTTCCGAGCGCGTCTTGTATTACACTGGGAAAAAACACAAAATTGGTGAAGTACATGAAGGCGCCGCGGAAATGGACTGGATGGAACAGGAACGCGAGCGCGGTATCACGATTACCGCCGCGGCTACCACTTGTTTTTGGAAAGATGTGCGCATCAACTTAATTGATACTCCTGGCCATATTGATTTTACCGTTGAAGTAAAAAGATCTTTACGCGTGTTGGACGGCGCGGTCGTTATTTTTGACGGCGTGGCTGGCGTAGAACCGCAATCAGAAACGAACTGGCATTATGCTGACGGCTACAATGTTCCCCGCATGTGTTTTATAAATAAATTGGATCGTACCGGTGCCGATTTTTATAAGGATGTCGCTTCGATTCACGAACGGTTAACAAAAAATGCTTATCCTTTGCAATTGCCGATCGGCACAGAAGCGAACTTCCGTGGCATTATTGATCTTTTGACTCGAAAAACATACATCTATCATGATGAAATGGGTAAGGATATTTCCGAGGAAGAAATTCCGGCGGACATGAAAGATAAGGCTGAAGAATATCGCGCCAAATTACTTGAAGCCATCGTAGAAAACGATGAAACTTTAATGAATAAATATTTAGCCGGAGAAGATATTCCGGTCGCTGATTTAAAAAAAGTTTTGCGTAAAGCCGTGATCGCGAACAATATTGTTCCGATTCTTTGCGGCAGCGCGCTTAAAAATAAGGGCGTGCAATTTATGCTTGATGCGGTAGCTGATTATTTGCCGTCCCCGCTTGATGTGCCGCCGATTGAAGCTTTTGATCCAAAAGATCATGAGAAGAAAATTGTCCGTAAACCGACCGACGATGAACCATTTACTGCCTTAGCTTTTAAAGTCGCTTCTGATCCGTATGTCGGAAAACTTTGTTTTTTTAGAGTTTACGCGGGAACAATAAAAGCCGGTTCGTATGTTTTGAATGTTTCAAACGGTGAGCGCGAAAGAATCGGCCGCATTGTCCGAATGCATGCCAACCACCGAGAAGATGTGGATGAAGTTTACGCCGGAGAAATCGCCGCGGCTGTTGGCTTAAAAAATACTTTTACTGGTCACACCTTGTCCGATCCGGATCACCCCGTCATGCTTGAATCCATTGTCTTTCCAGAACCGGTTATTGATATTGCCGTTGAACCGAAAACCAAAGCTGACCAAGAAAAAATGGGTGTTGCCTTACAGAAATTGGCCGAAGAGGATCCTACTTTCCGCGTCAGAACCGATGAAGAAACTTTGCAGACTATTATTGCCGGCATGGGCGAATTACATTTGGATATTATTGTTGACCGCATGAAAAGAGAATTTAAAGTGGAAGCCAATGTTGGCAAACCGCAAGTCGCTTATAAAGAAACGATTACTAAATCTGCTGAAGCAGAGGGAAAATATATCAGACAATCCGGCGGTCGCGGCCAATATGGCCATTGCTGGCTTAGAGTTGAGCCGAATGAAAAAGGAAAAGGTTTTGAATTTGTTGATGAAATTAAAGGTGGCGTTGTTCCAAAAGAATACATCGCGCCAATCGGCAAGGGTGCCAAAGAAGCTTTGGAAAAAGGAATTTTGGCCGGCTATCCCGTGATTGACGTAAAAGCTACGGTTTTTGACGGTTCGTTCCATGAAGTTGACTCTTCAGAAGCAGCTTTCAAAATCGCCGGATCTTTGGCTGTTCAGGAAGGCGCGAGAAAAGCCGGACTAGTTTTGCTTGAGCCGATGATGAGAGTGGAGGTTTTGACCCCAGAACAATTTATGGGCGAAGTAATTGGTGATTTAAATTCCAAGCGCGGACAAATTCAGGAAATGCGCGATCGAAGCGGCATAAAAGTTATTGATGCCATGGTCCCGCTCGCGGAAATGTTTGGTTACGCGACTTCTCTCCGTTCCATGACTCAAGGCAGAGCTTCTTATAATATGGAGTTCGCGAATTACGCGGAAGTGCCAAAAAATGTTGCCGAGACGATTATTGGAGAAAGAGTCAAAAAATAAAATCCAGTAATTTTGAAAATTGTTTTAAAACAACTACTATATGAAAGAAATTTTTGAAAGACTATTTAGTCTAATAAAAAAAACAGGGGATAAGGTTGTTTTTTACGATTCAGCGAAAGGCGATGCTTATGTGATGATGAGGATGGAAGATTATGAGAAATTGGCGGAAAAGAAGCCGGGAGCAGAAGACTTGACAAATTTTCGCGTACCCGATAAAATAGAAAAAATCAATCAGGATATTGCAATATGGCGCGAAGAGGTTAAGAATGCGGTTGAAGGAGTCCCTCCTATAGAAGGGGAAGAAATTCCAGAGAAAAAAGAAGAGGAAAGCCAATTTTATTTTGAACCAGTAGAATAGTTGCCAAAATAAAAAAGAAGTACTATAATTGAAAATAGTCTTAAAATTAATAATTTGCGGCTGGATAAAACCCTGAGAAATCGGGGGTCGCGTAAGGAGTTTTAAAATATGGCAGAAAAATTTGATCGAACAAAACCCCACGTGAATGTGGGAACAATCGGCCATGTTGATCATGGCAAAACCACTCTAACAGCGGCTATGTTGGCAGTTCTTCGAGCGCACGGCGGAGTTGCACAAGAAAAGGGCGTCGATGATTTGGACAAGGCTCCAGAATCAAAAGCCCGAGGTATCACTATTGCTACCGCGCACGTTGAATATGAAACAGAAAAGCGCCATTACGCGCACGTTGATTGTCCAGGCCATGCTGACTACATTAAAAACATGATTACCGGCGCGGCCCAGATGGATGGCGCAATTTTGGTTGTTTCCGCGACTGATGGCCCAATGCCGCAAACTCGCGAGCACATCTTGTTAGCTCGCCAGGTCGGCGTTCCTTATATTGTTGTTTTCTTGAATAAAGTTGATATGGTTGAAGATAAAGAATTAATTGACCTCGTTGAAGAAGAAGTAAGAGATTTGCTTAAAAAATATAATTTTCCTGGCGATACCACCCCGATTATCCGTGGTTCAGCCTTGAAGGCTCTCCAAAATCCGAATGACGCGGAAGCCGTCAAGCCAATCTTGGAACTTTTGAAAACTTTGGATGAGTATATTCCTGAACCTCAACGGGAAGTTGATAAGCCGTTCTTGATGCCGATCGAAGATATTTTCTCAATTGAAGGTCGCGGCACCGTCGTGACTGGAAGAATTGAAAGAGGCATGGTCAAATTGAATGATGAAGTGGAAATTGTCGGTATGAAAGATACCCAAAAGACTGTTGTGACCGGCATTGAAATGTTTAATAAATCTTTGGATGAAGGCCGATGCGGTGATAACGCCGGTATCTTGCTCCGCGGTACAAAAAAGGAAGATGTTGAGCGCGGTCAGGTTTTGGTTAAACCGGGTTCAGTCACTCCTCATACCGAGTTTGAAGCAGAAGTTATTGCTTTGACAAAAGAAGAAGGCGGTCGCCATAAACCATTTTTCAAAGGTTACAAACCGCAATTCTATATCAAAACGACTGACATCACCGGCGAAGTGGAATTGCCCGCGGGCACAGAAATGGTTATGCCTGGCGATACAGTCAATTTGAAAATTAAATTGATTGTTCCGGTTGCTCTCGAAGAAAAGCAAAAGTTCGCCATTCGCGAAGGCGGTAAAACTGTCGGCGCTGGCGTAGTGACTAAAATTATAAAATAACATCGTTCTTATCCCGCTCCCGGGAAATAATTCCGGGGGCGGGACTTAACAAATAAAATGGAAAACAAAAATCCTGAAAAAGTAGAAAAAGAAGAAGCGCGGCCAAGGATCAGAATTAAGATCCGAGCCTATGATCATAAAATTATTGATCAATCGGCGAAGACTATAATTGAAACAGCCTTAAGATCCGGTGCTTCAATTTCTGGTCCAACGCCATTGCCCACCGAGATTAGAAAGTATACGGTCAACCGTTCAACTTTCGTCCATAAGGATGCTCGGGAGCAGTATGAAATGCGGACGCACAAGAGATTGATTGATATTTTAGAACCCACGCCAAAAACAATAGACGCCTTAACCAATTTGAATTTACCGGCTGGCGTAGACGTGGAAATAAAAATGTAAGTTAATTAGTTTGGGGAGAGTAAAGAAAGCTGTCCGCCCAAATTTTTGGAGAAATTGAAAAATTAATCCAGAAACTTGGGCAGACAAAACCTCTACTGGCCCTTGAACTATTTGGAAGGTTTAACAATTAACCAAGAAATGAGAAAAACTTAGAATCCGGGCAGAGAAAGCCGGCTTTAAGTTCGGTTTTTTGTTTTAAAAGAGGATATCAGGGTTAATTTGAAAGATCCAAAAGCAAATTGTTTTACAAATTATGAAATTTATATTAGGTAAAAAATTAGAGATGTCACAGAAATTTAAGGAAGACGGAACGGTCGTCCCCGTGACTTTGATTTCAGCTGGTCCTTGTAAGGTGACTCAGGTGAAAACTAAGGAGAAAGATGGCGTGGATGCAGTACAGATTGGCTTTGATGTTGTGAAAAAATTGAATAAACCAGAAGCGGGTCATCTCAAAGATTTAGAAAATTTTAGACATCTCGTGGAAGTTGCCGTAGAAAAACCGGGAGAGTATGCGCGCGGCCAAGAAATAAAAGTTTCCGTTTTGGCGCCGGGCGAGAAAGTCCAGGTAGCTGGAACTTCCCGAGGTATGGGCTTTGCCGGTGTGGTTAAGCGCCATCATTTTCGCGGACATCCGGCGACTCACGGCCATAAGGATCAGTCGCGTATGCCTGGCTCAATCGGTGCCGGTGGCGTGCAGAGGGTTTTTAAAGGGATGAGAATGGGTGGCCGTATGGGTGGAGAAAATATTACCATTAAAAATTTAGAGGTTGTTGAAGTTGATGAACAAAATAATATTTTAGCTCTTAAGGGTGCTGTCCCTGGAAAAAGGGGAGCGACAATTTTAATCAGTCAAAAGTAAAAGATAATTATGCAGAAAGTAAAAGTTTACAACATGAACGGTGAAGTGGTGGGCGAAGAAAAACTTGATTCCGCCCTGTTTGAAGTTGAAACAAAGGAAGGTTTAATCCATCAGGCCGTGGTTGCTCAAATGGCGAATCGCCGGCAAGTTTTAGCTCACACAAAAGACAGGGGCGAAGTCAGCGGCGGCGGCAAAAAACCATGGAAACAAAAAGGCACAGGCCGGGCGCGCCAGGGCTCAATTCGTTCTCCTCTTTGGGTTGGTGGTGGTGTTGTTTTTGGCCCAAGAAATGATAGAAATTTTCATCAAAAAATTAATAAGAAGATGAAGAGAAAAGCTTTGCTTATGTGTTTATCTGACCGGGCGAAGGAAGAAAAAATCATTGTTTTGGATAAATTGGAATTGGAAAATTTTAAAACGAAAAGGTTTTTAGAAATTTTGAATAAATTACCGAATAAAGAAAAAAAGACGTTGCTTATTTTGGTTGATAACGATAAAAAAATAATTAAATCAGCAGCGAATTTACCATATTTGAAAACAATTGAATCGGTAAATATTAATGTGATGGATGTTTTGAATAACGAATTCTTGATGTTGCCCCTTGCCACATTAAAGGCCGTTCAGGAAAAATTAAAGAAATAATTTATTATGGCGTTTTTTTCTAAAACAAAAAAAGAATCACCCGAAAAGGAAGAAAAGGAAGAGGTAAAAAAGGTTGTCGCTCCCGAATCAAAAGAAAAAAAAGAAAAAAAAGCAGCGAAAAAAGAAGTAGGAAAAACTTTGGGTGTGCTTGTTAAACCTTTGATTACGGAAAAATCTTCTTTTCTCTCGCCGTACGGCCAATATGTTTTTGAAGTTTCCTTAAAAACAAATAAAGTTGAAATTGCAAAAGCGATCGAGCGCGTGTACGGAGTAAAACCAATAAGCGTTAACATAGTTCGCGTTAGAGGGAAAAAGGTTAGATACGGAAAGACTTTAGGGGAAACAAAAAAATGGAAGAAGGCAATTATCACATTGAAACCGGGAGATAAAATTGAGGTTTACGAAGGAGTATAATTTAAGTTTTTAAGTTTTTAAGATGCCAATCAAGGTTCACAATCCAACAAGTCCTGGCCGCCGAAAATCATCGGGGGACACTTTTGAAGATATCACAAAAGGTGAGCCGGAAAAATCTTTGATTTATATCAAGAAGAAAAATTCTGGTCGCAACAATGGCGGGAAAATTACTGTTCGCCATCGAGGCGGCGGAACCAGAAGATATATCCGAGATATTGATTTTATTCGCGAAAAATTTGATGTTCCGGCAAAAGTTGAGGCTATTGAATACGACCCGAACAGAACCGCGCGCATCGCTCTTATCCAATATAGCGACGGAGAAAAAAGTTATATTGTCGCACCCTTGGGGCTCACGGTTGGCGAAGAGATTATTTCTTCAAAAAATAAAATTGATGTTAAAGTTGGAAATCGGATGTCTCTTGAAAATATTCCGATTGGTACCATTGTTCATAATATTGAATTGCAGCCGGGCATGGGTGGAATATTGGTCAGAAGCGCTGGACTTGGAGCGCAGCTTTTAGCCGTTGAAGGTCTTTATGCACAGCTCAAGATGCCGTCAAAAGAAGTAAGAAGCGTGAAAAAGGAATGTATGGCGACTGTTGGAGAAGTTGGCGCAAAAGATAGACGCTTGATACGTTGGGGTAAAGCAGGGAGGATGAGATATAGAGGTTTTAGACCGACTGTTCGCGGTAAAGCCATGAATCCAGTGGATCATCCGCACGGCGGCGGCGAGGGACTTTCTCCAATTGGTTTAAAATATCCGAAAACTAAATGGGGCAAACACGCGCTGGGTGTTAAAACAAGAAAAGCGAATAAGTGGTCTAATAAATTCATTATTAAACGCAGAAAATAAATTAATTGAATATGTCGAGAAGTTTGAAAAAGGGTCCGTATGTGGATCTGAAATTGATGGCCAAGGTTTCGAAATTGAAACCGAATGATAAAACCATAATCAAAACCTGGGCGCGGGCGTCAACGATTACCCCAGAAATGGTTGGGTTTACTTTTGGCGTGTATAACGGAAAAATGCATTTGCCGGTTTTGATTGTTGAAGATATGGTTGGCCATAAATTGGGCGAATTTTCTCCGACAAGAAAGTTTGTTAGACATGGCGGTAAGATGCAGAAGGAATTAGAATCGAAACAAGCCGAAACGGCGAAAGCTGAAGCGACTGCGTCCAAGGCTGAGGCCCCTAAAAAATAATTAGTATATGGAAATTAAAGCTCAAGTAAAATTTGTCAGAATGTCACCGCGGAAAACAAGATGGGTTATTGATTCGGTTCGCGGGTTGGACGTCGCGGAAGCTATAAACCAGCTCCAATTTATGACCATGGCTGCGGCCATCCCGGTTTTGAAACTTTTGAATTCGGGCATTGCCAATGCAGTTAATAATTTTAAGTTAAAGAAAGAAAATTTATATATTAAAGAAATTTCGGTTGATGGCGGTCCGGTTTTGAAAAGATGGCGCCCGCGCGCTTTTGGCAGAGCGGCGCCTATCCGCAAGAGATCGGCACACATCAATTTGGTTTTGGGTGAAAGAGTGGAAAGCGAGCGCCCGGCGGAAACAAAGGCGGCTGCTATCGAAAAACCAAAAGTTGTAGAAACGCTAAAAACATTTACAAAAGAAAAAGCTAGAGAAGAAACCAAAAAGACCGAAGTAGAAGGAAAAAAACAGACGGAGAAAGCCACTTCAGTAAAGGGTGAGGCAAAAAGAGGTTTTTTCAAGAAAATATTTCCGCGTAAAACAGGTTCAAAATAAATTAACAAATTAACAGTCGACAGTTTAATTAACTGTTCACAAAACGATGGGACAGAAAGTACATCCAAGAATTTTTAGAACAGGTGAAAGCCAGATTTATACTTGGAATTCAAAATGGTTTTCCAAAAAAGACTACGTAGCCAGATTGCGGCAGGACGTAGATATTAGAATTTTTTTGAAAAAGGCGCTTAAGGAAGCAGCGGTTGCCAAAATAGAAATTGAAAGAACAGCCAATGCCGTTACGGTTATTATTCATTCGGCGAAACCTGGGTTGATTATTGGTCACGCGGGTACTGGTATTGAAGATTTAAGAAAAAAAATCAAAGATAAATTTTTAGATAAGAAAGTAACACTTAACTTGAACGTTCAGGAAGTACAAAGTCCCAGCACTTCGGCTGAAATTGTTTTACAGGTTATGATTGCTGATATTGAAAAAAGAATTCCTTTCCGAAGAGTATTAAAACAAGCCGTTGGACGAGTCGAGCGCGCTGGAGCTAAGGGTGTTAAAGTTGTCGCTTCCGGAAGATTAGACGGCGCGGAAATCGCAAGAGAAGAAACTCTTTCATGGGGTAAAATTCCATTACATACTTTGCGTGCCGACATTGATTACGCGGGCGGAGCGGCTTTCACTATTTATGGTGCCGTCGGTATTAAGGTGTGGATTTACAAAGGAGAAGTGTTTAAGTAAAAAATATGTTGACGCCTAAAAAAGTAAAACATAGAAAAGCTTTTAAAGGAAGACGAAGAGACAAAGGTGTTGCTACCCGCAAGACCGAAATTAGCTTTGGAAAATTTGGTTTGAAATCAATGGGTTATGCCTGGATAACCGCGAGACAGATTGAAGCGGTTCGACGCACTTTAATTAGAGCTCTAAGGAAGGGTGGTAAAATTTGGATTAGATTATTTCCGGATAAACCAATCACCACAAAAGGAAACGAAATTCCTATGGGCGGCGGCAAGGGATCGGTCGATCATTATGTTGTTCCAGTAAAACCGGGCATGGTGCTTTTTGAAATGGACGGCGTCACGGAAGAAGCGGCGAAAGAAGTAATGCGATTGGCTTCTCATAAATTACCAACAAAAACAACTTTTGTTTCAAAATAGATTTATTGTTATGACAAAATTTAAAGAATTTAAAAATAAAAATGGCAAAGAGCTTGGAGCTATGCTTTTGAAGGCAAAGGAAGACTTGCAGGCGTTGAAATTTAAGGTAGCTGGCCAGCAATATAAAAATGTTCGAGAAATCAGAGTTCAAAAACAATTGGTTGCGCAAATTTTGACTTTGCAAAAACAGAGAAAAATAGCGGGACCAGCAAAAGAGGAACCCGCAGTTTCAAATAAGGGGGATTAACCCCCGTGTTGACTGCGTTCGCTCGGAAATGAAAATACGATTTCCATTTCCCTCGCTCACTTGTCAATAAATAATTTTTTTACCTATGTCAGTTGAAAAGAAAAATAAAAGAAAATTTCAGGGAGTTGTGGTTTCTCACAGAATGGATAAAACCGCAGTGGTTAAAGTAGAAGAGATTAAGGTTCATCCCAAATATGGTAAGCGTTATAAGATGAGTCAGAAATATAAAGTTCATGATGAGAAAAATGAATGCAAAATTGGGGATAAGGTAAATTTTGAAGAATGCCGCCCTCTCTCAAAAGAGAAGAGATGGAGAATTATTAAATAGATGAAAGTTTAATTTATCATATATGATTCAGCACCGCACAATGTTAACCGTCGCAGACAATACCGGGGCAAAAAAACTCCAGTGTATTAAGGTTTTGGGCGGATACAAAAAAAGATATGCACGGCTCGCGGATATCATTACTTGCGTTGTGAAAGAAGCGGTGCCGCACGGAATGGTTAAAAAAAGCGACGTAGTTCATGCCGTTCTTATTAGAATCAGAAAAGAAACCCGCCGGACAGACGGAACCTATGTTAGATTTGATGATAATGCGGCGGTTATTGTTGATAAAAAGAGCAAAGAACCAAAAGGAACAAGAATTTTTGGTCCAGTTGCAAGAGAACTTCGCGCCAAAGGTTTTACAAAAATTATTTCTTTAGCCCCTGAAGTTTTATAAAAATATGAAAATTAAAAAATCAGATAAAATAAAAATTATAGCCGGCAAAGACAAAGGAAAAGAAGGGAAAATTATTGATATTTTTCCGGAAGAAAGAAAAATTGTTGTTGAGGGTTTGAACTTGGTTGTTAAACATATGCGGCCTCGCCGGGGTGGAGAAAAGGGACAGCGTATCCAATTTCCCGCGCCATTCCGCGCTTCAAACGTGATGTTGATTTGCAGCAAGTGCAATAAATTAACAAGAGTTGGCTATAAAATTTTGGAGAATGGAAAAAAAGTGAGAATGTGTAAAAAATGTAAAGAGGTAATTGAGTAAATTGAGATTAATTAAATCTATGGAAAACGAATCAAGAATTAAAACTAAATACACCAAAGAAGTCATCCCGGAAATGAAGAAACTTTTTGGTTACAAAAATAATTTGGCCGTGCCGAAGATAGAAAAAGTGGTAGTGGCCGCCGGGTTATCTGCCGGATTGAAAGATGCCAAGTTTTTAGATATCGTAGAAGACACATTAAGAAAAATTACAGGACAGAAACCAATTAAAACCTTAGCAAAAAAATCAATTTCTAATTTTAAAATAAGGCAAGGAATGCCAGTTGGTATGGTTGTTACTTTGAGGGGCACTAGAATGTATGATTTTATTGATAAATTGATTAATGTTACTTTTCCTCGAGTCCGCGATTTTCGCGGAATTTCTCCAAAATTTTTGGATAAAAGTGGAAACTTATCAGTTGGCTTTAGAGAAAACATTTCTTTCCCGGAAATGAAATCGGAAGAAATTGAAAAAATCCATGGTTTGCAGGTGACGATCAAAACTACGGCACGAAATAAAGATAAAGGATTGGCTTTATTAAAATTACTGGGTTTTCCCTTACAGGAATCATAAATAAAATATGGCTACTGAAGCACAAATTTCCAAATCGCTTAAAAAACCGAAATTCAAAACTCGCGAAGTGCGAAGATGTTGGCGTTGTGGAAGAAAAAGGGGATACATGAGAAAATTTGAGTTATGCCGGATATGTTTTAGAGAGCTTGCTAATCGCGGAGAGCTTCCTGGCGTGTCGAAGTCCAGCTGGTAGAATCGGTTAATTATTAAAAAACACCATTTAAACATCGAATCAATACTATGGATCCAATTTCAGACATGCTTACTAGGATTAGAAACGCCGTTCTTGTAAAAAAGGACGAGGTTATGATTCCCTTTTCAAGGATTAAGTTTGAAATTGCCAAAATAATGGAAACAGAAAGATTTATAGCTGGCATAGAGGTTTTAGAAAAAGATAGGAAGATAAAAATTTCTTTGAGATATAGTGAAGATGGTTCTCCTGCCGTGAGAAATTTAAAAAGAGTGAGTAGGCCCGGTAAACGAGTTTATGCAGGGAAAGAAGAATTGCCAAGAGTTTTGGGAGGAATCGGCATTGCAATTATCTCTACTTCCCAGGGGCTTTTAACTGTCGGTGAGGCTCGGAAGCGGGGATTGGGCGGGGAAGTTCTTTGTGAAATATATTAATAAAAATTAATTAAGCAATAATGTCTCGCATAGGTAAAAAATTAATTTCCGTTCCAAAAGGAGTCGAGGTAAAAATCGAGCAATCTTTTGTTTTGGTCAAAGGGCCAAAAGGAGAGCTTAAAGAAGCCATTCATCCGCGCGTGACAGTTGTTTCGGAAAATAATGAAGTTAAAATAACCGTAAATGATCCGGAATTAAAATCAGATAAGGCACTTTGGGGGCTTTATGGAAGTCTAATTAAAAATATGATTATTGGCGTGACGGAAGGATTCTTGAAAAAATTAGAGGTAAACGGAGTTGGTTATAAAGTAGCTCTTGCTGGAGAAAAAATTAATTTAAGTCTTGGTTTTTCTCACCCGGTTGATTTTCTTCTTCCAAAGGGGATTTCTGCGGGGATTGATAAAAACATTATTTCCATCAGCGGAATTGATAAGAGATTGGTTGGATCGGTAGCGGCAGAACTTCGGGCGTTAAAACCGCCGGAACCATATAAAGGAAAAGGAATAAAATACGTTGACGAAGTGATTGTAAAGAAAGCTGGCAAGGCAGCCAAAGCTGCTGGGGCGGGCGCATAAAAAATTTGAAAATAGATTTTGAGATATGAAAAATTTACAGCAAATAAAAGAAGTAAAAAAAGAGAGACGCCGCTTGCGCATTAGAGCGAAAATTTTGGGCAACTCAAAAAAGCCAAGACTCGCGGTTTTTCGAAGTGGCAAACATATTAGTGTTCAATTAATTGATGACGTTAATGGCAAAACGCTTGCCGCGGTTTCTGATTTTGCTTTAGGGAAAAAGACCGTGGGCAAAAATAAAAGAGTTGTGCCTGCCGCGCCGAAAGACCTGGGCGGGAAAACTTCTAAAGTAGCGATTGCTTACGAAGTAGGAAAATTAATCGCGGAAAAAGCTAAAAAATTAGGGATTGAAACAGCAATTTTTGATAGAGGCGGGTTTGCTTATCATGGTAGAATTGAAGCGGTAGCTCTTGGTGCCAGAGAAGGTGGAATTAAATTTTAATTTTTAAAAGTTTGAAATATGATGCCTAACAAAAGCGGCCAAGGAAGAAGAAGAGAAAGAGCGCCAGAAAAAGAAAAAGAATTTGAGCAAAAAATTCTTGAGATAGCTCGCGTTACAAGAGTAACTGCCGGCGGGAAGAGAATGAAATTTCGCGCCTGTGTTATTGTTGGCGATAAAAAGGGCCGCGTTGGTTCAGCTGTTGCCAAGGGATCTGATGTGACGCAAGCCGTGGCAAAAGCTTCAACTAAGGCTGAAAAAAATTTAATAACGGTGCCGCTTAAAAACGAGACAATTCCTTACGAGATTAAGGAAAAATTTGGAGCGGCAGTGGTTCTTCTTAAACCGGCGCCAAAAGGCACGGGTGTTAAAGCGGGCGGAGCCATGCGGAGCGTCTTTGAATTGGCTGGTGTGCCGAACGTAGTTGGGAAAATTTTAGGATCAAAGAACAAAATTAATAATAGCCGAGCAACGATTAATGCTTTGAGTAAATTGAAATTAGAATTACGAAAATAAATTTATGGCGTTAACATTACACACAATAAAGCCATTTGCGGGATCAAAGAAAAAAGTAAAGCGAGTTGGCAGAGGTCTCGGAAGTACGGGTACTTATAGCGGTAGGGGACAAAAGGGCCAAAAAGCGAGATCGGGCGGGAAAAAGGGCCTGAAACTTTTAGGTATGAGAAGGATTATCATGTCCACGCCGAAACTCGGCGGCTTTAAGAGTCCTTACCCCAAAATGGTCGCAGTGAATATTAAAGATTTAGAGAAAAAGTTTAATGATGGAGAACGCGTTACCCCCAAAACATTGTTAGAAAAGGGATTAGTTGGTAAAATAGGAGTAGAGGTAAAGATTTTAGGCAGTGGGGAAATGAAAAAGAAATTAACCATTGCGGGGTGTGCCGTATCTGCCAGTGCGAAAGAAAAAATAGAGAAGGCCGGCGGAAAAATTATTTAATAGATATTTTGTCCAATCATTAATATGTGGCAAAAATTTATCCAAATTTGGAAAATTCCTGATTTACGTAAAAACATTCTTTTTGTCCTTCTGATGTTGGGCATTTTTCGTTTAGCTGCGCATATTCCGGTGCCGGGAGTTAATCTGGAAAATCTTAAGAGTTTTTTCGAATCAAACCAAATTTTGGGTTTGTTGAACGTTTTCTCCGGTGGAAGCATGGAAAATTTTTCCGTGGTGATGTTGGGCGTTGCCCCATATATTACGGCTTCCATCATTTTTCAGTTGTTAATGATGATTATTCCTCGCCTGGAAGAGTTGGGAAAAGAGGAATATGGAAGACAAAAAATAAATCAATGGACGAGAATTTTGGCAGTGCCGCTCGCGGCGTTGCAGGCCTACAGTATGATTGCGATGCTTCGGCAATCATCCAATCCGATTATCACAGATGTTTCTCCCTGGCGACTTTTTAGCACTGTCATGACAATTACTACCGGGACAATTTTTTTAATGTGGATTGGCGAGTTAATTTCTGAGAAAAAAATTGGTAATGGTATTTCGCTTTTGATTTTCGCCGGAATTATAACTGGTTTACCGGCCGCCGTGCAGCAAGCTTTGGTTGTTTTCGACGCTTCGCAACTTTTTAGCTTTATAATTTTTGCGGTTATCGCGATAGTCACAATTGTCGGAGTAGTAATTATTACCGAGGGACAACGGCAAGTTCCCGTTTCTTATGCCAAACAAGTCCGCGGAACAAAAATGTATGGGGGAGCCTCAACGCATTTGCCTTTGCGGGTAAACATGGCGGGCGTAATTCCAATTATTTTTGCCATTTCTCTTATTTTGCTTCCGCCGATGGTTGCTCAGTTTTTTATGCAAGCTAAAACGGCCTGGATCGCTGGTGCGGCACAGTGGGTGATTGATATTTTTCAAAATCAACTTATTTACGGCATACTTTATTTTGTTTTGGTTTTTGGTTTTACTTATTTTTACACAGCAGTTATTTTTCATCCGCAACAAATTGCCGACAATCTCCAGAAAAATGGTGGATTTATTCCGGGTATTAGGCCTGGTGCTCCAACAGCAGAATATCTCGGAGCAACAACCTCGAAAATTATTTTGGCTGGCGCGTTATTTTTGGCGCTCATTGCGGTTTTACCAATGATTTTACAGCAAGTTACTGGCGTGCAAGTTTTACAATTTGGCGGAACGAGTGTTTTGATCGTTGTTTCCGTAGTACTTGAAACTATCAGGCAAATTGATTCGCAGCTCACTATGCGTGAGTACGATGGATTGTAAAAATTTTAAATCTAAAATTTAAAATTTTTTGTATGGGCTTCTTAGACATTCTTTTTGGCAGCAGTAGTAAGGCTAAAAAACAGGGAATGTTATTTACCACTTCAATTGAAGTTGAGAAAGCGCTCTTTCGTGTCGGGACTTTGAATCAAGAACAGCGGTCATTGATAAAGAGCATGATAGTAAGATTTATGGGTTCAGGCGGAGTTACAGTCGAAGAATATCGGCTTCATGTTTTGCCAGAACTTTCCAAAATGGTTAAGGCCGGAAAAATTTCTTCGGTTGATTATCAAAAATTAAAAAATTTAATTTACAAATAACCCACACCACCGTTAGTGTGGGTTTTCTGAATTTATGGCTAAAATATTAAAAATTGCTTTATTCGGACCACAAGGTTCGGGAAAAGGAACACAGGCGGAAATGTTAGCAAAAAAATATAATTTGTCTATTTTATCAACCGGAGAAGTTTTTCGTCAGGAAATAAAAAAACAAACAGAGCTCGGTAAATTGGCTAGTTCATTGATTAATAAAGGACAGCTTGTGCCTGACGAAATTACCGACAAAATTGTTCTCAGTGAGCTTGCCACGCCAAAATATCAAAATGGTTTTATTTTGGATGGTTATCCGAGAAATATAAATCAGCTTGAGGTTTTGGAAAAAAATATTGGTTTGGATTGGGCGATTTTACTTGAAATAAGCGATGAAGAAGTTCAAAAAAGATTAGCCAGCCGGAGGGTTTGTCCTAAATGCGGGGCGATTTACAGTGTTATAAATAAACCGCCGCAACAAGAGGGAATTTGCGATGTTTGCGGGGGAAATCTTGTGACGCGCGACGACGACAAGGCGGAAGCAATCGAGAAGCGACTACAAATTTATCATACAGAAACAAAACCAATAATTAATTATTACGAAGAGAAAGAGAAACTTATTAAGGTGAATGGCGCCGCGCTAATTGAAAAAGTTTTTGGGGAAGTAGAAAGTAAATTGGAAGAAAAAATTAAATAAATTCATGGAAAAAATAATTATAAAAACTTCGGAGGAAATAAAAATTATGCGGCAGAGCGGCAGGATTTTGGCGTCGGTTTTAGAAGAGCTGCGTAAGGCTGTTCGCCCGGGGGTTAGCACTAGTGAACTTAATGCTTTGGCGGAAAAATTAATTGCCGAGTATGGAGCCGTCCCCTCGTTTAAAAATTATCAGCCCAATTCAAACTCAACTCCGTTTCCGACAACACTTTGCACTTCAATCAATGATGAAGTAATACATGCGCCCGCTTTACCCTCGCGAATTTTAAAAGAAGGGGATATTGTTAGTTTGGATCTGGGTGTAAAATATCCGGCCGGACCAGAGGGGCTTTTTACTGACGCGGCGATTACTGTGGCAGTTGGAGAAATTGATTCCGAAGCGGAAAGATTAATGAAAATAACGGCCGAAGCGCTTGAGGCGGGGATCGATAAAATTAGGCCAGGAAATTTTATTTCCGATGTCGCTCGAGCTATTCAGGAGCACGCTGAAAAAAATGGTTTTTCCGTGGTACGCGATTTGGTCGGGCACGGGGTTGGCAAGCGCGTACACGAACCTCCTTATGTGCCGAATTTTTTAGATAATTATTATAAACCGGTTGAACTTAGAGAAGGCATGACAATTTGTCCCGAGCCTATGGTTTGCGCCGGGAGGGCAGATGTGGAAACTTTAGATGATGATTGGACGGTAGTTACAGAAGATAGAAGTTTGGCAGCTCATTTTGAACACACAATAGCCGTGACAAAAAATGGCCATGAAATTTTGACTAAATTATGAATTATTTAGGAATTGATTACGGGGAAAAAAGAGTAGGGCTTGCGACCGGCAGCGACGAGACAAAAATTGCTTCGCCATTTTTTATTTTGGAAAACAAGAGCCGGGATTTTTTATTGGTGGAAATTAAAAAAATTTGTGACCAAGAAAAGATTGATAAAATTGTAGTGGGAATGCCTTTGACTATGGCGAGCGAGAGGGGACCGCAAGCGGAAGAGGTTTTAAAATTTATTGATTTTTTGAAAAATAATTTGTCCGTGGGTATGGAACTGGAGGATGAAAGATTCACAAGTGCTATGGTAGATAAATTGATGGCGGAATCTGGCGTAAAAGATCGCGACGCCGTATCAGCGATGATTATTTTGCAAAGTTTTTTTGACAGAAAAAAATGACGCATCTTGTTCGGGGTATAATTTTAAGAAAACAAGACTATCGCGAAAACGATCGTCTTTTTGTAATTTATACCAATGAGCTTGGAAAAATCGAAGCAGTAGCTAAGGGTGTCCGGAAAATAAAAAGTAAAATGGCCGGGCATTTAGAACTATTTTCTGTGGTAAATTTAATGGTGGCGCCCGGGAAAATTTATTATCAAATAGCCGGCGCCGACAGAGAAAAAAATTTTTTAAATATAAAAATTGATTTGGGGAAAACCGTGCTCGCGAGTTTTTGTTTAGAAATTTTAGATATTTTTACTAAAACTGATCATCCGGATCTAAAGATTTACGAACTACTTAGTGAAGTTCTGGATATTTTTAACCAAGAGAAAAATAAAAATTTTTTGAAATTATATATTTTGTCTAAATTTTTTGTTTTAAAGATGTTATCTATTCTTGGCTGGACGCCGGAACTCTTTAATTGTGTAAAATGTAAAAATAAAATTACACCAAGCGGAAATTTTTTTGATGCGTCGCGCGGCGGCCTTGCTTGTGGCAACTGCGGCCGTGGCGGTTTGCCAATTTCCACCTCGGCGATTAAGATTTTACGGTTTGTCCTGAAAAATAATTTTGAAAAAATCTCGGCACTAAAAATTACCAAAATCCAAGCTAGAGAAATATCTAAAATTGTTGATGCATTTGTTTTTGCGCACCAAGACAAGGAACTAAAAACCACTAAGTGGATAAGTCATTTGACAAGAAGTCTGAAGATTTGATATTCTGAAATTCAGAACGTTGAAAGGGGGCGGCGAAAGGAGGAATCCTTCGCCGTTTTTTTGCACCCAAGAAATTGGGAAGGAGGAGCAAATGCTTCCCGTCCAATGTCCGAGCGGTGAGGCGACGTGCAGACAGCTTTTTGATCAGCAGGTCGAGCGGCTCGTTGAAGGCGGCTGGGCAGCGGCCGCTTGGAAAACCAGAGACGATTTCCGTCACTGGTTGGCTCCACTCGCTGATCTTGTGTGTAAGGTTGGCGAGATGGATCCTGGTCGTATTCCGTTTCTCATTGTCGTGCCACACGGCGTACTTTCCGTTGAGAATCAAATGGAGCGGCTCGTCGTGGAGGGGAAGAGAGGATTCATCGCCGATGAAGTTGCCGGTCAGTTGAAAAATTTGGACGGCATCGGCGGAAAACCTTTCCCATATCTCATCTGTGGCGTGGACGACGGTACGACGACCGTTGGTCGAACGTCGAACGCCTGCCTAACCATCCTCTGTTCTTCTGGCCGTCGGAGCGGTCTAACCCTTGAAGAAGGCGTCGCCCTTGCTACGCATCACCCGCAATTTCTCACTGATCACGACTTTGCTCTGCTTGGAACCCAGTATGGCGAGAAGCGGGGAGAGCGTGACCTTTACTATCTCGAGCTTTGGCTCTCGCAGTGCGGACCGACGATTAACCATCACTGGCCGGAAAGTCGGAACGAGCGTCGCGGCGTGCCTTCGTGCAAGCGGCGCTTGTTCCTGGACAGGTGACCGTCGCAGTTCCAACGTTCTTCGCCGATTCGATCACATTCGAGTCGGCTTTTTTTATTTAAAAAAACGCGGCGACTTTTGTTGCCAAAAGCGCCGCGACTACTTGTCAGAGCATGTTGGAGACGGTCTTCAGACGTTCCTTCAGCCGTTCTGCGTCTGGCTCGGCCACGGGGCCGAATTCCTCCAGAATGATGTTGCGGCAGGCGTCCAGAACGCGCGTCTTGACCGGTCGGACGAATCCCTCGTCGTTGATTTCCCGGAATCGAAGTGCGAAGTCGGACAGCCGTTGTAGCGTGTGCCGGAAATCGGCTTCGGTCGTGATGCCCATATCTTCGTTCAACGCCAGCGGCAGAATGACACGAGCTTCGAAAGCCCGCTGTGCCTCCTTGAGGCGGATGGCCGTGAGAATCCGGTCGATCGCCGCCAGAGCGAACTTCTTGCTTTTGGCCGACTTGGCTTTGGCAAGATCGAGTCGGATCAGTGCGGCAGTCTTCTGGAACGGCGCCACGTCGAGTTGTGGCAGGAGGCGTTGCAGGGCGAAATCGACTCGGCTCGCGAAGATGCGTCGGACATTCGGCGAGAAGCCGAGAGTGATCTGGAACTGTTCGGCTCGCAAGATGTTGCGGAGTGATCCGAGATCGTCGAAGATGCCGCCGATCGTCTGGGCGAGAATCTGTTCCAGGGAGATCACTCGCGGACCGATCCGGCGGATGTCGACGTGCCGTCCGTCAACGCGCCGTTTGGCTGCGTGAACGCGGAGAGTCGTGGCCGGCAGGTTCTGGCTCTTGGTGCCGGAAGGATATTTCACCTTGAGTGTCGCAGCCGCCGCGATTTTTTTCGCGGCTTCCAACTTGAGCTTGTTTCTGGATCCGCCGAGCACTTGAGCGATTCGCGTGAGGTCATATCGGACCTCCACCAAATCGCGACTCGACGCAGACTTCCCCTCCATGAGGATGGCGAGATCGCGGCTTAGTCGGTCGGAGATGGAGCGAAGGTTCTGAAGTTCGCCAGGCGTTTTCTTTAGCCCGTATTTCCGAAGGGTATGAGCGGCGCGCCGCAGAGCCTCGTAGATGCCGGCAGGGACGATGTGGTGTAGGCGTTCCTTACCCCGTCCTCCGAAGTCGTACCATGACGGAATGAGCACGGTGCCGCGGGGGGCTGCGAGCCTTTCCTTCAAGGATCCGCCACGGCTCTTCGTGCCTGCCAGAAAGTCGAAGGATTCCTGGGTTACGAGAATTCGCGAACCGTTGAGTTCGCGAACCTCAAGGTTGACCTCTCCATAAGCCGTCTGAATCTGCTTTTCCAAAATACTCCTCCTTACCCCATTTCGGGGTTTCTAACCTTACCAAATTATTAGATTGTCGTCAATCTTGCTCAAAATCAATATATTCTCTATAATTAAACAATTATATGCAGACGATTTTACTTAAGGATATTAGTCAATATTTAGGCCAGGAAGTCATGGTTCGCGGCTGGATTTATAATTTCCGCTCGTCGGGCAGCATTTTCTTTTTACAAGTCCGGGACGGCTCCGGTTTCATTCAGGCGATTGTTTCTAAAAAAGAAGTAGCCGCGGAAATTTGGGAAGTTTGTGAAAAAATTACCATGGAAACGTCAGTGGAAATTTCTGGCACGGTCAGCAAACATCCGAAAAAAGAAGAGTACGAATTACAAGTTAAAGACTTAAAAATTGTTCAGGTCGCCGAAGAATACCCAATTGGTAAAAAAGAACACGGCCCAGAATTTTTGCTTGATCTCCGCCATCTTTGGCTTCGTTCGTCAAAACAGTGGGCAACGCTCCGCGTCAGAAATACAGTGATCAACGCGACGTACGAATATTTTAATCAAAATGGTTTTATAAAAATTGACACGCCGATTTTGACGCCGACGGCTTGCGAGGGAACAACGACCTTGTTTGAAGTTCCATATTTTGATTTAGGAAAAGCGTACTTAGCGCAGTCAGGCCAGCTTTATCTTGAAGCCGCGGTTATGAGTTTTGGCCGATGTTTTGATTTCGGTCCGACTTTCCGGGCGGAAAAATCAAAAACCCGCCGGCACCTTACTGAATTTTGGATGATGGACGCCGAAGCGGCTTTTGTAAACCACGAAGGCAATATGAAGATTCAGGAAGAATTAATTTGCTATATCGTGGAAAAAGTTTTGGAAAAAAACAGAAAAGAACTAGAAATTTTAGAACGGGATATTTCAAAATTGGAAAAAGTAAAAGCGCCGTTTGGCAGAATAACTTATACAGAGGCAATTAAAAAAGTTCAGGCGTTGGGTTCGGACATTAAAGACGGTGAAGATCTTGGCGCAGACGATGAAACTTTATTAACGCAAGATTCTGACGTGCCGATTTTTGTGGAGAAGTGGCCGCGGCAAATCAAAGCATTTTATATGAAACGCGATCCAGAAAATCCGGAATTTGTTTTGGGATCAGATTTAATTGCTCCGGAAGGCCATGGAGAAATTATCGGCGGCTCAGAGCGCGAGGATAATTATGATTTATTGCTTTCGCGAATGAAAGAAGAAAAAATGCCGCTTGCGGATTTTGAATGGTATCTGGATTTAAGAAAATACGGTTCAGTGCCGCATTCTGGTTTTGGTTATGGCTTAGAGCGCATTACTGGCTGGATGTGTGGGATTCATCATATCCGCGAGACAATTCCTTTTCCAAGAATGATTAATAGATTAAGACCATAAATATTTTTTATGACACGCACACTAATCAAAGATACGGTTAATAAGGTCGGAGAAGAAGTTTTGCTTAAAGGTTGGGTTAATGTCCGCCGCGACATGGGGAAAATTATTTTTATTGATCTTCGCGACGCGACTGGTTTGATCCAGGTTATTTTTGCCTCCAAAGATAAAGAATTCATGGCATTGGCCGATAAACTGCGTTCGGAGTTTGTTGTGGCCATTACCGGAAAAGTAAACAAGCGGCCAGAGAAAATGGTTAACCCAAAAATGTTAACCGGCACGGTAGAAATGGAGGCCCAGAAGTTAGAAATTTTAAATGAATCAAAAACTTTGCCTTTTGAAATTGATAAAGACACAACGCCTGTTAGTGAAGAATTGCGCATGAAATACAGATACCTTGATTTGCGGAGTGAACGGATGAAAAAGAATATAATGCTTCGAAGCAAAATGCTTGATGAAATAAAGAAATTTTTACATGAGCGTGATTTTGCAGAAATTGAAACGCCCTACATTACGAAAGGTACGCCGGAAGGCGCGCGCGAATATATTGTTCCGTCGCGCTTACATACTGGGGAATTTTATGTCTTGCCGCAGTCGCCACAGCAGTTTAAACAATTGTTAATGGTAGCTGGTTTTGAAAAATATTTTCAGATTGCTCGATGTTTTCGCGACGAGGATCAGCGCGGCGATCGCCAGCCGGAATTTACTCAGCTTGATATGGAAATGTCTTTTGTTGATCAAGAGGATGTAATGAAACTCACGGAAGAGTTGATGATTCATTTGGCAGGAGCCGTGGCACCCGATAAAAAAATTCAAAAAATACCTTTCCCGGTTCTGACCTATGACGAAGCAATAAAAAAATATAAAAGCGACAAGCCGGATTTGCGTGAAAATAAAAATGACAAAAACGAATTAGCGTTTTGTTGGGTAATCGATTTCCCGCTTTTTAAATGGTCAGATAGTGAGAAAAAATTAGTTTCCGAACATCACCCATTTACTATGCCACACAAAGAGGATTTGGAGGATTTGGAAGAACATCCGCTTGATGTTCGAGCGTATGCTTATGATTTAGTGTTAAATGGTTATGAAGTTGGCGGCGGAAGTATTAGAATTCATGATCGAAATTTACAGTCAAAAATTTTTCGGTTGCTTGGCGTTGGTAAAGACGATGCGGAATTACGCTTTGGCCATATGTTTGAGGCTTTTACTTACGGGGCGCCGCCGCACGGTGGTATCGCGCCCGGGCTTGATAGATTGGCCATGCTTTTCGCCGGCGAACCGAACATTCGCGAAGTGATGGCTTTTCCAAAAACTTCAGATGCCAGGGATTTAATGATGGGCGCGCCGTCGGAACTGCCGGAACAGCAATTGAAAGAAGCGCACATTAAAATAGCGGAAAAATAACATGAAAATCACAATTTGTGGAAGTGTAAAATTTGCGGAAAAACTTGTTGAAATTTACCATAAGTTGAAAGAAATGAGACATGAACCCATGATGCACGAAGATATGTTTGGTATCGCCGATGGTACCGCCAAAGAATTAATTAATGGAATATCTGCGAATCATGCTGAAATAAAGAGGGAACATAACTTTATCAAATGGTGGTATGATTGTATTAAAAGTGGCGATGCCGTACTCATTTGTAATTTTGATAAAAATGGAATCTCAAATTATATTGGCGGCAATACCTTGATGGAAATGGGTTTTGCTCATGTTTTAAACAAGAAAATTTTTCTTTTAAACCCAATTCCAGAAATGGGCTATAAAGATGAAATCATCGCCATGCAGCCAATAATTTTAGATGGTGATTTTTCTAAAATAAATGGATAATAAATTTTTGGAAAAAATAGAAAAAGAGGCGAAAAAATTTTTCCAAAGCGCTCGGGGTAGCCATGGATGGGATCACACGGAAAGAGTTTATAATCTTGCCCTCCGCATCGGAAAAGAGGAAAAGGCAGATCTTGATATTTTGAAATTAGCCGCCATACTGCATGATATTTCAAGAGATTATGCTGATAAGAGAAATGGTGCCGTCTGCCATGCGGAGCATGGGGCGGAAAGAGCGCGAGCGATTCTTAAAAAAATTAACTTTCCGGAGAAAAAAATAGAGCAGGTTGTTCATTGTATCAGATGTCATCGTTTCAGAGGGAAAAATATCCCGAAGTCAAAAGAAGCAAAAATTTTATTTGATGCCGATAAACTGGACGCAATCGGCGCGGTCGGAATCGGCCGGGCGTTTCTCTTTGCTGGGGAAATCGGGGCAAGGCTGCATAACAGTGATGTTGATATTAAAAAAACTAAGGCTTTCAGCCGGGAAGATACGGCTTACCGCGAGTTCGCGCTTAAGTTATCCGGAATAAAAGACCGGATGTTAACTGCGGAGGGCAGAAGAATTGCGAAGGAGCGCCATAAGTTTATGGTTGATTTTTTCAAAAGAATAGATAAGGAAATTGCTGGAAAAGAATGAAAAATAACAAAAGAAATATTGCGGCTTTATGGCCGCTTTTTTAATTTACAATAAGCCATTTTTTTGCTATCATTAGATTATGAAAATATCCCTTCTCCAAAAGTATATTTTGGGCTTGGGCTACGCAGAAAAGAACAAGTTTGGCCGTGGAAAAATTTTGCGGTTTTATGATAAGCAAAAGCGGCCGCCCAAGATGGAGGATAGAGTAAATATTGTCACAAAATCCCTGGAAAGATTAATTGACAAGGGTTTTCTTATTGGCTACGGTGTCCGGACGCCGAAAAAATGGTTTATTAAAGAAATAAAATTGACGGCGATAGGACGAAAAGTGGCGAAAAGTTTGCAGGGCAAACAAGCATCGTTACCTTTCAAATAGATTTCAGATTAAAGATTTAAGATTAAAGTGAGATGGTGGCGAAAAATTTCTTAAATCTGTAACCTTAAATCTATAATCTAATATTTATGGAGGCAGAAAAAAATTTAAGCACGCTGGACAGTAAGGCTAAAAAAGAACTAGCTATAATTCCGCTGGTTGACGTTGTTGTTTTTCCGAGAGTTGCTTTGACTTTAATAGTTAAAAAAGAAAAAACTTTGAAAGCTTTAGATTATGCGATGCAGCACGATCAGATGGCAGTTTGTGTCGCAGAAAAAAAAGACGTGGGAGATAAAATTACCAAGGATGATCTTTATTCTGTCGGCACACTCGCTAAAATTAGGGAAATTACAAAACAGCCCGATGGGTCTGTGCGAATCGTAGTTGAGGGAATGATTCGTGCAAAAATTACAGAATTTTTATCATTTGATCCTTTTATCAGAGTTAAAGTTGAGCCAGCCCCGGAGCCGATGGTTAAAAAGACAGAACGGATTGAAGCCTTGATGTATAGTTTGATTAATCAATTTAAGGAATGTGTTTCGCTTGGTGCGACTGTTCCTTTCGACGTGCTTTTGGTAATTTTAAATATTACTGACCCATGGGAATTGGCTGACTTGATGACAATAAATTTGGATTTTAAAGTTGATGAGAAGCAGGCGATTCTTGAAGCCGACAATATTGAAAATAAATTGGGGAAACTTGGGGAATCGATCGGGAGGCAATTGAAAGTTTTACGCATGGCTCAAAAAATTCAGGCGGAAACCGGCAAGGAGTTGGGAAAAATGGAAAAAGAAATGTTTTTGCGCGAGCAGATGAAAACGATTGAAAAAGAATTGGGTATGGCCGGCGGTCGGAGTGAGGTAGAGGAATTAAAAGAAAAAATAGAAAAGGCCGGGATGGCTCCCGAAGCAAAGGAGCAGGCCCTAAAAGAGTTGGCGCGTCTTGAAAAAATGCCGTCTTTTAGTCCGGAAATTTCTTATATTAGAACCTATCTTGATTGGTTAATTATGTTGCCGTGGTCGAAAAAGACCGAAAGTAAGGTTGATATTAAAAAAGCTCAAAAAGTTCTTGATGAAGATCATTATGGTTTAGATAAAGTTAAAGAAAGAATTTTGGAATATTTGGCCGTGCAAAAGCTAGTTGGGAAAATTAAGGGTCCAATCCTTTGTTTTTCCGGGCCGCCAGGAACGGGCAAAACTTCTATTGGAAAATCTATCGCCAAAGCTCTTGGCCGAAAATTTTTTAGAATGTCACTCGGCGGCATTCGCGATGAGGCAGAAATTCGCGGCCATCGACGAACTTATGTCGGCGCTCTGCCAGGCAGAATCATCCAGGGAATAAATACAGCTGGTATGAAAAATCCCGTTTTTATGCTTGATGAAATTGATAAAGTTGGAGCCGATTTTCGCGGCGATCCGTCAGCCGCGTTGCTTGAAGCGCTCGACCCGGAACAAAATTACGCTTTTTCAGATCATTATCTTGAAATCCCGTTTGATTTGTCGGATGTGATGTTTATTACCACGGCCAATGTTTTAGATACCATTCCGCCGGCGCTTCGCGACCGCATGGAGATGATCGAATTTCCCGGATACATTGAGGAAGAAAAATTTCATATTGCGAAAAATTTTCTCATTCCCAAACAATTAAAAGAGAACGGCTTGCATGATGGCGAGAGGCTTATCATTACCGAACCGGCAGTTAGGGCTGTTATAAGGGAATATACGCGCGAAGCCGGCGTCCGCGAGCTTGAAAGAAATATTTCCGCTATCTGTCGAAAGGTGGCGCGAAAAATTGCTGAGGGCGACGAGAAAAATTATAAAGTTGGCATTTCCGATCTTCACCAATTTTTAGGACCAGAAAAATATCATACAACAATGGCTGAGAAAAAAGATGAAGTTGGGGTTTCAACTGGCCTAGCTTGGACACAGGCGGGCGGCGAAATACTTTTAATTGAGGCGACTAAAATGCCGGGAAAGGGACAGTTGATTTTAACCGGACAACTCGGCAAAGTTATGCAGGAATCGGCGCAAGCGGCATATTCTTATGCCCGATCACGCGCCAAATCTTTTGGTATTAAAGACAAATTTTATAAAGATTCAGACATTCATATTCATGTTCCGGCCGGAGCGATTCCGAAGGACGGTCCGTCAGCTGGCGTAGCCATGGCGACGGCGATTATATCAGTTTTAACAGGAACGCCTATTAAAAAAGATGTTGGGATGACCGGCGAAGTGACGCTCCGCGGCCGCGCTTTAGAAATTGGTGGAGTTAAAGAAAAAGTTTTAGCCGCTCACCGGGCCGACGTAAAAACAATAATTTTACCCAAGGATAATGAAAAAGACTTGGAAGAAATTCCGGCTAATGTCAGAAAAGATTTAAAATTTATTTTTGCTAAAGACGTAGATGACGTTTTGCGAGGAGCTTTGACTAAACACCTGGCACTTAACAAAGAATAATTAAATATTAACTCGTTTAGTTTATGAAAAAAATTATCTTTGCGCTTAGTATTATTGCTCTCGCGATGCCGGCAATTGTGAAGGCTGATGGCGCGATTTTTCCACCGCCAGATTATTGGATGCAGGAGACTGATCAAAAAGCCGTGATTTTTCATAATGGAAGTACGGAAACGATGATTCTTTCCGTAACTTTTCAGGGTGACGCGGAAAATTTTAGTTGGATTGTGCCAACCCCTTCCCGCCCAGAGGTTTCAAAATCAACTGACGAACTTTTTACCGCCCTGAACAAATTAACTGCGCCAGAATATGATTATGGGGTAATGCCAATGTATAGCGGCGCGTCGCGGGACATGGCAGCGGAAGAGAGCGGCGTAACGGTTCTTGAAACAAAAAAGGTTGAGTATTACGACATTACTGTCCTTGAAGCCGACGATCCAGAGGCTCTGACGAAATGGTTGAAGGAAAATAAATATCAATTTCCGGAAGAAGGAAAATATTTGTTTGATGATTATATTAATAATAAATGGTATTTTACTGCCATCAAACTTGATGCCAAATCATTGAGCGGGGGAGTTGAGGCGCAATTGAGACAAGGACATGCCGTGCCATTAAAATTTATTTTTTCTTCTTCGAAAATTGTTTTTCCGTTGAAGATTTCCGGAATTGCCGAATATTTTAAATATCCTAATCCCGAACCGGTTCCTCTTATGATGGAGAGCGGCGGGATAAAAAGTGGACAGGCGGTTGGCGGAAGTGCGGGAGCGACCGTTAGTGCCCCTTCTGCAATTGAGGCCGCGCCAATTTCAGATTACTATTATCCCTGGCAGCCGGGCGTGAATATTCTTCTTTATGTTTTTGCCGATCATAAAAAAGATTTGCCTGGGTTCACTACTAATTACGCCGATTGGGTGAAATCGAAAGATATTGAAAAATTAGCAATTGAATCGAACGGAGATTATTGGATTGCGCCCGAAGAGAAAAAATATTATCTGACAAAGCTATCGCGGTATATGCAGCCGTCGGAAATGACCTATGACCTATATCTTCGCGACGCCTCGGATAATGACGAAGTTGGGGTGCCCGAAGCGGATTGGGAAAATGTTCTGGTTGGAATTTTAGTTTTTTTGGTAATGCTTAGCATTTCTCTAGTGATTGGAATTCTTTCTCCCCCAGGCTTGATTTTTGTAGTTTGTACTCTCCTGCATATTTTTGTAAAAAATAATGTTATAAAAGCTCTTGCCTGGATTTTTCAGAGCTTGGTCCTTTTAGTTACGGTAACGTTTGGCGCGCTCGTATTATTGGCTCGGTCAAGTTACGGTTTTGGATATTGGACATATAGTTACGAAGGCGCCGCCCTGGTCGCCGTTTTAGTTGCTTGGATAATTTTTGCAGCTTCGATGGTTGCAGTTATGGTTTGGCAGGTTTTACGATTAAGAAAAAATAAAAAAACATAAGCGCCGTTGCGGCGCTTTAAATTCCGTCGCTCGCCCTAAATGAAAGTAAACTTTCGCTTGCGGCTCGCTAGGAATTATAAATATGGCTATCCCCAAAAAACTTTTAAGCTACCTTGACAAAGCCAAAATTAAGTATAAAATAGTTAGACACAAAACCGTTTATACAGCCTACGACGTGGCTCAGACACTTGGCGCGAAACTTGGCGATATTGCTAAAACTTTGGTAATAAAGGCGGATAAAGTTTATCTTTTAGCCGTCTTGCCGGCTTCTCACAAGCTAGATCTGGGAAAATTAAAGAAATTAGTTAAGGCGAAAAAAATTGAGATTCCAAAAGAAGGGATAATGAAAAAAGTATTTAAAATTAAACCCGGCGCCCTTTCACCCTTCGGCCAAATTTACAAAGTTCCAGTTTATATAGATAAGGGAATTTTGAAAGCAAAACAGGTTATTGCGGGGGCAGGGACATTTGAAGAGTCGGTAGTAATGACGGCGAAAAATTTTATTAAAGCGACAGGCGGGACTCTCGGTATTTTTGGAAAGAAAAAATAAGCGCTGCGGCGCTTGAAATTCCGTCGCTCGCCCCAAATAAAAACTTCGTTTTTGCTTGTGGGCTCGCTAGGAATTATAAGATGTATCAAGTAAAAATCGAAAAATTTGAGGGTCCGTTTGATCTCCTTCTACAGATGATCGAGAAAGAGGAGATGAATATCACGGATATTTCTCTCTCTCATATTGCTGATCAGTTTGTCGAGTATATTGAGCGAATGGACAATCTTAATCCAGCAGAGATGGCTGATTTTTTGGTGGTAGCCGCCAAACTTCTTTGGATTAAATCTAAGGCTCTTTTGCCTTCAATTGAACTTGAAGGAGATGATGGTTCAGATTTAGCCGCGCAGCTTAAGATTTATAAAGAATACCGCGATGCGTCCCTTGTAATTCATAAAATGATTTTGGGGAAACGCTTTACTTTTGTCCGGGAACGTCCGCCGCTTGGA
>Ga0172380_10002403_pt1 | contig 28853 bp, 30 predicted proteins | sample Leawe162metaG_FD_119747 | JGI IMG/M metagenome (GOLD analysis project Ga0172380, IMG submission 119747) | Leachate microbial communities from a municipal landfill in Southern Ontario, Canada - Leachate well 162 metaG | ecosystem: Engineered > Solid waste > Landfill > Unclassified | place... | reverse complement strand
TGCAGAGCCTGTTCATCGAACACTCGCCGATGCATGACGGCGCGGTCATCGTGCGGCTGGACCGCGTGGTGGCGGCGGGGTGCACGCTCCCCCTGTCCGAGGCGCCGCTCCCCGCCGAGTACGGCATGCGGCACCGTTCCGCGGTGGGCCTCACGGAGCGCACCGACGCGGTGGTGGTCGTCTGCTCCGAGGAGCGGGGGGACGTCTCGCTCTGCTCGAACGGCCGGATGGTGCCCGACCTGGACGAGACACGCCTGCTGCGGCAGCTGCACCGGCTCTTCGACATCGAGTTCGTCGAGCCCGACGCGGCGGGGGAGAGGCGCGCCTCGTGACGGTCGCGGGGTCGCAGCGCGATGACGGCGCCGCCGAGGCGCTGGCACTGGCGGGCGAGGTCTATCGCCGCGTGGTCGGCGTGGTGCGCCGGACGCCGGGCCTGCTGGCGCTGTCGCTGGTGCTCGGGGCCTCGCTCTGGGTGTTCATCGCCGACACCGAGAATCCGACGCTGGTGGACGCGTTTCCGGGTCAGATCACCGTGGAGGCCGTCAACGTCGGCGAGTCGCTCGCGGTGGCGAACCAGCTCCCGGCGATCACCGTGCGCGTGGCGGCGGCCTCGGACCGCTGGCAGCAGCTGAGCGCCGCGGACTTCCGCGCCTACGTGGACCTGAAGGGCTTCGGCGCGCGCTCACAGGACGTGCCCGTGAACGTCGAGGTGGTGAACGTCAGCGGGGTGCGCGTGGTGGACACCAGCCCGCGCGTGATCACGGTGAACCTGGAGAACCAGGTGACGAACAAGGTGCCGGTGACCACGCGCGCGGTCGGACAGCTGCCCATCGGCTACGAGCTGGGCCAGATGGCACCGGCGACGAGCTCCGTCACGGTGCGCGGTCCGGAGTCGCTGGTGGGACTGGTTTCCGAGGCGGTGGCCGAGATCAACGTCACCGGCCTGACCGCCGGGGTGGAGCCGAGCGTGCAGCTGAAGCCGGTGGGAGCCGGGGGCGGAGAGATCCGCGGCGTGCGCATCGAGCCGGGCACGGTCAAGGTCGGCGTGCAGGTGATCCAGAGCACCATCATCCGGACCGTGCCCCTGACGGTGGACGTCAGCGGCGCGCCGGACACGGGGTATCGAGTCTCGTCCGTGGCCACGTCGCCGGCCACCGTGCAGATCCAGGGGTCGGTGCAGGTGCTGCAGGCGATTGATCGCATCATCCTGCCGCCCGTGGACGTCGCGGGAGCGCGCGCGGACATCGCGCGGTCGCTCGCCATCCCGCTGCCCGCCGGGGTCAGCGCCCTCGGGGCCCCGCGGGCGACCGTGACGGTGACGGTGACGCAGGTGGAGGCCGCGCAGCGCACGACCTTCGCGGTGCGCGCGGTGAACGTCCCGACCGGGCTGACCGCGCGGGTGGTCCCCTCCACCATCGAGGTGGTGCTCAACGGCCCGATCCCGGCACTGAACGCGCTCCTCCCGGACGATGTGCGCGTGAGCGTGGACGTGGGCGGGCGGGGCCGTGGCACCTACACGCTGCCGATCCACGTCGAGCCGCCAGAGGGGGTCACGGCCGGTTTCGTGCAGGCGACGAGCGCCGAGGTTACGATCAGTTCACCATGACATCATCTGACGCCACCTCGTCCGCTCCGCTCGTCGCCATCGTGGGGCGGCCGAATGTCGGCAAGTCGGCACTCTTCAACCGCCTGATCTCGGGGAACCGCGCCCTGGTGGAGGATCTGCCGGGGACCACGCGCGACCGCATCTATGGCTCGTTGGACTGGAACGGGAAGCACGTCCGCGTCGTGGACACGGGCGGCCTGGGCGACGATGGGGAGGATCCGTTCGGCCCCGCCATCCGTCGAGGGGTGGAACAGGCGCTCACCGAGGCTCAGGCAGTGCTCTTCGTGGTGGACGCCGCCGCTGGTCCGACCTCGGCCGACTACGAGATCGCGGAGATGCTGCGCCGGGCCAACCAGCCGGTGGTGCTGGTCGCGAACAAGACGGACACCCGCGCCGGTCAGCAGAACCTGATCGAGTTCTACGCCCTGGGGCTGGGCGAGCCGTTCTCCGTGTCAGCGATCCACGGCAAAGGGATCGGCGACCTGATGGACGCGATTCTCGAGGTGGTCGCCGGCGCCGAGATCCCGGAGGCGGAGGCGGAGCGCATCCGCGTCGCCATCGTGGGGCGGCCGAACGTTGGCAAGTCCTCGCTGACGAACGCGATCCTGGGCGAGGAGCGCGTCGTCGTCTCGGACGTGCCGGGGACGACACGCGATGCGATCGACTCCCCGTTCGACTTCGAGGGGCAGGCGATGGTGCTCGTGGACACGGCGGGCATCCGGCGGAAGGGCAAGGTCGAGCGCGGCGTGGAGCGCCACTCCGTGCAGCGCGCCGAGCAGGCCGTGGACCGCGCGGACGTGGTGCTGCTGGTGATCGACCAGACGGAGCCGTTGACGGCGCAAGACACGCACATCGCGGGGTATGCCCTGGAGCACGGCAAGGGGATCATCCTCGTCGTCAACAAGTGGGACCTCGCCGAGGATCGCGGGGCGCGGCAGGAGTTCGCAGAGCAGATCGACGCGCGCTACCAGTTCATCGGCTGGGCGCCAATCCAGTTCACCTCCGCGAAGACCGGCGAGGGCATCCGCGACCTGCTCGAGCTGGTGGTTCACGTCGCCGACGTGCGCCAGAAGCGCGTGCCGACGTCCGAGTTGAACCGCGTCGTCCACCGCGCGATGGCCGAGCACGGTCCGCCCACGGTGCTGAACCAGAAGCTGAAGGTGCTCTACGTCACCCAGGCGGCCGTGTCGCCGCCGACCTTCGTCTTCTTCGTCAATAACCCGGCCACGGTGCACTTCTCCTACCAGCGGTTCCTGGAGAATAGAATCCGCGCAGCCTTCGGCTTCGAGGGAACGACCGTGCGCCTGATCTTCCGGGGACGCGCGGAGCGCCAGATCGGGGTTCCGGCGTGAGCGGATGGGTCTCGATCGTCCTGGGCGTGGTCGCCGGCTACCTCTTCGGGGGCGTCCCGTTCGGGCTGATCGTCGGGCGGCTGGCGGGCGTGGGTGACGTGCGCCACATGGGATCGGGGAAGACCGGGTTCACGAACTCGCTGCGCTCCATGGGCTGGAAATGGGCGCTGCTGGTGGTGGCCGGCGACATCACGAAGGGCGCCGCCGCGGTGCTCATCGGGCGGATGATCCTGCACGACCCGTGGGCGGCCGCGCTCGCGGGGGTCGCCGCGGTGCTGGGGCACATCTTCCCTGTCTACGCCGGGTTCCGAGGCGGCCGCGGCGTCGCGACGGCGTTCGGCGCGTTCCTCGGCGTGTCGTGGCCGGCGGCGCTCGCCGTTGTGCTCTTCTCGGTCGTCGTGCTGGCGATCTTCCGGTACGCGTCTCTGATGTCCGTGGTCGGCGTGTTCATCGGGTTCGTCACGGTGGTGGCGCTCGTCGTCCTCGAACGGCTCGATGCGCCGTACCTCGTCTTCGCGCTGCTCACAATGCTGGCGGTGGAGCTCAGCCACGTCGGCAACATCCGGCGGCTGCTGGCGGGCACCGAGCCGAAGCTCGGGCAGGGCGGCGGCCGCCGCCCGACCGGCGCGCACTAGCGATCGCGCATGGGAGAGACGTTCAGACAGGCTGCCGTCATCGGCGTGACCGCGTGGGGCACCACGCTGGCGGTGCACATCGCCCGTCGCGGGCTGCCCGTGGTCCTCGTCGCCCGCACGGAGGTCGAGGCGGAGGCGCTGCGCGCCGCGCGCCGCAGCCCCCGGCTCCCCGGGGTCGTGTTCCCCGAGCACCTGGCGGTGGACACGGCGCCGGGGGCGCTCGCGGGGGCGGATCTCGTCTGCTTCGCCGTGCCCTCCCACACCCTGGCGGCGAACGCCGCGTGGGTCGCGGCCGACGTTCAACCCGGCGCCACCATCCTCAGCGCCACCAAGGGCATCGACCGTGAGACGGGGCGGCGCATGTCGGAGCTGCTGTGCGACGCGCTGCCGGGGCACCCGCTCGCGGTGATCTCCGGCCCGAACCTCTCGCGCGAGGTCGTGGAGGGTCTCCCCGGATCGACGGTGATCGCGACGCGGGATGCACCCATCGACGCGCTGCGGACGGCGTTCCACTCGCGCGCGCTGCGCGTGTACACCAGCGAGGATGTCGCCGGGGTGGAGTTCGGCGGGGCGCTCAAGAACGTCATCGCCATCGCCGGCGGCATGGTGGACGGATTCGGCTTCGGCGACAACGCGAAGGCCGCGATCATCACGCGTGGGCTCGCGGAGATCACGCGCCTGGGCGTGGCGGCCGGGGCCCAGACGGTGACCTTCCTCGGGCTCGCCGGCATCGGCGACCTGGTGGCGACGGCGTACAGCCCGCTCTCGCGCAACCGGCGCCTCGGGGCGCTCCTCGCGGGGGGCGCCACGCTCCCGGAGGCGCTCGCTCGTCTCGGCGAGACGGCCGAGGGGGCGACCACCATCCCGGCGGCGCTGCGCCTCGCGAAGCACCTCGGCGTGGAGATGCCGATCACGGAGGGGTTGAACCGCGTGCTGTACCACGGCGCCCACCCGCTGGAGGAAGTGCGTTCCCTGATGGAGCGCGAGCCGCGCGCCGAGCACTGACCACGGGGCGGCACCCACGCGCTGGCTGCACGAAACCCGCTGATAAGATGGGCATGGAGCACGAACACCGATGACCGACGAGCCACGCCCGGGCGACGCCTTCGATGACCCCTCCGGGGACGACCCCTCCGAGGACGGCCCCACTGAGGATGGCCCCACTGAGGATGGCGAGGATGCGCGCGCGCAGAACCTCGATCCCGCCGTGGTGCTGGCGGAGATCCGCGGCGGACAGCCGCTGGATCGCGCCCGCCTGAGGGCGCTCTCGGAGCCCGACCGCGACACGCTGGCCGGGTGCCTGCGGCTGTGGCCCGCGATCGACCCCGCACGCCGGCGCGAGGTGCTGGCGGCGATGCAGCAGCTCGAGGAGGACGAGGCAGCGCTCGACTTCCACCGCGTGGGTCTCACCGCGCTCCGCGATCCTGATCCGGCGACGCGCATGCTGGCCGTGCGGGGGCTCCGCGAGCAGGACCGCGCAGAGTACATGCGCCTGCTGGCCGCACAGCTGCGCGATGATCCCGTGCCCATGGTGCGCGTCGAGATCGCGAAGGCGCTGGGCAGCTTCGTCATCGCGATGGAGTTCGGGCTGCTCCCGGACGACGACGCCGAGACGCTGACCGCCGCCCTCCGCGACGCCGTCGAGGACGTGGAGGAGACGGACGACGTGCGCGGGAGCGCCCTGGAGGCGCTGGGCGCGTGGTCGGACGAGTCCACGGCGGAGATGATCAGCGATCTCTACGAGGTGGGCGGCCCGATCCTGCGCCTCGCCGCGATCCGTGCGATGGGGCGCAACGCCTCCGAGGGCTGGCTCGATCTGCTGATCTACCACTTCGACGACGAGGATGCCGACATGCGCGCCGCCGCAGCGGAGGCCGCCGGACAGCTGCTGCTCGACGAGGCGGTGGATCCGCTGGTGATGCTCGCCACGGAGGACAAGGACGAGGACGTGCAGGTCGCGGCGATCCACGCGCTGGGCGAGATCGGCAACGAGGAGGTCGAGCGCATCCTGACGCGCTGGCTGAAGGAACGCCGCGCGCCACACATCCAGGACGCCATCCGCGAGGCGCTCGCGGAGGTGCACGTGATCACCGCGGAGATGATGGACGGCCGCGCCCGCCGCCCGACGTTCGAGGATGAGGACGACCTGCTGTGAGCCGGCGGGCGGTCTCCGCGGGCGGGATCGTCTTCCGCCGCGCCGACGAGGGCATTGAGATCGTCATCGTCGGGCGGACGGCGGAGCGTCTGTGGGCGCTCCCGAAAGGCACCCCCAACCCCGGGGAGACGCTGGAGCAGACGGCCCTGCGCGAGGTGCGCGAGGAGACCGGGCTGGACGTGCGCATTCTGGACACCGTCGGCCAGGTGGAGTACTGGTACACCGCACCGGACGGTCAGCGCATCGACAAGACGGTGCACTACTTCCTGATGGAACCGATCGGGGGGGACACGGCGGACCATGACCACGAGTTCGACCGGGTGGAATGGCGCCACGTGTCGGAGGCCGAGCGGCTGTTGACGCATCGCAACCAGTTGCCGATGCTCCACCGCGCATGGGAGCAGATCGGTAGGATCACGGCATGACCGCGACACAGCCGAAAGTCATCGGAGAGGGCACCCTGATCCGCCTTCGCGAGAAGGTGATCGAGGACGCCGAGCACGACTACGCGTGGCGGTGCGACCCGGAGCTGGCTGCCTATGACGCGGCGCGGCCGCTGAACATGCGCTACGCCTCGTTCCTGGCGTCGCTCTCGGAGGAGCTGCAGTACCCGACGCAGCACCGCCGGACGTTCGCCATCGAGGACCGTGGGACCGGTAAGCACATCGGCAACGTGATGTACTACGGCTACGACGCATTCCTGCGCGAGGCCGAGCTGGGGATCACCATCGGCGATCGGGACTACTGGTCGCACGGCTTCGGCAGCGACACGGTGCGCACCATGCTGCGCTACCTGTTCCGCGAGCTGCGCCTGCGCCGGGTCTACCTGCACACCCTCACCTGGAACGGCCGCGCGCAGGCCTCGTTCACGAAGGCCGGCTTCCGCCGCGTCCGCGAGGTGCGACGCGGCGGCTACGACTTCGTGTACATGGAGGCGCTTTCCGACGACCTGGAGCGCAGCGAGGACGACGCTTCGGAGGCGTGACCCGGCCGCGCTGCCTCGAAGCTCACGTCCGGGCTGGCGGCGGCGACGTGCTGACGGCGGCTACGGGGTAGCGGGGCGCCCGGGCAGGTCGAGGGTCGGCGGCGGCGGGGCGGGGTTGATGACCCCGGACATCAGCTGCTCCGGGACCACGGCCCGCAGCTCGTCCACGGTCCACATCCCGGCCTTTGCGATCGACCGGTCCGGGACCTCCTCGTAGGCCAGCGATACCTGGCCCCCGGCGACGTGGAAGATCTTGCCGTTGACGTTCCACGCCTGGTCGGTGAGCAGGTAGGCGACCATCGGGGCGACGAAGCGTGCCTCCGGGAACGGGGGCTCGATCTCCTCGGCCCGTGCAACCGCGCCGCTCGCCAGCGGCGCCGCCTCCGGGATGCTCTGCGTCATGCGCGTGCCGGCCGTGGGGGCGATGCCGTTCGAGGTGATGCCGTACCGCCCGAGGTCGCGCGCGAGGCAGCGCACCCCGCCGGCGATCCCGGCCTTCGCCGCCCCGTAGTTCGCCTGTCCGGCGTTGCCCATCAGGCCGGAGGACGAGGAGAAGGCGATCACGCGCCCGAAGCGCTGCTGGCGCATGATCACGGAGGCGGGCTTCGCCAGGTTGAAGTAGCCCGTCAGGTGGACCGCGATCACGTCGTCCCATTCCTGCGGCGACATGTTGAAGATCATCCGGTCGCGCAGGATCCCGGCGACGTGCACCACGCCGTCCACGCGCCCCCACGTGTCCAGGCACTGCCGGATGAGGTTCTCCCCGCCCGCCTCGGTGGCAATGCTGTCCAGGTTGGCGGCGGCGGTGCCGCCGGCAGCGACGATCTCGTTGGCGACGCTCTGCGCCGGACCGGCGTCCCCGCCCGAGCCGTCGATGTTGACGCCGGGGTCATTCACCAGCACGCGGGCGCCCAGCGATCCCGTGAATCGCGCGACCTCGGCGCCGATGCCACGTCCGGCTCCGGTGATGACGATGCAGCGGTCTGCGAGCGGTTGAGCCATGACGCGTTCCTTCTCCCCGCTATGCCAGCGGTGGCGCGGGGGTGTCGCGCCCCGGCACCTGCACATCGTCGCGCGGGGGTGCGGGGTTCGGGATGTCCTTCAGCAGGACGTTCTGCACCGCGTCGTCCAGCTCGGGGAGCGTCCACAGGCCGCGCCTGTATACCGTGCGCATCTGGATCGGGTGGTGCGCGCGGGCGACCTCGCCGCCGTTGACATAGAAGACGTTGCCGTTGATGTTCCATGCCGCGTCGGAGGCGAGGAACGCGACCATGGGCGCCACGTACTCCGCCTCCACGAGCCGGGCGAAGGCGCTCTCGTGCTCCCCGAGGTCGATCGAGACGGCCTGCATACCCGCCGCCGCCTGCAGCTGGCGAGCCGAGTCCGGGACCGACTGGGTCATGCGCGTCGCGGCGCCCGGGGCGATCGCGTTGCAGGTCACCCCGTACCGTCCGAGGTCGCGCGCGATCACCCTCGTCATCCCGGCGATGGCCGCCTTCGCGGAGCCGTAGTTGAACTGGCCGATGTTCCCCACCAGGCCGGAGACGGACGAGAAGTTGATGATCCGGCCGCACCGCTGCTGCCGCATGAGCACGGATGCCGGGCGGATGGTGTTGTACGCGCCCTTCAGGTGGACCGCGATCACCGCGTCCCATTCCTCGTGCGACATGTTGAAGATCATGCGGTCGCGCAGGATGCCCGCGACGTTGACGAGGATGTCCAGGCGGCCCCAGTTGTCCAGCGCCATCCCGATCAGGCGCTCCGCGGCCGCCGAGTCGGCGACGGAGTCGAGGCTCGCGACCGCCTCGCCGCCCGCGGCCACGATCTCGTCGGCGACCTGTTGCGCGGGGCCGGTGTCGCCGCCCGACCCGTCCACGTTCACGCCGGGGTCGTTGACCACGACGCGCGCGCCCTCCTGCGCGAAGAGCCGCGCGATGCCGCGACCGATGCCCCGGCCGGAGCCGGTGATCACCGCGACCTTGCCGTCCAGCGCGCCCATCAACGTTCCGATTCTCCCCGATGGGGGTGCAGGTGCATCGAACCCCCGGGCCTAGCGGCGCGGGAGGACGACCGTGGCGGTGCCCGGCGTGGTCTTCTTGCCGGCAGCGTTCTCGGTCCAGATGTCGAGGTCAACGAGCGCCTGTCCGCGCTCCTCGTACTTTCGGGTGATCACGCCGCGGCACAGCATCTCCTGGTTCGGGTAGTCCATCCCGCGGAACTGGCAGCCGAACTTGCGCAGGAAGCCGCCCGGGGCGATCCAATCGTGGAGCAGCTGGCCGAGGAAGGCGTTCTTCAGCGAGCCCTGGACAATGACCCCCTCCAGCCCGGTGCTCCTGGCGAACTCCTGGTCGAAGTGAATCGGGTAGAAGTCGCCGGCCGCCCCCGCCCACATCACGAGCTGCTGCGTGGTGCAGCCCTTGCGGAGCGCCGGAATCTCGTCGCCGACATCGACGTCCTCGAAGCAGACCTGGCGCGTGTTCGGGTCCATGATGCGAGCCTAGTAGTGAATGACGTGGCCGTACATCTTCGCGACGAGCCTTCCGTCCTGTCGCGTGTACGAGGCCTCGTGATACGTGATGAGCATCGGTCCGATCGAGCCGAGGCGCTCCTCGAAGCGCGTGATCATCGCCCGGCTGGAGATGACGTCGCCGGCGACCACCGGCTCCAGGTACTCGTACGAGGTTCCGCCGTCCAGCACGCGCTTGTAGGGTATCTGGAGCTGCCGGAGCGGCGGCGGGATGGCGATCCGCGAGCTGGCGCCAGGGAAGTCCACGGGCGTGCCCAGGTACCCCGGCGGCGCCACGATGCCCCGGTACCCCCGGGAGCGCGCGGCCGCCTCCTCGTAGAAGATCGGATCGGTGTGGCCCACGGCGCGCGCGAAGAAGCGGCAGCTGGTGGTGGTCACCTCGGCGACCCCGCCGTCCACCTCGCGGCCGATCATCGCCTGCATCTCGGCAGTGACGATCGATTCAGGCATCCACGGGCCTCGTCTCGAGAGCAGCAGTCGCACCGGCGGTGCGTGCCGCGGAGCGACGATATCGATGCGCGATCGGCGGTGTCAATCGGATCGGGCGCCGGCCCCGCGTTTCGGCGCTCAACGCTGGCGCGTCGCGAGGTAGGCCGCGCGCTGACCGGCAACGGCGCGGCGCTCGTGCTCCAAGTCCGCGGGCGGACGGTGGTAGCGCTCCACCTCGATCAACGCGCCGCCGGTGAGGTCCACGGGCCAGCAGCGCCCGGCCCGGAGCTCCTGCACCAGGTCGGCCACGCTCCGGATCTCGCGGTCGAAGTAGGTCGCCGCGCGCCCGACATCCTCGATGCGGTGGGAGTCCGTTCCGGCGGTGCCCGGCAGGCCGAGGTGCTCCGCCAGCCGGTGCGAGACGAGGTTCTCGCGGGGGCTGCCGCGGCCGTTGACGATCTCCAGCGCGGCGACGGTGGCGTAGGCCTCCGTGCGCTCGGCCCGATCGAGGGCCGCGGTCCATTGCGCCTCGTTCGCCCAGTCCCACGGGTGATGGCGGCGATAGGGGTGCGCGGCCCACATCACCCCGTCCGCCTCGCGCACCAGCCGGGCGAGCTCGTGCACGTGGTGCATCCCGTACGCGTAGCGCCGTGGCCCGACGACCAGGATGTGCCCGTCGTCCGTGTTCACCTCGATTCCGTGGAGTACGAGGAAGTTGTGGCGCTCGCCCAGCGCGCGTACCTCCTCCGGGTTCCACGCGAAGTCATGCTCCGACAGCACGATGCCATCCAGGCCGGCCGCCTTCGATCGCTCGATCAGTTCGTCGGCCCGGAGGCTGGAGTCCCAGGAGAGCGGGTAGGTGTGCGTGTGCAGGTCGATGAGCATCGCCGGCCTTCGTGCCTCGAGCGCCGGAGCCCGGGCGGTCCCTCGCGGTGGGACCGCCCTCGGTGAAGGCGGCAGGCCGGCGCCGCCTGCCGCTGCCCGCCTAGTCGTCGGCGACGAGCACCAGCGTGCCGGTCGTCGAGAGCTGGCCGCCGGTGCCATTGACCACGGCGGTCTTCGCGGAGGTCTGCTTGCCGGGGAGGCCGTTCACGCCGTCCTCGGCGGTGCCGGAGAGCTGCCGGTAGGCCTCGATCAGCAGCATCATCCCGTACATCCCCGAGTGGCTGAACGAGAGTCCGCCCCCGTTGGTGTTCACGGGGATGCCGGAGCCGCCGGGGCCTGCCTTGCCGTCGGCCCACAGGCCGGGGCCCTCGCCGCGCGGCGTGAGGCCGAGCATCTCGGCGGTGATCGCGGCGGTGATCGTGAACGAGTCGTAGATCATCGCGAGCTCCATCTCGCCCGGGCCCATCCCCGCCATCTTGTAGGCGGTGTTGGACGAGGCGAGCGCGGAGGTGGCGGTGAAGTCCTCCATCTCGATCATCGACCAGTGGCTCATGTTCTCCCCGGCGCCCGCGATCCACACCGGCGGCGTGCGCAGCGAGCGCGCCTTCTCGGCGGAGGCGATGAGCACCGCGCCGCCGTGATCCGTCACCAGGCAGATGTCGAGGAGGTTCAGCGGCCACGCGATCAGGCGGCTGTCCAGGACGTCCTGCACGGTGAGCTTGCCGCCGGCGGGGTGCGTCTCCTTCGAATGCATGACCGCGCGCGGGTTGAGCATCGCCCAGTCGCGCGTGGTGACGGCGATCTGTGCGAAGTCCTCCTTCCGCGTGCCGTACTGGTGCATGTGCCGCGTCATGGCGTGGGCGTAGTTGGAGGGCGCGCCCGCGATGCCGTAGGGCACCTCGAACTGGCTCGCGACGGACCACTTGTCGTCGCCGGGGGCGCGGTTCGTGCCGTTGCCGCGGTTCTTGCGCGCGGAGAATCCCGACTCGCCGTGCGAGACCAGCGCGATGTCGATGATCCCCGCGTTGATCGCCGCAAGCGCGTGGTGGGCGTGCAGCACGAACGAGGACCCGCCCACCGCCGTGGTGTCGATGTACCGCGGGTGGATGCCGAGGTGCTCGGCGAGCTGGGGTGAGAAGCCGGCGGAGAAGACGCCCTCGATCTCGGACGGCTTGATGCCGGTCTGGCGGCAGACGTTGCTGATCGCCTCCAGGTGGAGCCGGGTCGCGGTGGTCCCTTCCTCGATGTAGCCGATCTTGTTGGATTCGGCGGCGCCGACGATCGCGGCGGCCATGGACGGGTTGCTGGGCATGGAGTCCTCCGTCGTTCCCGTTCGCTACTCGACGACGCGCCAGAAGGGGATGCTGACCTCGTCCGAGGCGGGCTCGAACTCGATCTTCACCTTCGCGCCGATCTTGATGTCCTGCGGCCGGTTCGGATCGACGCCGCGCAGGACGGTCAGCATGCGGTCGCCCTCCTTCAGGTCGATGAATGCCGTGACGAACGGGGCCTCGTCGGCCCAGCCGCCGAAGGCGCGGTGCTGGACGGCGAAGGTGTGGATGTAGCCCTCGCCGCTGCACTCCACCCATTCCAGGCGGTCGGAGTGGCAGTGCGGGCAGAGCACGCGCGGGTAGAAGTGCACGCGATTGCAGGTGAGGCAGCGCGGGAGCATCAGCCTGCCTTCGCGGCAGCCGTCCCAGAAGGGCTTTGCGGTGTACTGCTCGGGGTCGGGGATCGGTTTGGTGTACGCCAACGTCCGCTCCTGCTCTGTGATCGCTCCGTGATCGCTCCGCGATCGCGCCGTGATCGCTCCCGTGACTCGCGTCGTCGCCCCGGGTCGGCCGGCATCCATCGAGTCACGGCACGGGTCCTGAGCCGGGCGCCGCCCGCTGGTGGGGAAGCCCCGACAGCCGGCCACGTGGCTGGCCACGTGCTGGGTGCGCGGGCATCACACTCACGGGGGGCTCGATGGCCCCGCGGGGGCGGCGGACCCGCTCGGCGTGCCCCCGTCGCGGCCCGCGCCGACTCTAGAGGGGGCGCCTCGGCGCGGTCAACCGGCGGCGCGCGACGGCGCACTGATGCGACTGCGCGTGCGGTTCGTTTGATTGCGCCACACATAGGCAGGTGCTAGTTTCCCAGCACCACCAGTACCTCACTCGGACCGTGCCGAGGGTCTTCAGAAGGGCCGCGCAGGTGATTCCGGAGCAATTCGGACGCGTCGCGATCTTGCTGGTATTTGCACTGGCATTCCCGGCGTTGCCGCTCACGGTCTCCTACCTGCTCTACCGCCTGCGCTACCGCCCCGATAACCCCTCGCCCGTGAAGCAGGCGACGTACGAGTGCGGCGTGGAGGCCGAGGGTACGTCGTGGGGCCAGTTCCACGCCCGCTACTACCTGTTCGCGCTCGGCTTCGTGATCTTCGATGTGGACGTGATCTTTCTCTACCCGTGGGCCGTCAACCATGCCGCGATGCCGGTGATCGTGCTGTTCAAGGCCATGCTGTTCATCGCCATCCTCGCCTTCGGGCTGGCATACGCATGGCGCAAGCGCGCGCTGGAGTGGCGCTAACTTGCCCGCCGGAGAACGCCAGCTGGACGGGCACCGCGTGGCGGCGCGCCTGGGCGCGGCGCTGCCGGGCGTCGTCACCCACGTCACCGACGAGTGGGTGGAGGTGGAGCCGGAGCGCGTGCAGGACGCCCTGCGCTGGCTCCGCGACTCGGAGGAGTTCGACGCCGCGCAGCTCTCCGACCTGACGTCCGTCGACCGGCATACGCACTTCGAGGTCGTCTACCACCTGCAGTCGCTGGATCTGAACCACCAGGTGGTGGTCAAGGCGCTCGTCGCGGACCACGACCAGCCCTCCCTGCCGAGCGCGTACCCGGTCTACAAGGGCGCACTCCTGCAGGAGCGCGAGGTGTACGACCTGATGGGGATCCGGTTCGCAGACCACCCGGACCTGCGGCGCCTGCTGCTCTGGGAGGGCTACCCGGGGCACCCCCTGCGCAAGGACTTCCTGGGCATCGGTGGGGGGCAGACGAGCGGCCTGCAGCGCTTCCCGAACGAGGATCCGTCCAGCCGTGATCGCCAGCTCAACCGCGACAACCTGACGTCGCAGGAGATGCCTCGCGAGGCCGGCGGGCACACGGCGTCGGGAGGTCACTAGGTGACCACGGCCAACGAACCGTACGTCCTGAACATCGGGCCGCAGCACCCGTCCACGCACGGCGTGTTCCGCCTGCGTGTCGTCATGGACGGCGAGGTGATCCGCGACGTTGACATGATCGTCGGGTACCTCCACCGCTCGATGGAGAAGCTCGCCGAGGAACGCACGTACACGCAGAACATCCCGTTCACGGACCGCGCGGACTACCTGGCGGCGATGTCGAACAACCTCGGGCTGTGCCTGGCCGTGGAGCGGCTCGCGGGGGTGGAGGTGCCGGAGCGTGCGTCCTACCTGCGCGTGATCTTCGCCGAGCTCCAGCGCATCGCGAGCCACGCCATGGCGAACGGCACGATGGTGTCGGACGCGGGTGCCTGGCAGACGCCGCTGCTGTACATGTTCCGTGAGCGCGAGAAGATCCTCGATCTCTTCGAGATGACGTGCGGTGCGCGCCTGACGACGAACTACATGCGCATCGGCGGTGTCTCGTTCGACCCGCCACCGGAGTTCTGGCCGGCGCTGCGGGAGCTCGTGGACGAGATGCCCGCGCGCATCGACGAGTACTACTCGCTGGTGCAGGACAACGAGATCTTCCTCGCCCGCACGCAGAACGTCGGCGTGATCTCGGCGGCGGACGCGATCAACGGGTCGCTGGTCGGGCCGGCGCTGCGGGGCTCCGGCGTGCCGTGGGACCTGCGCAAGGCCGAGCCGTACTGCGTGTACGACCGCATGGACTTCGAGGTGCCGGTGGGGCGGCGCGGGGACGTCTTCGACCGCTTCATGGTGCGCATGGAGGAGGTCCGCCAGTCCACGCGCATCCTGCAGCAGGCGATCGCTCAGATCCCGGACGGCCCGCACAAGACCGAGATCCCGCTGGCCCTGCGCCCCGCCCCGGGCGAGGTCTACGGGCGCGTGGAGGGTCCGCGCGGGGAGCTGGGCTTCTACCTCGTCTCGGACGGCACGCCCGCTCCGTATCGCTTCCACGTGCGCGCCCCCTCGCTCATCAACCTGTCGCTGCTGAAGGAGATGGCGGTTGGGGCATCCTTGCCGGATGCTGTCGTCGCGCTGGGATCGCTCGACATCGTGGTGGGAGACATCGACCGATGACCGCTGACGTCCGACGCCCGGCGACGCCGATGGAGCAGCAGATCCGCGAGCATCGCTCGCTGGTGCAGCGCGCTCTGGCGCTGGGCGGCGGCTGGAAGTTCATCCTCGGCGTGGTGGGCCTTGGCACGCTGATCGCGCTGGCCGCCGGGGGATTCCTGGTGGTCGGCGGTTACCTGGATGGCCGCTGGTACGACATCCGCGACCTGGGGATCCCCACTTCGCACCTGGTGTACTGGATGCAGGCGCAGGGTCTGTCGCCCGCGGTACCGTACCTGACCACCGCGCTGCTGGGCGGGCTGGGCATCCTCAGCCTGGTCGGCGGCTGGCTGGTGATCGGCTCGTGGGTGGAGCGTCGCGTGATCGCGAAGTTCCAGATCCGCCAGGGACCGAACCGGGTGGGACTCTTCGGCCTGCTCCAGCCGGTGGCGGATGCCGTGAAGCTCATGCAGAAGGAGATCCTGATCCCGCTCGGCGCGGATCGGCTCCTGTTCTTCCTGCCGCCCATCCTGATCTTCCTGCCGGCCATGCTGGGCTGGGCCCCGGTGCCGTGGGCACCGCGGATGTCGTACGTCGACATGAACGTGGGTGTCGTCTACGTCATCGCGATCTCGTCGCTGGGCGTGCTCGCCGTCTTCCTGGCGGGGTGGTCCTCGAACAACCACTACGCGCTGCTGGGCGCGATGCGCACCGTGGCGATGATGGTGTCGTACGAGATCCCGATCAGCCTGTCGCTGCTCAGTGTGGTGCTCTTGACCGGGTCGTTGCAGCTCTCGCAGATCGTGGCGTGGCAGCAGCAGTACCACGTGTGGCTGATCGTCGTGCTCCCGCTGGCGGCGTTCACCTTCCTCTTCGCGAGCACCGCCGAGATCAACCGCACACCGAACGACATCGGCGAGGCAGAGTCCGAGATCGTCGCGGGCTTCCACACGGAGTACTCGGGGATGAAGGCCGGGCTCTTCCTCGCGGTCGAGCTGGGCAACGCCATCCTCGTGGGCGCGATGATGTCCACGTTCTTCCTCGGCGGGTACACGCTCTTCGGCCTCGAGCTGTGGATCCCGGGGTACCTGATCCTCGCGACGAAGATCGGGGCGGTGTACTTCGTGTTCGTGTGGCTGCGCGCCACGCTCCCGCGCTTCCGCCTTGACCAGCTGATGGGCTTTGCCTGGAAGTTCCTGATCCCGCTGGCGATCATCCAGCTGCTGGTGATCGCCGTGGAGTCGATGGTGATCGCGCAGAGTGGGCTCCCGGGCATCGTGACCGTGGGGGGCTCGATCGCCGTGAACCTGGTGCTGACGTTCGTTGGCGTCCGTGCGTGGGCGTCTGGGATTGGCTATGTGTCCGAGGCTGCTGCCTCGACCCCCCTGCTCACGAACACCGTGGGCGGCCTGCGCGCCGCCGAGCGCATCCGGGTGGTGTCGTAGTGGAGTCCCCGGGCATCATCCTCGCGTTCTGGATCTTCTCCGCGATCACCGTCGCCGGGTGCCTGATGGTCCTCGTGTCGAGGAATCTGCTGCACGCCCTCGTGTTCCTGGTGCTCGCCTTCCTGGGGATGGCCGGGCTGTTCCTGACGCTGAGCGCAGACTTCATCGCGGTGGCGCAGATCCTGATCTACGCCGGATCGATCGCAGTGCTCATGGTCTTCGCGATCATGCTCACGCCGCTGGCGGCGCGCGACAACGGCAACTCGCTGTACGTGCTCCCGGCGCTGGCGGCGGGCCTGGGGATCGCGGGGATCATCGGCTTCGTCGCGGTGAACTCGCCGTGGGCGCAGCTGACCGGCGACGCGCTGAAGCAGGGCGATCCCGACACTACCGTCTCGGTGATCGGCGACCTGCTCGTGGGGCGCTATGTCCTGCCGTTCGAGGTGGCCTCGATCCTGCTCTTCTTCGGACTGCTGGGCGCGATCGTACTGGTGCACGAGCGCCGGGGCGCAAGGGAGTCGTCGTGATGCCGGAAGGGCTGAGCGTGACGCTGGTGCACTACCTGGCCGTCTCCGGCCTGATCTTCGGCCTCGGCACCGGGGTCGCGCTCTCCAAGCGAAACGCCGTGGCGGTGCTGATGGGCGTGGAGTTGATGCTGAACGCCGTGAACCTCACGCTGCTGGCGTTCTCGCGCTTCTCCTCGGCGTTCGCGGAGGGCGAGGAGCCGCTCGCCGGCCACGTCTTCGTGGTATTCGTGCTGACCGTGGCCGCCGCCGAGGCCGCGGTGGCGCTCGCGATGGCGGTGCTGGTATACCGCCAGCGCGAGACCGTGGACCTCGACCGCGTGAACCTGCTGCGCGGGTAGGGGGAGCCGACGATGTGGGTGAAGTTCATGGACGTCGCGGACGGCTACGCCGCCGAGACGTGGCGCGAAGTGTTCAACCAGGAGGCGCTGTCCGTGCGGATCGTTCCACCCATCGAGGTCGGCTCCATGAAGGACGCCCGCTCGATCTGGGTGCCTGACGGCAAGACGCACGTCGCGCGGGAAGTGCTGAACAAGATCTAATGGTGCTCCCCCCCATCCCCGAGGCCGGCGTCTGGGCGATCTACTTCGCGCCACTGATCTCCTTCCTGGTGATCGTTGCCGCGCTCCGGCGCAGCCCGCTGCTGGCGGGGCGCTTCACCATTGCCGCGGTCGGTGTCGCCTGGGTGCTGGCGATGTGGGCACTGGACACCTCGATCGGCCTCGGCGGCGAGCCGGCCGACTTCGCGCCCCACCACTGGCTGTCGCTCTTCACGCTCGACGTCGAGTTCGGGCTGCGGCTGGACGGACTGAGCGCGGTCATGATCGCCGTGGTGACGACGATCTCGCTGATCGTGCAGATCTACTCGACGGGATACATGGCGGGCGACGGCGGCTACGCGCGGTTCTTCGCCTTCATGTCGCTGTTCACGATGTCGATGCTGGGCCTGGTGATGGCCTCCAGCCTGCTCCAGCTGTTCATTCACTGGGAGCTGGTCGGCCTCACCTCGTACTTGCTGATCGGCTTCTGGTTCCACCGCCCCAGCGCTGCGGCCGCCGCGAAGAAGGCCTTCATCGTCACACGCTTCGGGGACTTCGGCTTCCTGCTGGCGCTGGTCCTGATCTGGGTGAAGACGGGGACGTTCGACATCGCGGAGATCAACCACCTGGCACACGCCGGGGAGATCCCCGTGGAGATCCTCACGTCCTTCGTGCTCGGCCTGTTCGCCGGCGCCGCCGGCAAGTCGGCGCAGTTCCCGCTGCACTTCTGGCTGCCCGACGCCATGGAGGGCCCGACGCCGGTCTCCTCGATCGTGCACTCCGCGACGATGGTCGCGGCGGGCGTGTACCTGCTGCTGCGCTTCTTCGCCTCGGTGGAGTCCGCGCCCGAGGGCGTCCGCGACACGATCGCCTTCGTGGGGGCGTTCACCGCGATCTTCGCGGCGTCCATGGGCATCGTCGCCACGGACATCAAGCGCGTGCTCGCCTATTCGACGATCTCGCAGCTGGGGTACATGGTGATGGCGATCGGTCTCGGCGGATACGTCGCGGCGATCTTCCACCTGTTCACGCACGCGTTCTTCAAGTCACTGCTCTTCCAGGGCGCGGGATCGCTCAGCCATTCCACCAACACCTTCGAGATGCCGCTGATGGGCGGCCTGCGCAAGTCGATGCCGACCACGTACCTCACGTTCCTCATCGGATCCCTGTCGCTCGCGGGGGTGTTCCCGCTCGCGGGCTTCTGGTCGAAGGATGAGATCCTGCTGGACGCGTGGAATCACAACGTAGTGCTGTGGGTGATCGGCACTGCGGTCGCGTTCATGACGGCCCTCTACATGTTCCGCGCGATCTTCATCACGTTCTTCGGCGAGTACCGCGGGGGCGCGGAGCCCGAGGACGGCCACGGCGGTCACGCCAGCCATCCGCACGAGTCGCCCGCCTCGATGGTGGTGCCGCTGATGCTGCTGTCCGTGGGCGCCATCTTCTTCGGCCTGTTCAACGTGGGCGGCATGTTCGGCCACTTCGTCGAGGGCGCGCTGGACCCGGCGATCCGCGAGTTCGAGTTCGAGGTCAACCCCGTGGTGGCCGCGAGCTCCACGATCGCGGCGCTTGCCGGGATCGGCGTCGCGGCGGCGATCTACTACGCGAAGTCGCCTGCGTCATCGACGGTGCGCGGCGCGCTCGGTCCGCTGCCGCCGGTGGTGGAGCGCCTCTACTACGTCAACGAGGTTGCCGAGGACGGCGTGGTGCGGGGCCTGCTGTACGGCGGCATCGGCCGGGCGGCGGCGGCCTTCGACCGCGTGGTCGTGGATGGTGTTGTGAACGGCGTCGGCAGCGGCACGCGCCTGGTGGGGAGCGGGCTGCGGCGGACGATCACCGGACAGCTGCAGGCATACACCTCGCTCTACGTGCTGGGCGTAGTAGTGGCGATCGGCGCGATCTTCGTGCTGAGCGGCGGCCTGCTGGATCGGCTGGCGCCGTAATGCTGACGCTCTTCCTCGTCCTGCCGCTGGTCGGCGCCATCGTCTCGGTGCTCATGCCGAAGGAGCGTGACCAGGACGCGAAGTGGCTGGCGCTGGGTTTCTCGGGCGCGGCGTTCGTCGTCTCGATCATGGTGTTCGCGCTGTTCGACGCGCGCGTGGACAGCTACCAGTTCGTCGACACGTTCGAGTGGATCTCGGCGCCGGATGCCGGGTTCGTGATCCGGTACACGGTGGGCGTGGACGGGCTGTCGGTGCCCCTCGTGCTGCTGCTCGGGTTGCTCACGGTCGTCTCTGTGCTCGTCTCGTGGCGCATCGAAGTGAAGCCGCGTCAGTACTTCGCGTGGCTGCTGCTGATGGAGACGTCGGTCGCCGGCGTCTTCCTCTCGCTGGACCTCATCCAGTTCTTCCTGTTCTGGGAGCTCGAGCTCCTGCCGATGTTCATGCTGATTAGCCAGTGGGGGAGCGGCCGCCGACTCTACAGCGCGACGAAGTTCCTGCTGTACACGCTCGCCGGGTCCGCGTTCATGCTCGTCGGGTTCCTGGTCCTCGGCGCCGCGGCCGGCACGTACGAGATAGCGGACCTGGTCGACAACCGGGTGACGGAGGCGGCGGTGCCGCTGACGCTGGTGTTCTGGGCGATCATGCTCGCGTTCCTCGTGAAGCTGCCGACGTTCCCGCTGCACACCTGGCTGCCGGATGCGCACACTGACGCTCCGACGGCGGTCTCGGTCATGCTCGCGGGCGTGCTCCTGAAGATGGGCGGCTACGGCATCCTCCGCATCGCCCTCCCGATCCTGCCGCAGCAGGCACACGACTCCCGGGTGATCCTCGCCACGCTGGCGGGCTTCTCGGTGATCTGGGGCGCGGTGATCACGCTGCGGCAGACGGACTTGAAGCGGCTGGTGGCGTACTCGTCCGTGTCGCACATGGGGTACGTGCTGCTCGGCGTGTCCGCGCTGGGGCCGCTCGCGCTCTCGGGCGCGGCGATGCAGATGTTCACGCACGGCACGATCACGGGATTGCTGTTCGTGGTTGTCGGGCTGATCTACGACCGCACCCACACCCGCGAGATCGCGCAGATGTCCGGCCTGCTGCACCGTATGCCGCTGGTCGGCAGCGTCATGATCATCGCCGGGCTCGCCTCCCTCGGCCTGCCCGGGATGTCTGGCTTCGTTGCCGAGCTGACGACGTTCCTCGGCTCGCTCGAGGCGCACCCCGTGGCGACGACGGCGGCGATCTTCGGCGTGGTGCTCTCCGCGGGGTACATCCTGTGGACGGTGCAGCGCGTGCTGCACGGCCCGCAGACGGAGCGCTGGCGTGACCTCACGGACGCGACCGCGTGGTGGGAGGTCACGGCGATGGCGTCGCTGGTGATCGTGATCCTCGCGGTCGGCATCTTCCCGTCGCTGCTGACGAACGCCGTGGAGGCGGGCGTGGCGCCGATTGCACGCATCGTGGGGGGCATCTCGTGAGTGCCGTGTCGACCAGCCTGTACCTCGGCCCGGTGCTGGCGCTGTACCTTGGCGCCGGCGTGGTGCTGCTCGCGGACCTCATCGGCGGCCGGCGCGCGATGGTGGGCGCGTGGGCGCTGGCCGCGCTCGTGGTCGCGGCCGCTGCGGGAGTGCTGCAGGCGCTGCTCGGCGCGTCCGGCCCGGCGCTGCACGACTCGATCGTGGTTGATGGCTTCTCGCTGTTCTTCACGTTCCTGCTGGTCGCCGTCACCGGCGCGGTGATCCTCGCGACGAGCGAGTGGGCAGCCCAGATCGAGGATCGCGGCGAGTTCTACGGCCTGCTCCTGGTATCGGTGGGGTCGATGGTCCTGCTGGTCCAGTCGAACGACCTGATCACGCTCTTCGTGGCGCTGGAGACCACCTCGCTGGCGCAGTTCATCCTCGCGGGCATCGCGCGCAACGATCGCTCGTCCGAGGCGGGCCTGAAGTACCTGCTCTCAGGCGCGGTCGCCGCGGCGGTGCTGCTTTACGGCTTCGCTTTCCTCTTCGGCATGGCGGGGACCACTTCGCTGCCGGGGATCGCCGCGTTCGTGCGCGACGGCGCCGAGGGCCTGCGGCTGCCGCTGCTCATGGCGATCGTCTTCGTCGCGGCGGGGGTCGGCTTCAAGATGGCGATCTTCCCGTTCCACGCGTGGGTGCCGGACGTGTACCAGGGATCGCCGACCCCGGTCGGCTCGTTCCTGTCGGTCGCCTCGAAGGCGGCGGGGTTCGCGCTCGTGCTCCGGCTGTTCTACACGGGGCTGGGCGGGGCCGGCACGTCCGTCACGCAGGACTGGGCTGTGCTCTTCGGGGTGTTCGCCGCGGCGTCCATGCTCTTCGGCAACATCGGCGCGCTGGTCCAGACCAATGTGAAGCGCATCCTCGGGTACTCGTCGATCGCGCAGGCGGGGAACATCGCCGTGGGGATCGCGGCCGTGGCGGCGGGGAACACGATCGGCCCGTCGGGCGTGCTGTTCTTCATCGGCACGTACGCCGCCACCAACCTCGGCGCCTTCCTCGCCGTCAACGCCGTCTCCGGGCGGCTGGGCTCCGACGATATCGCCGACTATGCGGGTCTCGTGAAGCGCGCGCCGGTGACCGCCGCGGTGCTCGCGCTGTGCCTGGCGTCGCTGACCGGCCTGCCGCCCACGGCGGGGTTCATCGCGAAGGTGTACGTCTTCAACAGCGCTATCCAGGCGGGCCACCCGTGGCTGATCGCGCTGGTCGCCGTCGCGGTCGTGAACACGGCGATCTCCGCGTTCTACTACCTGCGGTGGGTGCGCACGATGCTGCTCGATGAGCCGAGCGACGACACGGCGATCGAGACCCCGGGCGGCGCCCGGGCCGTGCTGCTGCTGGCGTCGGTCGGCGTGCTCTTCTTCGGACTCTGGCCGACGCCGCTGATCCAGGCGGCCCAGCGCGCCGCCGCCGCGCTCCTCGCGTAGCAGACGCGTGTCTGCGCCCGACGCCGAGCGCTGGGATCTCTCGATCGAGGTGGACGACGCCTTCGCGGGCGAGATCGACGCGTCCCACATCGCGGAGACCCTCGCGCGGGTGCTCGCGGACGAGGGCGTGGAGGACGACTCCGGGCTCTCCATCGAGATCGCGGGCGACGAGCTGCTGCACGCGCTGAACCGCGAGCATCGCGGAGTGGACGCCCCCACGGACGTGCTCTCGTTCGCCGCCGAGGAGGGCGAGGCGTTCCCCGTCGCGCCCGGGGTCCCGCGCTACCTCGGTGACATCGCGGTCTCCGTGGAGTCCGTCCGCCGCAACGCCGTCGAGGCGGGCCTGACCGCCCCCGAGGAGGTGGACCACGTGCTGGTGCACGGTCTGCTGCACCTCCTGGGCTACGACCACGAGACCGACGAGGACGAGGCTGCGATGCGCGCGCGCGAGGAGGGCTACCTCGGGCCGGGGATCCATGCCACCGGTGCGGCGCACCACGACGCGTGAGGCCTCGCACGGCGCTGTGACACGTTCACCTGACCCCGCCCGCGCCGGTTGATACACTGGCCCGGCGAGGCGTGCGGGTTCCCCTCCGCCGTCCGGGGGTGCGTTGGCTCAAGAAGTCCTGTACCGCAAGTGGCGGCCGCGGCGCTTTGCCGACGTGGTCGGCCAGGAGCCCGTCTCCACCACGCTGCGCCACGCCGTGGCCGCGGGAACGCCCGCGCACGCCTACCTGTTCACCGGACCACGAGGCACCGGCAAGACCAGCACCGGGCGCATCCTGGCGAAGGCGGTCAACTGCGAGCACCCTGTCGAGGGGGAGCCGGATCAGACGTGCGCCTCGTGCGTGACGTACGACGAGGGACGCTCGCTGGACCTGATCGAGCTCGACGCGGCGTCCAACCGCGGCATCGACGAGATCCGGGACCTCCGGGAGAGCGCCGGATACTCACCCACGGCGGGCCGGTACAAGATCTACCTCATCGACGAAGTGCACATGCTGACCGATGCGGCGTTCAACGCGCTGCTGAAGACGCTGGAGGAGCCGCCGCCGCACGTCATCTTCGTGCTCGCGACCACGGAGCCGTACCGCATCCCCGCCACCATCCTCTCGCGCTGCCAGCGCTTCGACCTCCGGCTGATCCCGGTGGCGACGATCATCGGCCTGCTGGAGACGATCGGGTCCGGCGAGGGCTTCACGGTCGCGCCCGGCGGCTACGACCTCATCGCCCGCCAGGCGACCGGGTCGGCGCGCGATGCCGTGAACCTGCTGGACCAGCTCGTGGCGTACCACGGCACGGACCTCAGCCTGGACGACGTCCGTGCGGGCCTGGGGCTCGTGATCGATGACCGCGCGGCGGACCTGGCACGCGCCGCGATCTCCCGCGACCTGAAGTCGGGCCTGTCGCTGCTCGCCGCCGCTCGCGACGACGGCGTGGAGGTGCGCTCGTTCATCAAGAGCGTGGTGGAGGTGCTGCGGTCGGTGCTGCTCCTGAAGGCCGGGGCCGGCGACCAGCTCCCGCTCTCGGACGCCCAGCGCGAGGACCTCGAAGGGCTCGCGGTCTCGGCGACGGTGGCCGACATCGCCGCGGCGCTGGAGGCGCTGGGCGAGATCGACTTCGCTGGCGACGCGTACGACTCGCTGCCGGCGGAGATCGCCTTCGCCACGCTGGCGACCGGGCTGCGCGACCGCGCGGCGGCGCCCGTCCCCGCGCCCCCGCCCGCCGCGCCGGCACCCCGGGTACCGGTGCAGCGCACGCCCACTCGCCCGGCCGCGCCGCCGCCCGAGGCGAGGCCGGCCCGCCCGGCCCCCGCGCCCGGAACGCCGCCCCCGCCCGCCGCAGATCCGGCGCCCGAGCAGCCCTTCGCACCGCCGGACGCCGCTGGGGTGTCCGAGGACCTCGCGCGTGTGCGCGAGCGGTGGGAAGAGGTGGTGGCCGCCGCCCAGCGCATCGACAAGCGCACCGAGAAGATGGTGGGTGCCCTGCTGCGCGAGTCGTCACGGGCCTTCCCGAAGGACGTCGCCGGTGGCGTCCTGCAGCTCGGCTTTCTCTTCCCCGGACAGAGGGACTCCGCCGCCAAGATCCTCGATGTCCTCCAGCGCGCGATCGCCGAAGTGCTGGGCGTGCCGATGACCGTCGTCGGTGTTCACTGGCCGGAGCTCGCGAACGCCGGCACCGCGGCCGCCCCGAAGCGGCCCGCCGCGAAGAGCCACCTGGTGGAGGAGGCGCTGAAGCACGGCGCCCGGCCGATCGAGGACGGCGGCGCGCCGTGAGCACACGTTGAACGACGGCTCCGGTCCGTTCCTCCCCGGCGCCTCGTCGCCCATTGCCCGCCTCGTGGAGGCCTTTCACCGCCTGCCCGGCATCGGCCCGAAGTCGGCGCAGCGGCTGGCCTACCACATCCTTCGCGCGCCGGAAGCGGAGGCGCAGGAGCTCGCCGACGCGCTGCTGGAGGTGAAGCGCAGCATTGTCTTCTGCGCGCAGTGCCAGAACCTCACGTCACGCACGCCGTGTGAGATCTGCTCGGACGCCTCGCGCGACCGGCACGCGATCTGCGTCGTGGAGGAGCCGCTGGACGTCCTCGCCATCGAACGCACGGGGGGCTTCCGGGGGCTCTACCACGTCCTGCACGGCGTGATCTCGCCGGCTGACGGCATCGGCCCCGAGGACCTGAAGATCGGCGAGCTGCTCGCGAGGCTCCGCGACGTGGACACCGAGGTCAGCGAGATCATCGTCGCCACGAACCCGAACCTCGAGGGCGAGGCGACGGCAATGTACCTCGCACGACTGCTGCGGCCGCTGGGCATCCGCGTCACGCGGCTCGCGCGCGGGCTGCCCGCGGGCGCCGACCTGGAGTACGCCGACGACGTGACGCTGGGCCGCGCGCTGGAGTTTCGCCAAGAGGTGCAGTGATGCCCGGCCGCGTGCCGCGTGTGGTGCGGACGCCGGCCATCGTGCTGCACTACCGGCGCCTGGGCGAGGCCGATCGCATCGTCACGCTGCTCACCCCGGGCCGCGGCAAGATCGACGTGGTCGCGAAGGGCGTGCTGCGCTCGAAGAGCCGCATGGGGGGCCACCTGGAGCCGCTGACGCTGGTGGAGGTGGTGCTCGCGCATGGGCGCAACATGGACGTGGTGACGCAGGCGCAGACGATCGACGCCTTCCCGGCGACGCACGCGGACCTCGACCGGCTCAGCGCCGCGATGTACCTGCTGGAGCTGGCGGACCGATTCACGGTGGAGCACGCGGACGCCGAGGGGCTCCACGACCTCCTGCACGCCGCGCTCGTGCGTCTCGCGCGGGGCGACGGGCAGCAGGTCGTGACGCGCACCTTCGAGCTGGCGCTGCTCGATGCCACCGGGTTTCGCCCGGAGCTGGTGAGCTGCGTGCGCTGCGAGGCACCCGTGCCCGCGGAGGCGGCGTGGTGGGCACCCGTGGAGGGCGGCGTGATGTGCGCCTCCTGCGCGCGATCGCACCCGGACGCGCAGCCCATCGACGCCACGGCGCTGCGCGTGCTGCGCGCGTTCCAGGCCCTGACGTACGAAGAGGCCGGGCGCATCCGGCTCACGGACGAGCTCGCGGCGCGCATGGAGCAGGCGATGCACGCCCTGATGCGCGCCGTGGTCGAGCGCGATCTCAAGAGCGCCCAGTTCGTCAGCGCCGCCCGCCGCGCACGCGTGGCGGGTGAGTCGCCCGCTGCCGATCGCGGCGAGAGCCGCGCCGATGTCGAAGCCGATGTCGAAGGCGATGGCGAGGGCGACGAGGACGACCAGGGCGCCTCGAGTCTCGCGGAGTAGCTCCTCGTTCCGCTACGAGCGGCGCGAGAAGACGTAGTCGAGGATGCCGGCCAGCGTGGCACGGACCTCGCCCTCCGGCAGGGCCAGGAGCGCGGATCGCGCCTCGGCGCCGAAGCGTAGCGCGGTCTGCATCGACTCCTCGAGAAGATCGGACTCGACGATCTCGTGGATCGCGCGGTCGATGTTCGAGCGGCGGCGAACGCCCTCGAAGGCGCGCTTCACGGGGTTGTCGTCCGGCTTGCGCTGCATGTAGAGGATCGCCGGGAGCGTCAGCGTGCCGCTGCTCAGATCGGAGCCGACCGGCTTGCCCATGACCGCCGGGTCCCCGGTGAAGTCCAGGATGTCGTCCACGATCTGGAACGCGATGCCGAGGTGCAGCCCGTATACCCGCATCGCCTCGATCTGCGCGGCGGGAGCGCCCGCGACCATCGCGCCGCCCTGCGCCGCCGTTGCGAAGAGCGAGGCGGTCTTGCCGGTGATGCGATCCAGGTAGCGCTGCACGTCCTCGGAGTACTCGAAGACGGTCATGTCCTGCGTCAGCTCGCCGTTCGCCATGGACATCAGCGTGCGGGCGAAGGCGCGCACCACCTGCGTGTTGTCGGTCTGCGCGATGAAGTCGGCGGCGTGGGCGAACATGTAGTCGCCGAGCATCACGGAGGCCGCGTTCCCGAAGAGCGAGTTGGGCGTCGGCTCGCCTCGGCGCTCCTGGGCCTCGTCGATCACGTCGTCGTGCACCAGCGTCGCCGTGTGCAGGAGCTCCACGCTCGCCGCGAGCGGCACCAGCCGCTCCAGGTCGTAGCTGCCCAGCCGCCCGCCGAGGAGCGCGATCGCCGGGCGCATCATCTTCCCGGTGCCGGCGAGGGCGTTCTCCAGCATCTTCTGGAGGAACGTGAACTCGACGTTGGCGGCGATCGACTGCAGTGCCGCGGAGACGCGCGGCAGGTCGTCCGCGACCGGCCCGTAGAGCGCTCGCGCGCTCGCGCTGCCTGCGCTGCTGGCGGTGGGCGGGGTTGAGGTCATGCGCGCTCTCGCCGGTCAGCTGGTGAAGGTGCGGTCAACCGAGGTTGAAGAGGCGCGCCGCGTTCTCCGCCGTCGTGCGGGCGACCTCCTCGGCCGAGCAGCCCCGGAGTCCCGCGACGAAGCGCGCCGTCTCCACGACGTACGCTGGCTCGTTTCTCCGGCCGCGGTGCGGTGCGGGAGTCAGGTACGGCGAGTCAGTTTCGACCAGCATACGCGCGAGCGGCACTGAGCGCGCCACCTGTTGCCCCCGGGCGTTGTTGGGGAACGTGACCGTCCCGGGAAGCGAGATCAGGAAGCCGATCTCGAGGTAGCGCGCGGCGAGCGCGGCGTCCCCGGCGTAGCAGTGCATCATCCCCACCGCGCGCCCGGCGCCCAGGTACGGGCCGGCCCGGCGTGACCACGCCTCGAGGATGGCGAAGCAGGCCTCGTCCGCGTCACGCGCGTGGATCACCACCGGCAGGCCGCGCTCCCGTGCGAGGTCGAGCTGCCAGCAGAACGCCTCCGCCTGCTGCGCTTCGGAGGGCCCGGGGCGAGAGAAGTCCAGCCCGATCTCACCGATGCCGACAGCGCCCGCGCCGGCCGCGCGTGCGAGGCCGTCGCGCTCGGCGGGCAGGCGATCCGCGTACTCGGGGTGCAGCCCGACGACGGCGTGGACGCGCGCGTCGCGCCGTGCGAGAGCGAGGCAGCGCTCGCTGGACGCGGAGTCCACGCCGGCCTCGATCACCCCCACGACACCGGCCGCCCAGGCGCGCGCCATCACCGCGTCGTAGTCGTCGTCGAACTCGGGCGTGGACCAGGTGTGGCTGTGGGCGTCGAACGCCCCGGGCAGCGGCTCCGGGTCCCGGTCGATGCGTGGTCTCATCGTCCGGTCGCGTCCGAGGTGCAGGCCGGGGCCGGTGGGGGCGCGGCCGCCACCGGGTTCATCCCCCCTTCCCGCGCAGGGAAGAGGGCAGGGGGATGGGCGCCCCGGGTGGACGTATTCGGAGATGTCGTGGAGCGGAAGGACGGCCGAGCGCTCACTGCGCGAGCCGCGCCTCTTCCTCCGCCACCACGGAGTCGTCGAGCTTTCGGAACAGCGGGGCGGGGGCGGGGAGGGGGGTGCCCGCGAGCACCGGCGTGCGTTGCCACCCGCACGCCTCCACGTCGCCCGCATGCCCGAGCATCGTCCATGCCCGCTGGCAGGAGAACGGGAGCACGGGGTGCAGGAGGGTGATGAGACCGCTGATGACGTTCAGCGCCACGTGGAGGGTCTCCGCCCCGTGCTCGCGGTCCGTCTTCACCGCCGTCCACGGCGCACGCGCGTCCAGGTACTGGTTGGCCGCCTGCGCCACCTCCATCGCCGCCGTCAGGCCGCGCCGCAGCTGCACGCGCTCGAAGTCGGCGCCGACGGCCTCGAACGCCTCGTCGCAGCGTTCGAGGAGGGCGCGGGACTCGGGCGCGAGGGTGGCCGGCGGCGCGGGGACAGCCCCCTCGAAGTTGCGCGTGGTGATCGTCAGCACCCGGTTCACCAGGTTGCCCCAGCGCGCGACCAGCTCGTCGTTGTTGCGGCGCACGAACTCCGTCCACGTGAAGTCGGAGTCGCTCGTCTCCGGGGCGTTCGCGGTCAGCATGTAGCGCAGCGCATCCGGGTCGTAGCGCTCGAGGAATTCGGGCAGCCAGATCACGCCACCCCGGCTCTTGGAGGCCTTGGTCCCGCCCATGGTCAGGTACTGGTTCGCGGGGACGTCGTACGGCAGGTCCAGATCGCCGTGGCCGAGGATCATCGCGGGCCAGATCACCGTGTGGAACGGGATGTTGTCCTTGCCGATGAAGTGGAACGTGCGCGACGTG
>Ga0172380_10002402_pt1 | contig 28860 bp, 29 predicted proteins | sample Leawe162metaG_FD_119747 | JGI IMG/M metagenome (GOLD analysis project Ga0172380, IMG submission 119747) | Leachate microbial communities from a municipal landfill in Southern Ontario, Canada - Leachate well 162 metaG | ecosystem: Engineered > Solid waste > Landfill > Unclassified | place... | reverse complement strand
GTCCTCTTCTGGGCACCAGGTACAATAGAAAAAGCCGGTCGCTGACCGGCTTTTTTTGCACCCGTTACTTGAACGGGTGCTGCAACACAATGGTTTCCTCGCGATCCGGACCGGTCGAAATCATGTCCACCGGGACATCGCAGAGGGACTCCATGCGCTTCAGATAAGCCTGCGCGGCCCTCGGCAGCGCCTCGAAATGCTTCACGCCGACAGTACTTTCCGTCCAGCCCGGCAGCGATTCGTACACCGGTTCGCAGCGCTCCAGGTCGTCCGCCCCCACCGGCAGGATGTCGCTGAGGCGGCCGTCGATGCGGTAGCCGGTGCAGATCTTCATTTCCTCGATGCCGTCGAGCACGTCGAGCTTGGTCACGCACAGGCCGGAGACGCCGTTGATCTGGATGGCGCGCTTCAGCGCCGCCGCGTCGAACCAGCCGCAGCGGCGCGCCCTGCCGGTGGTGGCGCCGAACTCATGGCCACGCGTGGCCATGTGCTTGCCGACCGGGTCGAGCTTGTCGACCGCATCGTAGAGTTCGGTCGGGAACGGGCCGCCGCCGACGCGCGTGGTATAGGCCTTGGTGATGCCCAGCACGTAATGCAGCATGCCCGGGCCGACGCCGGCGCCTGCCGCTGCCGCACCGGCGACGCAGTTCGACGAAGTTACATAGGGAAAGGTGCCGTGGTCGATGTCGAGCAGCGTACCCTGCGCCCCCTCGAAAAGCAGGTTGGCGCCGCCCTTGTTCGCATCGTAGAGGGCGCGAGGCACGTCGGCGATCATGCGCGTCAGGCGCGGTGCAATCGCCATCGCACCTTCCAGCACACGCTGGAAGTCGACGATATCGGCGCCGAGGTAATTCTTCAGGACAAAGTTGTGGTAGTCGAGGATTTCTGCCAGCTTCTCGGCGAAGCGCTTCGGCCGCAGAAGATCCTGCACGCGCAGGCCGCGCCGCGCCACCTTGTCCTCGTATGCCGGGCCGATGCCACGGCCGGTGGTGCCGATCTTGTTGGCGCCCTTGGCCGCCTCGCGCGCCATGTCGAGCACCTGGTGGTAGGGCAGAATCAGCGGACAGGCCTCAGAGATTTTGAGCCGTGATTCGGCATCGACTTCCGCCGCCTGGAGTTCGTCCAGTTCGTGCATCAAGGCGTCAGGCGAAAGCACGACACCATTGCCGATGTAGCAGGTGACCCCCTCGCGCAGAATGCCGGAGGGCACCAGATGCAGCACGGTTTTCTTGCCGCCGATGACCAGCGTGTGGCCGGCGTTATGGCCGCCCTGGAAGCGCACCACGCCTTGGGCGTGATCGGTCAACCAATCAACGATCTTGCCCTTGCCCTCGTCACCCCACTGGGTGCCAATGACGACAACGTTCTTTGCCATTTCTAAACTTCTCCCTGAATTTTCTCGACAATCCATTTTCCCGCGCGCAGCACCAGTTGCCGGTCGCAGCCGGCTTCGGTCCAGGTGCCCTCATGGCCGGGCAGCGCCTCGATGACGACCGCTCCCTTGGCGCGCAGACCCGCAACAATTTCGCGCAAACCATTCCCCTCCTCTGAAGGCGCCAGGATTGCACGCGGCGAAAATGGCGCCGCTTCGAGTTGGGACAGTTCACGCAGGTCCATGCTGAAGCCGGTCGCCGGGCGGCCGCGGCCAAAGGCCTTGCCCACCTTGTCGTAGCGACCGCCCAAGGCGATCGCGCCGTGATGCCCGGCGCCGTAAGCGGCAAAAGCCACTCCGCTGTGATAGTGGTAACCGCGCAGATCGGCCAGATCAAAACTCACCGGCAGGTCGGCCAGTTCGGCCGCCAGCTTTTTGAGGTCACTCACTGCTTGGGCGATTACTGCATCCCCCGGCAACAGTTTGAGTGTCCTCGCCAGCGCCTCCTCACCGCCATAGCATTCGGGCAAGGCCAGCAGGGCCGAACGCACCGGCTCGGCGACATCCTTCACCAGCTCGCGCAGGTTGGGGAGGTCCTTCGTCTGCAGTACGGTAAATAGTTCCTGCTCCAGCTCGATCTCCAACCCACCGCGCGCCGACAGCGCACGGAATACACCGACATGGCCAAGGTCGATGCGCGAAGCCTTGACGTCGGCGATCTCCAGCGCTCGTGCCAGCAGGCGGACTACTTCGACATCGGCCTCGATTCCGGCATGGCCATAGAGCTCCGCGCCGATCTGCAGCGGTTCGCGCGTGGCGGTCAGTCCGGATGGCAGGGTATGCAGCACGCTGCCGCAGTAGCACAGCCGCGCCACGCCCTTGCGGTTGAGCAGGTGGGCGTCGATGCGCGCCACCTGCGGGGTGATGTCGGCGCGAAGGCCCATGGTGCGACCGGACAACTGGTCGACCAGCTTGAAGGTGCGCAGGTCCATGTCGCGCCCGCTGCCGGTCAGCAGCGACTCGATATACTCGAGCAGCGGCGGCATGACCAGTTCGTAGCCGTGCAAGGCAAACTCGTCGAGCAGGGCCCGGCGCAGCCGCTCCACCCGGCGCGCCTCCGGCGGCAGGACGTCCTCGATGGATTCGGGCAGCAGCCAGCGGCGCATGATCACTTCAGGAAGAACAGGAGAACCACGCCGACGACGATCGAAGAGATGCCGAGGAAGCGTATCTGTCCGTCGGCCAGTTCGGTGATGCGGCGAAATGTATCGCGCCAGGCCTTGGGCGCGATGAAGGGCAGCAGACCTTCGAGCACCAGCATGAGCGCGAACGCCGTCAGCAGGGTGGTCACCATGCCCCGCCTTACTTGCCCTTTCCAGTGCTCTTCAGGTACTTGAAGAACTCGGCGTTCGGCTCGATCACCAGCACGTCGCCCTTGCTGCGGAAACTGGCGCGGTAGGCTTCGAGGCTGCGGTAGAAGGCGTAGAACTCGGGGTTCTGGCCGAAGGCGCCGGCATAGATCGCCGTCGCCTTGGCATCGCCCTCGCCTTTCAGGCGCTGCGCATCGCGGTAGGCTTCGGCGATGATGATCTCGCGCTGGCGGTCGGCATCGGCCTTGATTTTCTCGGCCTCGGCGGCGCCCTTGGAACGCAGTTCATTGGCGACCCGCTTGCGCTCGGTTTCCATGCGCCGGTAGACCGACTCCGACACTTCCTGCACGAGGTCGACGCGCTTCAGCCGCACGTCGACGATCTGCACGCCGATGGCGCGCGCGTCGGCATCGGCCTTGGTGCGCACCGCCTCCATGATCTGCTCGCGCTCGCCGGAAACGACGTCGTGCACGCTCCGCTTGGAGAATTCGTCGCGCAGGCCGCCGTTCACCGTCTGCGCCAGTCGCGTTGAGGCGAGCGCCTCGTCGCCCTGCACGGAAATGTAGTACTGCCTGACATCGATGATGCGCCACTTGACGAAGGCATCGACCAGGACCGGCTTCTTCTCCGAGGTGATGAAGCGCTCCGGCTCCGGTGCGTCGTAGGTGAGGATGCGCTTGTCGAAAGTGCGCACATTCTGTATCAGCGGCCACTTGAAGTTGAGGCCGGGCTCGGTAATGACGTCCTTGATTTCGCCGAGCTGGAAGACGATGGCGAAGCGGCGCTGGTCGACAGTGAACATCGACATGGCGAGCACCGCCAGCAGGGCGAGCGCAAAGACGGCGACGAAAGGCAGGCTGCGGCGCATCAGCGTTCCCCCCTTTCGCGTGAGCGCAGCGAATCGCGCGATCTCGGCACGGCATCGGATCGCTCGAGCTGCGGCGGCACGTCGGCCCCCAGGTTCGGCAACGGCCTGGACAGCGGCTGCGACGCCTCCGACGACGATGCGACTGCGGCCGGCGCGCCCGCTGCCTGCATCAGCTTGTCGAGCGGCAGATAGAGCAGGTTCCCGCCCCCCTTCGCATCGATCAGTATCTTGCTGGTGCTGGAGAGCACCAGCTGCATGGTGTCCAGATACATGCGCTGGCGCGTTACTTCCGGCGCCTTGTTGTACTCGACCAGCACCTGTCTGAAACGGCTCGCCTCGCCCTCGGCATTGGCCACCACGCGGCCCTTGTAGCCGCTGGCTTCCTCCATCAGGCGCGAGGCCGCGCCGCGCGCCCTGGGGATGACGTCATTGGCATAGGCCTGACCCTCGTTTACATGGCGGTCGCGATCCTGTCCGGCCTTGACGGCATCGTCGAAGGCGGCCTGCACCTGCTCCGGCGGCTGCACGTTCTGCAGCGACAGCTTAGAGACGACGATGCCGGTCTTGTAGCGGTCGAGGATGTCCTGCATGATTTTCGAGGCCTGGGCGGCAACCTGTTCGCGCCCTTCGTAGAGGGCAAAGTCCATCTTGCTCTTGCCGACCACTTCGCGCATGGCGGTTTCCGCCGCGTGCAGCACGGTGTCTTCCGGGTTGCGGTTGTTGAAGAGGTATTCCTGCGGATCCTTGAGAAACCACTGCACGGCGAACTGGATGTTGATGATGTTCTCGTCGTCCGTCAGCATCAGTGCTTCCTTCAATACCTTGTTCTTGTCCGAACCGCGATAGCCGACCTCGACGACGCGGACATCCGTCAGCTTGACGATTTCATTCGTCTGGATGGGATAAGGCAGGCGCCAGCGCAAGCCCGGCTCGGTGATCTGCGAAAACTTGCCGAAGGTCAGCACGACGCCACGCTGGCTGGCATCGACGATATAGAAGCCGCTTGCCAGCCAGACGACCAGTACCAATACGACGAGAGCGCCGATGCCGCCGCCGAACGCCTTGACGTTCATCGGCGGGCGCGGGTTCGAATCACCGCCGTTGCCGCCCCCACCCTTCCTGCCGAACAGGCCGGACAGGCGGCGATTGAAATCGCGCCACAGGTCCTCGAGGTCGGGCGGGCCCTGGTTCGATCCCTTGTTGTTGCCCCACTGGGGATCGTTCAGCGACATCAGAATGCCAGTAATCATCGGATCGCGAAGTGTTGCACAGGTTGGGTTAGGCGGCGTCGGCGACGGATATAGCAGGCTCGGCATGCTCCCTCGCCGTTTCGATCAACGCCTGCCGCAGCAGGTCGAGCCCGGCGCCGGTTCTTGCACTGACTCGAACGCGGATAATTTTACCATAGGCGTCGCGCTCGACCGCCGGTTCGACACCCGTGGCGTCGATCTTGTTCCACACCAGAATTTGCGGCACCTGCGCGGCACCGATTTCCTCCAGCACGCCATTCACCGCCTCTATTTGCGCATCGCGGTCGCCGCTGGCCGAATCGATCACGTGCAGGAGCAGATCGGCCGACGCCGTTTCTTCAAGGGTGGCGTGAAAGGCCGCAACAAGGGCGTGCGGCAAGTCGCGGATGAAACCCACCGTGTCGGAGAGGACGACCTGCCCTGCCCCTTCCAGGTAGAGCCGCCGCGAGGTGGTGTCCAGGGTCGCGAACAACTGGTTGGCAGCATAGGCGCCGGCCTTGGTGAGGGCATTGAACAGCGTCGATTTCCCGGCGTTGGTGTAGCCGACCAGCGAAACCGTCAACATCTCCCGCCGCGTCCGCGCGCGGCGACGCACGGCGCGCTGGCGTTCGAGCTGTTTCAGGCGGTCCTTCAGCACCTTGACCCGCTTGCCTAGCAGGCGCCTGTCGGTTTCCAGCTGGGTTTCGCCCGGGCCGCGCAGGCCGATGCCGCCCTTCTGGCGCTCCAGATGGCTCCAGCCGCGCACCAGGCGGGTAGCCAGGTGCTGCAGCTGCGCCAGTTCCACCTGCAGCTTGCCATCGTGACTCTTGGCACGCTGGGCAAAGATGTCGAGGATCAGGCTGGCGCGGTCGACGACGCGGCAATCCAGTTCCTTTTCCAGGTTGCGCTGCTGGGCGGCGGACAATTCGTGATTGAAAATGGCGATGTCGGCGCCGGTATTGCGGATGGCATCGGCCACCTCAGCCACCTTGCCCTTGCCGGCGAAGAGCGCAGCGTCCGGGCGGTCGCGACGACCCTGTATGACAGCAACCGTGCTGGCGCCGGCCGAAGCGGCAAGCAGCTTCAACTCATCGAGGCGCTCGGTGACATCGCCCTGGCCGAAATCCATCTGAACGAGGACGGCGAGTTCTCCGCCGCCGGGACGATCGAACATCAGGGACGGCCGACGCTGTGACGGTCGGAGCAGCGGATCATCAGCCTTCGCTGTGCTCTTGCGGAATACTGACCGGGCGCGCAGGAACGACGGTGGAGATGGCGTGCTTGTAGACCATCTGCGTCACGGTGTTCTTCAGGAGGACGACATACTGGTCGAAGGATTCGACCTGACCCTGCAGCTTGATGCCGTTCACCAAGTAGATGGACACCGGAATGTGCTCCCGGCGCAGTGTGTTGAGGAACGGGTCTTGTAAAAGTTGCCCTTTATTGCTCATGGTGTGACCCCACGTAAAAAATTGTTTTTTGAAACGGCACTTTACCGGATTTCTTGGCTTGCCGCCACAGGATGACGGCAAGCCAAGTATCAGCGCTCTTTATTCGCGTAGGGGTTCCGGGTCGTGCGGAACTCGACCCTGAGCGGCGTGCCTTTCAGCTTGAAGGCTTCCATGAAGGTATGCTCAAGATAGCGACGGTAGGCGTCCGGAACATGTTCCAGCGCATTGCCGTGAATGACGATGATCGGGGGATTGTTGCCCCCTTGGTGGGCATAGCGCAGCTTGGGACGGAATATTCCGTGCCGCGGTGGCGTCTGCTTCTCTAGGGCGGCCAGCAGCAGACGGGTCAGCTTGGGGGTGGGCATCTTCACCATCGCGGCGGCATAAGCCGCATCCACCGAAGCCATCAATGGGTTGATGCCTTCCCCCTTCAGGGCGCAGATGTAATGCGCCTTGGCGAAATCGAGGAAGTTGAGCTTGCGCGTCATGTCCATCTTGAGCCGGTCACGCCGGTAATCGTCGCCGCAATCCCACTTGTTCACCGCGATCACCATGGCCCGGCCGGCCTCGACGCAAAAGCCGGCGATATGCGCATCCTGGTCGGAAATATCCTGGCTGGCGTCGAGTACCAACACGACGACATTGGCCTCTTCAATCGACTGCAGCGTCTTGATGACGGAAAACTTCTCGATGGTCTCAAAGACCTTGCCCTTGCGGCGCAGGCCGGCCGTGTCGATCAGGGTGTAGTCCTTGCCCTTGCGCTGGAAGGGCACGGCAATGGCGTCACGCGTGGTACCAGGCTGGTCGAAGGCAATGACCCGCTCTTCGCCGAGCAGCGCGTTGATGAGCGTGGATTTGCCGACATTGGGCCGGCCCACCACGGCGATGCGCGGGCCCCTGCCTTCCTCCGCCGGTTCCTCGGCCTCGGGAAACGGTGCCAGCGCTTCTTCGATCAGCTCCCTCACGCCGTCACCGTGGGCGGCAGAGATCACCAGCGGCTCGCCGCAAGCCAATTCGTGAAAATCGGCGCTGACGATGGCCCGCTCCATGCCTTCCGCCTTGTTCACCACCAGCAGCAACTGACGCCCGGTACGGCGCAACCGCTCGGCGATGGTCTTGTCCTGCGGGGTCAAGCCGGCGCGTCCATCGACGACGAACAGCAGCATGTCAGCCTCGGCAATCGCCGCTTCCGCCTGCTGTGCCATCTCGGCGAGAATGCCCCCCTTGGCATTCGGCTCGAAGCCGCCGGTATCCACCACCAGGTAGGGGCGCGTGCCGAGGCGGCCGTGGCCGTAGTGGCGGTCGCGCGTCAGGCCCGGGATGTCCGCCACCAGGGCGTCGCGCGACCGGGTCAGCCGGTTGAACAAAGTGGACTTGCCGACATTGGGCCGGCCGACGATGACGAGGGTGGGTTTCATTGACCGGCTGATCAACTATAGGCGGCTCAATTCACCGTCAGCGCATACAAACCGCCGTTGCGCGTCTGCATGAGGAAACCCCGCTCGACCCGCTGCGGTTCGGCCGCAATGCCGCTGCTGTCCGTGTTGGTGCGGGCAGCGAAGGCGCCGTTCTCGCGGCGCAGCAGATGCACGACGCCCTGGTAATCGCCCACGGCAACGTGGCTGCTCAGCACGATCGGCCGGCTCACCTGGCGCATGAACAGCTTGTCCTGCTTCCATACCGTGGCACCGTTGGCGCGGTCCAGGGCATGCACCGCGCCCTTGTCATCCGTCACATAAACATTGCGGGCATCCACGTCGATGCCGGCGGCAGATGACATGTCGCGCGACCACAGGTGGTTGCCGGACGCCAGGTCGAAGCAGGCAACCCGCCCTTGGTAGGCGGCGGCGCACACTTCCCGTCCGGCAACGATCGGAGCGCTGGTGACGTCGGAGACCCGTTCGAGCTCCGTGGCGCCTTTGGGCATGGCCACTGTGGCTTCCCAGATGGCGGCACCGTTGTTGAGCGCGATGGCGACCAGCTTGCCGCCGGGGAAGCCGGCCAGCGCGGCCTTGCCGGCCAGCGTCACGCCGACGTTGCTGCGCAGGGAAAGCGCCGGCGTGCTGCGCTGGTACACCCATTTGCGTTTGCCGTCCGCCGCATCGAGGCCAAAGATGCGGTTGTCTCCGCTGCGCACCAGCACCAAGCCCTCCGCGATCTGCGGCGCGGCCAGCACTTCCGAAGTGACGCGCGCCGTCCACAGCGCCTTGCCCGAATTGTCGAACGCAAGCACCTCGCCCTTCGCCGTGGCGACCACCACCAGGCTGCCATCCGCGCCGACGCCGCCGGAAATCGGCTGGCCCGCGCTGATGCGCCAGACCTGGCCGCCATTGTCGAAGCGCGACAGCGTGCCATCCTGGGCGGCGGCGTAGACGCTCGGGCCGACCACCGCCGGCGTCAGCACATAGCCTCCTGCGCTGCCTACGCTTGCCTGCCAGAGGACGGCCAGGGTCGCGCTCGGACTGATCGCCTCAAGTTCGGCGGGCTTCACCTTCGGCGCGCTGGAAAACCAGTTCACCGGATTCATTTTTTCCATCGTGGAGCAGCCGGCCAGGAAAAGGGCAAGCAACAAGGCAATAACAGCACGCATCACTTGTCTCCGAGCGATTCGAGCTTGACCTGCAGCAGGTCGCGATACTGGGATTCCCGCCCGCCCTGGCTGCCTGCGACCTTCTCGGCAGCATCCTGCTTCGCCAAGGCAGCCTGGTACGCGGCTTTCGCTTCCGACTTCTTGCCCTGAGCCGCCAGGATGTCCCCTTTCAACTCGCCGAAGCGCGCCGCAAACGCCGGCACCGGCTCCTCGCCGAGCAGCTTGAGCGCCTCGTCGAGCGCCTTGTCGTCGAACAGGACATGCGCCAGACGCAAACGGCCGAGGTCGCGCAGATCGCTGTCACGCGCCTTCTCGGCGACCCATTGAAGTTGCGCCCGGGCGGTCTTCAGGTCGCCGGCATCGAACTGCATCCGGGCCGAGGTGAGCGCGGCCATCGCGGCATAGGCCGTGCCGGGATACTTCTCGGTAAGTTCTCCGGCGGCGTCACGCACGCGCTTGGCATCCCTTTCCATTGAGCCTTTCTGCACGGCTGCATAGATGACCGAGGCTTCCCCCACCTGGGTACGCTGGTACCAGCTCCAGCCCTGCCAGCCAACCACGCCCGCAGAGACGGCCAGCAGCACGGCCGTCACCATGTTGCCGTACATCTTCCACCAGGTTTTCAGCTCGGATATCTGTTCCTGCTCTTCCAGGTCATAGGTCGCCATCGTTGTCATCCCCAAAAAAATAATTGCCGATCTCGTCGGCGAGTTGGTCCAGCGGGATGCGCTTCTGCGGCACATCCTCACGCAAGGGTTTCAGGCTGGCGCTGCTTTCACGCACCTCGTCGTCGCCGATGATCACGGCCACCTGCGCGCCGGAGGCATCGGCCCGCTTCATCTGCGACTTGAAGCTGCCACCGCCGCAGTGGAACAGGACATCGTAGCCGGCGCCGCGCAGCGCCTCTGCCGCGCGAAAAGCTGGCCGCAGCGCCATTTCCCCCTGATGCAAGACATAGACATCGGGGGCGGCACGCGCTGCCTGCTCGGCCTCGCTGCCATGCTCTTCCTTCAGCAACGCGATGAGACGCTCGACGCCCATGGCGAATCCACAGGCCGGTGCCGGCTTGCCGCCGAGTTGCTCGATCAGTCCGTCGTAGCGGCCGCCGGCACACACCGTGCCCTGGGAACCCAGCTTGTCGGTCATCCACTCGAAGACGGTCAGGTTGTAGTAATCCAGGCCGCGCACCAGGCGCGGGTTGATGCGATAGGGGATGCCCGCTTCCTTGAGCAGCGCCTGGACGCCGCCGAAATGCTCGAGGGAGGCTTCGCCGAGAAAATCCATCAACTTCGGCGCACCCTCGATGAGTTCCTGCATGTGCGGATTTTTGCTGTCGAGGATGCGCAGCGGGTTGGAATGCAACCGGCGCTGGGCGTCGGCATCCAGCGTCTCGCGATGGCGTTCCAGGTAGACGATCAGTTCGGCGCGGTGGCGCTGCCGCTCCTCTGTGCTGCCCAGCGAGTTGATCTCCAGACGGATGCCGGTGAGCGCCAGTTCGTCCCACAGCCGCGCGCACATGACGATCTGCTCCGCGTCGATGTCCGGTCCGGCATAACCGAAGGCCTCGACGCCGAACTGGTGGAACTGGCGATAGCGCCCCTTCTGCGGCCGCTCGTGGCGGAACATCGGGCCGGCATACCACAGGCGCTGCGGGCCGGCATGCAGCAGGCTGTGCTGCAGCACGGCGCGTACGCAGGAGGCGGTGCCCTCCGGGCGCAGCGTCAGCGCCTCGCCGTTGAGCGCGTCGACGAAGGAATACATTTCTTTCTCGACGATGTCCGTCACCTCGCCGATGGCGCGGGAGAAGAGCGGCGTCGGCTCGACCATCGGCATGCGCATCGGCCGGTAGCCGTAGGCACGCAACCAGCCGCGCACGGCGTCGTCGAAGCGCTCCCACAACTCGGCCTCGTCGGGCAGGATGTCGTTCATCCCGCGAATCGCTTGAATCGTTTGGCTCATCGATAAATCAGCTTGTCGCTCTGCGCGGGTACTTTCGCACAACGTAATCGTCGACAATCGCCTTGAACTCCCGGGCGATGTCGTCCCCTTTCAACGTGACGGTCTTCTCGCCGTCGACATATACCGGTGCCACTGGCGTCTCGCCGGTGCCCGGCAGACTGATGCCGACATTGGCGTGCTTGCTCTCGCCGGGCCCGTTCACCACGCAGCCCATCACGGCCAGGGTCATGCTCTCGACGCCTTTGTATTGCAGACGCCATTCGGGCATGCGCGCCCGCACGTGAGCCTGGATGTCCTGCGCCAGTTCCTGGAACACAGTGCTGGTGGTGCGCCCGCAGCCGGGACAAGCCGCCACCATCGGCGTGAAGGCGCGCAAACCCAGGGTCTGCAGTATTTCCTGGGCGACCACCACCTCCTGCGTGCGGTCACCGTTTGGCTCTGGCGTGAGCGAGATGCGAATCGTGTCACCGATCCCTTCCTGCAGGAGCACGGCCATGGCCGCCGTCGAGGCGACGATGCCCTTCGACCCCATGCCGGCCTCGGTCAGCCCCAGGTGCAGCGGGTAGTCGCAGCGGGCTGCGAGGTCGCGATAGATGGCGATCAAGTCCTGCACGCCGCTCACCTTGCAGGAGAGCACGATCGCATCGCCGGGCAAGCCGTGTTCCTCGGCCTTGGCTGCGCTCTCCAGTGCCGAGGCGACCATTGCCTCGCGCATGATCTGCGTCGCGTCCTTCGGCTGGGGACGCCGGGCGTTCTCGTCCATGATGCGCGCCAGCAGCGCCGGGTCCAGGCTGCCCCAGTTCACGCCGATGCGCACCGGTTTGTTGTACCGGCAGGCCAGTTCGATAAGTTGGGCGAACTGGTCGTTGCGCCTGGCGCCGCGGCCGACGTTGCCGGGATTGATGCGCAGCTTGTCGAGTGTCTCGGCACAGGCCGGATTATCGGCCAGCAGCTTGTGTCCGTTGAAATGGAAATCCCCGACCAGCGGCACGTCGAGATTCATGGCCAGCAGGCGCTCGCGGATTTTCGGCACGGCACGCGCCGCCTCCTGCGTATTCACCGTGATGCGCACGATTTCAGAGCCGGCCCGGGCGAGCTGCGCCACCTGGAGGGCTGTAGCTACTTCATCGGCGGTATCGGTGTTCGTCATCGATTGCACGACGACCGGATGCGCTCCACTGATCACCACCCCGCCAACCCTGACGATGCGCGTCTGGCGACGGGCAAGCGGCCCGTGTTTCGGTTCCACTGCCATGTCCATCCGGATTATTCGAGCGTGAGCCGCGCCACTTCTACGCGCGTGTGCGGCCTGAGGTCCACCAGCAGGTCGTTGTATTGCAGCCGGACATGGGAAGCATTGCCCACCACCAGCTGGAATGGGGGGTGTCCCTCGACCACCTGCGTCGTACCCTTCGCGTTCATTTGCGAAAAGACCGTGCGGCCAGTCGCATCCTTCACCTCCACCCAGGAATTGCCGTCGAAGCTGAATATCAGTTGGTGAGCGCCAGGTATCAAGGCTGGTTTCTCGGGCGACCCGGCAGGTTTTGCCGCGACTGCCACCTCCTCCACCGCAGCAGATGGAAGGGCGGCCGCTGCAGGTTGAGGCAAGGGCTGCACAATCGATGGCTGCCCCGCCTGCCTGGAGGCAACCGGACTTCCTTGATGCTTCAGGATATCCCCCAGATCAATGACGTCGAAATAGAGAACGAGCGCAATCCCCAGCATTATCAGCGCCAGCGCGGTGGCCCCCAATAAACCTCTGCCTTGCCGGCCACTGGCTGTCGGCATTCTCACCCCGGCGTCGGCCGGCGCATTCAGCTCGGCTTGCGGCAGTGAGGTCTGATCTTCCAGCGCGGCCAGCACCGGAGCAGCATCGATCTTGAGCAGCTTGGCGTAATTGCGGATGAAACCCCGGATGAACGTCGCGCCGGACAGGCGGGAAAAATCCTCCCCCTCGATCGCTTCGATCTGCCGCGGGCTCATCTTGAGGGCTGCTGCGACTTCCGGGATCGTCGTGCCGCGCGCCTCACGCGCCATGCGCAGCATTGTGCCGGGCCCCGGCACCGCCAGGGCTTCGCTCGCGGGAGTTTCCAGATCGCTCACTCAAATTTCCCTTGCTGCATGGCCTGATGTTCGGGTGAGCCGGCGAACTTGCGCCGCAACTGGGACGAATAGCTCGCCTCGGCCTGGCGATCGCCAATCTTGCGTTCGATGCGCACGCCCAACCAGAGCGATTCTGCATTGGGTTCCATCAGGCGGTGCAATTCGCCAAGGTATTTCTTGGCGTTGAAATAATCCCCGCGCTTGTAGGCAAGGCTGGACAGGTGATAAATCGCCTGGGCGTTCGAGCCATCAACAATGACGGCGCGTTGGAAGTTTTCCTCGGCGCTCTTGTCATCCTTGATCCGCAGATAGCACAGCCCAGCGTTGGTATAGGGACGGGTCGGTGTCTTGTAGAGGGGATTCCGCGACGCCGCTTCAAAATATTTGAATGACTCCCGCTCCTGCCCGCTCTGGCAGAGAAACCAGCCATAGTCGTTGGCAATCTGCGGGTCGCCGGGCGCCAACTGGATGGCCCGTTCAAAGGCGGCCTTGGCCTGGGGCGTTTCTTTCAACATGAAATGCACGAGCCCCAGAAGGTTGAGGGCCGGGGCATATCCGGGATCGGTGGCGGCGGCGAGACGCGCCTCATCAAGGGCAACCGCGAGATTACCCGACTCCAGATACAAGGATCCCAATTCGGTGTGCGTCTTGGCACTCTTCTCCGCCATTCCGGTCGAGGCCTGCTCGGACACCGGCGCTGACGATAGGCCAGAGCCGGGACCGGGACCGGAGCCGCTATTTGTTCCAGCACAACCAGCGAAGAAAGCGGCGAAAAAAATCAGTATGGCTCGTCTCACGATGCTGCCTCCGCAATGGTGATGGTGCGTTTTCCCCGGCGCTGCGTTCGATCGCGCACCTGCCCGGCCAGCTGGCCGCAGGCGGCGTCGATGTCTTCTCCGCGGGTCTTGCGCGTCGTCGTGATGATGCGAGCCTGCATCAGTATCTCGGCGAAGCGGCGCACCCGCAAGGCGGGCGAACGCTTGAACCCGGAAGCCGGAAAGGGGTTGAAGGGAATCAGGTTGAACTTGCACGGCACGTCTTGTACGCGCCGGATCAGTTCGCGGGCATGCGCTTCGGAGTCGTTTACGCCATCCAGCAGGACGTATTCGAATGTGATGAAATCGCGCGGCGACCTTTCCAGATAGCGCCGGCAGGCCGCCATCAGTTCGGCCAGGGGATACTTGCGGTTGATCGGCACCAGCCTGTCGCGCAGCGCATCGTTCGGCGCATGCAGGGAGACCGCCAGCGACACCGGGCATTCGTCGCGCAGCCGGTCCATGGCCGGCAGGATGCCGGAAGTGGACACCGTCACGCGCCGCCGCGACAGGCCATAGGCATTGTCGTCGAGCATCAGGTGCAGGGCGGTGCCGACATTCTCGAAATTGGCCAGCGGCTCGCCCATGCCCATCAGCACGACGTTGCTGATGATGCGGTCCGCGGAAAAGTCAGTCTCCGTGGTACGGCGATTGGCTTCCCCGCTTCCGGCACCGCGGAAATCGCCCAATGCCTTCTTGGCCCACCAGAGCTGGCCGATGATCTCACCCGTCGTCAGGTTGCGGTTGAAACCCTGCTTGCCCGTCGAGCAGAACGCACAGTCGAGCGCGCAACCGGCCTGGGTAGAGATGCACAGCGTGCCGCGGTTCTCCTCGGGGATAAAGACGCACTCGATAGCGTTACCATTGCCGACATCCAGCAGCCACTTGCGCGTGCCGTCCGTCGCAGTCGAGTCGCGCAGCACCTGCGGCACGCGCACCTCGGCCAACTCGGCGAGGTGACCGCGCAGGCTCCTGGCGACATCGCTCATCTGCTCGAAGTCATCCTCCCCGAACTGATGCAGCCAGCGCAGCACCTGCTTCGCACGGAAGGGCTTCTCGCCCATTCCGGCGAACCAGGCCGTCAGGCCGGCAGCATCGAAGTCGAGGAGGTTCTGCTTCATTTAGCGCGAATAGACTTCCATCGTCGGGAAGAAATAGGCGATCTCGACGGCCGCTGTCTCGGGTGCATCCGAGCCGTGCACGGCATTGGCGTCAATGCTTTGGGCAAAATCGGCGCGGATGGTTCCCTGCGCGGCTTTCTTCGGGTCGGTGGCGCCCATCAGCTCGCGGTTCTTGGCGATGGCGCCTTCGCCCTGAAGCACCTGGATCATAACCGGGCCGGAAATCATGAATTCGACCAGATCCTTGAAGAAGGGACGCTCGCGATGCACGGCATAGAAGCCCTCGGCCTCCTGGCGCGACAGATGCTTCATCTTGGCAGCCACGACCGTCAGGCCATTGGTCTCGAAGCGGGAATAAATCTTGCCGATCACGTTTTTGGCCACGGCATCGGGTTTGATGATCGACAGGGTACGTTCAACAGCCATCTAAATACTCCAAAATCAAAGAGTTGGAAAAAGGCACTGCAAATCGCGTTTAACGTATTATTTTAACAGGAAAAAACAGGACTGTCCCACCGGCATCCGCATTGCATCGCATGCCCCAGGCTGGTGTCGATGGCACTCGTCAAAGGGTATTGCAACAAAGTGTTTCAGCGGTCATCGGCTCAGGTTAGCCACTCGTTGGGTATTGCAAGCGTGTGCTTGTCCCCAAGGAATCGAATATGTCCGAATACTGGCGTCACCTGTGCATCAGCATCGCGTTGTTCGCCGCGGCACCCCTGCTTGCCGCAGAAGCCGATCCGCCCGGCAGGGTCGGCCGGATCAGTCTGGCGAACGAAGGCACCCAACTGCGCATCGGCGATTCCGTCGCAGCCGGAGGGGCAGCCCTGAATTGGCCATTAACGACGGGCGCGCTGATCGAAACGGCTGGTGAAGCCCGCGCCGAGGCGCGGATCGGTTCGACGATCCTCCACCTCGACGGCGGTACGTCCTTGGAATTTATTGAACTCAGCGACGAACGGATATGGATAAGACTGAACCGTGGCAGCGTCGTTCTGGGCATCCAGAACCCGGAACACGCCGCCGAATTGGCGCTGGACACGCCGCAGGGACGGTTGAGGGTCGAAACCCCGGGGAGTTATCGCGTCGACGTGGCGGGAGGAGCCAGCGCGTTTTCTGTCTATCAGGGCGCGGCATACCTCGAAGATGCCGGGCTTATGGTTCGTTCGGGCGAACGCATCCTGCTGCCAGGAGGAACCGATCGCAACTATCTCCTCGGAAATGCGGCGAACGACGCCTTCAGGCAATGGAGCCTCAACCGGGACCAACTGGCCGCCCGTGGCGGGAAGCAGTACATATCGCCGGAAATGACCGGCCATGAAGAACTGGAACGCCATGGGAACTGGCAGGAGACTTCCGAATACGGTCCGGCGTGGTTTCCGCAAGGCATGCCGCCCGGCTGGGCACCATATCGTCAGGGCCGCTGGGCCTGGGTTGCCCCCTGGGGCTGGACCTGGATCGACCACGCGCCCTGGGGCTTCGCCCCATTCCATTACGGCCGCTGGGCACTCATCGGCAGCAACTGGGCCTGGATACCCGGGGCATACGTGGCCAGACCGGCCTACGCTCCCGCGCTGATCGTCTGGATCGGCCAGCCGGGCCGGAGCGCGTCTTTCTCCTTTGGCTCGGCGCCGGCCATCGGCTGGTTTCCGCTCGGGCCGCGGGAAATCTACTACCCGCATTACAGATCCAGCCTTCGCCACGTGCGCAACATCAACGTAACCCATGTCAGCAACGTCTCCAGGATCGTCAGCGTCACATCGCCGCAGGGGCATGATCGCCATATTCATCGCGGCCGCCATGAGGCCATGACCGTTGTGCCGGAAAGAACGGTCATGTCCGGTACTCCCATCGGCCGATCGACCACCCTTCAGGACAAGCGGGCGCTCGCCACGGTGCCTGTTGCCGTGCATCAGCCGCGGATAGCGCCACCTGACGACAGAAAAATGATTGGGACAGTTGTAACCCCGCAGGACGGCACCGGATTGCCTTCAGGGAAAACCCTCTCCGCACCGCAAAGGCGCGTCGACAACAATCGCAGCGTAGGCGACCACCCATCCCGACCGCTTCACCGCGGAGAAAAAATCGCGCCGCCGCCACCCCATGCCCGGATTGCACCGGCACAACCTGCCGTCGAGCCCGTGTCACCGACAATCCGTCCGACAACGCCCCTGTCCCGGCCCGCGAATTCCGCTCCGATCAATCGGTCGCGAGGTATCCAGGAACCGCCGCTGCCGCGTTCCCGTCGCGCGGAGTCCAGACCAATGCAATCACAGGCGCCTGCTGCCGTATCCATTCCTGTACTGCAAAAACAGGCGTCGACTGTCGAAGCGGCACGCCATCATGGCCCTCACGCGGATCACAGACTGCGGGATATCGCACCTCTCAAACCAAGGCAAGCCGGATTCCGGGACCAACCGAGGCCGAAACAAGGCCCTCAGGAGCGCTGACTCCTAGGCCAGGCCGAAGCACAGCGGCCAGGGAGGAACTATTTGATCAGCGTGACGGGAATACCCGCAGCACGGGAAACGTCGCTGGCCACCGAGCCGAGCAGCAGATGGGTCAGGGCGGATCGGCCATGGGTGCCCATGACGATACGGTCTACAGCATGCTCACGCGCAAAGTGAATGATGGCGTCGGCAATATGTCCGACCGCGACATGCCAGTTGTATTTGACGCCGGCGGCATCGAGTTTGCCCCGTGCCGGCTTCAGGGCCTGCAGTCCCTCTTCCCGATGGTATGCCTCGACATCCCCGGCAGTGACGAACATGCGCGCATGCCCGGAGTCGACCGGAATCTGCACGTTGAGCAGATGCAGTTCCATTGGTCCTTCCGTTTCAATCTGGCGCAGCAGGTGATCGATGACACGATCAGAGTAGGCCGAGCCGTCGACCGGCACCAGAACCTTCGGCATGGCAGCCTTACTGACGTTATCTGACATCGTTCTTCTCCTCCCCCGACACACTCGACGCCACTTCGACGACGGCTTTCGGCTGCACCGCGCGCTTTGCCAGCCAGGTACCGATCGCCACCACCAGCAAGGCACCCGCCGAGGAGGCCACATACTTCAGCCAGCCCGGCTGGCCTTCCAGGTAAGGCTTCACCACCGCATCGCCCAGCAGCATGTCTCCGGCAATCCAGCCGAGCAGCGCGCCGCCGAAGGTGATCACGACCGGCAGGCGGTCCATCAGCTTGAGCACGAATTTGCTGCCCCAGACGACAATGGGAATGCTGACGAGAATGCCGAAAATCACGAGTGTCAGATCACCCTTGGCCGCGGCGGCCACGGCAATGACGTTATCGAGGCTCATGACCGCATCGGCGATAATAATGGTGCGGATCGCTCCCCAAAGATGGGTACTACCCTCTATCTTGCCGTGTTCGCCGTCGTCCTCTGGCTGCAGGAGCTTGATGCCGATCCACAACAGCAGCGCGCCGCCGACGATTTTCAGGAACGGGATGGCCAGCAGCTGCAGGGCGAAGAAGATCAGGATCACCCGCAGCGCGATGGCGCCGACCACGCCCCAGAAGATGCCCTGTTTGCGCTGCGCTTCCGGCAGGCGTCGGCAGGCCAGGGCGATGACTATGGCGTTGTCGCCACCGAGCAGGATGTCGATGGCGATGATCTGCAGGACGGAGACCCAGAATGCGGGCTCGAGCGCGGTTTCCAGCATGGCGTCAAGCTTAACTGAAAAAAAGCCCGGCCGGAGCCGGGTCCGGTTTCCGGATGGCCCCGTTACCCGCCTGCAATCATGCCAAGTTGCCGTGGCAGCCACAGCGACAGCGGCGGCCAGTAGGTGACGATCACCAGGAACACCAGCATGGTCAGCAGCCAGGGCCAGGTGGCGACGGTCAGCTCGGTGATGCCCATCTTGGTGATGCCCGAGGCGACGTAGAGGTTGAGCCCGACCGGCGGATGGCACATGCCGACTTCCATATTCACCACCATCAGGATGCCGAAGTGCACCGGATCGATGCCGAGCTTGACGGCGATCGGGAACAGGATCGGCGCCAGGATCAGCACGATGGAGGACGGCTCCATGAAGTTGCCGGCAGCCAGCAGCAGGATGTTGGCGATCAGCAGGAAGCCGATGACTCCGACCCCCGTGCCGATCATCGCGTCGGCCATCGCCTGCGGAATGTTCTCGTGGGTCATGAGGAAGGAGAACAGGACCGCGTTGGTGATGATGTAGAGCAGCATCGCGCTCATGTTGGCCGAGGAGAGCAGCACCCGCGGCACATCCTTCATGCCGAGGTCCTTGTAGATGAACACCGCGCAGATGAAGGCCCACACTGCGCTCATCGCCGCCGCCTCGGTCGGGGTGAACAGGCCCGTGTAGATGCCGCCCATTACGATGAAGATCAGCAGCAAGCCCCAGATCGACTCCCGCAAGGCCTTGAGCCGCTCGGCCCAGCTCGACCTCGGCATGCGCGGGTAGTCGTTGCTGCGGGCGCGGTACCAGGTGGTCATGCCGAGCATGATCGCCAGCATGATGCCGGGTATCACGCCGGCCATGAACAGCGCGCCCACCGAGGTGTTGGTCGACACCGAGTACATGACCATCACGATCGAGGGCGGAATGAGGATGCCGAGCGCCCCCGAGGTGGTGATGACGCCTGCGCCGAAGCGCTTCGGATAGCCGGCCTTGACCATGGCCGGCAGCAGGATCGAGCCGATCGCCACCACGGTGGCCGGGCTGGAACCGGAAACCGCAGCAAACAGCGCGCAGGCAAGTACGCCGCCCAGCCCCAGGCCGCCGTAGAAATGGCCGACCATCGAGGTGGCAAAGCGGATCATGCGCTTGGCCACGCCGCCGTGGGTGAGGAAGTTGCCGGCGAGGATGAAGAACGGGATCGCCATGATCTCGAACTTCTCGATGCCGGTGAACAATTTCAGCGCCACCGACTCGATCGGCACCTGGGTCAGGAAGAAGAGGAAACTGAGCACTGTCAGGCCGAGCGAAATCGAGATCGGCATGCCGGTCAGCATCAATACGAGCAACAGGGAGAAGATGATCAGCGTGTTCATTTCCCATCCTCCCCGTCAGTCTTGCGAGGATGCAGATCGTCATCCATGCGGTAGATATTGTCTTCGCTGCCCGGCGCGGTGAACTTCTCCTCTTCCAAACCTTCCACATGGCCGTGGTCGTGGTGCGGCAGCTCCCCAGTGCGCAGGAAGCTTATGGTGACCTGTAGGAAACGAAAGCACATCAGGTAGGAGCCGAAGGGCACAGCCGAATAGACAATCCAGGTCGGCCACTCCAGATCCGGCGTGGTGGGACCTTCCGGAAGGTCGCCAGTGTTCAGGCCGAACGTCTTGAAGATGGCGTAATGCGCACCGTTCTCCCACACGAAGGTTGCACCGAGCGTGCCGACAATGCCGGTAAACAGCGCACCCGCCAGCAGCCCGAAGACAACGAAGCGGGCACGATTCCGGTCCTGCAGCCGGTTGATCAGCACATCGACGCCGACATGGATGCCGGTGCGCACGCCGTAGGCGGCGCCGAACTTTGCCATCCAGACGAACATGATGATGCACAACTCCTGCGCCCAGCCGAAATTGAGGCCGAGCAGCCAGTCCTGCACGCCGGGGATCGCCCAGCCGGCGGCGTAGCGATGCATCACGGCAGCAAAGATGATCATCGTCGCCGTCCCCATGAGGAAGGTGATCAGCCATTCCTCCAGGTGATCGAGTACCTTCAACATGTCCGTTCTCCAAGAAACGAGCGGCGCCGCAGCGCCGCTCGTCGGCTTGCATTACAGTTTGGAAGGATCGAAACCGGTGGCCTTGTAGACCGCCTCGATGGTTTCCTTGCCGATGCGCGACTCCATCTCCTTATGCGTCTTAACCATGGCTTTCTTGATGGCCATACGCTCGGGCGCGGTCGGCGTGTAGACCTGGGTTTTGCCGGAAGCTTTCACTTTCTCGAGCGCGCCGTCGTTCTCTTCCTTGGCGATCTTGTTGGCGTAGTCAGTGGCTTCCTTCATGGCCTGCTCGAGCTGGCCGCGCACGTCGGCGGGCAGGCCGTCCCAGAACTTCTTGTTGGTGATCACCGCATAGCCCAGATAGCCGTGGTTGGTCAGCGTCACATGCTTCTGCACTTCATGCATTTTCTGGGTGTACAGGTTGGAGTGCGGATTCTCGGTGCCATCCACCACGCCGGTCTGCAGCGCCTGGTACACCTCGGAAAAAGCCATCACTTGGGGCAGGGCGCCGACCGAACGCATCTGCGCCTCCAATACCTTGGAGGACTGGATGCGCATCTTCAGGCCCTTGAAATCCTCAGGCGCCTTAAGCGGCTTGTTGGCCGAAACCGACTTGAACCCATTGTCCCAGTAGGCGAGGCCCTTGATGCCCTTCGGCTCCAGTTTGGCCAGCATCTGCGCGCCGACCGGTCCCTGGGTAATCTTGTGCAGCTCGGCGTCGTTGTCGAAAATGAAGGGCAGATCGAACACCTCGAACTCCTTCACGCCCAAGGGACCGAACTTGGCCAGCGACGGCGCCAGCATCTGCACGGCGCCCAGCTGCAGCGCTTCCATCTCTTCTTTGTCCTTGTACAGTGTCGAGTTGGCATAGACCTCGACCTTGACCTTGCCCTTGGTCAGTTCCTCGGAGCGCTTGGCGAAGAAGTCCGAGGCTTTGCCCTTGGGTGTTTCCTTGGCCACGACGTGACTGAACTTGATGACGATCGGCTGCTGGGCGAACGCCGTAGCCGAAAAAGCCAGGGTGATGGCTCCGAACAGCAGGGAATACAGTTTCATGGTCTCCTCCTAGTGAATAACAGCCGGCCAAGCCGACAGGTATTGGCGACTGGCATTCTGGGCAATATCCCCTACCTGAACAATTGTGGTTATCCGCAACCCCTCGCCTGCCAGCAGCATGATGTAACATGCTATCAGGAAACGATTTTCCGTCGCACATGGAATCCACTTCCCCGCGCCTCCCGAAGCTGCAGCCATGGTACTGGACTGCGCCACGCATCGCCATCGGCCTGTTCGTGCTGGCGGTAATCGCCCTGCTCTGGCTGCTGCATCGTCAGGAGCTGGAGGAGCAGCGCAGCGGCCTGATCGGCGACACCCTGTGGGTGGAGCAGAACCTGCAGTTCAATCTCTCGCGCAGCCAGGAGCACCTGCAGCAGCTTGGCCAGGACTACTTTGCCGGGGACAGGCCGGGCGATAATTTCAGTGCGCGCATCCGCAGCTTTCTGCTCAACAATCCCGGCATCGCACATGTGCAGATCCTTGACGCGGAAGGCCTGCCCCTGCGCCGCGACCCGGGGGTAATCGGCGAAACCGTCGTTGGCGAAGACCTGCGCCCGGAGCCTGTGCGCCAGGCCTTCCGCCTGTCGCGCTCGACCGGACTTCCCACTTTCAGCGCCAGCCAGGAAATCGACGGCGAATGGTTCTTCAATCTTGTCGTGCCGAATTTTCGCGACGGACGCCATGCCGGTTCCTTCGTCGCCGTCTATTCCCTGCGCAAGCTGCTGGCCGACCAGGTACCCTGGTGGTTCGCCCAGAAGTACCGCCTCAGCGTGGTGGATGCAAACGGCTTCGTCCTCGGCTCGAAGTCGAACATCGAGACGGGCGAGGAGACGTTACGCCACCGCATTCCCTTCGATCCGCCCGGCCACGGTCTGGTACTGGTGGCCACGGCCTACCAGGCCGAGACCAACCTGCCGCGCAACCTGCTCGCCCTGGCCATCGTGGCCCTGGGTGCCGGCGTGGTAGCCAGCCTGTGGGCGCAGCGCCGCCATATGCAGAAACGCCTCGACGCCGAACAGGCCCTCTCCAAGGAATATGCCTTCCGCAAGGCCATGGAGGACTCCTTGTTCACCGGGTTGCGGGCGCGCGACCTCGACGGGCGCATCATCTACGTCAATCCGGCCTTCTGCCGCATGACCGGCTTCGAGGCCGCCGAACTGGTAAATCGGCTACCGCCGATGCCCTACTGGGCACCTGAGGAACACGAAGCGACACAGGCCGCCCACCAGAAATCGCTTGCGGGCCAAGCGCCCAACGAAGGTGTCGAGTTGCGCTTCCAGCGCAAGAATAGCGAGCGCTTCGATGTCCTGATCTACGAGGCACCGCTGATCGACGCCGAGGGGCGCCACACCGGCTGGATGGGCTCGGTAGTCGACATCACCGAGCGCAAGCGCGCCGAGGAGCTCACCCGCCAGCAGCAGGAAAAGCTGCAGTTCACCGCGCGCCTGGTCACCATGGGCGAAATGGCCTCCACTCTCGCCCACGAGATCAACCAGCCGCTCTCGGCCATCTCCAGCTACACCACCGGCTGCCTCAACCGGCTCGAATCAGGCGACCTGCCGCGCGACGAACTGCGCGAGGCACTCGGCAAGCTCGCCAGCCAGGCGCAACGCGCCGGACGCGTCATTCGCCGCATCTACGACTTCGTGCGCCGCAGCGAGCCGCAGCGCGCACCCTGCGACGTCAACGCCATTGTCGAGGACGCAATCGGCCTGATCGAGGGCGATGCGCGCAAGCGCGGCGCGCGCATTGTCCTCAATCTGGCCGAGGCCCTGCCCAGGGTGCGCGCCGATCGCGTCATGCTCGAACAGGTACTGCTCAATCTGATGCGCAACGGCATTGACGCCATGCAAGCCACTCCACCGACAGAGCGGAAACTCGTTGTGCAAACCGCCCTCGCCGAAGACGGCATCGCGGTAAGCGTCGCCGACCATGGCGGCGGCATTGAACAGGAAGCCGCCGCAAGACTATTCGAGCCCTTCTTCTCTACCAAGCCGGAGGGCATGGGCATGGGGCTGAACATCTGCCGCTCCATCATCGAATCCCACAAGGGACGAATGTGGTTCGAGGCCAACCCGCAAGGCGGCAGCATCTTCCACTTTACGATTCCGGCAGCATGAACCCCATCGCCCACATCGTCGACGACGACGAGGCCATCCGCGACGCCCTCACCTGGCTGTTCCGTTCGCGTCACGTCGACTCGCGCGCCTGGCCCTCGGCGGAGGCCTTCCTCACCGACTGGCGCAAGGACCTGCGTGGCTGCCTGGTGCTCGACGTACGCATGGGCGGCATGAGCGGACTGCAGCTCTTCGACCTCCTGTGCGAGCGCGGCTCGCGCCTGCCGGTGGTCTTCCTGAGCGGCCACGGCGACATCCCGCTCGCCGTCGCCGCAGTGAAGAAGGGCGCCTTCGACTTCGTCGAGAAGCCCTTCAACGACAACGAGCTGGTCGATCGCGTCATCCGCGCCCTGGAATTCGACGCCTCGCGCAAGGCGCCAAACCCAAACGCTGCGATCGCCGCCACGCGGCTGAATCAGCTCACGCCGCGAGAGCGCGAAGTGATGGAGCGCATCCTCGCCGGCAAGTACAACAAGGTCATCGCCGACGAACTCAATATCGCCATGCGCACCGTCGAGGTGCACCGCGCACGCATTTTCGAAAAAATGGGCGTCAAATCGGCAGTGGAGCTGGCCCGGCTGCTCTCGGAAATCCGCTGAATCGCCGTCCTGCGGAGACTGACTTTTCCCGGCGACACTTTTTACAGCGATGCTATGCCTGTTCCCATGAAGGCTGCAGCCCTGCCTCGCCGGCCAGGCACTGCCAGGCGCAATCGATACCGATGCCGGGCACCCAGACCAGTTCCTCACCGCACCATAGCAGCGGCATGATTTCACGCTGCCAAGGCGGCACGCCGTGCTCCTGCAGCAACTTCTTCAGCTCGCGCCTCGGACGCCGCACATTCGGCTGGAAGCGCTCGCCGCCCCGCCGGGGCAGTATCCTCACCGCCATGCCTTCCAGTCGCTCCATGCCGATGCCGCCGCCCCGGGTGCGATCGAAGCGCAAGGTGTCGCGACCCCAATCAAGAGAATCCTCTCCGCGCCAGTCCATCGCGACAGGTGCGGTATATTTCGGTGCCAGCCACAACCCGCCTTGATAGCGGTGCAACACGCATTGCCCCAAGTCGATGCATACTTGGCGGTCGACAGCGGCATGGCAGACTTGGCGCACCGCTTCATGCAGACGCGCGCTGTCCGGCATCGCAATGCCGGCGCGCTTTAACACATGTCGAAGCAGATTACGCGCCCGTGCCTCGTCGAGACCGCACAGCTCGGCAACCTGGATGCGCCCTTCGCGCAGTGCATTGCGGGCATCGATCTCGGCCAACTGAGACAGTAGTACATCTCCCTCGGCGAAATGCGCTGCTGCTCGTGCCAACACGGTGTCACAGCCGGGAAAGCGCTCCCGCAACAACGGGAAAATCCGATGGCGCAGGAAGTTGCGAGAATAACGGACGTCTGCATTGCTCTCGTCCTCAATCCACGAAAGGCCTTCCGAGCGGACACAGGCTTCGATCTCCTCGCGAGACACGCCGAGGAGGGGACGCAGAACCCTGAGTCCGGAGCAGCCGGGAAAGGCACGCACTATCGGCATGGCAGCTGCTCCGCCGACACCGGCGCCCCGCAGAAGATTGAAGAGAAGGGTCTCGGCCTGGTCGGTAAGATGATGCGCGAGCACCAGCCATTCCGCGTCGACCTCGGCGAAGGCAGCATAGCGAACCCGGCGCGCCGCCGCCTCCAGACCTTCGACGCTCCTACGCTCCACGACGCCCTGTTTCACGTCGAGCCGAATGCCCCATGCCTCGCACAACCGTTCGCAAAACGACTGCCAGCGGCCGGCGTTCTGGCTGATGCCATGATTAACATGCAGGGCGGACAGGTGGAATCCGTGCGCTCGCGACAGCTTGCGCAGGACATGCAGGAGAAGGACGGAGTCGGCACCGCCGGACAGCGCAGCGACAAGGCGATCGCCGGGTTGGACGAACTGCCCCAGGCAGTCGGACGTCCGCGCGGCCAGATCAACGGACGGGCTGCTGTTCCTTGTACTTGCCATAACCGAGCACGCGCTCGAAACGCTGCTCGACAAGTTCTGCGGGAGAAAGATCGGATACCTGGCGCAAGGCGTCCTGCAGTGCCTTCTTCAGTGCCTGCGCCATGACCCGATAGTCCCGGTGAGCACCACCCAAAGGCTCGCTGATAACGCGGTCCACCAAGCCGAGGGTTTTCAAGCGCGTGGCGGTGATGCCCATCGTCTCGGCGGCCTCGGGCGCCTTCTCGGCGCTCTTCCAAAGAATCGAAGCGCAGCCTTCCGGAGAAATTACCGAATAGGTGGCGTATTGCAGCATCATGACGACGTCACCGACAGCGATAGCCAGCGCCCCGCCCGAACCACCCTCGCCGATCACCGTACAGATGAGCGGCACTTTCAGCTCGGCCATGACATACAGGTTACGGCCGATAGCCTCGGACTGGCCGCGTTCCTCTGCATCGATCCCCGGATAGGCACCTGGCGTGTCGACAAAGGTAATCACCGGGATGCCGAATTTCTCGGCCAGGCGCATCAGGCGCAGTGCCTTGCGATAACCCTCGGGGCGGGGCATGCCGAAATTACGCTGGATCTTTTCCTTGGTATCCCGGCCCTTCTGGTGTCCGATCACCATCACCGACTGGCCGTTGAAGCGCGCAAGACCACCGACGATTGCGTGATCGTCGGCAAAAGCGCGATCTCCGTGCAGTTCCTCGAAATCGGTAAAGATATGCTGGATATAGTCCAGCGTATAGGGCCGTTGGGGGTGCCTTGCCACCTGGGCGATCTGCCAGGATGTCAGCTTGGCATAAATGTCCTTGGTCAGCGATTGGCCCTTGGCTTCCAACCGGCCGATCTCCTCGGATATGTCTACAGCCGAGTCGTCCTGCACGTAGCGCAGTTCCTCTATCTTCGCTTCCAGTTCGGCAATTGGTTGCTCGAACTCCAGAAAAGTCGTTTTCATGGATTGATATTTTACCGGATTGGCTCCCAGCCGGACTGCCACGTTTCCAATGGCAGAATGAAAGGCGGTTCGCCATTATCCGCGAACCAGGAGTCGACTGCCCAAAGCAGATTGCTGCCTTTTTCTCGAAGCACGGCAGTCGTATGTGGCCAGCCCCCGATAAACCAGCCACGCGTGGCCCGATCATCGATTTGATGCTGGCGCAGCAACCCATATTTCTGGAACATCGTCAGGTACAGAGTGGTATTGATGGATTCGTCGATGCAGTCCATTTGCCCTTCGCCACCATTGAAAGTACCGCCCTTGTCCCTCGATGTACCTGTAGCGGTGCCGACGATTTTTTCCATCAGGGCAATCGCAGGGCGCAGCCTTTCGCGCTCCTCCTCCGCACTTTGCGCCAGAGGATGAAATACCTGGCGCACCTCCTGCCATTGATCTGGTGTCAGGGTCACGTAGCCTAAATTGGGGCAGCCGTTTCCATGACAAACGGTCAACTGGTTAGGCACAGCGTCAATATTGATATCGTCACGGACGAACACGTCTGCCCTTGATAAAGAGCACATCGCAAGCAGGCCAAACACCAATGCCTTTTTCAAGTCACGCGCCAACCATGAAGTTGTTCTGAACATCGATTTTTCCATTTTCCATGTGCAGGCGGTGCATGTGCGGCAACTCGATGATTTCGCGGTCATGGCACGCCAGTACCACCGTGCTGTTCGCATCGCACAGGTCGCGTATGAGCCTCATGGTCTGCTGGCGCGCCTCGGCATCCAGGTTCGCCGTCGGTTCATCCAGCAGAAAAAGGCGCGGATGAAGTACGCGCGCGCGCGCCAGGGCCACCCGCTGCTTCTCCCCCCCCGACAGCCGATGCGACGGCACGTCGAGCAGGTCTCCCACCCGGGCCCAGGCGATGGCTTCCCGTACCAGCGGCTCGCAGGCCGATGCCGCCATGCCACGGGCTTTCAGTCCGTAGGCGATGTTGTCGGCAATACTGCCCCGGAACAGATAGGGGTGCTGGTGAACATAGATCACGTCATGCCGCAACCAACTGGGGTAGGTTTGCAGATCGACAGGCCTGCCATCGAAGCAGCAAGCATCAACCTCCGCAGCCTCCAGGCCTGCCAGAACCCGCAGGAAGGTCGTCTTACCGGAGCCGTTCTCTCCGGTGAGGACATAACTCTCGCCTGCAGCAAGTTCCAACCTCGATACATCGAGGATGCAGCGTGCGTCGAACGACTTGCGTACCCCCTCAAGCACAAGTATCGGCCCGCTCACTTCATCCCTCCTTCGCCCTGAGCGAATGCCAAGGCGAAATTGACGCCGAGTGCGACCACCAGGAGAACAAAGCCGAGGGCGATGCCCTGGGCGAACTCACCCTTGCTTGTTTCCAGGGCGATCGCCGTCGGAATGTTGCGCGTTACGCCAGCAATGTTTCCGCCGACCATGAGGGAGCAGCCAATTTCAGAAATGATTCGACCAAATGCATTGAACACCGCTGCCATGACGCCAAAGCGAACCTCCTGTAGGGTAGTCCACGCCGATCGCAGCCGCGAGGCCCCCAGGCTGATAGCGGTTTCCCGGGCACGCGGGTCCGCTCCCTGCACGGCTGAGAGCGTAAATGCAATCAGTACCGGCAACGCAATCAGCACTTGCCCGATGATCATCGCCTCCTGGGTAAACAGCAGTTTGAGTGACCCGAAAACCCCCTGGCGCGACAGCAGAAGATAAAGAATCAGACCGACAACCACGGTCGGCGAAGCAAGCAAGCCTTGCGTAATGATTACCAACATCCTGCGACCTGGAAAAGAGGCTGTGGCCAGGAAATAGCCAAAGGCAACGGCCGGCGGGGCCGCAATCAGCATCGCCAGAAGCGAAACCCTGAGAGAGATGAAGATGACCTGCCAGAGCTCGGCATCTCCGGAGAACAGGAGTGCAAATGCTTCGCGGGTTGTTGCCAGCCAGTCCATGACGCTTTTCCAAAGGATATTGCTTCGATGATACCCGAAGGTTTTCAGACAATAAAAAAGCCCGACTTCTCATGAAGCCGGGCTTTTCCTGTAACTAGTCTGACGATGACCTACTTTCGCACACGTGGTGTGCACTATCATCGGCGCGGAGTCGTTTCACGGTCCTGTTCGGGAAGGGAAGGGGTGGGACCGACTTGCTATGGTCGT
>Ga0172380_10002401_pt1 | contig 28866 bp, 45 predicted proteins | sample Leawe162metaG_FD_119747 | JGI IMG/M metagenome (GOLD analysis project Ga0172380, IMG submission 119747) | Leachate microbial communities from a municipal landfill in Southern Ontario, Canada - Leachate well 162 metaG | ecosystem: Engineered > Solid waste > Landfill > Unclassified | place... | reverse complement strand
ACTTCAACATCCGTGATATACACGAAGGAGTACACATGAGTTATAGAAAAGTATACTTTGATTTTCAGACAGGCGATGGGTTTGAGGATGTCACTGATTTTGTTAAGTACGGCGACTTCACCTATTCTCTCCGCGCCTGTTCTGATAATTTCCATTATGCACAAAACACTGCGAACTTATCTATAATCTATGATGCTACTCTTTATAACAAAATCCGTACTAACACGAAAGATATCAAGGTACGTATCGTAGATTCTACCAATGCTGTCCTCACTACAGAAGAGTGGGAATATCTTACTTCTGAGGATGGTTTTTATCTAGCAACTGAAGCTGGATTCTTTGCCCCGGTCTTCTACGGACATATAGCTCCTACGAAGTCCCATAGCTATAATGGTGTCATCAATAATACTATTCTTAAACTTGAAGCGATTGATGATGGGGATTATCTTGATAAAGAAGTTGGGGATGTTTGTTATCGTTACTTTGCTATTATGAACCCCTCGGATAAAGACCACTCTATAGTTCATCAGCTTGCTTACAGGGCTGGTTATACTGAGGCGCAGGTAGATGATTCTGTTTATATTCCGACTATTCTAAATGCCTTCGCGCCGCCTTCTACTTCTGATAAGATAAAAGACCTTCTTGATGCCCTTCTTTTTGAATATGGGTATACTTTGAATTTGAATACGATGGGGCAGATATCTCCGGTAAAGTGGATGCACACCGATGGGGACGTAGCCTTTACCTTTGATGAGAGTAATATAATTGATGAACTAAGTGTCACAGACAACTTGAAGGAATATGATGGCGCTGAGGTTGTCTACTATGAATTAGGTGAAGGTGTCACGACATCAGGTCAGACCGATATCCTTCTCTATAGGGATGGTGATCTTCCTTATGCCAGTGACGGTTCATTCTTGGGATATGCAGTTCTCAGTGGCTATACATACCCTCCGCTTACGAACGTGGTTGATGAGACGACAGGTGAGCCTACTATAGTGTATCAGACGTACGAAGACACCGCTATCAAGTATTGGACGAACAAAGCTATTACGGAGAATCTGGACTATAATTATAAGGCATTCACTTCAGACTTCTCTAGTATTGTCGCCACATCTGGTTGGTATCTTGATTACAAAGTAGATGCTGGTGTAGAATTGGTTAGGGCCGAATTCGAGAACACCCAAGCACGCATCGTGTTTTCTGGGTTTAATAATGACGCCAATCTTCTATACTATTGCAATGTGTATGGCAAAGTACTGTATAAGACTTCTGAACGTACATCTACTATCGTGACCATCTCTGGTTCTGAGGATTTGGATGAATATGTAAGTACGTTCATTTTCGATAAAGAATTCGCTGATAGACTCTGCAAGTTCTTGGCGTTGCAACACGCTACAGAGAACCTTGAGGTAGAGTTGGAGAGTGAAGAATCTGTTCCGATGGGATCGTTGGTACAGGTGACGGCGGACGATGGTACTGATGAGTTGTGCAGAGTCAGGGAGTGTAAGTATATCGAGAAAACTGGTAGGTATACGTACTCACTCAATTCATATATGTATGGCGATGTGGTTACTCTTCCTGCACTAACGGGGCAGACGGCTAGTTCTCCTTCTAGGGCAAGTGGCGTTACTGCCAGTCCAGTTGTAACTAACACGGCGGCGGTAGTGGCTACAAGTGCTCCGAAGTATTTAGGTCGATATGAAGCGGTACACCCTACTTCGTACAATGATGGCGATTGGTGGACTGTATATGATACTGATGATGATCCAATACAGCGTGGTGTGTGGTGGAATAGCATGGGTGGACTTACTAGAGTCACTGCGTCTGGTACAATAGTTGAACAGGCTAAATTCTCTGAAGCTCTTACGGATGTTGCATGGGCGGAAGCCCAGAGTATTTATGGAACAGCGGCTAATTATGGGTTGGAAGCGTTATTCCAGTCGTTGGGGGCGGTATCCGCGTTCTTCACAACGCTATTCGCACAAGATATAAATGCCACTGGCACAATCACTGGTGCAGTATTACGAAGTGCAGATCGATATGCTATGATGGCTAACGAGGCTGATGATGAAGATGGGTATAAAGGAGTTATTTTATCAAGTACGCCAATAGATCAGAGTAGCCCCTCTGGAAGCATGATACAGATGGCTAATTTATACAATTTACTGGGTTCTCGTGTACCATCTTTAGCTTTTCAGAATGTATATAATGATGCGTGGCGACTTCTAGCATATATAAGCGGGGTGGGAAACGGATTCATACTCAAGAATAAACTGCAAGGAATTACCCTACAATTAGGAAGTTTATTCAATGACGGATATGCCCGATTCTTAAAAGAGAGTACAGATATTAGTTCATCGAGCACGTCTATCGTAATAGCAGATGTTTTCACAGGCAAGCATAATGGTACACGGCCTTCTAGTGTTCGGTTTTTGCAGGGGGCGTACCAACAAAATGCAATATTTGATGCAATGAGTAGCTTTATTGCCTATACTGGTAGCACCACTATTGATGCAATACAGGTAACAGGGGCGGTTAAACTAACCAACACATCTGCGGCTTTGATCGTATCAAGAGCAGTTAGGACTAGTGCTACTACTATTGTGTTCTATGGTGTATTCGTTCTAGGAGATGTAGGAAGTTTTACCGTAACTGATGGGGATACTGTAAATGGGTACTATGTGTCTATTTCTTGGTAGAATTCATAGATATGTTGCCATTGCGTTCTACACAAAAACTTTAGGGCGTATACCTTAAATATATTGGTTTGATTTGGAGTACGTATGTTCAAAGACTTTTTGAAAAACTCTCGGGAGTGAAGACTACATAAAATTAAAGTGTTACATCCAACCATTTTCTAGGAGAACATCTATATGGAGTTTCTATCCACCCCTTGGGGGTTCGCGTCAATAGCCTTTGTGGCTACTGCTGTTGTTGCCATTGTCTATAGGGTAGGCTTCATGTCCTTCTCTAAAGGCAATATTCTTGTAGGGAGGGGGGACATCAAAAAGGTCTCCCCTCATAGCACTTGTCCACACGCGAAAGACATCATGGAGTTAGTACACCGGACAACGGAGCACATGGAACATAGACAAGAGCTAAAAACATTACTTATAGAGGAGCAGATGCGCTTCTATGAGGAAACTGAAGAAGAGGTCTTGGGGCTTCTTCGTAAGCTCTACTTATCTCTTTTAGCGGATCGCTTGTCAGGAGATACGTCGTACGCGCAACATCCAGAATATACTTCGTATATCGTAACCTTAAAGGCTATAGCCGCAGAAATCAAATCGTATATTCGTGGGTGCTTCAAAGCTAATCACTATGCAGGGCGGACTGTTGAAGAGCAGAAACTCTACATAGACAAGAAGAAGATTGTGATAGTTCAAAAGATAACAGAATTACTTAATCTGTATTGGCGAGGAACAGTTGTGTCTCGTTCAGATATATACAAAGCACATGAAGAAGTTATGGATGAACTAGAAGAATATGTAGAAACTATATTCAATGAATCATTCACTTTGGCTAGAAGCACAGCAGTTAAAATAGAAAAACTTGAAGAGAGTTACAATATGTATCTTGTGGCTACTCTCGGAGCGGATAAGATAGGAGTATGCTATGCCGATTATTAGAGACATTGAACAGCTTGTACCGGAAGCTAGAGATAAGTGTAAGGCGTTTCTAGCGCGGTGTCAGGAAGAGAATCTTCCCGTGGCTATCAATGAAACCTTTCGTGAAGAGACGACACAGTTTTTGTACTATCTACAAGGACGGCTTGACGCTCGGAACAATACGAATATTGTAAAGGAATTCAATGCTCGACGCAAGGTACATGGTTTCTGGGAACTTACTGAAACTGAGGCTAAGTCCAAGATCATCACATGGACATTTTATAGTAAACATATGGAAGGTAGAGCCTTTGATGTTGTCCCACTAAAGGACAGTAAGCCGTGGTGGAATGCTCCTCAAGAAGTGTGGGACAAGATGGGTGTTATCGGTGAATCAGTGGGGCTGATGTGGGGTGGTAGGTGGAAGAATAAAGATTCCCCCCACATGGAAATAGCATAGGAGGATACGATGAGTGATATAGTAGAGAAGCCGAGTAAAATGCCTTCGGCTAAAGGGTCTAGTAAGGTGGCACAGATATTCGCCGCTATTTGGATAGCCGGTTGGAGTGCCTACAAGTTTATTAGTGGTGCGAGTTTGACTGTAGAGGATATTATGCTTTCTGGCATCGGCATAGCGGCTACGTTTACCCCGGTGTACTTTAGTATAATCCTCGATAAGATAAAGGATATTCGTATTGGAAAGGTAGCCTAATGTGGCGTACCTCATCGCGGCTATTGTTCTGTTTGTTCTTGGTGGTGTGTTCGCTCTCATCCTATTCCGAAGACAAAAAAATATGGATATACGAGAGCGAGCTAGTGGAGTTGACGCAGATATCAATAAACTTGGAGAACAAGAATCAGAAATTAGAAAGCGACTTGAAGACCACGTTGGAGAAATCGAAGGAATGGGAACAGACATCGGTAGACTTAAAGAAATCTTGGGAAATATTCAAGCTCGAAATGGAAGCGGAAGTGACGAAGAAGGACAGGCAGATAAAGACTAGGAATATCGTTATCGGGATACTTGCGATAGCTGTGCCAATAGGTTTTATTAGTGGTGCTTTTGTATTCTGAAGAAAATAAAGCCCCCACCGATATGATGGGGGCTTTATTTTAGCCATCTTGCCGTTTGACTACCGATGCACCTTTATTCAAACTGATTTCAAAAACTCTATCTGCACACCCTATGATATCCGGTACGTGGCTCACCATGATGAACTGTATGTGGAGCTTATCGGATATCTCCTTCAATATCTCCCCTGCCCGTGGCTGTAGATCGCGGGAGAGGAACTTCATCGGCTCATCGAGGCATATCGTATTATCGGACTTCCCGAGGCTCCACGCCGCTATACGAAGTGCGAATGACGCCACATCCACTACACCCCCACCTGATGCTTCCATAGGATCAATCTCGAAGCCGTTCTTCATAAAGACGAGACGAGCTTCGGTCTTGTTCCGCTTTATCTCAAAAACAAGTTGGAATTGATATTCGCCGGGGAAGCACGTATCAAGGGCAGTGTTTACTACGTCCTGAATATGGATGGTAAGCTGTTCTTGTGTCTTCTGCGCTACGTTCTGTACCAAGGCGAGGGCTTGCTCTAGGTTGATGGATCGGGCGGCATTCTTCTCTATCTTGTCTTGATAGTCGGATGCTTCCTTATCCATCGCCTCATAGCGGCCCCGTGCTTGGTTGGTAGCTTTGTCATATTGCGCTAGTGTCACTTATGCCCCTCTCCCCCATCATTCGCTTGAATTCTTCTTCAAGCGCTTCATCATTACCAATAGGTTCCCACGAATCCCCATAAAGTCCTTCCCAGTTTCTCGTTTCGTACCTACGATAGTATGGATGATATGGGTCATCTGTTTCTATGCTGAACATCATTATGGGGTTAATTTTAGTAATTATCATACTGCCGCCCAGTTCGTAAGCCCCTCAAGTTCAACATAGTATTCATCTATCTCTGCCTTGAGCTTGGACTGCTTATCTTCCATATCAACCAACGTGGCAAGTGCCTCGTCAGCCGTATCGAATTTGTAGTCAGCCTTCCACTGCGCCACTATCGTCTCTACAGCACCTTCAGCGCGGGACTTCTTGGCCTTGAGCGTTTCGATCTTTGACTTGATGCCTTCAAACGTTCGAGCATCCATACTACATTACCCCCTTAATCTGCGTGATAAAGAACTTGAAAGCCATAATTACAAGTCCACCAAGGCCCGCAAGCATGGCTAGTGAAATGAGCGCGGAGAATACTGGGGCCAATACCCTGCTTAGTAGTGATTCTTCTTTCATATAGAGATCTCCACATAAAAGTCGCGCACACATTCCGTGCGTAGTATACGCGGCAAGCCACAATATATTGTGGATATGAGTGGCCCCAGCGTATTATGTTGCATAAGTTCGTGCATATTGTGGAGTATCACTTCCTCTTGAGCATTATCTTTCCAGTCCCCAGTTATAATAGACCCGTCTGTCATATTAAACACATCACGTGCTTTCATGCTTCCTCCTCCACTTCTGTGATAATATCCCGTACCGCTTGGCTAACTTTCGTGGCAAGTATAGTCGCCTTGAGGTTGTCTTCAAACGACAGCCCGATCTGCCCATCGTGCATGATCGTCTCTACGAACGACGATATCCGCTCATCCCGTTCCTGCTTCTGATCCAAGTGATCCCGCGTTAGCATCGTCTTGTTATTCGGCATCGGAATCACTTCCATCTCCAACCCTGTGCGCCTATACACCGGGAACTTGTCAGACTTCACACTTACGTCAATAGCATCCCCTGTATCCACATAGACAATGATCGGGCTATAGTCGATCAGGTCAGCGGCTTGAACATTCATACATCCCGGATTGATAACGTACCGGCCATCGTCTTCTACCTTGAAGTTGTGGTGATAGTCCCCCGTGAAGATAAATTGTGCATCAGGATATTTCTCAAGGAGCGTATAGGCACTCGTTCCTTCTATGCCGAACGGTATATCCGCTGTACTCGGGAAGGTGAGCGTATGGGTAACATAGACCCCTGCCGCTTCCGGTATATAGTCTTCCAGCTTACACGTATGCTCAAAGCGCCCATTCTCAGTATACTCCGTGGCATCCAGATATACAATCTTCTCATTCGTCTTGGCTATGGCCTTGAGGATACCTACGGAACTACTATCAACGTTCTCCAGTTTATGCCACGGCAGACTATGGTTCCCGGCTATCACATAGCACTTACCAATCAGTACGGCCATGGCGTTAATAAATAATGACACTACTTCAGGCGGCACTCTCGGTACATCAAACAAGTCCCCCGTGCAGATAATGTCAGCATCACGAAGATTCGCTTGATCCACGATAAAGTCAAGATGCCTCTTCTGTGTAGCCATCCAGTCTTCGTCAAGCCTACACAGCGGCAAGTCAGGACGGAGGTGATTATCTCCTGTTACAATGAATCGCACTCGTCTAACTCCTTTCCGCATGTCGGGCATGTCTTAGGTAGGGATGCTACAGCGTCAGTCAGTTCCTTTGTCGTGACCGCTATAGCCTTCGTGGTATCTCTATACTGCTCAATACTACTACGAAGTGAATTGATCTGCTGTTCAGCCTCCCTATAGTATTCCTTCTTAGCCTCAATCTTCTTGATGAGCCGTTCAGCATAATCGGTGCTGACCCCGTTGTCGATGATCTCTTTGGCTACGCTGTAGTTGTCGATGGAATTCTCTAAGGAAGTAACGGTCTTATTAACCTCCGCCAGTTCACCTACGGATATATCAATGAGCTTTATAAGTTTCGCTGATCGATCTAAAACCCGTCTGTATTCCGGGAGTTTATCCATAGCAGAACGATAATCCCCAATGCTATCAGAAAGAGCGACGGTAGAGGTATTAAGCTCATTTAGTGTAGCCTCCTTCTCCTTTATGGTCTCAACAATCTCTTCTGCACGGTCTAGCCACGAATAGCCCGCTATAGCGGTTTCTAGCCTCGCCAGCGCATCCGTGCAATGTTCTGTATCAACCTTCGTCTTACGCTTCTTGGACTCAATGCTGGACATGTATCGGTCTATAGCGTCGAAGTGAACAATCTTATTAAAGAACCGCGCCACTTCCCCCGGCGTTTCACTAAGAAGGAACGGGGCGTCATGCTGGCGCTGGGTATTCACCTCCGTGAAGTTGATCGCCTTGTCTACCTCTTCTGGCACATCAAGGCCGATAGCTTCTAGCACTTTATCGTCAATACTATAGGTGTTGCCTGTAGTTACCGACTTGGTACGAGTGATGATACCAGAATCCTTTACGAGAGAAGCAAGCGTATCGGAAGTCTGTTTCCCTTTTTCGTTCCTAGCCCAATGAGACACAAAGGCGTCCCCGGATGGTCGGTTATGCACCACCCAGTTTACTGCACGGAGGATAGACGACTTACCGGAATTCGATGATCCAGTAATGACGTTGACTCCGGGGTGCAGTTCTAGGGTTGTGTCCTTATGGGCTTGGAAGTTCTGTAATCGTATCTCTTTTACCACGTTACCCCCGTTTCTTTAGCGCAAAACTAAATCCATCCAAGAAGGATTCCCATTCTGCTTTCGATACACTTTTGGGTTTGTGTAGGTAACACAAGGGGAAGATCGTTGAACCCTTATGCCCCCAAATAGTGGGGGACTTTACATGCGGAAGGAAGCCATCTCTTGAAAAAGAGCATGCTTCTATTTCCTCGAATTGCATACCTACTCCTTCGGCCTCTGCCTAAGCGATTCACGCCATGGGGGGAGGGGCACAGCTAGAGTAGGCAGGAATCGTATGGCTCCTTCATCGATGCAACCCCAGTCCTCGAAAACACTATACATCTTTATTTCAGGCTTAAATTTGTATATCCGTAGATACCCCTCTCCTATAAAATGTTCGGGGTCACCCAGACATGCCCAATCATATCCCTCAGGCACCTTGCTCCAATCCACATACTGTGTTGGAGCCTTAACCCCAAAACTACGCTTTAGAAAGCTAAACATCATATACCTCCTTAAACAAAAAGACTACAGGGCGTTATACCCTGTAGTCATAGTGTATCACATTATTCTACAGAAGTCAAGCCCATTACTTGCCGTGACAATGCTTAAATTTCTTCCCACTACCACATGGGCAGGGCGCATTGCGATCAGCTTCCATCTTAATCCGCATGATCCGTAGCTTCTCCTCAGCCTTGAGGAATACAGCCTTCCACTGTTCACCTACCTGCTTCCACGTCCAGATTTCATTGTAAGCACGTTCAGCCCTAGCTTTAGCCTCTTCGGGATTATTATAAATCTCAAATAATCTATCAGCCATATCATAAATATCTACAGTGGGGCGAAGAATATTATTATCTCCCGGCCCCATAAAGGTAAATTGGTTGTAGTCATTTCCTGAATCAATAAAGTAGCCCCGCTCCTCCCTTTCGCCTATCATCTCTGTGAGAGATGTATTGGCAGGAAACAGTAGAGGTTTTTTACACGCCGCCCCTTCAGAAAAGCTCAGACCCCATCCTTCCCCGACTGTAGTAGACACCACGACATCACATGCCCCATATATTTGATTGACTATCTCTATAGGATACCCCTGATTAGCCCCATACGAACCGGGGGCAGGGCACGCCCAATCCATATCCCACTTGAGACCGTAGTGCTCAGCGATCTCTACGAGGTTGCCACCCACGTCATCCATCTGGCATAGCATGAATAGGAACGAGTCGGGATGTTTCTCGTGAAACAATTTGAATCCGGCGAACGTGCGCCACAAATCCTTCCGTGGTTGGTTCCGGTTCACATTGAGCACGATGAATTTATCTTTGTGCGATGAGAAAAATTTATCACGGAATGACGTATCAGATGGCGGGAAGAAGATATCCTTGTCAACACCGTGATAGATCACGTCCATGTCCTTGAGCGTATCCATGATTTTCAGGCACTCATTCTTGGCATAGTTCGTATACGCCACCGGCACGTCCATCTTGGCCACTACATCTGTTACCCATGACTCCTTCGGTGTACCGTCAATCGGGAAGTAGTGGATCATGGCGAACTTCTTCTCAAGCGGAAGCCCTTCCCTGACCTTGATAAGCGCGTTAATGAACGTCTGCACAATGAACGTATCCTGAATCATAAAGACCAGATCGAAGTGCCCTGTCTTCGCCATATCAACGAGAAGCTGACGCCCATAGACATCCTTATACCTCTCGTCATGCGTAAGGGCATTGGCGGCAGGGTAGATGTCATAGGGGAACTTCACCCGGTCATACGGCGCACCGGAATGGTTGATACCGACGATAGTGAAGTCATACTTCCCCGTCTTATAGAGGACGTTCAAGAGATTCCTTGCTACCGTGGCGAATCCCGTCGCGGTAGTAGGAGAATCTGAATACCATAGAACCTTTAGCTTCTCACCCACGCTTCTTGCCTCCCTTTGTAACTTTCTTTATCGGTGAATAGTCACTCGTCACCAATGCCTGATGAAGTAGCTGTGCGAACCCATCCACAAAACCCTCTTCCTCATTGAGATCATTCTGGCCCATGTGGTGCAGGATGAAATGGACTAGCTCATGGAGATAGGTCTCTTCAAGCTGAGACTGGATACGGGCAAAGCCGTTCGCATTTCCCTGAATCGCTATGGTGTTCGTAACAAGCCGAGCTTCACCAAGCGTACCATTTTCTGCCCTTATGTGATCCTCAAGAACCACATTGATCTTCTGCCCATGTAGGAGAAACGATGCTGGAATCTTCATGCTCATTCAGTGCCTCCTAGTTTCGACTCAGTGTACCTCGTGCATATGGGTCTCTGCTGGTTTCTTCTCCCGGCATACCACCCCATATATCCTTGTAGATCGCCCCATGATGCGGGAAAACAATATCATTCACCCTACGTGCTACTGGATCATTCTTTATCGTATGACTCCCTTCATGCAGTACCAGATCGTTCTCCGTATGGTAAATCGTCCAACCTCTAAGCTCCATGAGTCTATATAGGTGGTTGTCCAAAAAGTAGAAAGGTAGAAGAACTGGGTTATGCCACACATTCTCCGTAAAAAAGAATTCAGGGTTCCACAATACAAAGGCATCCCCATTGTTATGTCCGAGGGTGATTGTTCCCCACCTAGGATCATTATACTGAACTTCGTCCCACTTGTCAAGTATTTCTTGTAGGGCACCCGGATAGAGCATAGCGTCATTGTGGAGGGACATACAGAAGGCATCCTTGGCCCGTCTGGTCTGCCGAATCATCCAGTTGATAGACTGCCCATGGAGAAGCCGCACCGGCATATTGATGACATCAGCCCGCATTTCACCTATAGGGGTTTCGGTGTTATTGATGACCACCAGCTTGGCTTCATGCTCAGTGCGCCCAATCTCATCCCAAAAGGATTTGATGGCACGTTCAGTTAGCTGAAGATCACCACCACAGGGAATGTAACAGGTAACTTTCATAGGATTCCAGCCTTTTCTATCAAACGGATAGTCTCCTCATCCGAGAGACGTTTGGTGTTTTCAGAGGTAAGTCCTTCTGGGAATTCCAATAGATGACTTCCTATAAAATTGTCCGTTAGAGGAATCTCTACCCATCTGCTATCGATGCAACTCATACATCGCTGGCCTTCTTCGGGCGTTATCAAAGTCTCGTGTATTTTCTCTCCGGGTCGTTCGCCCACTACTTCAAACGCCCATTTATCATCCGTAGTGACACAGGGCTTGTCCGAGACCAATTCCATTACAGCACAAGCCATACTTATCACGGTAGAAGCGGGAGCATTGTACACGTATGTACTTCCGTTCTCCCCGTATTCCAACGCATAGTCCACTAGCTCTACTGCTTCCAGTAAGGTCATCATAAAGCGTGTCATCTCTGGATTAGTAACGGTAACAGTTTTGTCATCTTTTATCTGTTGTGCGAACTTGGGGATAACTGATCCTCTTGACCCCATAACATTGCCGTACCGCGTTATGCAGATCGTTGTTCCATAACCGCCAGCCTTCTTAGCCGCCGCAAGCCCTAGCTTCTCCATAAGCGCCTTCGTCATCCCCATGGTATTGACAGGCATAACCGCCTTGTCCGTACTCAGCAGAACAAGATTATCTACTCCAGCCTCTACCGCCGCATTGATGACATTGGCGGAACCAAGTACGTTCGTAGCGAATGCCTCTTCCGGGTGTTCCTCACACGACGGCACTTGCTTCATAGCGGCGGCATGGAATACGGCGTCAATATCCTTCATCACCGCATCCACACTAGCACGATTCCGCACATCCCCTATGACATACGTTATACGAGGATCATCATAGAGATTTTTCATATCGTCCTGCTTCTTCTCATCCCGGCTGAAGATACGAATTTCCTTCAGATCAGAACGCAGAAGCATTCGCTTGAGCATGGCATTCCCAAAGGAACCCGTGCCTCCCGTGATTAGCAGTCTAGTCACAACCACTCCTTTCCGTATATTGGAATATACCGTTCCTTGTTCTTCACCATGTAATTATAAAGATCGCCAAGCTGAATGAATATATCAGGAGCCGCAAAATCAGGTACCAACGTCTTGTCGCTATGCTCCTCAGCCCTATCTATGATCGGTACACTCTTCTTCCAGATACCACTGATGAAGGCAAGGATCATGCTCTTCGATACGGTGTCAGAGGCAAGCTGAACTATACCTGATGACATCCCCGGCCCATCCTCACCGATCTCCATACGAACATCATCCTTAATCTGCTTGAGGATAAAGTTAGCCAGAGTCAGCGTCGTAACCCCATTCCAGAATACATTTGTGAACCCATTGACCTTCTCAGTCTGACGCATGAACCAGTTGAAGAGGCCAACGCCACCAGCACGAAGCTCGGGGCCTATAACAGAAGTACGGATGGTAAGGTGCTTCGGGCTATCCACTTCCCCAAGTATCTTGGACTGTCCATAGACTGAAGTAGCATCCGGCTTGTCCTTGGTGGTGTACTTCCCCTTAGTGCCTTCAAAGACACAATCGGTAGAGATATGGATGAGCTTCGCCTTGATCTGTACAATCTGAGACGCGATGGAGAAGGGAAGATGCCCATTCGTCCATATAGCCAGATCAGGGTTAGCATCACAGTCCTTCGGCAGAAGCCCAATACAATTCACCACATACTGGGGGCATAGAGACATAAGCGGCTGGCGTCCATCGTAGAACACCTCATTATCCTGCGGCCTTCTATTAAGCCGCAGTACCTCAAATTCCCCTGACTTCTCCAGCACGTCAGCTACAACATGCCCCACCATGCCGTTCGATCCCAGTACCAATACCCTAGGACGCTCCACCGTTAGCCCTCCTTACCAGTTTTTCAAACGCATCCCACGCCATAATGACGAGGGTTTCTGATATCGCCTTCTTGTTATGAACTATTAACCAATCGGTATCCTTGTACATATTGCTCTTAGCTTGATCTACCGTGTCCTTGAGGTTCAGGGATTCACATGCCTTGCACTCTACCGAGAAGGGGAAGAGCTTTACAGCGTCTCCCCGTAGGACAATATCAGTTCCGGCTTGTCCCATCTCCCGTGAATGGATATCGCAGGTATCATCAGACTGCTCATACGGGATGCCGGTGATATCGGATATCTTTCGGCACACCCATTGCTGAAGATTACGCCCCTTGGCCTTGGCGCTGGACGTAGTGATCTTCTTCTGGGTTTTCTGAAACTTATGAATCAGGGTATCAAGAGCAGGACTAGGGGCGATCTCATTAAGACTCTGAAGCATTTCTATATCGGCAGTATCTATCGTGACCCACTTCTTACTCATCATCTACCCCGAACTTCTTGGGTCTCACTTCAGTGATGCTATCCTCGATCTCTTCCCACAGAGCGATAACCCGTCGCTTCAGTTCACTCTTGAGCTTGTTCTCTTCTACGAAGGTGATAAGTTCATCACGACTCATCGGCTCCTTACCATCTTCCCACACAATAGACTTGGCACTCTTCAGAAGCTCTCCAGTCTTATCGGAACGGAGATTGAACAGGAAATCAATATTCGCCGCAACATCATCCATGCCATACGTGAAATTGATCGGAATGAAACAACTGCGGAACGGACGAGGGTGCCTAACCTTCTCAGCAGTGGTCTCAATCAGCACACCGATTGCACGGCCCTTACGCTCTTCCTTCTCCTTGAGCTTACTATAGATGCGAGCGGTCTCATAGAAACCAACAGCGCGGCCACCACCGAGGCGATTCTTCTTGCCATACATACCGGCGTTAGCGTTGTCACGTTCCTGTGATATGATATAAAGTAGAGCGTTCTTTTCGGCTAACTTAGCAGATAGACCTCTGAACATTTCCTGACTGAGGAATTTTGCGGCCGACATATTATAGGAACCCTCATCGAATTCCTTGTCCTTGTCGTACGCCGCATGACGCTTATCCTTACGTGCCTCAAGCTCATCAGAACCAAGAGCATCCAATGAGTCTAGGACATATATGCCGCACTCATCTTCTTTCAGACTATCAAGGAACTTGTTGACATCATACTCCCATTTCTCTACCGTCTGAGGCATCTCGTCACGATTCATCTTGCTCGTAGGTATGATCTCAAAGCCATAGAGTCCCACGCTGTCTATCGTATTGCCGAATTCCACATCGGCATACTTCCACTTGAACTTGTCCTTATACTTATAGTAATTGGCCGCGATCATCTCTACGGCCTTAAACGTCTTCGTCGAGCTGGAGCCCCCCCAGTCACGTACTATGGTTCCAGCTTCATATCCCATGCCGTAGCCAGCTTTCTCACCACCACCTACCACAAGATCAAGCAAGGTGCTTCCGGTGGAAAAATACAACCCACGCTTCGGCACCTCTATCTGCTTCTTAGCCAATATCGTCTCCTTTATACTCGCAAGGTTCAATGTACTGTCCTTTGAAACAAAAACTGCACAGTAGCATACGACATGATACCGTGCAGTTCTATTGTTACTTACTTAGCGGCGCGAGCACAATCCTTCCACTTTCCGGGAGGGCAGTCGTTCTTGCACTCATCAAACTCGTCATTGTCCTTGCCGAACCTGTGGCCGAACGGACAAGGATTCTCTTCCTTGTCCTTGGCGGGAGGTTCCTCCTCATCGTCATCGCCCTTCTTGGCGCGAGTACGCGCAGGAGGGGTCTCATCTTCTTCTACCGCCTTACCCTTAGCGGTCTTGTCAAAAGGGATATCGTCCTCATCGTCATCCTTAGCAGAGCGGCGAGGGGTCTCATCCTCATCCCTCTTCGGCCTAGCGGGAGCCTCGTCCTCATCGTCATCCGAGCCATTCATAATCTCCATGATCTCGGCGGGCGTATGGAGAATCATAAGCTCATCGAAGGAGATGGCATTCGCGGCGGCTTTCTTCACCGGCTTCTCGCGGTCAAGGAACTGGAAGTCCTTCGGCTCCTGCGTCGTCTTGCCCATGTACTTGGACGGCGAACCACGGAACTTAACAGTCTTGCCCTTTTCCAGATCGGCGAACGGGATAATAGACTTGCCCTCTGAGTTATACCGGGCAGACTCAATAAGCTCCTTCTCGAACTTGAAGTGGGACTGATCTAGCACCAGCACCTCATTGGGGTCTTCCGCCATAAGGTCGCGTACGTTATAGATCACACGGCGCTTGGCCTTATAGGCATCGAACTCCTCCTTCTTACCCTCTTCGCGGTACTCCTCAGCCTGATCGCAACAGGGGCACGGCTTGCCATAGGTCTTCTTGAGACAGATGATGTCCGTCTCACTCGGGCCTATGTTCTTGTGTATCCACACGTCGAGAACATAGTCATCATCACCGACCTCAAGCACACCGCGCTTGACGAGGGGGTGATTCTTCTCCTTCACCTTGAAGGGCAGAATATCAATCTTATTCACACCCTCCTTGATCTTGTAGAACTTCGGGCGCTCATCCAGCTTCGACCAGTCAAGGATACCATTACGAGAAGAGCCACCATCGTTCCTGCTATCATACGACTCGCTGTACCTCTTATCCATGTTCATACTTACTCATCCCTTCCTTTCTTCTCGTTCAGGCCCCTACGAACCTCATCGCTCCCATCCTTGCGGACACCGTTATAGTAGTCCTTGCTCCACATAGAAACCAGATTATCAAGCATCCCCTTGCGGTGGTCTAGGGCCGTCGTAGCCGCATAGAGAATGTCCACCTTAGCCTGAGCCTTACGAAGTGCCTCACGAGCTGTCAGCACCTCAGTATCCTGTACCAGCAGGGCAGTAACTACGGCTTCCGTTACCTTCATATCATCCGGGGGATTCCGGCGTATGTATATCTCACGCTGACCAAGAATAAGCTCTAGCTTGTCCTTGCACGCATCCCGCTCGGCCCTCGCATTAGCCTGCTCCTCGGCGTAGTAATGGTAGAGACTCGGCTGAAGCTCGCAATCCTCATCGAGCTTGAAGCGGTTGATCTTTACATCTTCCGCGAAATCATCACCAAACGTAATGCTCATTCATCCTCCTCCATGTAATCGTCATCATCATAATCAAGGAAGTCCGCATCGTACTCATCCTCGATTTCCGCATCCAGCGCCCGCCGCTCCTCTTCGGGATCAAAGCAATCGGCACATACCATACTCGCTACCCCCCATCCATCTGCCTCAAGGGCCTCCTCTATTGCTTGTTCTATCGACATAGGGTTAATACCACTAAACGATACCATATGTTTTACACCACACCGAGAGCACTCTACTGGGGCTTCCCCTTCAAAACAATACCGTTCTGGAATCATTTTACTCTAACCTCAGCACAAACGTCGTCTGCCCCGGCTCAGATATGAATGCACGTTTCTGTATAAGAAGAAGGGAATTCTGTGCAGAATAGTGGGCGTCTCCACTGTCTATCCACTCTTCCTTATCATCTGTATCATATGGATCAAAAAACACTTCGGCATCTCCGGGTGCCCGACTCAATATGTCCATCAGCTCTTGAACTTTCACACTTACCTCCTTATAGCATACATGAGATATAACACGCTCGAATCAACCCAGCCTTTCCACTATTGTAAAACGGCTCACTAAAGTACCCAATGATCGTAGCAACCCGCTTATCTGCCTTACGCAAAAGTACACTGGTCATGTACCCTAGCACAGCGTATCGAATGGACTCCCAATCAGTAGTCTCTAAGGCAGTAATGATTTCAGCTACATCTTTCCAACGGGGCTTATCCTCCATAAGTACCCGGCATAGATTGATCGCGGCAGAACTAGCAACGTCGGCTTCTATGGCTTCCAGCGCCTCCTCTTCAGTAAGTCCTATCACCTTTTCCAGCAGAACAAGCGCCTTCCTTGGTGAACCTTCAGCCTTAGTAATAAGCGATTCTAGTACGTCAATCGAAACCTTTTCTCCTTCCGCATTCAGTACACGTCGGCACAAGATAAGCAACTCGTCCTCAGACAACGGCTTGAACTTTACCTCGGTACACCTTGAGCGGATAGCAGAAATGATCTTCGTCGGTTCAGAGCTACAAAGAATGAAGTATACATTCTCGGGGGTGTCTTCCAGAATCTTGAGCATCGCATTCTGGAAGTCATTAGAGGCTTTATGCACCTCATCCAAGATGTATACGAGAGGAGATGTTACGACGTATTTGGTGTCATCGATAATGTTACGGGCGGTTTCAATACCACGATTATCAGCAGAATTGATTTCTATGATTGTATCGGATTTTACGAAACTTGTCAATACCCTCGCCATAGAAGTTTTACCAGTTCCAGCCGGGCCAGAAAAAAGGTATACTCGTACCGGATTAGGCTTACTCAGATTTTGCTTTAATGATTTTATCTCGGAAGCATTACCTACGAATTCCTCAAACGTCGTCGGTCGGTATTTGTTGTATAGACTCACTAGCACCTCCTACAGATGTATAGAACTTCATACGATCTTCTAACTCCATACCCCTATATTCTTCCTCCATCCTATTCCAGTAACAGCATGTACGCTTGCCTTCTGGGCATCCACCACGATAGACGCAGGATGGCACCATGGCTTCGTACATGGCCCAAGCGAACTCCCCCTGATCGTTATTTATGGCATCACCAAACAATTCACGGAAAGCCCATTTCACATTCATAGCCCACGCCCTTGTCCACTTGGAAGCAAGATGGCAAAGTCTTTGATGCGACATTGCAAGAAGAGCATCAGCGGGCCACGTACTTACATATATACGTGGAGCGGAAGGGCTAGATGGCCTCGGCTCTCCCGTCCAATCAGGCCGCTTCGATTGCACGTAATGGCGTGGATGCCCCTTCGTATGCCTCACAAGGTGCGATACCACATCAGAGCGGCAGTTGTCGTCCGTTATGCGTATCCTCGCTTCTGCAAGGACAGAATGTTCGGCTATGACAGCTTCCATAGCGAAGCGCTCCATGTCCTTGGGCGACTGTAGGCTCAACTTGCCTTTAGTTGCCAAAGCGGCATAACGGATATCGGCCAATGGTGCGGCGTTTAGAATCTCTAGTTTTAGCACTATTCCTCCTTGGAATCGGGAATCCAAATGGTTGTCTCAAACGGGATATTAGCGCCCAGCCCTATGGACTCCCCGAAGGTGTTCATTAAATCCCACATTTGATACTCGGTATACCCCTCGGCGTCTATCTTGGGCATTCGGAAGGGACCGATCTTGGGAAATTCACGCTGTAGCTGGCGGTGCCGTTCTGCTAAAACAGCGATACCCTTTGGAGTTAATTTCACCTTGACAAACTCATTGGTGTTAAAAAGCATATTTAATCCTCCTTCATCCACCCATACAATGCCGACCAGTATACACCCTAGTACACTGCGGCTCGTAATATATATTACAGTACCTTCCTGCCTCTTTGAAAATAGGAGTAGAGATATCTCCCGATTCGTACTCCCCCGTCTCAACAACAAGCTGAACGTGGTGCTTGGCGAGTAGTGCCTTATATTCAGCTATGAATGCTTCTTCTTTGTCTGACATGAACCCTCCTGTCTATATATGTATAACTCTATAGTCCGAAGCCGCTACCGTATACTGGTTATCAACAATAGGTGCCTCCGGTAATGATGATTTACGAATCCACTCTCGCATACCCCCTGAGCCTTTTCGTAAAACCCGCGTGTACCAAGTACCATTATAATTAACGTCCTGTCCTTCATAGGTGACAATTACATCGGAGATATTCATAAAATCCTCCTTACTTCTACCAAGAGTGTACTACATTTTTACATAGAAGTCAAGCTACTGCGTTGAATCAGGTTGAAGCAGTTGTTAGGCTTCTTAGTGTTATTTTAGCTTCTGACATTTCAGCCCATGCAAAATTGTTATCTGTATTTTTTGAATGGATTTCGACAATACACATTAGCTCTTTAAGAGATTCAACAAGTCAGTCTATTTGTTGTTTCGCATCATCGTATTTCACAAACTCACCTTCTGCACTCTCAACAATATCAATCGCAGTACCTGTCCCCAAAGTATCGTCGTATTCAAAATTTACTGCCTTAAATCGCTTCATAGTTTCCTCCTTTGCAAATTATCCAGATAAGCGCATTTGGCTTATCTGGTTGTTTGTCAGCCTAACATTTTGTTAAGTTGCAAACGGTTTATCCGCGCCGTCCGGTTGAACTTGTTGTTCGGTGTTTTTGGCACCTTCGGAAAATAGCGCACCACAACACACGCATGTGCTACGATTTTCCCAGCAGTCAATGTCATACGTTTCTGTGCATACTGGGCAAGTGTACCATTTAATTTTATCTACTGGCGTATCATTTGCCATTTTCTTCCTCCTATAATCCGTGCCAAAAACTTGGCGCGTATCCGTCTAATAAGCGAAGCGGTTAGACGGTTAAAGCGTCCACCGAACAGTGATTCTACCTATCGGTATAACTACATCCTAAAATCCCTATGTTCTTGCCATAAGTATACCGCATCTCCCTGCAAAAGTCAAGCTATTTATGGCAATTCCTCTACCGATTTTACCATGGGAATTCCTACCCCTATAGCCACGGCTTCCTCTACCAAAGCACCATTGGATTTATCATATCCCGGCAGAAGCAACACCCAGTCCGCATCCATCATAGCACGAATGTCATCCCGCATATAATCCTGCCATGTCTTATGCTTTGAGACGATAGACAGATCAAACGGGCTTATTGCCGTGTACCCCTTAGCCTCTACTGCCTTTACCGCTTCAGCAAATGCTTCACGGTTATAATTCACTATCCCCGTGATAGGGCCGGATATGTACACCCGCTTCCCAGCTACATGGCCTTGATGATCGAACCAACCTATATAGTATAAACAGCATATAGCATGGGCAATGTGGGGTAGGCCAGATTCCCTATCGATGACTTGGCCCATGGCCCGCTTCCATAGATGCCGGAAGGCGGCGGCTATATAGCGTAGCTTGGCGTTGGGTACCTTCTTCCAATTATCGGGGGAATACTTCTTGGCCCCGAACGTGAGCACTTTGGCTACGTCCTCATGTGGCTCTGCCGGGATGAGATCGTAGCGTAGCTTGTCCTGATCGTACTTTACACCTTGCATTATGTCTCCTATTTATAGGTCTCGACGTTACTTGCGAAAAACTCCCCAAAGACTCTTTTAGCTCCCTCAATTCGAGCACGAACAGCATCCTCTATATCATCAAAATATCCCAAATGAATTTGGGTATGATCTAAGGTCAGGTATGCCTTCCATTTCTTCTTGTCTTGCTTCCATGAAACCCCTTTGTATCCAGAAGTATTGTTTACAGGTATTTTACTGTTCATGGCATTTTGTGACTTAGAACAGGGGCGCAAGTTGGTAAGTGTATTATTAAGAGTGTTTTGATCTTTGTGGTCTATTAGTTCCTCACTATTGTACGCAATCCCATCTATTATCTTAGTAGCTCCAGCAATAAGGCGGTGGAGTTTAATAGTGATGGGAACCCCATTAGACTGAACGTATCTAGCACAAAAATAGATACCAGAAGATTGATGCTCAAGCCTCCAAACGTAAGCACTTATTAGGGGCATTGATTCTACATCAATATAAGTGGGTACTTCTTGGATGTAAGCAGTTATAGTCACAACGCCTCCTATATGATCTGGTAGTTAATAATCTTTCTATTCTGTATCGAATAGAACCCATCGTCGTTAATAGTGATCTCAATGAAGCCAAGGTTCCATTTATTCAGCGGGTTGTACTTGGGGTGTAGATCACAAAGGCATCCCGCAGACCAGCATGTAATGATGCTTCCATCTATAGCCGGTTCGGTATGCTCACTCGTTTGGTGGTGATGAAATACTACCGCCGCTTTCTTGGCTTTATTAAATAACCCTCTAGCTGGATTCACTGGATTAGAGATTGAGTAGACATACTCGTGCCCGTGTAGAATATGGAGCTTCCCGGCCTTGATAATACGTTTATCGTCCACACACTCAATGCCGCGCTTATCCAATCCAAGCACAGCAGGGAGCCTAATGGATGGTAGATCATACAACGCAGGAGCATTAAGCATCAAATACCTATCGTATCGCTCTTCGTGATTCCCGATCTTGTATATGATATTCGTATGGGGAAGTGCCTTCTGCATAGTATCAAGTACATTATTGAATATCTCGATCTCCCCCTTAATAGAACGATTACGCGGATCTTTCTCCCAACGTGAAAGCTGATAGCAGTCCAACCAATCCCCAGCCATTATGAGTGTTTTAGCTTTTATGGCTACAGCACGCTCAATGAATAGCTCCAAGGCATCCTGATCGTGATATGGAATGTGCACATCCCCACCGGCTATAATGGGGTAGTCGTCCTCCGTAAGCACAAAGGGAGTATAAGTCTCCCCATCAGTAGCCGGTACATTGATCTTAGGTATGTATGCATCGGGAGAAAGCCGCTTCCTATTCGCTACACCGTGTACGCCACGATAGTATCGGATCATACGGCGCACCGATTCCATATCAGTGAACGCTCCCGGTATCGCCGCATAGATCGTTTCTGCTAGTTTCCTACTACTTACTGTAGGAAACTTCCGTAAGTACTCTTTAACAATATCACCGTTAGGGGTTGCACTCATCAGTCCTCCTTATCTTCCCGTACTACCAAACCCAGCCACACCGCGTACCGATGGCCCTAGTTCATCCACCTCTTCTATCCCCGCTATATCCGGTAGCAGATACACAATGCCTTGCGCTATCCGGTCACCATGATTCACTACATACGCTTCAGGCCCATGGTTGTAGAGCTTCACGCTAATGTCCCCACGGAAGCCCATATCCACCACACCGGCATTGGAAGCCTCCACCCCAGCCTTAAACGCTAGACCAGAACGAGACTGCACGATCAAGGCACAGCGGCTACCAGAGAGCGGTTCCCATGCTATACCTGTAGGAATGACGGCACTACCACCTATAGGAATTTCTACCCATTGCTTATGCGCCGGTAGGCAAGCGTAGAGGTCTAGCCCTGCGTTCAATCCGTCACCGCCACCGAAAGACGGTATGATAGCACGGGGATCAAGTTTTTTGAAGAGTAGTTTCAATCAGCAGTCTCCTTTCAAAGCACCAGCTTCACTCATCTCTGCCCATGACCCATCGATCTCGGAGTGCTCCTTTTCGATGGTCAGTGGCACGTTAATCCAATCCCAATGCTCCCGCACCTTTTGTGTCCCATAGTCCCAATACCAATAATCGATCAAGTCCTGTTCGCTTGGGTGGGCGTCAAAAATACAGCTATCGTGAATCTCCCCAATGATTCTAGAACGTTCAAGCCGCACGACCTTTTTGCTTACTTGATTCATCGTCCATTGCAAAATATGATACGAACTGCCTTGAACGGGTGTATTGAACGTATTATTTCTACTCATAGGCCCATAACACTTGAACCCAGTCTTTAGTTCAACATACCCGTGCTTCTGATAGAACTTCCACTGTGATTCACGCCATTCATTATGTACAGGAAAGCGATCTTCCCACAGAATACGCTCTGCTTCCTGTATATGTCTCTCGAAGTCCTCGAAGTTTCTAATACCTTTATCGTAGAGATGTTGACGTAGGTTATGCACTTCTGCCGTTTCCCACAAGTCTTTAGCGACTTGTTTATAGAAGGAACCATAAAACTCAGCGAATACGAACTGCCCCTTGACATCCCCACGTAATGCCTTTGTAACCTCCTCTGGTTTAAGCATGAAACAATCCGCCGCGCTCGCCCTGTGCATATCCGCTGTAGGATCAAGTAAATATTTGATAAGCGTAGGGTCTTTTGAGTACATACAATTCCCTGAAACTTCCAATGCGCGGTAGTCCATCTCCACTATTCTATTGCCTTTAGACGGTGTTATGAACTCCCGCAATAACTTTTTAGCATTTTTATCACGTTTAGGTTGGTTTTGAACGTTTGGAGAATTTGCAGAACTCCTCAGTGTTTCTACCCTATTGATATTAAAGTACGGATGAATCTTCCCACCGATTACTTCAGTCTTATATTGTGCTATATACGTGTTCCGCATCTTAAACAGCTTACGGTATGCCAATATATCCTTTATGATCGGCACATCCAACTTCGCCAACGTCTCTTCATCCACACTCGGCTTCTTGGCATCCGTATACTTCGTCGGCTTTAGCCCCATAATCTCATAGAGAAGTTTTGATAACTGCGGAGATGACTGATAGTTAAACGTCCCATCCGTCCACTGCCCCAACAATGGGCTTCCCATGATCTTCTGGTGCTGTACAAGCATCTGCGCGTCTAGTTCTTCCTGTACCTCCTGTAGCTTATCAAGAGTGACATTGAATCCATTAGCCTGAGCAATTGTTAAAGTCTGCGCCGACTCCATAAAGAATTCAAAACCTTTACGCTGAAAGGCAGACATACGGGCAGACTGGCGATCAGCCAGCTTGAAGGTGTAGAGAGAATCCAAGGCACCATAGGTAAGTAAAGGTTCCATGGGGGCACGATGAATTTGATTGATAGCGTTGGCACCATGTAGTTTCTCCTCTGCGGCAGTTGCTTTAAGATATTCGTCCACTTCATCATCATAACCAGAGTGACCGAATTCCGTGTAGACCATAAACTTTAGACCCGTAGGCTTTTGGTTACTTAGGCAGTGTTGAGCGAGCATCGTATCCCAATCCCAGTTCGCTACCCAATAACCGCACTGTACATATGTCCATAGCATTTCATAGGAAAGGTTCTGTGCTATTTTCTTAACATCGGAAAGCATGAGTGCCTTCCACGCGGCCTTGAATTTGTCACTTGTAAAGAATGGGAATGAGTAGGAAGCATAGCCGTCACTAATCGATACTGACCATATCTTCTGGCCTTCTCGATGTGGCTTCCTTCCTGTGGTCTCATAGTCGAACGCCATACGCTTCCAGCTCATAGCCTGTTCAATCCATTTGATCGCTGTAGCCTCATCCTGTGTAATGATGCACTGATCCTTATAGTCGGCTAACATTACCGGCTGTAGATTAAAGGCTTCATAGAGATGATCTTTCCACATACCATAGAAGGCTACGTCTCGTTCATACCGTGGCTTCGACTCATTGCCATCATCATACGACCTCCGCTCCATCATAGACGCCACAGACCAGATCGGCGTGAGCCATGTCTTATATTCCTGATCGGGAATATGTTCCCCTACAAAGGCAGAAAATGCTAGTCCGGTAATACGTCCAGAAAGGCGTGGCTCAATAAGGGAATCAAAGCCAGTTTCCCCAAGGAGGATAATAGAGACTGGCTTCAACTTAGTAATAAGGCTTACAAGTCTCTGGCGGCAAGCGCTGATCTCCGTGAAGTTCGGGGTGCGATTCTTGGATGGAGCGCAGTTAATGGCTGTAGTATAGTAACAATCCCTTGCCATATCAATACCAAGCTGATTAAGGGTGTCACGAATAAAGCGATATTCTAAGCCAGAACCAAGCTCCCCAGCGTCATCCTCATCATAGGAAGGCCGGGTGCCTACGATAAGTACCTGCTTCTGGCCTTCCCCAGTGAAGCGGAGCTTGGGGCTATGGCACCCCTCATTCAGCCTACAATCTTCACACGACAGGGTAGAACGTTTGACTGCTACCTTGGAGGACACCCGCTCATCGCCCCGAATGGTTGGGGCGTCCTCAAGTAAGTTAAAAAACCCCAATCAGTCCTCCTATTCTAAGAATCGATCACTTCAACTGCATGGTTGACAATAAAACACTTTAAGTAGTCTCTATCCTCGTATCTCCCATTTAGGACAATCGGGCTTACAAAGCATAGATCAAAACACCCGTCAATATATGTTACAAAAGCACGAGTCATTCTTCCATCTGAAGTCTCTACATTACATTTGTCCCCCTCATAAATCTCTTTATCCTTATTATCACAAAAACCTGTAAACCTTCCAACTGTCGCCAAGTCTACTTCTACGAAGTCAATGGGGCGTGTCATGTTCCAATCTGCAAAACCAGTCTTCAGAATATATGTTGAAACCCTTTCTGGTACGTCTGATTTGAAACACTGTAATGGGGGTTCATGGATATAAAGATAACCATAGGCCCACTCCCCGTTATCAATTCGTTTTCCACGAAACTTAATTTTGTGCATTCTTACCTCCTTACTTCAACGTATTCAGCATCAACGTACTTCGCTCTCCATACAGCACCAACATCAAATACTCATGTGTATCTCGCTGTATGTGCTTCACACCCATCTTCGTGCTCTTCTTGAGGCCATACAAGAACTGCGTATAGTCTACTTTGAGCGTCACCGGCTCCACATCCAACGGCTCATCAAACTCCACCAATTCCTCATAAGCATCAGAACCGCTATGAGTCTTCACCTCTATACCTTCAGGAGATATCGTAATCTCTATCGGGTGCAGGTTCTCCTCCGTAGCAGTAAACGGTGCTGCCCTATTCGCCGCTTCGAGTAGCCCTACCGGGATATCAAAGTTCGGCACTTCTTCAATCTTACACATACCGTAGTACGTCCTTATAAGGTCAGTCTGGTACTGCTCATCATTCAAGCGCCTAAACGCCATTACCGTAGTACCATCCGTAACCCAAAGATGAGACATGGATACACCATACGAGGTGAAAATGTTCCCTGCCTTGATGATGACCTTAACACCAGAATCGTTAATCCAGAATCTCGGAGAATCCTTAGAAAGCTCCACGAAGTTTATCCTATTGCGGTCGGTAGACATGGCCGAGAACCCATCGAACAGGATACCTGCGAAGGTAGTCTTGTTGCCGGGAATGAGGCACGACACGAAAGCATCGTAGTAATCTGACGGCAAATCAATCATAGGCGGTGGGGCTAGGTAAAGAACGGAATTCTTCATCACCGGGAACGTCTTGAGAGACGCCTTAGCCTTACCGCCCTTGAGGATAAGCACCGCGTCCTTCAGTTCCATGTTCACTTCCGGCACGGTATAGCGCTTGAGCGTCGTGAGAAGGTCATAGATGGAAACGCTTACCTCAAGCTCTTCCGGGAACTTGAACTTGGTACGGATTGCTATGGTATCAGAGAACGTGTAGAGGTGGCCGTTAAAGGCAGTAACTCTGTCGCACCCACTGATCTGCGTACTGGTAGAAGCCCCCGGCACTACGATCTCCAAAGCCGCTATCAGTTTTAGTCGATCTACTTTCATTCTCCATCCTCATCACAATCGTTATGGTGCTCTTCCTTCACCTCAACTAGAGTATCCCATTCTATAACGGCACTCACATCTAGGATACTACCGCATTCAGGGCACTCCAGTTCTTCATTGTTCAGTTCTTCATCACCCCACATCGTATGCCCACACACAGGACACTCTATATCCCAAGATGACATTATCATACTAACCTCCTAATCCGTTATAACACTACAAACCTCATCTATAGATGAACCAAACAACCCCTCATTGTCTCTATAGAAGTGCCGTAGTCGATCACACGCATACTGAATAATCTGTGCTTCAAATGCGTCCACGGCCATCAGTGTGTACACATTCTCACTAACACCTAACTTGCTTAATAGGCGTTCGGTATCATTCATGTTAGCTCCTACTTGTCGTACAAACAGTCCCCATTAGAGTTATAGGGATCAAACGCCAACGAACAGATAGTCACAGCGGCACACTGGTCACAGGTACATTCTACTAATCCTTCATGTTCTTTATGAAATCGTCCACGCATTACCATCAATTCGGTAAAGGAATTGTGCCGTGCCCACTCATCAAGCACTTCAACTTTCACTTTATCACCTCCCTTATTATTTCTGCATACTTACTATAGTGATTCTCTTCCATATCTTCAAGCAATGCCTGTAGAACTTCAAAATACTTCATAGCGTCAGCCTCATGCTTGAATTTTTCAATCGCCAGTTGATTCAACGTATAAATCAATCCGTCACAATGTGTTTTCAATTCATTGAAGTCACGAGAATGTAGTTCAATTTCTCTAGCAATACCTAGTAAACGACAGTGGTCACAATCAGGGGAGCATACACCTCTTTTAATTTGTTTTGATGAGCATATACAATTATAATTGTCTGCCTTGTACCTTAGATAGTCACTACTAGTATTAGTCATATTCATACTTCCACCTTTTCAAACTTAGGTAGGGGATGCCATAGCTCAATAAGCGAATCAAGTTCTGGTATTTCAAACCACATACTAGTATGGTATTCCCAACATGACTTTTGACCATTATACCTTGCTATATTTATAATATCTGATCCACGACACTTTACGGCGCATATAATACCATCATTAGGTACACCGAATGAAGTAGTAAACCATCCATAGTTGGAATTTCGTCTGTCTTGTATTTGTGGTTCTATCAAGTCATAAAGATCAAATATTAAATCAAGCACTTTTTCGGGCACTTCAATGTTCATACCTGCTCCTCTCTAACCATCTCGTCCCAAACCTGATCGCGGTTCCGTCGTAGAGACGCAATACCACTATCAAGTCGGGCAAGCTCCCTTTGTAATTGTCGTTTGGCTTCTTCCTTCGCCCGCTCTAGCATCAGTATCTCATCATGGATACCATATACGATGATCTCTCGCCGTTTCTCAAGCGGCAGGGCATTGAACAATGCGCTCCATGCTTTTTCAGTGTTCATTAGTCCTCCTCTAACTTCTTGCTTGTCTCTATCACTGTCTCTGCGTATGCCTGAAGTCTGAAAGTGTTGCCACATACTTCACATTTTATTTCCCTATCCACCCGATTAACTGGCCCAAATATCATGGCGTAGTAATTGTCGTACCCAGCATCGCAATATGGGCAATAAAACTCGAACTCGTAAATGGAATCACTAGAGTTTGTCATTCAGCCATCTCCTCAGCCAACCGGCTATCCAACACAAACTTACCTATCCGTAGACACGTCAAGGCACATGCCTCGTCCCATCGACTTTGCTCATCTCGATCAAGCAAAACCTTCCACCTTATTATGCCTTTCGGTTTCTCTAGGTTCGTCTGGTTCAATGCTATGAACTTGCTTACGTGCGCCAGCTTACGCATATCTTCCGCCACGTTGTCACTCGTAAGATCATCCCCACTCAAACCAGCCCTATTCGTCTGCGTAGCCGTAAGCACAAGGATATTACGTTCCTGCGCCAACCGCTTTAGATTCGACCAGATATCATCAAGCTGGTGCCTATACTCATTATTCTTGGCACCCATAAGGTCAGCATAATCGATTATCAAAATATCAGTTTCGTAGTCATTATAGTATAACAGATTATCCAGAACGGTCTCAATATCCTTTACCGTCGTGGCCTTGGCGGGCATAGGAATGAACCTACAATCACCGCCACGAAACATACGCTTGATCGTAGACTGCACTTCCGCCACATTCTGTAGGTTCGTCGCTTCCTTATACACATCCTTACTCTGTATGCGCCATTTCGTATCTTCTGTGATCTCTTCGTCTACTTCCTTATCTGGTACGAAGTACGGCATAGAGACAGTAGCATCAATCTTGGGGCTTCCCGTAAGTGACTGCCACGCCCTTCTAAGTATCTGTGCTTTCGGCATTTCCAAGGTGATAAAAACACAACGCTGGCCCTGTGACATTGCCGTTTCTGCACTATAGAGAAGCCCCCATGTCTTACCACGCTTCACCGGAGCTATAAACGATATCAAATCACCTCTACGGCATGGCCCTACTACTTTACCAACTGCACCCGGAAAAGTCAAGGCTACTTCCGCTTCTTCTATGAACGCTGATATGATATCACCCGGACGATGGAGAATGGAATAGCCATCACCTTCCGGCTTGCCCACCCGCTTATAGTTCGCTATAGCACTTTCACCAGAAGCAGGATCGCCAGAAGCAATGGAAGCATT
>Ga0172380_10002400_pt1 | contig 28902 bp, 26 predicted proteins | sample Leawe162metaG_FD_119747 | JGI IMG/M metagenome (GOLD analysis project Ga0172380, IMG submission 119747) | Leachate microbial communities from a municipal landfill in Southern Ontario, Canada - Leachate well 162 metaG | ecosystem: Engineered > Solid waste > Landfill > Unclassified | place... | reverse complement strand
TTGGTATATGAAGAGAAGCAGTATGAACAAAATCTTATATTTGAAAATGAGTCGTTTGTCTGTTATGCACCCTACGCTTCAAGGTTTGCGTATGAGGTAAAAATTGTTGCAAAAGAGAAATACGCTTCTATAGCAGAGTTTGATGAAAATACACTTCTAAATCTAGCAAAATCTTTAGAGCTGATTTTCAAAAAGTACAAAAATGTTTTGGACTATTTTTCATTCAATATGGTTTTTAAAAATCACCCGTACGAAGGATACAATGAAAGCTCAAAAGATTACTTTAGATTTTGTGTAAATATTTTTCCGAGGTTAAACGGTATCGCAGGATTTGAGATAGACTCAAAAGTACATCTAAACAGCGTCATGCCTAATATTGCCGCTAATAGATTAAAAGAAGTTTACAAGGAACTATCATGAATATATTATTTGTTTCAAGTGAAATTTTTCCGTATGCAAAAAGTGGTGGTCTTGGGGATGTTGCACAGAGTCTGCCCGCCGAACTTAAAAAAGTTGCCGATGTCTATACCATTATGCCTCTTTACGCATCCATAGATAGACAAAAACACAACATCCGCTCATCTGATTTTTCGTTCAATATTCCCCTAAACGGAATTAAACACCAAATAGATTTGTACCAAAAAGCAGACAACGATTTTGAGTTTTTTTTATATAACCCTGTTCTATGCGATAGAGAGAGCCTATACAATGACCATTATGGAGAGTTTGGCGACAACCAGTTAAGATTTGGACTCTTCTCTTACGCTATTATTGAGACCATGTTAAGACTTAAGCTAAAAATAGACGTTATACATATCAACGACTGGCAAACGGCGATTGTTGCCCTGTTGGCAAAAACAAAATACTCTCTTGGGCAAAAAATAGTTTTTACCATTCACAACCTTGCCTATCAGGGGATATTTCATAAAAGTGCCATGAACGAGTTGGATTTAAGCTGGGATGAGTGCTTTAAAAGCGACAGATTTGAGTATTTTGACCAAGTTAACTTCCTCAAGGCCGGCATATTTTACAGTGACGCTATAACGACGGTAAGCCCGACCTATGCACAAGAGATACAAACACTCTCTCATGGTCACACTCTAGAAGACATGCTTATTGCAAACAACCATAAACTGCATGGAATAATAAACGGCATAAGCTATGATGTCTTTAACCCATCAAATGATGAAAATATTTATAAATATTTTGACAAACATAATTACGATTTAAAACTCAAAAACAAAATAAAACTCTCAAAAGAGTTAAATCTAAAAGAACCGCATCGCCCGCTGTTTATCTTTATCAGCAGATTTACGCCTCAAAAAGGGGTAGATATGATTTTGCAAAGCCTGCACCTTTTAAAAGATTTTGAGATAAATGTTGCCATCTTGGGAGAGGGCGACAGATATTACAACGGCATTTTTTCAAAACTGATAAACAAGTATCCAAATATTCATATAAAAGTCGGGTATGACGAAGGATTTGCGAGAAAACTTTATGCGGCAGCCGATTTTTTACTTATGCCCTCCATGTTTGAACCATGCGGGTTAAATCAGATGATAACGATGAGATACGGCGGAGTACCGATAGTAGCCAAAACAGGGGGACTCAAAGATAGCGTAATCGACTATACGGATACAGAGCACTATACAAAAGGGGTGGGAGTCGGCATCACTTTTGAAGAGTACAATCTATTTTGGTATATGCACGCCGTTGCAAAAGCCGTCTCTCTGTACTCAAGCCAAAAAAAGTATACTAAATTTGCAAAACACAACATGAGCGTAGATAACTCATGGAAGCACTCCGCTAAAGAGTACATGAAAATTTACAAATGAATCTCTATATAGATTTCGGCGGAACGAACTTTAGATACTCCTTTGATGATGGTGAACTCTTTGCTCTAAAAAGCGTGGATATAGAGTTGATATCGTTTTTAGAAACCCAAATAAATCTGCAAAAAGATATCAGAAAAATCTATATCTCTTTCGCAGGACAGGTAAAAAACGGCAAAATATTATCAGCTCCAAATATAAAGATAGAAAATTTTGATTTGGGGCGATATTTTTACGACAAATACAATATTGAAGTTTTTTTAGAAAATGACCTTAATTGTGCCGCTGTTTATGAGTATTCAAGACACAAAGGCACAGATGTTCTGGCTCTTTTTTATATAGGCACAGGCTTTGGAAGCGCCTTTGTTATCGGCGGTAAAATCTTAAGGGGCAAAGATAACATAGCAGGTGAAATAGGTCATATTCCCTTTAGAAAAAAGGGTTTGAAGTGCGGCTGCGGCAGGGATGATTGTCTAGAGCTTTGCGTAAGCGGCAAGGCTCTTAAAGGCACGTTTGAGCATGCAGACGAAGCTGCAAAAAAAGAGTTTTTAGAGGGCTTGGCATTTGCGTTTCACACCGTGCTTAACTTATTTAATCCGGATTTCTTTATTTTAGGCGGCGGTGTTGTAAAAAACAATCCATTTATTTTAGATTTTCTAAAAGAGGAGTACAATAACAGCTCTTTTAAAGCAATCAGAAGTGCTTTAAAAATATCTGTTTCAGATATTGACTATGCAGGCATAGAAGGTCTAAAAATAGTATCAAAAGGTTAGCGATGTCAAATTTTATATCCTACAGCATAAATAAAAAATACGCCACAAGCGTAGCATACTTCTCAATGGAGTTTGCAATACATCAAGCACTTAAACTTTACGGCGGAGGACTTGGATTTTTAGCCGGTTCGCACATGAGAAGCGCTTATGATTTAGGGCAGAACATGATAGGCGTCGGGATACTTTGGAGCTATGGGTACTATGACCAAGCAAGAGATAAAGACAGAAACTTAAAGGTAGAATTTAGAAGAAAAAAATACTACTTTCTCAAAGATTTAGAGATAAGCGTTGATGTGGTCATAAACTCCAAAACGGTTAAAGTAAAGCTTTTTTTACTAGAGAGCGAGATATTTAACACGGCTCCCGTTATACTGCTCTCAACTGACATAGAAGATAACGACTATTTGAGCAGAACAATAACCCATAAGCTTTATGATGCTGACGAAGAGACAAGAATAGCGCAAGAGATAGTTCTTGGTATCGGAGGAGCCAAAGCGCTTGAGGCACTACATATAAAGCCAGAAATCTACCATATTAACGAAGGGCATGCTCTTCCCGTCGTATTTGAGTTATACAAAAAATGCAAAACCTTTGACGCAGTGCGTCAAAAAATGGTTTTTACGACACATACACCAGAAGCTGCCGGAAATGAGGAACACAATCTAGCACTGCTTTATAAAATGGGATTTTTTGCAGAGTTATCCATAGATGAAATCCAACAATTCATGGGGAATAAAGGCGATATCTTCAATCTTACAATCGGTGCTCTAAAAGCTGCAAAAATTTCAAACGGAGTCTCATTGCTTCATACAAAAGTGGCAAACAAAATGTGGTCGCATGTTCAAAACAGATCTGAGATTATACATATAACAAACGCTCAAAACAGAAGATATTGGGCAGACAAAATACTTCTAAAGGCGCTTGACGAACATGAGGATTATGAACTTGAAGCCAGAAAAAAACATCTAAAAAGGATACTTTTTGACGAAGTGGCAAATCAAACAGGCAAAATGTTTGACCCAAATATTTTAACTATTGTCTGGGCAAGAAGATTTGCCGAATACAAACGACCGGGACTTTTAAAATATGATTTGAAAAAGTTTTTAGAGCTTGTTGAGAATCAAGAGATGCCTGTTCAAATTATCTGGGCGGGAAAACCGTACCCGTTTGACAGCGGCGCCATAAACATCTTTAACGAAATAAACTATATAAGCAGCAACCTAAAAAATGTAGCCGTTTTACTGGGCTATGAACTCGGCTTGTCAATGATGCTTAAAAAAGGAGCGGACATCTGGCTAAACACCCCAAGAATCACAAAAGAAGCAAGCGGAACAAGCGGCATGAGTGCTGCTATGAACGGTGCCGTAAATCTCTCCACGCTTGATGGATGGCATCCTGAGTTTGAAAAACATGGCGTCAACTGCTTCACAATCACTCCAACGGATCCCACTTTGCCGATTGAGGAACAGGACTCTATAGATAATGCAAATCTCATGAATATTTTATCCAGTGAGATAATTCCGCTCTACTATGAAAATAGTAAAAAATGGGTTACTATTATGAAAAATTCTATGATTGATACCATAAATGCCTTTGATTCAGGCAGAATGGCACATGAGTATTACGTTAACATGTATGATAAAAATAGTTAAAGGAACCGAGAATGAATTTTACAGATGAGTTGATTGCACAGAGGTACAATAAAGAGAAGCTCGTACTGCTTCCTATAAATCCAAACAGCTCCTTTGTATACTGGGAGGTTACGGATAAAACAGTTGAGAAATTTGGTATAGACCCAAAAAATGCAGAGCTCTCTTTCAAACTTTTTGACGAGACAAACCGTGAGATTGGAGAGTTCAACTCCTCATTTACAATAGGCAACTACTACATAAACCACGAATCAGACCACAAATCCTTATATGTAAAACTCTTTTTGAATCTTGGCAGAGAGCTTGAATATATCTTAAGCTCAAATATTATAGCAACGTTGCAAAGCACTCCAAAGAGCATGCGCGATGATTTAATCTACACTTCAACTCTGCTGGGAGGCAAATAGATGATAAAAGGATACTGGATACCTATCCTTCACTCTCACTTGCCGTTTGTAAAACACCCCCGACATGAGGACTTCTTAGAAGAGCGCTGGCTGTTTGAGGCTATTACGGAGTGCTATATACCGCTTTTGCAGAGACTAAAAAAACTTGAAGATGAAAATATAAAATTTGCCCTAACCGTTTCCGTAACTCCACCTTTAGCGGAGATGCTTGATGACGAACATCTTATGCAAAAGTATGGCAACTATCTGCAAAACCTTATAGAACTAGGAGAAAAAGAACTCATAAGAGCCAAGAACAGCGACTACTACAATGTTGCAAAATTTTATCTAGATTTTTTCACCCGTACTAAAGAGTTTTTTGAGGGCTTTTTAGACAAAAAGATTTTAAACGGCTACAGATACTTTTATGACAAAAACCTCTTAGAGATTATCACTTGCGGCGCGACACACGGCTTTTTACCGCTGTTGTCTGTAAATGAACAAGCAGTAAGAGCGCAGATAGAAGTTGCCGTAGAGTCTCATGAAAAGCATTTTAACAAAGTTCCAAAGGGTATCTGGCTTCCAGAGTGCGCCTATTATGACTCGCTTGATGCCATACTAAAGAGTTGCGGGATTGAGTTTTTTATTTTGGACGCCCATGGTTTGCTTTATGCGGCTCCAACCCCGAAAAATGGCGTATATGCTCCAATAGTAACGCCGAACAAAGTAGCGGTATTTGCAAGAGACAATGAATCATCCAAACAAGTCTGGAGCTCAAAAGATGGTTATCCCGGTGATTTCTGCTACCGTGATTTTTACCGAGATGTCGGATATGACCTTGATTTTGAATATATAAAAGATTATATCAATCCCGACGGCATAAGGATATTTACCGGCTTTAAGTATTATAAGATTACGGGAAATAGCGACTACAAAGAGATTTACGACCCAACTGCCGCACTGCAAAAAACTATAGAACATGCGCAGAATTTTCACTTTAACAGAGAAATAGAGATAAACCAAGTAGGTTCTACGATGGATAGACTCCCAGTCGTAGTATCTCCATACGATGCAGAACTTTTTGGGCATTGGTGGTTTGAAGGTCCTGAATTTTTATATAACATGTTCAAAGAGATAGACAAACATAAGATCATAAAATCAATCACTCCGCTGCAATACATAAACATGTACCCGCAAAATCAAGAAGCGGTTCCACACCCCTCCTCTTGGGGAGATAAAGGCTATTTCGATGTTTGGCTGAATCACTCAAACGACTGGATATATAGACACCTTCATGAGATGGCTGATACTATGTGCGACTATGCAAACAGATACTTTAATGCAAACGAACATCAAACTAAAGTATTAAATCAGATGACGAGAGAGCTGCTTCTTGCCCAAAGCAGCGACTGGGCCTTTTTGATGACAACTGAGACTGCTACAGAGTACAGCACAGCTAGAACAAAGGAGCATATACATAACTTTTTCAAACTTGCGGATATGCTTGAAAATAACTATTTTGACGAGGAGTTTTTCGCTGCCGTAGCCAAGAAAAACTCAATATTTGATTTTTTAGATTTTAGGGTTTATTCAAATAATCAAAATATCTAGGGTAGAGTTTTACCCTTCGTAACACTCTAAATCTTTTAAATTTATAAAAAACTCCATCTCCTCATGTCTTAGCGCTCTTATCATATTTGTGCTGCCGCTCACCCCAGACGGGTCACCTGCTATAAGAATGTAACTTCTCTCAAAACTGATTAAATTGCGCTTTATGCCATCGTTTAAAAGCTGGTTGAGCATCTGCCCGATTGAGCCTTTTTTTACTAAAAATGCGGGAACAACTCCCCAGACAATAGTAAGAACTCTTGCCGTTTTTTGCGAATGAAAGCCCGCGTAAATAGTCTGGTTTGGTCTGTATCTTGCTATTTTTTTCGCACTGTTGCCGGAATTTGTCATGGCAATAATGCCGTCTGTTTTTAGATGGTTTGACAACCTTGCCGCCGAGTAGTTTATGCCGTCTGTAAAATCATGCATCTCAAAATCACTAAATTTATAATAGGGATAAGTCGACCTCTCGGTCGCTCTGATAGTCTCCATCATAATTGTTACCGCCTCTACCGGATATTTGCCCACCGTTGTCTCCTCGGAGAGCATAACAGCGTCAGTTCCATCAAGTATGGCATTTGCCACGTCGCTTATTTCTGCCCTTGTCGCACTCTTGGAGTTTGTCACGGAGAGAAGCATCTGCGTAGCAGTAATTACAGGCTTGCTCATCTCGTTTGCTTTTTGGATAATCATTTTTTGAACCTGAGGCACTTCATAGTAGGGAATCTCTATCCCCAAATCGCCTCTTGCGACCATTATACCGTCACTTGCTTCTATGATTTCATCAATATTTTCAACGGCGTCAAACTTCTCTATCTTTGCAAAAATCTGCACATCTCCGCCAAAAGAGCTTACAATCTCTCTAGCTTTTATAACATCTAGAGCATGTTGCACGAACGATATCGCCATAAAATCAACATCGTTTTTTACGCCCCACTCCATATCTTTTATATCTTTTGGTGTAAGGACATCAAGACCTAGTCTGGTGTTTGGAAAATTTACCCCTTTAAAAGAGGACAAAATGCCGTTGCTAAGAGCTTCAACCACAATTTTGTCATCTTTTATCTCCACGATTTTTGTCTTAATCTGCCCGTCACAAAAGAAGATGTAGCTATCCATCTGAAGATTTTGTAAAATTTTCGGCTCGCTGATACTCACCACATAGCTGTTGTTTTGGCTCTTGTGTCCCGTTACACCGTTTTTTAAAATCTCTATTTTATCTCCGTGAATAATCTCAAAAGCGCCATCCAGAGCCCCCACTCTTATCTTTGGACCGCTAATGTCCTGCAAAACACCTATAAACAAGCCTGTCTGCCGGCTCGCCTCTCTAATCCTTTGCAAAACACTCAAATGATACTCATGCGTACCGTGAGAAAAGTTTAGTCTAAAGACATTTACCCCTGCTCTTATCAACTCTATGATTTTTTCCAAGCTGTCCGACGATGGTCCGACTGTTGCTACTATTTTTGTTCTTTTTTTCATGGCTTAAGAGTATCCTTCTGTTTTTTTGGCAGTATCTGTTCTCTTTTTATTAAAGATTAGACTATTTTAATTAATTGTTCCTTATAATAGAGCAAATTTCCTATGAAGGATATTACAAGATGGATATTGGCGCGGACGATAGATACAACACACTTGAGAAGAGCATGAAAAAACTCTCCTATGAGAAAAATGCTCTCATCGAAGTTCTTCACACCGCTCAAGAGACATTCGGATATTTGGGTATTGATACGCTTAAATACATCGCCAAAAGGTTAAAACTCCCCTACTCTAAAGTTTACGGTGTTGCCACGTTTTACAACTACTTCAGGCTAAAACCAAAAGGCAGACATAATGTAGTCGTCTGTTTGGGAACTGCCTGTTATATAAAAGGCTCTGAGAAAATCCTTGAAAACATAGAACGCAGATACGCCATTAAAGCGGGCGAGACGACATCCGATGAGGCTCTATCAATTTTGACCGCTAGATGTTTTGGTTCATGTGCTCTTGCTCCCGTTATTGTTTGCGATGATGTTATAAAGCCAAAAACAACGCTTGAGAGCTCTACTCGTGAGATTGAGGAGATGATGAAATGATAACATCAACCGCAGAGCTCCAAGAGTTAGCGACTAAAAAAAGAGAAGAGAATGAAAAAAATCCAAGAGAGATTAGCTCTGAGCGTTCAACTCCTTTTTACACAAAACAGAGAAGAATCGTTCTTGAAAACGAGGGGCTTATTGACCCTGACGATATAGAGGATTATATAGCTCACGGCGGCTACATGTCACTATTTCGTGTGCTTGATGAGATGAGCCCAAAAGAGGTTATCGAAGAGGTAAAAATCAGCGCTCTTCGCGGTCGCGGAGGCGGAGGCTATCCGACAGGGCTTAAATGGGAGAGTGTATCAAAAGTAATAAGCGAACAGAAATACATCATCTGCAACGGCGATGAGGGCGACCCTGGGGCTTTTATGGACAGAGCGGTTATGGAGAGCGACCCGCACAGAGTCTTAGAGGGAATGGCGATTGCGGGTTATGCATGCGGAGCAAACAAGGGTTATATCTATGTTCGCGCGGAATACCCTATAGCGGTCGAGAAGCTTAACAGAGCCATAAAACAAGCGACAAAACTCGGGATTTTGGGAGAAAATATAGCTCATAGCGGATTTAGTTTTAACATTGAGATTCGTCTCGGTGCAGGAGCGTTTGTCTGCGGAGAGGCAACGGCGCTTATAGCCTCAATCGAGGGAGGACGCGGACATCCAAGACAGAAACCGCCTCATCTGAGTGATCACGGTCTTTGGGGTCAACCTACCGTTTTAAACAATGTCGAAACACTCGCAAACATCACACCAATCATCAAAAACGGCGGTGCTTGGTTTAGAGCAATTGGAACAGAGTGCTCAAGCGGAACAAAAGTTTTTGCGCTCACTGGACATATAAAAAATACAGGACTTGTCGAAGTTCCGATGGGAACGACTTTAAGAGAGCTTATCTTTGACATCGGCGGCGGAGTTGAAGATGGCAGAAAATTTAAAGCCATACAGTCGGGTGGTCCTAGCGGAGGGTGTATTCCAGAGCATCTCTTAGACCTGCAGGTTGATTATGAGTCGCTTAAAAGTGCAGGCTCCATTATGGGAAGCGGTGGGCTTATAGTAATTGATGACAGCTCAAATATGGTTGAGATTGCGCGTTACTTTATGGACTTTTGCAGGAGCGAATCGTGCGGAAAGTGCACTCCTTGCAGAGTAGGCACAACAGAGCTTACACTTCTTTTGGATAAGTTTATAAAAAAAGAGGCTACAAAAAAAGATTTTGAACTTCTAAAAGAGATGTGCAAAATAGTAAAAAGTACCAGCCTTTGCGGGCTTGGACAGACTGCACCAAATCCGGTTTTAAGCACAATAAGATACTTTGAAGATGAATATTTAGCAGGAATTTGTGATGATTAGAGAAAAAGTAAGAGTTAAAAGCTTTAAGATAAACGATATCTGCGTAACTGGGCAGTCTAACCAGACCATTTTGGAAGTTGCGCGCGACAATGGCGTTGTGATTCCCACCATGTGCCACCTTGAAGGTCTGAGCTGTGTCGGCTCGTGTAGAATGTGCATAGTGGAGATAAAGGGCAGCCATGAACCTACCCCCGCATGTACCGCAAAGATAAAAGAGGGGATGGAAGTAACTACTTCTTCGCCCCAGATAGAAGCCGCAAGGAAGATGATACTCTCCATGATGTTTAGCGAGCGCTCTCACGTATGCTCTACCTGCGTTGCAAACGGAGACTGCGAACTGCAAAACAAATCAGTAGAGCTTGAACTTGAGCACTCTGAGGTACCGTATCTGAACCAAAGATTTGAGATAGACGCTTCGCATAAAAACTTTGTAAACGACCCAAACAGATGTATTTTATGCACAAGATGTATCCGTGTATGCGATGAGATTGAGGGCGCGCACGCACTTGATTTGGCAGGCAGAGGGCTGAATATGAGAATAGTGCATGATATGGATGAGCCGTGGGCGGATTCACAGAGTTGCACAAGCTGCGGCAAATGCGTCTATGTCTGTCCTACCGGTGCGCTTTATGAAAAAGATATCAGCGAAGAAGAGGTAATTAAAAAGAGAGAGATTATTACGGAGCTTGTGAAAAACAGGGGTAAAAATCTCTTTTATATCTAATATCAGAACTCTATCATGAGAATTTTTCTCATTTTTTCAAAGGTATTAATTAATGAAATAGTTACATCGGAGGCAACTTTGCTTTTTAATATGGTTGCTAGTATAATATGCCTTGATTGTCAATGCGGAGTTAAATTCGGCAGATTTAGCACCAAATTTTTACTAAATTCTCTATTTTTTTACACCAACTCTGATTGAGACGGCAAAAGCGAGTAAAAAAACTTCTAACATGTTATTTCCTAAATATTTTTCGTAATGGTATCAAAATGTTGAGAGTTTACTAGAGAAATTAAGCTTGACAATACGGCAGTTCTCCAACTATAATAGTTCCATACAAACCTAAGGAGCAAAAAATGTGTAAAGACGCGATTGTATTTAACAATAAACCCAAAGGTGTTACGCTTGACGCTTGGATTCCGTACTATATCTGCACCTGCGGAAGAAGCAAAGAGGGAGTTTTTTGCGATGGAAAACATGAAGGAACTGGCTGTACACCGAAAAAAGTAATTGTTGAAAAAACAAAACAGTACCATATCTGCATGTGCAAAACAAGCAATAATTTCCCTTTTTGCGACGGAACACACAGTATTTATTCGGATGATGAAGTTGGAAAAAGTGTTAAGAGTGAGATTGTAGAGTAGCCTAAAGCTACTCTACAATAAAGCTTTTTTGCTTGAGAAATGTGAATTTTTGAACTTCTTTGTTCTCTTGAAGGTTCAGTTTCTCGGCACCTTTTGGACTTACAAGGTAGTACCCAAGTTGCACTTCAACTTTATCGCCTTTTTTGATGACGTCTGTGTATGCGATACTCTTCTTCTCGTTTGCTTTAATCATCGTGTCTGTTACAACCTGATTTGCAAGCCATGGCATCGAAGGACCATTTTCATTTCCGATAGCACGTACAAACGTAAATGTTTTTAACGAAGTTGTTTTGGCACTATTTACGAGACTTACTCTGAGTTCAACAACACGCATAGGGTGAAGCATCAAGTCGTGCGGTGTTTTGTTGTTGATAATGACATCAAAACCACTGCTATTTTTGTTAAACTCAAGGTCAATATATTTTGAGAGCATCTCGGGATTTTTATGTGTGCCTGCAAAACCATGATATGCATGTTTTTGGCTCTGTCTAATCGTTGTAGCAGTGCCATCCACCTTTGGCATGTGGCACGTTATACAATTCTCTTCTTTGTTTTGTGCACCCTCTTTACCTGTTTCACACACCATAAATTGCGCTCCATTTTGCCTGTGAGAGTGGCAGCCCATACACATTTGACCGTTGTAAAACTTCTCATTTGTGTAGTCAGTATCATGGTAAGGTGAGCCAACCGTTGTCTTGTTCATACCAAACCATGAGCTCTCTTGCTTATAAACAACCTTCTCTTTCTCACGTCCTGCTTCTGCTGAGTAGAATGTTTTTGCATCTTTACCATAAACATTTTTATTTTTTGCTGCATGCTCTTCCACATCTTTTATAGTATGACAACTTGCACATGTAATTCCTTTTTCAATCTCCTGTTCATCCTTAGCTAGCGGAGCGTGACACTCTTTACAGTTATACTCACCCTTTTCTTTAAGCGGGTGTAAATCCCATGCAGCTTTGTGAATTGGGTCGTTATAGTAGGTTGCATTTCTATGCATTGAACCTTCAAACTCTTCTACAATTTGCGGATGACACTTTTTACATGTCTCTATCTCACTCTGTGCAAACAGGAGTGATGACAATGCAGTTGCCACTAATAATATCTTTTTCATATAAACTTTCCTTTTAATTATTATAAGTTGAAATTCTAACACATGAAAAAGTTGTTGGCTTGATTTATATCAATGAAGCTTTAAAAATTCTAAAACATCGAAATGAAATAATAAGATTTTTCCTGCTAAAATACCTCTAAATGTTTAAACAGCTAAACGAGGTTACCTATGCTTATTTCACCGGATTTACTAAAAGGCAAAAAGATACTTTTAGGCGTTAGTGGTTCAATCGCGCTTTACAAGTCGCTTGAACTTGTAAGACTGCTTACAAAAGCCGGTGCAGAGGTAAAAGTAGTAATGAGTGAAGCTGCCAAAAAGTTTGTAACGCCACTTAGCTTTGAAGCACTCACTTCAAATCAAGTTTTAGACGACACAAACGAATCATGGGCGACAAACCACAACCACATAAAAACTACTGAGTGGGCAGACCTCTTCGTTATAGCTCCAGCAACAGCAAACACAATCGCAAAATTGGCAAATGCAATAGCCGATAACATGCTGCTTGAGTGCGCTTTGGCATACCCTCGTCTAAAGTTAATCGCACCGTCCGCAAATACAAACATGATAAACAACCCCATAACAAAGGGAAATCTCAAAATGCTCTCAATCGCAAACTATGAGATAATCGATACCCAGACAAAAGAGCTTGCATGTAAAACAGTAGGCGATGGCGCGATGGCGGAGCCGATTGAGATTTTCTGGCACTGCGCAAAAGCGCTTCTTAGAGATGAGTTTTGGATGGACAGAAGAGTGATAGTAACGGGTGGCGGAACGGTAGAGAAGATTGATGACGTAAGATATCTATCCAACTTCTCAAGCGGCAAAATGGCTTCTGCTCTGGCTGCAGCACTCTACTGCAGAGGTGCTGACGTAAACCTCATATCTTCGAAGTTTGACAAAGACCTTCCGCTTGATTTATACACGATAAATGCAGAGAGTTCAGCTGAGATGTTTGAGTATCTAAAAGACTCTATCCGCATCGCAAAAAAAGGAAAACTCTCAAAAGCTACACTTATGAGAGATGAGCAGATTCATCTTATCCAGAAGAAGCCCTATCTCTTTATGGCGGCGGCAGTCAGTGACTACGTTCCAAGCTATGCGCAAATAGGAAAACTAAAAAAAGAGTCTTTGGGTAATGAGTGGGATTTGAAGCTCAAACAAAACGTTGATATTTTAGGTGCTATAGACAAAAGTGATATAACAACGGTAGGTTTTAAAGCCGAGATGGATGAGGAGCATGCGGTTATAAATGCTCTTAAAATGATAGATTCAAAGGGAGTTGACGCAGTTTGTTTAAACATCCTAAAAGATTCATCAAGCTTTGGAACTGACACAAACAAAATAGATTTTATACATAAAGACAAAAAAGAGAGCATTCCTTTAGGTGAGAAACTAACCGTCGCCCTTGAAATCTTAGAGCATGCAAAAAACCTATGAACAGAGCAAGACATATAGCCATCATAATGGATGGAAACGGCCGCTGGGCTGAACTTCAAGGACAAAAAAGAGTTAAAGGGCACGAGGCCGGTGCAAAGGTTGTAAGAACCGTTACGGAGTTTTGTGCGGCGGACAGCGATATCGAGAGATTGACTCTTTATGCTTTTTCGACTGAAAACTGGAAAAGACCTCGTCTTGAAGTCGAATATCTTATGAAGCTTTTGCAGAAATATCTAGAGAGTGAACAGGGCACGTATCTCAAAAACAACATCCGCTTCGAGCCTATCGGAGACATAAGAGCATTTTCGCCATCTCTTCAAAAGACGATAAAAGAAGTTAAGGAAAAAACTGCTCACTGTGACGGGCTTGTGCAATCGCTTGCACTTAACTACGGCGCTCAAGATGAGATACTTCGCGCTATAAACAAAATAAAAAAGTCCGAAGAGGACATAACAGGGGCAATGCTCTCAAACGCGCTTGACTGCAAACATAATGTAGATTTGCTCATACGAACAGGCGGAGACCACAGACTCTCAAACTTTTTGCTTTGGCAGACTGCTTACGCAGAGCTTTTTTTCACTGACACGCTTTGGCCTGATTTTACAACGGCTGAGCTTGAGAAGATAATAAAAGATTTTACAAAAATTGAGAGAAAATTTGGAGGGCTGAAATAATATGGAACTTTTAATTTCTTTCCTATTTGGCGTACTTATCGGTTCATTTTTAAACGTTGTTATTTTAAGACTTCCAAAGGATGAGAGCGTTGTTTTTGGCTCTTCTCACTGCCCTACATGTAAAAATGAGCTCAAACCGTGGCACAATATTCCTATTTTTTCGTGGCTCTTTCTAAGGGGAAAATGTGCTTTTTGCAGCACAAAAATATCTCCGCAATACCCGATAGTAGAGCTGCTATCTGGTATCATATTTTTAACTTTGTCGATGAAATTCGGATTTAACGCTCCTATGATTTTGATAGCGTTTAGCTTTTTGACGCTCCTTGCTCTCTCGATGATAGATTTCAGATACAAAATGGTTCCCGACTCTCTAAATCTTTTAGCTTTGGCATTTGCAATATTTGGAGCGTGGAGCCTAAGCGGAATTGCTACAAACTTCCAAAACGCCCTGCTCTTTGCGGGAGGTTTTACTCTGCTTAGATTTGCCATCTCTTACATGCTGACATCATCTGCCCACAGACATGCAAAAAAAACAATTACGCCATGGACTAAAAACTACCACACCTACCCTTTCATAGAGGCTATGGGCGAAGGCGACATAATGGTTGCGGCTACCATGGGTGCGCTTCTTGGAGTAAAACTAACACTTGTTGCAATATTTTTCTCTGCACTTTTAGCCCTTCCCGTAATGCTCTTTGTGATGCGCGGCTCAAAGGAGGAGCAGCGGGTTCCGTTTGTACCGTTCTTGGCAATGTCTACATTTATAGTTTACATGTACGATTCTCCTATCCTCGCATTTATTGAGGCAAATTATTGATGAAAATACTACAACATTACATAAAACACTCTCTCTCGATTATATTTTTATCGATATTTTTGCCGCTGTTTGCTATCGCTTCAATAGTTTTTTTGATAAAACTAGCAACATATACGGCGGTGATTCAGCTTAGCATATTTGAGATGACAAAGCTCTTTTTCTTTATGCTGCCTGAACTTCTATTTTATACCTTGCCGCTCTCTTTTTTTGTAGCAGTAACACTTGCACTCTTTAAGCTCTCAAACGACAACGAAATTATAGTTATCTTTGCACTTGGAATTCGCCCGAAATTTATTCTCAAAACGCTCTTTGCGCCTGCTCTGTTTTTGTCACTTCTGCTTTTGTTTAATTTTTTTATTCTCTTTCCTCATGCCAAAATCCTATCCAACAACTTTATCTCTTATAAAAAGAGTGAAGCAAAATTTAACCTCTCGGCTTCTGAATTTGGACATAAATTTGGCGACTGGCTTCTCTACATCGGAAAAGACAATCTTAATGAGACCTACTCGGACGTAATTTTGTTCAATAAAAAGCAAGACGAAGAGGTTTTAATCGGCGCGAACAAAGCCGAAATTATAAATGATTCCGGTGTTTTAAGACTCAAACTCACATCGGGAGAGGGATACAGCTACTCAAAAAAGAAGTTTACGCAGATTGACTTTGAGACTATGTACATCAACGATACCATGAAAACCGACCTAGACAAATATGAGACGCCGATGGAGTATTGGCTTCCTGAAGTTCCATCGCCAAAAAAGAAAAAGATGCTTATAGCAAATATTTTATTTAGTCTCTTTCCCGTACTTAGCCCCTTTTTAGCCGCAAGCATCGGTATAGTCCACACAAGACACCAAAAAGGGAAGATTTTCCTATTCCTGTTTATGGGGATTATCATCTACTACACCCTTGCAATTGCCCTGCAGCTCGTCCTCTCTGTTTATACACTGCCTGTTTTAGCCTTTGGCTGGCTGATAGCGACATATATCATATACAAAAAGATAATCGTGGCAAAATTTTAGATGAGATGCGCTTTAACACTCTCGTATAACGGTGCCACATATCTAGGCTCACAAACGCAAAAAAGCTCCAAAAACACTGTACTTGGGCAACTAGAACATGCCCTTCATGGGCTAAATATAGAATTTAAAGTTGTTGCAAGCGGGCGAACCGACAGGGGCGTTCACGCGACGGGACAGGTGTGCCATATAGATTTGCCTGAGTTTTGGAGAGATTTGGATAAGCTGAAATCTGCACTTAACAACATGCTTCCGCCCTCGATTCATGTTAAAAAAATTCAAGCCGTAGATGAGAGCTTTCACGCACGATACAGCGCAAAAAAGAGAGTTTACAGATACATTATAAAAGAGGGAGAATCAAACCCGTTTGAGGAGAGTTTTGTAACTTTTTTAAATGATGTTGATTTTGCTGATATAGAGAAAAAAATAAAACTCTTCTGCGGCGAGTTTGATTTTAAGCAGTTTATTAAGAGCGGAAGCGACATCAAAAGCACAAGAAGAGTTATATACAGAGCCTTTGCATACAGACACAAAGGATTTATAGTTCTAAACTTTGAAGCAAACGGTTTTCTAAGAAGCCAAATTAGACTTATGGTAGGCGCACTTTTTAGCCTAAGCCAGCAGCAAATAACAGAACAGCTTGCATGTAAAAAAAAGTATAAAATAAAACCGGCGAAGAGCAATGGGCTCTATTTGGCCAAAATAAAATATTAACTATTTTTTGCTAAAATTCTGACAATTTTAAAGACAGAGTATTGACATGAGCTATGAAATCACAAAAGCCATCCAAGGCGAAGATGTAAAGTTTAAAAATCCTGACCCTGCATTTTATAAAGCTCTAGGTTATGATGGCATGCAGAAGCTTATGTATAAATTTTACGACCATATCTACGAGAGCAATATTGCCCATTTTTTTCCTCAAGATCCTGCAGAGTTTGAAGAAGTTAAAAAAAAGAATACAAAATTCTTTATCCAAATATGCGGCGGTCCCTCTATTTATGAAGAGGAAATAAAGGGCAAAGACCTTGATGAGTATATGATAGACATACACAAAAACTTCTCTATATATGAAAAATCAAGAGACGAGTGGCTTGGAACATTTAGAGAAGTGCTATGGGAGCTTGATATTGATGAAGTTATAAAAGATGATTTTTGGCAATACCTTGATAACTTCTCAAAACTAACCGTAAACAGATACCTAAAAGAGTCTGCTTACGTTTAAGTTATTAACCTAAATCATTTCTGCTCTGTTTCTGCCGCCCTCTTTGGCATGAGAGAGCGCCCCATAAACCCTTTTCACAATATCTTGCAACGCGTCATCAGCTTGACTCTGCGTTACGCCAAAGCTTGTTGTTGCCTGCCCTACAAAAAAGAACTTGTTTCTCTCCACTAATGTCTGAAGATGGTGCGCAGCAATAAGTGCGTTCTGAGCGTCTGTTTCAGGGCATACTATAAGATACTCTGTTTCACTCCAGCGACCAACGGTATCTAAATATCTTATGTGACGCATAAAAAAATCAGCCATCTCTTTCATAAGAGAGTTGCCTACCTCAAATCCGTGCGTATTATTGACATCTCTTAAGCCGTCTATATTTATAAGAATCAAACTAAACTTATAGTGATATCTCTTTGTTCTATGAAGCTCATTTGTCAATATCTCTTCTAATTTTACTTTTTTATATAGTCCAGTTACATCATCTTTTATGGAGTATTTTTCATGCTCTTTATCTTTTGACAACAGTTCGTGCTCTTGTCTGACTACTTTTCTCTGAAGCTTCTCGTTTAACTCATTTAGCTCTTTTTTTGACATATTAAGACTCTCTGCTACTTCATGCTCTTTTTTAACCTTAAGCTCACAGCGCATCTCATCATCTTTAATACGTTCAGCCATTGCAAATGAAATCATCAAAATATTTACAACAGCGCTCAGAGCAAAAAAATCATAAAGATAAGAACTGTAACCGATAAATCCAAGCATCATTGCAAACGACACAAGTTCGCCTACTGCGAGCGAGAGCCAAGCAAGAAGCAGGTAGATGCTCCCCGAAACTTTTTTTTTGAGCAAAACAGCAGATATGTAAACCAAAAATAGAAATGTCAATGAGCCCATAAATGCCAATGTGTACGCCTGAAGAGATCTGCTATCTACCATCAAACAAAGCAGACCTACAGCCGCAGACAGCCCTATTAGCATAATCAAATATTTGTCGCTTTTTGGGAAATTTTTACCGACGTCTAAAAAGCTTCTGCTAAATAACAGCGCCGCAAAAAAAGTAAATGCTACGGATAGAGGAGAGATGGTGGCGTTAAGCTGTGGGCTCTCCTCCCAAAAAATCTGAAAATTATAACCGTAGTAAGTACCCATTAAAAATAGCAATCCGACTAGATACAATATATAAAAAGCATAGTTTTTATCTCTTAAAGATATGTAACTGCTTAGGTTGTACAAAATCATAATCAAAATTATGCCTATAATAGCGCCGTTAAACATAGCGATATATGTTAAACGCTCAGAAGCCTCTTTTTCACCATAGAGCCATGGAGCAAGCGTAATGGTATTGCTCCCCTTGGTCTTTATATAAATAGAAACGCTCTCTTGCGGGCTGATTGTAATAGGGAGAAAAAACGACCTTGCGTCAATCTTCCTCTGGGCAAATGGAAGCGTTGAGCCGAAATTCGCAACGCTTAGCCCCTCTGAAGATTGCACATAGATATCAATATTTTCACTCCAAGGTATAGGCATCTCTATGGAACCGCCAAATTTTTTCTCGCCCTCGTTTGCTATGGTAAAACGCATCCAAACAGTACTGTTTGTATAGCCGTTTGAGACAGATTCCAGTTTTGTGGGCTTAAAGTTATCCCCAAAAGAGTCATTGCTTACGCCATCATACGAGAAGTGGTTTTGTGGATCGACAAAGAGTTCAGAGTTTAGAGAGAGGTTTATTTTTTTCGTTTTTTCGTCTACTTTTATGACCTCTGTTGCACCGATTTTACCAACAATAATAAAGAAGATAAAAAATAAAACCCCAAATTTAAAACTACTCTTCATCTAAAAACTTCCTTGGCTGCATGGGCCGCTTTAACCCACTGAATTCTGTATGTATCTTATACCAACAAAGCAAAAAGTTTTCTTTTTTGAAGTAACAAATTTCTTCAGTAAAAATCCAAATTCCAATCTTTTCCCCTAAGTGGCGAATTCATAGTATAATTCCAATAAATATTAGAGGATTTGATTTGCAGGCATTTGGAAAATTTTCAACAAGTTTAGAGATAGAGTACATATCTGAGCAGTACATTTATATACAAAAAGAGAGTGAGCTTATCACAACCGCAGAGCTTGAAGAGATGCTTAAAAACAGACGCAAAACGGTAATCGGGACGATATTCTTATACAATCCTGCTCTCGCACCGCTCGGATACAACACAAACACAAAACTTGCAGCTCAAGGCTATGAGTTTGATGGAAATTTTTGTGAAATCAACTTTGACGTCAACTGCACACTTTTTGCTTCTGCAATAAAAAATGAAAATTACAGAGGCAAACTTATAGAGATAAAGTATCTCTTCAACCTAAACAGACCAAACATAGAGCCGACGGCTGTTTTGGAGGAGTTTGACGCCGACTTGGACAAATACGCAAGCAATCAGCTCACAAGATTCGACAAACAGCTAAACTACCAAGACTATCTAAACATTCGTCTAAACGGCAAATTTGTCTTTTTTGCGTGGGGAAACAAGTTTGACAGACACCATAAACATATTATTGCCTATGCAAAAAATATTTCAACGCAAGTAGCAAAACTAGATAAAACCGTAGCATTTATGCATGATGCAAACTATGACGCTACAGACTGCCAAGAACTTGGTCTTTATCTTCCTGCCACTGCTACGGGAAAGTTCAAAGATGTCCGTGCAAACGCGTTTAAAAAAGCCTTCTCGACGTTTCCGCCGAGCATCATAAAGACATCATAGGCAAAAAAGATTATTTGAGGTATCATTTAAAAAAGGAAAAATTTGAATGATTTTAGAGACGCATTTTTAAAAGAGAGATTTCTTTTAACACTGTTTTTTGTTGTGGCATCGATAGTTGTGGTGCTGCATGTAAAGTTTCCTTTTATCCCCACTGATACTCTTTTACTTATTTTACTGCTTCTAAACTCATACTACCTACTCAGAACAGCTCTTAAGTTTCAAAGTAAGAGCAGCACGGCGCTTTATATCTCAATGTTTGTCGGAGTTGTGGCATTTGCTTTTATTATCAGCAGTGCTATAAAAATGGAGTTTATCTGGGATGAGAACAAGCTCTACGTCATAGCTCTACTTGCCTTTGGAGAGTTTGTCGCATACACTCTCTCCACTGCTCTTCAAAGTCTTTTATACATTAGGTCTGAAGATGAGGGTTTGCAAGAGCATCTCCCAAGAGTACCGTTTAAAGTAAAAAAGAACTTTTTGCTCTTTCTCATTGCTGTTTTGATTTTTATCCCTATTCTCATTGCCAAGGTATTTTTTATGGATGAAATATTACAATCATACTGGTTCATTCCGCTTTTATTGCCGCTTATCATCAATATAGCCGCAATTTTCATCGGTTTTTTATTTAAAGACGAGGAAGCAATTAATACAAACAAAACCATGTTTCAAGAGAGCGACAGACGTGTCGTGATTTCCCAAATATGTAATAAACTCTCAAACAAAGAGTCAAAATCTTGTAGAAAAACAAACACCATGCAGTATCAGACTATTTTGCACTATCTTATGAGCGGTCAAAATCCCAACGAAATTATAGACAACAAATACACAATGCTTCTTCCAAGTGCCTGCTGCGGCGACTACAAGCTTGCAAAACTGCTTGTAGAAAACGGAAGCGACATAAATTTCAAAAGCCATCTTGGCATTTGCGCTTTGCATTTAGCTGCAAAACACGGCTTTTACGACATAGCAAAACTTCTCATAGATAACGGTGCAAATATAGATGAAAAAGACGGAGATGGAAAAACAGCGCTTATGTATGCCAATGAAAACGGACATAAACAAATTGCGCTGCTTCTAAATAAAGAAGACAAGCAAACATGATTTAAAATAGTAGCAATAATTTACTATAAAATGCTTATTTTAGCTCCCTTTAAAAATCATATAGTAAAATAGGCTTTTAAGTATAAGGCCAAACTTATCGTGAGGTAGGGACGGAAAATTACGAGTCTTGCCGTTTGCAAGATAGTCGGATTGCAACTATTTAACCGCTGCACCGCTCTTGTATCTTTTATTGTCCTCTTATATTGTCAGGAAAAGTATGCTACATGTCCTAAAAATTGCAAATTTAAAAACGAATCGATCAGAAATATAATATGCTATTGCCAAAATTAAAAACTCATTTAAAATCACTTATAGAAGTTCCATCTATTGATTTTAAATGGAGTGATGAACACAATACAAAACTCTTTTCATTCCTAGATGAGCATCTTGAGGACGAGTCAATATCCGACAAAGATACCCAAACAAAAATAAAGCAGGCTTTTAAAGAGCATTTTGAAGCCGTCGGATACACACTCTTTAAATTCACAGATACCAAACTGAGCTTAAAAGTTTTTCCATACAAAATTGAACCAAAAGATAGCATAAACCTTGAAACAATTATATGCATTATAGAGGAGAATGAAAATCTTATCGAGTATAACTATAATGGCAAAGAAGACCTGATATGCCTACAACAAGAGCTTACCCTCAAACTTAGCCACTTTGTAAATAAAATAACAAATGAAGAGATAAACAAAAAAGAACTTCTTAAACATGCAATCAGAGAAGCATTCGAACTTCATAAAAGCGACATTATCATTATCAAAAACAATCAGATATTTATAAAACTATTTGATAACTGCGATATTCGCGAGGTAAGAGAAGATGAAAAAGAGACGATTGCAAACAGATATAATGGGCTTGACGAGGAGGAACTTAAATCTTTTTATAATGATTTTTTCCTAAAAGAGAAGAATAAAAACTTTTTTTATTACGTTGCAGAACAGTTTGTCGACATATATATGCTTGATAAAAAGATAAATAATATTGCTTATGAGAAGTATGCTTTTGCCTTTATTCAGTCAATTATTACAGAACATCTAATGAACTCGTTTGACGAAAATGAGGAGTTTTTTAAGGGATTTTCAGGGTATGTGTTTAGAATCCATTTCAAAGAGGTTTTCGGTCACATTGCAAATCTTATACTCTCAGAATTTAGCGCATCAAACAAATACATGATTGATTTTTTAAAATATTACTCTCTCAATATCGTAGTATTAAACGGGCAAAAATACAGAGTGCCGGAGATTGAAGCTCCAAATGGACTTAAATGGAACGTCGTTTCCATGATGTCGATAGTTAAAATTTATATAAAAACAGAGATTTCATTAGAAGACATAAGAGAAAAGATAGAAGATTTTGAAGATGAGATTTTTGAACTCTATATCGATGATCTTACACCCATTGAGCACAACAACAACCTAGCAAAAGAGATTGAAAAAATATCAAAAAGCATCATTAGTGACTCAAAAAGATTAAATACACTCACAGATGCATTTGATTCATCAAAAAATGAGGGTGAAAAAGAAGTTTTAAGGGTTACTATCCAAAAGTTGAAAGTTGAAATTCAGCTGCAAAAAGATGAGAAGACAAAACTCTCTTCAATGATGGCAAACAAATCCCACCTTATAAAGTACAACAATATAAAAAGAGAGATAGACTCCCTAAGAAGGCAAGAAAAACGAGATGAGAAGATTTTATCTCAAAACAAAGCCTCATATCTCTCTATAAAAAACTCTCTTATCAAAGCACTTACATCAAAAAAAGTGCTTATCGAAGAGGTAGTTGCCTAGAGAGTTATCTCTTTTATGTCAGCGATTTTCAATATACTTTTGTATATGGAAGCAATAAGGGATTTTCTGTTGTTTCTTATAGCCTCATCTTCGGCGTTTACCATGACGTCATCAAAAAATTTGTCAAGCTCCGGTTTAAGATTGAAGAGCGCGTCAAGCTCCTCTTCGTATGACTCATATTTAACTCCGCTAACTTCGCTGTATCTGTTAAAGAGAACACTTTCGGCTCCCTCTTGAAACAACTCTGCATCAACACTAAACTCATTTGACATGTCGATATCTTTGGTAATGTTCGCAACCCTTTTAAATGTTGAAAATGATTCGCCAAAACCTTCGCTGTTTGCCATACTCTCCAAAGCTTCTATCTTCTTGGAGATTTTAAGAAGCTCTCTCTCGCCAGAAGCTAAAACAGCCTCAACAATGGAAGGATTTACCTTAAAATATTGTCTTAGTCTCTCTAAAAAGAACGCTTCTAGTTTTGACATATCAAAAGCTGCATAATCTTTACTTAAAAGTGTGAGAGTTTTTACTACATCAAACTCCAAGCCATGTTCTTTTGTAATTCTTATAAGCCCGTTTACAGCGCGGCGCAGTGCAAAAGGGTCGCGAGAACCGGTTGGAATCTGATTTATACTAAAGAGTCCCAAAAGCGTGTCAAGTTTTAAACTCATAGCTACAATTGCGCTCATCGGAGTTGATGGAAGCGCGCTATCCTCGCCATCTGGAAGATACTGCTCTTTTATACATGTAGCCACTTCATCGCTCTCTCCAAGCGCTTTTGCGTAGTAACACCCCATAAGGCCCTGAAGTTCTGTAAACTCATAAACCATCTCGCTCATCAAGTCAGCTTTTGCAAGGCTTAACGCACGGTTTAAAAGCTCTTTGTTCGAGCCTTTTGGATTGTACATGTCAAAAAGAGTATTTGCTATTTTTATCTCGCGTTCTATCTTATCAGCTACTGTTCCAAGCCCCTTCATAAAGACGACTTTCTCAAGTCCTGCAGTGCTTAGTCCCTTTTTGAGGTCGTTATTGTAGAAGAAGAGCGCATCAGCCAAACGAGGGCGAAGAACTCTCTCATTCCCCTCTATTACTTTTGAAAAATCATCCGTCAAAGCGTTTGATACAACAACAAATCTGTTTATAAGCCTGCCCTCTTTAAAAACCGGAAAATATCTCTGGTGCTCTTTCATAGATGTGATGATAACCTCGGGAGGAAGTTTTAAAAATGCCTCATCAAATGAGCCCATAATCGCAGTCGGATGTTCCGTAATTGCTACAACTTCAGAGAGCAAATCAGCATCAATCTCTATCTTTACTCCGTTTGCTTTTTCCAAAGATGCGAAGTTGCTTAAAATAGTCTCTCGTCTAAGCTCAGGGAAAAGCGTTACGCCGCCATCTTTTAGGGTTTCAAAATACTCTTTTGCTCCGCTTATATCCAAAGCATCAAAGTTGCTGATACGGTGCACAAAAGTTCTCTTTGCAGATTTTACGCCAAAGAGCTCCAGCTCCACCAGCTCATCGCCAAAAAGCACATTTACCCAGCGGATAGGACGGATAAAACTCTCGCTTAGGCTTCCCCATCTCATAGATTTTCCAAACTCCAGGGATTTTATCCACTCATCTATGATTGATGGTAGAAGCAAAACCGACGCTCTCCCCTTTAAATCCTTTTTAAAGTAGAGAATCTCTTTGCCATCTTTCATGGTTTTTGAGATTTCATCAATGCTAACACCACATTTTTTTGCAAAACCATGAGCCGCCGCTGTTGCTTCGCCATCTTTAAAAGCAACACTGGTTGGAGCTCCAAAGAACTCCTCTACACTATCATCTTGCATAGTTTTAAACTCTCTATGCCAGATTACTAAGCGACGAGGAGTATAGTAAAATTCAAACTCGCCCAAAAGAGAGTTTTTCTCCAAAATATCGGCATACTTTTTTTCAATGTTTTTTAGCTCTTTTAAAAGCGGAACCGCCGGAAGCTCCTCTACGCCTATCTCAATTAATAGTGGCTTTAGCATATTTGACTCTTTTATATTAAGATTTACAGATAAATATTAGGTCGCGATTTTATCTATTTTTTGCTTTAACACTCATTATGATATAATTTTTTCCAAGATGAAAAACTACGACATACAGCTATTTAGCCAACTAGACGAGCCATTAAAAGAGCAGATAAACAGATATGCAAAAATGGTCTATTTTAAAAAAGGGGATTTGCCTTTTTTTAGCGACGAACTGCTTAAAAACTTCTACATTATCACCCAGGGAAAAATAAAGGCTTACCAGATAAATCTTGAAAATCTAAAAGAGCAGACACTCTTTATATATAGACGCGGAGATATGCTAGATACGATTATAGTTTTAGACTCAAAACCGCATGAACTCCTCTACGATGCTATGGAGGATACTCAGGCTCTGCAAATTCCAATAGAAAAAGTAAGAGAGTGGATAAACACAAATCAGGCGTTTAACAGAGAATTTTTCCCTTACTTAGCCTCGCAGATGAGACACACAGAGGAGCTCTCATCAGACTTGTCGCTCTATGACACATCGCATAGGCTTATAAAGCTTCTGCTACAAAATATAAATCCGCAAAACAGGCTAAAATACAACCTTTTGCAAAACCTCTCAAATACGGAGATAGCAAAACTGCTCGGAACGGTTCGACATGTAATAGAGCGGCACTTAAAAGAGCTGAGAGAGCAAAAAGTCATAAAAACAGGCAAAAAAAGCATATCTGTGCAAAATATTGAAAAACTTCTGCAAAAAACAAAACAAATGCTACTTAAGTAGCAAATACTCTTCTAAATTTCATTTTATAATTTTGCCAAATAAATTTTAGGAGCTTAAAAATGCTAATTTCAAAATATAACCCATTAAGTTTAAACCTTGTTAATGATTTGGTAAATTCGATAGAGTCGAAGTCAAACGCTTCAAACCTATTTGACTTTAAACCAAAAGTCAACACCATAGAGGGCAAAAGCGCTTATCATGTAGAAGTTGATTTACCGGGTGTAAAAAAAGAGGATATCGATGTAAATGTCGAAGATAATGTTTTGACAATCTCTGGAGAGAGAAAACTAAAAAGTGAGACAAAAGAGGAGGATTACTACAAGGTAGAGAGCAGTTACGGAAAATTCTCGAGAAGTTTTACTCTTCCTGAGAAAGTTGATTTGGAAAACATACATGCAAATTGCCAAGACGGCGTGCTTGAAGTTGTCATACCTAAATTAGAGACAGAGAAAAACAAATCTAAAAAGATAAAGATTAAATAGTCTCTGCTCTTTTAAAATTATAAAACATTTCTTAAATAAGAGAAATAAGCTCTGATTAATGTTTTTTGTAAATGATATTGGGTTACAATGCTGCATAAATAAAACTAAAGGAATTAATATGCCAACAATCAATCGTTATGTAGATATAGACACTGTAGAAAGAGAAAGCAAAAAGGATTATATTGACCGTCACTCACCGTTTATTCACTGTGCAGAAAATGTAAAAGCCGGAGAGATGTTCAGCGTAACTGTAAAAATGGGCAATGAGTATTCTCACCCTGATGATTTTGACCACTATATAGCTAACATGGCGCTTTACAATGGCGAGACTCTTTTAGCAAGAGCTGACTTTGTTCCTGGAGCTCTTGGAAATATAAAGTCACATGCTACTGTAACATTTAATATCGTTCCAACGGGAAGCAAACTTAAGCTTGTTGCTCAAGCATACTGTACAAAGCACGGTATCTGGGAATCAACTCCAGTAACAGTAACTGTAGCCGAGTAATTTTAGAGGGGCTTTGCGGCCTCTTTAACCCCACTTTTATAGCTCTTCAAAACTACAAACATTGATAAAACAAATGCAGCTGAACCAAGAGATGCATTAAACAACAAAACAGCTCCCACACTAATAAATAGCGACAATAAAGACAGATATTTATTATTTGCAAAAAATGCGATAAGTGCAACAGCTAGTGCCACTATTCCCAGCTTTCCTAAATGTAAAAATAACGCTAGCGAATCCCTTATACTGCATAGCAGAGATTCGGCAGAAGCACTGCACTCAGCCGCAAAACCACTATTTGCCAAATAGCCGTATTTTAAATAAGAAAAAAACGCGAAAAACACCACACTATAAAGCGCAAATTTTATAAGCTCGCCGTATGCTACTTTTTTGCTGCCGTTATATAAAATATAGGCAAATCCGAGTGAGATTAAAATCCATACATTTGAGAAGAGATTGAGATATGTTTCATTTATAAAAATAGTAATTGACGTCAACAGAAGAATCAAAAAAGAGGCTTTTTCAAATCTGCCAAAATTCATATTCTCAAACTCTCCTCTAAAAAGCCACAGATACGAGATAATCGAGATACTGAAAATATATACCTCAAAGTTTCTGTATCTTCCTTCCAAGCCAAGTGCAATGCTTGAAATAAGAACGAATATAAAAGAGATATAAAAGAGTTTTCTTTGATTTAAAATTTTCTCAAATTTTATGATTTGAGGTTTTTTGCCATGTGCTATGTGATAGAGTAAAAAATAGTATATAAATAGGTGTGTAATGAGAACTCCTGCAGCCCATAAAAATTCTGCACTTGTTCTAACTGTAATACTGTATTGCTCTATCTGAAGCATAAACAAAATGGCAAAAAGAGTATTAATCGAGCCAAAGATAAGTGTTTTTTTAGTGGAAATAGTTGAGCCTCTTAGTAAAAAAGAGAATGTTAAAACAAGAAAAATCGAGCCAAGCGCCAACATTTTATAGTTTGGAAAGTTTGAAACATCGCCGCTAAAGACATTTTTGTCAACTCTCTCTTTATCAAAAAGTCCCCAAAAACCGCCTACCGCTCCCTCGTTTACTCTTTTCCACGGTTGGTCAAACGCCTCTATGATATTGTAGCTCCATCCCTCTTTTTCGGCTAGTTTTACAAATTCTCTGACAAAAAGCGCCTGATTTATCTTGCTCGGAATGGCATCTTCGCGCGCCCTGCCCTCTGATGGCCAGCCTGTCTCGCCTATCAAGATGTTTTTATCTTTTAAAATGGCTTCAACTTCGCCTCTTACGTCCGCCAAGTGACCGATTGATTGGTCTATGTTCATCGGGTCATCTTCCCAGTAAGGCAATATATGAATCGTTACAAAATCCGTAACTTCTCGTATTTGTGGATGTTTAACCCAAAATTCCCATACATCGGCGTAAGTAACCTCGGTATTTGGAAGAGCCTCTTTTACCTGTTTGATATAATTTACAAGTACAGTCTCTGAAACATCACCGCGAAGCAGAACCTCATTTCCGACAATAACCGCCTTTACTATGTCTTGATTTTCATTTACCAGTTTTATAAGAGTGTTTATCTCTTTTTGTGTTGAGATTTTATCACTGCTAACCCATGCGCCCATGAGCATTTTTAAGCCATTCTCTCTGGCAATACGAGGAATCATCTCCAACCCGACTGTTGAGTATGTTCTAATACAATCCGTATATTTTGCAAGCAAAGTTAAATCTTCTCTTACCAAATCCTCTGAAATCACCATTCCGTCACTAAACATAAACGGTGATTGATCTTTTGAAAATGGCGCATAAGAGACACACTCTAGTTTTGAAAAAGAGTTTTTGTTATCTTTTAAAACAAAAACTGCCCCAACGAGATACCAAAACAGAGCTACCGCGGCAATGCCTGAGAGAATTGCTAATATTTTTTTTGTCACTATTTTCCTTGTTTTATTACAAAAAATTAATTTTTTTATAAATTTATAGATGGTTCGTCTATATAAAATCCTTGAGAGTAATCAACTCCCAAATCTCTTATAATATCCATTATCATGCTTGAGTGGACATACTCTGCTATTGTCTTGATACCCAGTTTTTTTGCAAATTCAACGATGGTTTCGACAACTAAAAGTGCATTTTTATCAACATCAATATTTTGAACCAAAGA
>Ga0172380_10002399_pt1 | contig 28906 bp, 34 predicted proteins | sample Leawe162metaG_FD_119747 | JGI IMG/M metagenome (GOLD analysis project Ga0172380, IMG submission 119747) | Leachate microbial communities from a municipal landfill in Southern Ontario, Canada - Leachate well 162 metaG | ecosystem: Engineered > Solid waste > Landfill > Unclassified | place... | reverse complement strand
GTCGCAATACGCAACTCCCTTTCTTTCAGGGGATCGTAAATGATCGAGCCGACACCCACCCGGCCACTCCCGCCGCATCGCAACCCGCTGCTGGGGGCGCAGGACGCCACGTTGGCGCAGGGGCCAACGGATGCATTCGTGGCCAACTTCCGGCGCTACTCGGCGGCGGAGACGCGGTACTTGAAGGGGAGACAGTCCGCCGAACAGATCGTCGGGCCGATCACACACGGCATGTGTCGGCTCGTGATCACCATCGGTCATACCGATCTGACGCACGTGCTGCTCCATATCGCGGAGAAGGTCGGGCCCTGCGATCTGGTCATCTCCACATGGGATGTTGCGATGGGTCACCTCGCCCTCATGCGGACCGCGCGGGAGACGGGTGTCGTGCGCCGGGTCCGCTGGATTCTGGACTGCGGATTCGTGAAGCGGGACGCGCCGATCTATGCCACGCTGCTGTCGATCTTCGGTCGGGACAACGTGAGGGAGTGGCGCAACCACGCCAAAGTTCTGATGCTCGGCAACGAGCGATTCAAGGTGTGCGTTTTCACGTCGGCGAACCTCGGCAGCAACCCGAGGCAGGAGCATTACACGATCGTCGAGGAGCCGCCGGTCTACGATCGGTTGATCGAGGAGTGGATCGAACCTGCGTTCGCCCAGGGGAGGCCGGCCGATGAAGCGCCGCCCCCGAAACAACCGCAACGCAACGCCCCCACCGAACGGCGCAGTGCACCATGGTCCCGTTCTTTCCCTGTCGATCGAGACGCCGCCCGCGCCGCTTGAGCACGTCGGCGGATGGGTCACGCGCGACACACCGCCAGCGACGTTGCCCACGGTGGGCGGTGTGTTTGCGCCCGCGCAGATCAATCAGGTGCTCGAATGGATCGTGGCGGGCAACACCGAGCACGACATCCGCGAGAGCGCGGCGAAGCACTTCCCCGGGGTTGACGCCTCCGCCCTGATCGCGCGGGCGTTCATGATGATTGCGGACGAGTCGAGCGCCGATCCGCGGGGGGTTATGGCGTGGACGTTCGCCGCTGGTCGACACATCCACCGCAAAACCGTGGAGGCGAATGACTTCGGGGGCGCGCTGAAGGCGTTGAAGTTTATCCAGGACACGGCGGTCCGGCTAACACCCATGGAGGACAAGGATGTTCCCGAAGCGCGCGAAGGCTGAAAAGCCCGCGGGCTCGGCACCCGCGACACTGGACAGCTCGGCTCAGCGCCACCGCGACCGGATGGCCCAGCGGTCGCGCGATGCTTTTGCAGGCGTGTCCGACATCGGCGAGATCCCGTCCGTAAAAGATCAGAAGCGGCGGGATATGTGCCGGCTGAATCTTCACCGCTTCCTCGTGACGTATTACCCGCGATCGACGGGCCTCCGTCCATTCAGCGACGAACACAAAAAGGCGATCAGGTACATCCAGCGATGCATTCTTGAGGGGGGGCGGTTCGCCCTCGCGTTCCCTCGCGGGTTTGCAAAGACCACAATCATTGAAAACGCGATTCAATGGGCCGCGCTGTACGGGCACCGGAAATATCTCGCGATCTTCGGAGCCGACGCAAATATCGCCAGCGGGAATATCGAGTCGATCAAGGTTGAGATTTCGGAAAACGATTTGCTTTACGAGGACTTCCCGGAGGTGTGCCACGCCGTGCGCGCGCTCGAGGGTAAGGTCCAGCGGTGCCACTCGCAGACGTACAAAGGCGAGCTGACGCACATCGAATGGACGGCAGACCAGATCGTTTTTCCGACGATCCCCGGAAGCGCGGGCAGTGGCGCGATCATTGTTGCTCGCGGGTTGACTGGGGGCAGCCGCGGTATGAAGCACAAGCGCCCGGACGGCACGCAGCAGCGCCCGGACATGGTGTTTCTCGACGACCCGCAGACCGACGAGTCGGCGAATTCTCCGCTCCAGGTCAAGAAGCGGCTCGACATCGTCAAGAAAAGCATCCTCAAACTCGGCGGGCATGCGGGAAAAATCGCTTGTTTGATGGCGGCGACGGTGATTCAGCCCGACGACATGGTCGACCAACTGCTCGATCCTAAGAAAAACCCGGCTTGGCAAGGCGTCCGGATCCCGATGATCAAACGGTGGGCGGCCACTCACGAAACGATGTGGCTGGGCGAATACGCGAAGATCCGAAACACCTACAACGCCGACGACGTCGAGGACCAGGCCCGGGCACACAAGGCGGCGACGGCATACTACACGGCCTTCCGGAACATGATGGATGCCGCGGCAGAGGTGACATGGGATGAATGCTACGACCGCGAGAGCGAAGCCAGCGCGCTGCAGCACGCCTACAACATCCTGATCGACGACGGGCCCGAGGCGTTCGCGAGCGAATGCCAGAACGCGCCGTTGCGAGAAGAAAAGGTTGCCGCCAACAAGCTGACGTCCGCGATGGTGCTTGCGAAAGCCAACGGCATCCTGCGCGGCATCGTCCCGATCGGCGCGACGAAGCTGACCGCGTTCATCGACGTGCACGACGAGGTGCTCTATTACACCGTCTGCGCCTGGGGCGATCGCTTCACGGGGCATGTCGTTGACTACGGGACATGGCCAGATCAGCAGCGTCCGTACTTCGCACACCGCGAGGCGAAGCGGAAAATATCCGACGAGTTCCCCGGCATGGAGTACGAGGCTCGAATGCTCGCCGCGCTCGACGCCCTCGCAGAGCAGCTGCTCGGCCGGGAATGGGAGCGAGAGGATAAATCAACCGCGAAGATCGAGCGGCTGATGGCTGACGCAAACGATGGCGATGCCACCATCGTGGTTCGCGAATTCTGTCGGCGGTCCCGCCACGCAGCCGTTCTCATGCCGTCGCACGGGAAGGGTTACACCTCAAAGATGTCTCCGATCGACGAGGCGAAGTCAACGGCGGGTGAAGTCGTCGGACACAATTGGCGCACTCGTCCCGGGAAGAACCTTCGTTATGCGATGTGGGATGTGAACAAATGGAAGACGTTTGTTTCCGACCGTCTCGCAATGGCCAAGGGAACTGTCGGCGGCATCACTTTGTTTGGGCGGGAGGCTGATCACGAGATGTTCGCCGATCACGCCACCGCGGAAGATTCGCATGTGGTCGAGGGGCGGGGCCGAAAAGTCACGGAATGGGATTTGAAGGTTGGGCACGATAACCACTTGCTCGACTGCCTGGTCGGCTCTGCCTGCGGAGCGAGCATCATCGGGATCACGACGGTGGGCATGGCGCCGGGGCCGAAGGCCCGAAAACGATTGAAGCTGAGCGACATTCAAAGGGGCAAACGATGACACAAACAACACAAATTGAACGTTTATCCTGCTCCAAATGCGGATGCGGGCATCTCATTGGACCACCCAGCGCAAACTATAAATCGTGCCGCAACTGCGGCGCTCGTGTTCGCGTGAAGTCCGCAAAAATCGCGGTCGATTTTATTGTCTCCGGGAACTGGAAAGTGGCCTGTCCATATTGCGGAAAGGACGATACCAAAGTGACGACAACGCTCCGGCCCGTCCGATTCCATCGGTGTCGGAATCCTCATTGTCGCAGCAACTTCAAGAGCGTAGAAAAATAAAACAATCCGCACATGTTTAATACGGCGTATTAACCGGCTATCCACTTCTCACGCTCTCGCGTTTAGCGTTGGGGCATGGCTGAGACTGCCCTCGAAAAATCGATCCGAGAGGCCGCAACCGCTGGCATTTCGTCGCATGAAGTCGACGGCACGAAAGTGTCTCGCATGTCCATTTCAGACCAGATCGCAGCCGACAAATACGCCAAGGAAAACGCGGGCTCAACTCGCTCGACGCTTCCGATCCGCTTCGCAAAAGTTCGGCCCGGGGGTGCGGTATGACCCTGGCCACCTTCGAAATTCTCGCAACGCCCGGGGCGTCAGCTCCGATGTCGCGCACGGTACGCGGAGGACCTACGATCAGCCGCGCGACTCAGCCGCGACTCCGCGCCCGATACGACGCGGCGCAGACCACCGACGACAACTCTGCGCACTGGCGTTGGGCTGATTCCATGTCCGCCCGCGCCGCCCACAATCCGCAGGTCCGCCGCATTCTGGTAAGCCGATCTCGTTACGAGGTCGGCAACAACTGCTTTCTGCAAGGCATGATCGACACGCTGGCCGACTTCGTTGTCGGCACTGGGCCAACGCTCAACCTGCTCACCGAATCCGCCGACTACAACAAGGCGGTTGCCGACAGGTTTTACGAGCACTGCATCGCGACGAGGTTTGCATCGAAGCTCCACCTGATGCGCTATGCCAAGGCTCAGGACGGCGAGTCATTCGGCGTGCGATTCACGAACGGCGGGCTTTCCACCCGCGTCAAGCTCGATATGCGGGTGATCGAGACGGAGATGGTCGCTTCGCAGATGACAGGATTGCCGACATCCAAGTCAGACGACGGCATCGTGTTTGATGACTGGGGCAATATCATTGCCTACAGAATCCTGCGCGAGCACCCGGGCGATGCAATCGGCACGCTGGCGGGTGGCGAGGCAGAGACGACGCTCGCCAAGAATGTCTCGCATCTTTTCCGCACACGGCGAGCTGGCCAGGTGCGTGGTATCCCCGAGATCACCGCAGCCTTGCCGCTGATGCCGATTCTCCGGCGATGGACGATGGCGTCACTTTTTGCTGCCGAGACGGCGGCAAAAGTTTCTGGCGTGATCAGCACCAAGACTCCCGCCAACGGTGCCGCCGATGTTGAACCGCTCGACACGATTGACATGCCCTACAACCAGCTCCTCACGATGCCCGAGGGATGGGACATGGAGCAGTTCAAGGCTGAGCAGCCCACGGCGTCTCACGAGCAATTCAAGCGGGCAATCATCACCGAATCTGCGCGATGCATTTCGATGCCCTACGCGATCGCGGCCGGCGACTTTTCGCAGCACAATTTTGCCAGCGGCAAGCTGGATTTTGGACCGTTTGGCAAGGCGATTCTCCGCGACCAGGACGAGATGGAAGACATCGTTGTCGATCCTTACTTCGTCGATTGGTACAACGAGGCTGTCCGCATTCCGGGTTACCTCCCGCCCGCGCCGGTACCAGGCATTCCTTCGCACACGTGGCTTTGGGACGGTCAAGAAAACATTGACCCGCGCGAAGCCGCGAGCCGAGACATCGGGCTCAAGAACGGTTCGGAGTCGCTGCCCCGCCTTTACGCCCGCCGCGGGCTGGACCTCGAAGCCGAGCACCGCGCCACCGCAAAAGCACTCGACATGACGCTCGCCGAATACCGGGCGGCGGTCCGCAACAACCTGTTTTCGCAACCCGCTTCGAACGTAGCACCCGGGGCACCGGACCCCATGGCAGGAGAACCCGGCAATGGCTAATCGATTCGGCATTTTCTCGCGGATGATTCGTGCAAGCGCTCCCGCGCACCCCCACGAATTTACCGCGGTGGCAACCGTCACGATTACGGCGGGCGATTCTGCAGCCGCTACGCCCGCGGCGAAGCTTCCTCGCTTCAGCATTCATGCTTATTCCGGCGGGCTCATGCGGCTCGATGGCTGGCCCCATCCTGTCATCGCCGAGCTTACGGGCGTCAAGGCATCGCCTGGCGGGGTGAAGGTTTACGCACACCACGACCCAACGCAGATCGTGGGACACGTTGAAACGGGCGGGCTCAAGGTCGATGCCGCCGGGATCCAAGTGTCCGGGCCTGTCTCAGGCACCGGCCCCGCCGCCCGCGAAGTCGTCGCCAATTCCGCCAATGGATTTCCGTACGAGGCATCGATTGGTGCCTCGCCGGACCGCGTCGAGTTCCTCGCGGAAGGAAAGACCGCCACCGTCAACGGCAACGAGATCACCGGGCCCGCTTACATCATCCGCACATCCACCCTTAAAGAAGTTTCGTTCGTCGGCAACGGCGCAGACAACACCACTCACGCGGCCGTCGCCGCAAAAAACGCAAAGGAAAACGCTATGAATCCGTTCCACAAATGGTTGAAGGCTTCCGGTTTCGATCCCCTCACGCTCAACGCGGCACAGACCGCGACGATGCAGGCGCAGTTTGATGCTGCCGTCTCGCGGAAGGAGATCGATGCCGTCACCGGCGACAAGATCTCCGCCGCTGCACCGGCGGCCGTCGTTGTGCCCGCGGGCAACGTGATCGACGCGGAAGGCACGGTGAAGAACATCCGCGCCGCTGCTGCTGTCGAAACGGCTCGCATCAATGCCGTGAGTATTGCCGCGAAGACCCATCCCGAGATTCTGGCGAAGGCCATCGCCGAGGGTTGGGACACGACGAAAACGGAGCTCGAAGTCATCAAGGCCAGCCGCGCCACCGCGCCCGCTGGTCACGTCATCACGCGCCCGACCGACGATAAGACGATCGAGGCGGCGCTTTGCCTTTCGCTCAAACTTCCCAACATCGAAAAGCAGTTCAAGCCCGAAACGCTCGAAGCGGCGGATCGGCATTACCGCAACATGAGCCTTGGCCAGGCACTGCTGCTCGCGGCGCACGCCAACGGTTACGTTGTCGGCCCCGGCGAGCGGATCCACCAGGGCAACGTGCGAGAAGTGATTTCCTACGCGTTCATGAAGGCGTCGGGCACGACGACACTGTCGCTCCCCGGCATCTTCTCCAACGTGGCCAACAAAGAGTTGCTCGCGGGCTACATGGAGGAGGATCAGTCGTGGCGCGAAGTGTCGATCAAAAAGCCCGTGAACGACTTCAAGACGGTCACTTCGTACCGCCTGACCGACGACATGGAATATGAGGAACTCGCCCCCAACGGCGAGATCCCCCACGGCAGTCTGGGCGAGGAAAGCTACACCCGCCAGGCGAAGACCTACGCGAAGATGGGGCAGCTCGACCGCACCGACATCATCAATGACGACCTCGGCGCGCTGGGCGATCTGCGGAATCGGATCGGCCGCGGCGGCGCGAAGAAGTTCAACAATCTGTTCTGGACGAAGTTCCTCGCCAACTCGTCGTTCTTCACGACGGCGCGCGGCAACTACATCACCGGCGCGACCACCAACCTCGGCACGGACGGCGTTGGTCTCGGGCTCGGGCTTCTCGCGTTCAGGCAAATGAAGTCCAGCACGGCAGATGGCGCGAAGCGCGTCGGCGGGCGTCCCGAAATCCTGCTCGTTCCGCCCGAGCTGGAAGGCAATGCCGATCGTCTTTACGCCAACAACAACTTGGCATCGGTCAAGACTTCCGACGCCAATATCTACAACAACAAATACCGCCCCGTCGTCGTTGACTGGCTGTCTGATGCCGCGTTCAGCGGTTACAGCTCAACGGCGTGGTATCTGCTCCGCGCCCCGACGAGCCTCGCGGCCTGCGTGGTCAGCTTCCTCAACGGCGTTGAAACTCCCACCATCGAATCCGCCGAGGCCGATTTCAACCAACTCGGCATCCAGTTCCGCGGCTATCACGACTTCGGTGTCGACCTGGCCGAATACCTCTGCGGCGTCAAGAGCAAGGGCGCGGCCTAAACCGTTTGCCATCGTTGATTCGATTCGCTTCTCACTCACAAAAACACTCGTTTCTGACCACGAATAACCCGGCCAATAGGCCACAGAAAAAGGCGAAATAGCCATGCAAACTCCCGCAAAGTTTTACAAAGAAGGCGACGTGATCGAGATCACTCCCGTCGCCGCCGTTACTGCTGGCGACGTCGTGCTCGTCGGCACGATTCCCTGCATCGCCCCACGCGACATCGCGGCGGGCGAGAAGGGCAACGTCTATGCCGTGAAGGCGTGGAAAGTTCCCAAGGCCACCGGCGCGCACACCGCTGGCGACGCGATCTATTGGGATGTCGACGGATCCCCCGTCACCGGCACGGCGCTTTCGGGCGCGGCCACGGCCACGGCCAGCGGCAACAATCTGATGGGTGTCGCCTTCGCCGACGCGGCTAGTGACGACGAATACGTAATCGTGCTGCTCACTGCGGCGAAGCGCACGACCACCATCGCGGGCAGCGTCACCGCCGACGACATCACCGGCTCTGACAGCGCCCTCAACATCGGCGGATTGCAGGCCGCGCAGGGCGGGACCGTCTCGCTCACCGGCGGCACGAGCACCACCAGCGGCAACGCGGGCGGCGCGGCAAGCCTCATCGGCGGCGTGCCTGGTGCGACCGGCGCAGGTGGCGCGGCGAGTGTCGCTGGCGGCGCTGGCGGCTCGACCAGCGGAACAGGCGGGGCGGCAAGCCTCGCAGGCGGCGCAGGCACCGCAGGCAACGCCAACGGCGGCGCGGCCAGCGTGCTGGGCGGCAACGCTCACGGCGCGGGCACGGACGGCGTTGTCAACATCGGCACAACCAACACCAGCGCAATCAACGTCGGCGCGGCTGGCATTCTCACGCGAAACGCTGGCCACCACCAGGTGGGCGGAAACGCGGCGGTCACCGCAACCACGGGCGGCGGAACCACGGGGCTCATCCCCGCTGGCGCTTCGTTTGTGACCGTCACCAGCGACAGCGCGGACAAGCAAATCAGCCTCCCCGCCGGAACCATCGGCGACGAAATCGAAATCCTCGTCGGCACCACGGCCTGCGAACTGATCGCGGTTACGGCGGGCGACAAGGTCAACGAAGTCACGGTTGGCGCAACGAACGAGCTGGCGCTCGTCGCTGAGTCGCTCTACCGCTGCAAATACACCAAGGCAAACCGCTGGATCGTCACCGGCCTCACCAAGCTCGGCGCGGTCGAAGCCGCCCTTGTCCCCGACACCCTGTAATCGGTGAAGCCATGTCGATGGAGCAAATCACCCGTGACGCTCACAACGCCCTTTGCGACGCAACTGGCGTTTGGATCACGCTTCATCGTGGCGACGAATCGGTCGAACTAATCGCCTTGCCCGGCGCGACAACCTTTGAGCAGGAGTCGCCCGGGGCGGAGGCAATCCAGTTTGTTTCTCGCGACTGGATCGCGCTCGCGGATCGGATCGTAATCGGCGGAGTCCGCGTGAAACCACAGCGCGGCGACACGATTACCGAGACGAAACAAAACGGCGACGTGTTCACCTACGAAGTGCTGCCGGATCAAGAGTCGTCGTGGAAGTGGTCGGACAAATTCGGCGTTGCGATTCGGATTTTCACCCGCCAGATTTCGAAAAGTGGGGAAGGGACATGAGCGAAAAAGCAAGGACATTTTGGGCCTCAACCCTGCCCCCGATCATCGTGATGCTCGTTGGGTTTGGCGTCTGGCTTTGGGCCACGGGCGGAAACACCGCAATCGCGGCGTTTGTTTCGAGCGATTTACAGCGGCGGGTTGAAGTGCTGGAAAAAAACGACCGCGTTCAAGACCTGCGCGGAGAGCGGATGGAGAACGACGTGGCGTGGATCGTCAGACAAATGGGCGGAACACCCGCGAAGGATAAGCCTTGAGCACCCCCCTGGACATCGCAACCGCACTGGCATCGCTGATGACGACGCGGGCATTCTCGCCTACGCCTACGACGCTTGCTGCGGTGCTGTTACCCGCCCTTGACGTAGCGGCGGAATCCGGCCTGGTTATCTCGGTTGTGCCTGTCGGCATCACGTCGGAAACGGCGAACGCAACGCGTGCGATGGATCGCGACGAAATCGAAATCCACGTTGGTATCCAGAAAAAACTAGTCGGCGAAGTCGGCGCGGAACTTACCGAAGTCAACACCCTACTTGGCCTCGTTGGCGACGTGAAAAAGTTTCTTTCGCGGCTCTCCCCGTTGGCAAATGTCCAGTGGAAATCGACGGAAGTGAGCCCGCTTTGGCTCCCCGAGCATCTCCAAAAGCGTGTTTTTACCAGTGTTTTGCGCGTGAATTACGTCACATACACCGCCGCTGGCGGTTGAAAAAAAGGAATTGAGTCATGGCAGAAGCAGCATATTCGTTCAAGACTGGCCTTGCGGCGAAGGCCTACCTCGCGGCATCCGCACTGACCGCGTTCACTTCGACCGGCTCCGCGTCGGCGGCGACGTGGACCGCCTTCGATGAAATCATGGGCGCGAAAATCCCGGGCGGGAAAACTGAAAAGGATATCACCACTCGCGGAACAAGCGGCGGCTTTCGCCTCACAGCGGCCACGCTCAAAGAGGCATCGGTGACTTTCGACATTTTGTGGAACACCACCAACGCAAACTTCACGACACTGAAAGCGGCATACGACACGGACGGCGCGACGATCACTGCCCTGTTTTGCGAGGCAGCGAGAACGCTCGAAGGCGCGGAGGGTGTTGCGGCGAACTGGTCGGTTACTCAATTCGACAAGGATGAGGACATCGACGGCATTCAGATCGCACACGTCACGCTCAAGCCCGCGAGCTTTCCGCAGGTGTTTGTCGCACCCGGCGCGTAAGTCACACTGAAAACCACAACCGCACAGGAGCGAACCAGTGCCAAAATTCTCCGATACAAAAGGCCGCGAGTGGGTCGTGTCGATCACTGTCGGCGCGATCCGCCGCGTGATCGAACTCGAAAACGTCAACCTCGCTCGCATCGACCGCCCGCGTGATGGCAGCGTTCTCGATACATCTCTCATCACCGAGCTTACCTTCGATATCGAGCTGCTCGTCAACGTGGTCTACGCGCTGGTGAAGCCCCAGGCAGACGCGATGAATCCGCCGGTAACGCCGATGGACTTCGCGGAGGCGCTTGATGGCGGCGTCGTAAACAAGGCGTCGGAGGCGTTGTGGAGTGCGCTCGAAAATTTTTTCCAGCACAGCCGCCCCGATCTGGTGGCGACGATCCGCAAGCAAGTGAAGCTGACGGGAATGATGGCGGAAGCGTTCGAGAAAAAAGTAGCGGCGGCGGATCTCGACTCGATCCTTGGCAGGTTTGTTTCGAGCTTGCCGGGGAATGCGGAGTCAACCCCGAAAGCCTGACGCTGCGCGAACTGTTGTGGATGCGGTTCGGAAAAGAAAAGTCGAAGTGGAACCATACGTCGCACATTCTCGCGTTCATCCACAACTCTGTTTCGCGCAAGCCAATCAAGCCGTCCGCCGTGAATCCGATGTATCGCGCCCCAAGCAGCAAAAATCGCCCGGCCTTTGAGTGTGATGTGAAAGACATGATCGCGGCGTTTGTTTCGGAAGATAACCCCAGCCGAAAAGCGAGAGAGAAATGAGCGTAAATTTCGGCATCAAAAGCATGAAGGAGATTTTCTTTGACCGAGAGAAAATCATCACGTCGATCGACGCCGCGACGTTGAAAAACCTGCGACACGCTGGCGGGTACATGCGGCGCGTTGCGGTGAACTCAATCAAGGCCAGGCCTTACGGCGTTTCCGCGCCCGCTGGCTCGCCCCCGTTTTCTCACTACACGCTCAAAGTGCGCACCACAAAGCGCGGCAAGAAAAAGTTTTCGAACGTCAAAGGCGTCGGCGCTGCGAATGGCATTCGAAATATCCAATTCGGCCTAGAAAACAGGGCTGTAATCGTCGGGCCACTCAAGCACGGCAGTAGTGTTTTCTCGATCCCTCGCGTTCTCGAAGAGGGCGGGCAAAGCAAAAACAGCAAGGGCAAGACGATCAGCATCGCCCCGCATCCGTTTATGAAACCCGCGATGGAAAAGACTTTAGAGCAAGACAAATTCGCCAAGCTCTGGCAGAACAGCGTGAGGGGTTAAGGCTATGGCCGAAACCACAGGCGCAATTAAAGCTGGCCGGGCATACGTCGAATTGTTCGCGGACAAGTCGAAGTTGGTTGCCGATTTGAAAACAGTCGGCAAGGATATCGCGGCGGTAGGATCGGCGATGGCGGCGGCGGCGGCTGCAATCGGCGTTGGCGTTCTCGCAAGCGTGAATTCGTTCGCGACGGCGGGCGATGCAATCACGAAAATCGGGCAGAAAACCGGCATCGGCGCGGAGATGCTTTCGAGCCTTGGATACGCCGCCTCGCAAAGTGGATCGAGTCTCGAAGCCATCGGGCCCGCGATCAACAAGATGCAGCGGTATCTCACGGAAGCCTCTGGGGCCGGGGGCGAGGCGCGCGACACGATCGAGGCGTTGGGCCTGTCGGTGGAGCAACTTCGCAGCAAGTCGCCTGACGCTCAATTCAAGGCCATCGCGGACAAGATCGCGGGCATCCAAGACCCGGCGACAAAGACGGCGGCGGCGATGCGTATTTTCGGGAAGGGTGCGGCGGACTTGATCCCGCTTTTGGATGAAACGGGATCCGGAATTCAGAAGCTGCAAGACGACGCCAGGCGTCTTGGGCTTGTGTTCACCGCCGACATGGCGGCGAAGGCGACGGAAACCGGGGATCGAATGGACGATCTGAAAAAGGTTGTCTCGCAGGCGGCGATTGAAATCGGCTACGCGCTCGCGCCAGCGGTGATTGAGGCGACAGCGGCGCTAACCAATATTCTCGTTGAATTCAATTCATTCATCGCGAGAAACCACGAGGCAATCGGCGCAGTCGGGGATTTTGTTGGAGCCGCTGCGGTGTTTGTCGCGAGCGGACTGGCCGACTACTTCCGGCTTTGCGCGGAAGGTGTTTTGCTGATTAAAGATAATCTCGAATCGACCAAAGAACTGATGAAGTGGTTTATTCCAGCCGCCGGATTGCTTCCTGATTTTTCCAAAAATCAACCGCCCTCCGTCTCCACCGCATCGGCCCCAGAGACAAGCGCCGCCACGGGGGTCAAGGCGACGACGACGCCAGACCTCGACCTTACCGGACTAAAGCGGAAGCTCGCGGAACAATCAATGGCCATCCAGATTGCTTCGATCAAAGACGCGGAAGCTCGCGAAAAAGCACAGATCGGGCTCAAGTATTCGAAGCTCGCGGGCGAGGACTCCACAGGGAAAAACGCGGCGCAAATCGAAACGATGAAGCAACAAGAGTTGTCGAAGATCACCGAGAAATTCGCCGATCAACGCGCCGCCGCGATGGAGGATTTACAGATCGCAGCGATGGAAGCTGGCTACCAAAAGCAGGTTTTGCAAACGAACGCTCATTACGAACGATTGATTGCAGCCGCAAAGGAAAACGGAAGAGAGCAAGAGGCGCTTAAGAAACAGCAGCAGCGAGCGCTCGCAAACATCGAAATCGACATGCTCCGATCCGCGCAGGAGAGGCTCGATCAACTCGCTTTGGCGGGCATCGAAAACCGATACGCACGCGAGCGAGCGGCGATTGAAATGCAGCACCGCGACGCGCTGGCGCAGGCTGGCGGCAACCCCGAATTGATCGCGGCGGCTGACGAGGCGAGGCGGCGCGGGCTTGCAAACCAGGGCGTCGGAGAATCAAACGACGTTCGATCACAAGAGCGCGATGTTGCCAAGCTCGAACTGGAAGTTGCGAACAAAAACAAGAGCAACACCGAGCAACGAAAAGCGATGATCGAACTTGAGCGCCGCTTCGCGATCGAGGACGCCGCGAGAACCGGGGCGAATATCGACCTCCTCAATCGGCAGTTTGATTTGCAGCAACAGCTTGTTGACCTGCCGACATTCGACACACGCGGAACAATCAGCGGCTTTGAAATCCAATCGCTCCAAAGCGGCGGCGGTCAAGGCCCGGCGGAACGAACGGCGAAGGCCACAGAAAAAATGCTCACCATGTTCGCTGAACTAAACGGACTCACGAAACGCCAATTGGACGCGATTCAAGCGTCGGGAATGTTCGGATGAAAACCATCATCGTCATCGTTGCTCTTGTCATCAGCGGATGCACCGCGCCCGGATACTACCCCGCCGCAGTGCGCTCGAGCGCGGATGACGCGGGCCGGATTCTTTCGAACGCAGACGCGGGCCGTGCGCTCTCCGCACGCGACGTTGCGCGGCTCAAGCAAATCATCGACAGGGCAGAAAAATGAACACGTTTATTTTAATCGTTGGCATCGCCGGTTTTTGTTGCGTGTTCGCGCCGAATGCTCGATCGCGCAAGGCGATTGCACTGGCCGCGCTTTGCTTCGTGCTGCTTGCCGCCGCGTTTGGTTGCGCTGCGGATGGCCGCGTGCCGATCGTGGGTGACGTTGCCGTTGCCGCGCCGCCTGCGGTTCGCGACACGCCTATCGCGCCCCCTGCGGTGACTGGAACCGTGCCTGCGGAGCGGGACACGCTGCGCGAATTGCTCGCGGCGAAGGCGAGTCTGGCGGAGGCGATGGCGGGACACAAAGAAATCGCGGCGCAACGCCAACAACTTGCGGAGGCGGAGGCGCGCGTGCGAGCGGAACTGACCGCGACGGCGGCAGAAAAAGACGCGGCGTTGGCGCGGCTCGCGGCAGAGACAAAGGCCGGGCTCGATCGAGATGCGGCGGCGGCTCAGGCGAAAATCAACCGCGACAAAGCGGACACCGACGCGGCGAATCAACGCGCTGCGGAAAAGGCCAAGCAAGAGCGACAGGACGCGGAGGACGCGGCGGCGATGGCGCGGAACATGGCTTACAGCCTGTTTGCAGTCGGCGCGGCCGGAATGCTCGCGGGCGCGGCGGTGTTTTATTTTATGAAACAACACCGGCTCGGCATCTTCATCGCCGTCGCCGGGCTGGGGCTTGTGTTGCTCGCGTCGAATCTGGTGGCGCTCGCCCTGCCCGTGAAACTTGCGGTAATCGGCGGGCTTGTCGTCGCCCTGGTGTTTGGTATCGGCAACGTCGCAAGCTCGCTTTACTGGGACTGGCGCACACGCGCTCAGGCATTCAATCAGCAGAAATCCGCGATGGAATTTTTGGCGGCTGGCGACACGAAATCCGCCGCGATCATGGACGCATCCGCGCGGACGCTGGCCCGCGTTTCGTCGCCCGATTACGACCCGTCGATTGTTGGCGTTGCGAATAATTCGCTTGCGATTCTCGATAAGGAAAAACCATGACGGCATTGGAAATCGGGCTGATTGTTTTCGTCGTGATTTTGTTTGTTGTGATGGCTGCTTACGGAAGAAACTAAATGGCTAATCCAAGAGCAATTCGAGTCCCCCGCGAACTGGCCGATCTTAATTTTAACGACGCTGGCACGCTCGTTGACCAGACGCAATACGCGCTCTTGTGGGACGCCGCGTTGCAAAAATACGTAGGCACCCCGGTTGAGGCGGGCGGCGATTACGTTCCGACCTCGCGAACGATCAACGGCTACGCGCTCAGCTCAAATATCACGCTGGCCAAGTCTGATCTTTCGCTCGGCAACGTCGAAAACACCGCACTCTCAACGTGGGCTGGCAGCACGAATATCACCACGCTGGGAACGATTGCGACTGGCGTGTGGGGCGGAACCGCCGTCGCCGTGAATAAGGGCGGCACGGGGGCTACGGACGCCTCTACGGCACGATCCAATCTAGGGCTGGCCATTGGATCAAACGTACAAGCATACGACGCAGAACTCGCGGCCATCGCCGGGCTGACGAGCGCTGCGGACAAAGGCATCATGTTCACCGGCTCAGGCACGGCGGCGGTGTACACGCTGACGGCGGCGGGGCTGGCATTGCTGGATGACGCGGACGCGAGCGCGCAGCGGACAACCCTGGGCCTTGGATCGCTCGCGACTCAAAGCGGGACATTCAGCGGAACCAGCAGCGGGACGAACACTGGGGATCAAAATATATTCAACACCTTTGCGGTGTCTGGCCAATCGAACGTCGTGGCGGACAGCACGGGCGACACGATCACTTTCGTCGGCGTCGGCGTAACGATCACCACAAACGCAACGAGCGACACAATTACTTTCACCGTGTCTGGCAGCGCGGGCGATGTTGTTGGGCCATCAGGCGCAACGAATAATGCGGTGGCTCTTTTCGACACGACGACAGGCAAACTACTCAAAGATTCGTCGTTGCTTTTTTCGTCGGGCGAATTGTCCGGGGCCGATGTGATTTATGGCCCGTCGTCTGGTGGGCTACAGGTCTACGGTGGCACGGCAAGCAACGCCAGCCTGCAATTGATCGCAACAAATCATGGCACGCCGATCGCAGGCGCGGACGTGATCATGGTTGCGGGAGACTCGGTGGAGGTTTTACGGGCAACGACCAGCTCTGGAAACGCTCGCGTTGGAATTAACAATGCCTCGCCCTCAGCGACTTTTCATATCGTCTCAATCACTGAGCAATTCCGGGCAGGATATGACGCGTCTAATTATTGGAACGCAACGACGAGTAGTTCTGGCGTGACTACTTTCGATGCGTTCGGAGCGGGTCACGCTTTTGTATTTTCCGATCCAATCTCTGCAACCAATCTCAGCGGGACAAACACGGGGAACGAAGTCGTCGCCACGGGTGCGGAGGTGGCAACCGGCTCGAATAACACGAATATGGTGACGCCCCAGGCGTTGGCAGATGCGAAGGTGTTTGCTCCAAAAGTAGTTACCTACACGCCTAGTGCAAGTGATACGGTTACGCTAAATCTTGCCAACGGCGACTATCACCGCATCCAAATGCCAGCCGGGAACATCTCGATCGCCATTTCCAATGCGACTGTTGGCCAGCGGATTCAACTTGACATTGTTCAAGATGGGACTGGTGGCAGGGTTGTCACTTCATGGTTCACCACGCTTCGATGGGCGGGGCGCGCGAGTTCTCCATCACTTTCGAGCGACGGCAATATGGCCGATAGTTTTTCTATCGCTTGTATAAGCTCTGGAAATTATCAGGCGACTATCCTTGGACAAAACATCGGCATCCCTGTTTCGGCGACAGGCGGAACGATTACCACCGATGGCGCGTACACAATCCACACGTTCACGGAAGATGGAACATTTGTCGCGGCAAGCTCGCTTTCGTGCGACGTTCTTATGGTCGGCGGCGGCGGCGGGGCTGGAAAATCCGGCGGCGGTGCTGGCGGTCTGATTTCTCTGTCGGGCGTCTCCCTCTCGGGAACGCTCCCAGTCGTAATCGGCGCTGGCGGCGCGGGCAGTTCTGGCACCGCATCACCAGGCGGCGACACAACATTCAACAGCCTTACAGCCGTTGGCGGCGGCGAGGGAACCGCAAATGCTGTCGGAGCGGCGGGCGCGGGCGGCTCAGGCGGCGGCGGCGAGGCCTCAAGCACGACAACCTCGGTAGGTGGGGTGGGTACGCCCGGGCAAGGCTACGACGGCGGAACCAATGGCGGATCAACAGGCTCGCCATATGTCACAGGCGGCGGCGGTGGCGCGGGCGGCGCTGGCGGCAATGGCTCAGGCAGCACGTCTGGCGCTGGCGGCGCTGGCGTGCAAAGCAGCATCAGCGGATCGGCTCTCTGGTACGCAGTCGGCGGAGCTGGCGCGAGCTTCCTCGCTGGCGGCACTGACGGCGCGGCGGGCAACTCTGGCGGAGCGGTCAATGGCGGTAACGGTGTTCATCGTGGATTTGGCGGCGCAGGTTTAGCCAACGGCACAGGCGGAAACGGCGGCCCGGGAATCGTTGTTATTCGCTACCTCACGCCCGTGTAACTGGAAACAAAATGAGCTACGCAAAAAACATAGACCTCTCGCTTGGCCCGAACTACGCAGGCCTCACGCTGCGTGCCAAGTTGTTCGACATCACCGGCACTCAGGTGGGCGGAAATATATCCACCGGATTTATCGCGATCGGCGGCGGTGATTATCAGTGGCGGTACACGTCGTTTCCGGATGGCTTCTACGGCTCGGCTCGATTCTACGATTCTGCCGACGATTCTTATCTTGCGTTTGTTGGCGTGAGCGAGGACGTGGGCGCACTCACAGAGGAGCAGGCGGCCCAACTCGACGCGATCCAGGCGGCGTGCGCGGCGTTCGCGCCCAACGGCGCAACGACCTCGTCTTCGATTTTGAACGGCGGAAAAACAATCACCACGTACCAAGGCGACGACTACACCGCAGGCTCGCCACGCGGGCCGCTGGACTGGATTGCGGAGGATGACGACGCATGGCCAGACCTCACAGGCGCAACCGTGCTATTCACTTCGCGAAACAAAGATTCTGGCGAGGTGGAATTGGAAGTTGAAGGCTCGATCGTCAATCCGGCCGGGCCCGCTAAAACGATCCGCGTGGAATTGACGGCGGCCCAAACGGACGAACTCACGCCGGGCTCCGACGTTGACGGCGCGCTCCCGCAGAAAACAAACAAATTCGACGTGCAAATTACGCTCGCAAGCGGCGAAGTTTGGACGCCAGTTTACGGCGGCGCGCCGGGCATCGCTGGCGGGCACACGATTATTGAAAGGCAGTCGTCGTGAGCATTACGTTTCAAGAATTGGTAGGCGTCCAACTCGATCAAAAGTCGGGTCGCATCCCCTACAAATGTATCACCACCGCAAGCGAATCTGCAGTCGCGATCATCACCGCGCTGGCCGCGTACGCGCCGTCAACGTGGGGCGGAATGCCGCTGTCGAATTGCACCATTGACGACGACACCGGCACCGCGTTGTGGTTTGTTTCCGCGAGCTACGGACAGGCGGGCGGAAGCACGACCGCGCCGGAAACTGGCGAGGCGGAGATTGATTTTGAAGTCGGCGGCGCGACGCAGCATATTACGCACGCAGAAGATCACATTGCGGATTACGGGGCGACACCGCCGGATATGGAAGGCATCATCGGTGCGAACGGGGACTCAATCGACGGCGTTGACATCGCCGCAAATTCTCTCACGTTCAACGTCACTCACTACGTCGATGCGTCAAGCATGACATCGACGTATATCGGGAAGCTCGTCAACAATTGCGCGCGATCAAACGCGGGATCGTTGAGCATTACCGCGTCGGGAATTACCGCAACTTTCGCGGCTGGCGAAGTGCTTTATGTCGGAGCAAGAATCAGCCGCCGAATGCCCCAGGGCGATTGGATTGTCGCGCTGCGTTTCTGGGCATCGCCAAACCTCACCAGCATCACGATCAAATCTTCCGCAGGCGATATCACAGTGACCTCGAAAAAAGGCACTGAGTATTTATGGGTGCGATACCGGGACCAAAAAATCGGATTCAACACTGTAAAACAGGCTATCTCTGCCCACGTCGAACAGGTTTATAAAACATGCAATTTCTCGGAGCTTAACCCATGAAAAAGCCAGTTTTCACCACGTTCTCAGACGCGGAATCCGCCGAACTTTTGGCCGCGCTCGTCGCCGCTTCGCTCCCGGCGACGGGCGTGTGCCTTACTGGAATCGGCTCGAAAATATACGCCGCGCACTGCTCTCGGCACACCCTTGGAAACATCAATATCACGGTCGAATGGTCGCAAGCGCCAACCGCTGATCAGATCGCAACCGCTCAGCAAATCGCCACCGCAAATCAATCGTAAGGAACATCATGGCCACGATCACATTGTTCGATCAATTCGTAGAAGACCTCGCCAAAGGCGTTCACAACCTTTCGACGGGAACAATCAAAGTCGCACTCTGCGCCGCCGCAAACGCGCCCGTCGTCGGTAACACCGTGCTGGCGAATCTCACTGAGATTGCCTACACGAACCTGTCGGCACGCGTCGTCACTGTCACCAGTGCGGAGCAAGTCGCGGGCGTTTTGAAATTGATTCTCGCAGACCTGGTGCTTACCGCGTCGGGCGGGGCCGTCGCTCCGTTTCGATATGTCGTTCTTTACAACGACACGCCAACAAGCCCGGCCGATCCGCTCATTGGTTTTTACGACTATGGGTCAGACCTGACGCTTTCGGACACCGACACAATCACGCTGGATTTCGACGGCACCAACGGCGCTCTCTCGATCACAGGGGCTTAATCATGGCGAGCTACGCGCTTACGTGCGACGTTAAATCCGTGCATGTCACCCGCAACTCTGCGGGCTTGATTCGCGGTCGAAAAATCACGGCTGCGGTGAAGCGCGTTCTCGTCAACCCGCCGCGTTCCGTGGCGTATTACCTGCGTTGCCGATCCCGCGCAAGGAGCGAATAAGTGGGCGCATTCGATCCAAAAAAACGAGGCGACAAAGGCCCGATCCCGGTCGAGGCTTGGAACGCTTTTCTTGTCGCGGAACAAAAGTCACGCGCATTCAGCGACGGCGGCGCAGGCTCAAAATTCAGCCGATCCGCCACGATTGTAATTGTCGAAAACACCACGGCGACGAACGTGGAGCAATTCGGAATTCTTGGCATCGACGCGCCGATTGTTACGCCGACGCAAAGCGAGGATGAATTCAGATCCCGCGTTCAACTGTCTGGCGTTGAACCGGCTGCGGAACACGCGGGGGGACGATCCGTTATTACGCTGGAAGCCATCGCGGCCGGGGCGACTGGCCGCGCCGTCGTGTCTGGGGCCATCGCGGTAAAAATCAAAACGCCGGGTGATCCCGACGACGTTTTCGCCGCGGACGTTGACCCCGAAGATTTTACGCACCTGGTCGCAACCGACGCCGGGGCCTGGCGCGTGTTGTGGATTCAGTCTGTCGCGGACGCTGGCGAGACGGAGGAAGTGCCAAACGACCGCTGGGCCATCGTGTCTGCGATCGGAGCCAGCGGCGCGCCGGTGCAGATGAAAATCGTGTCCGTCCAAGACGACTGGCTGACTTGTTCGGAGTGGGACGGCACCACTTTGGGCGATGCTGAAATCCTCGTCGCCAAGCCCTGGGAACTCCGCAAAACTGACTGGCACGGCGAGACGGTCAACGGCGTCGGATATAGCGAATATGGCACAGGCTCGCAACTACGCAAGGCCTCATACCCGGACTATATTCAGTATGAGGTTTTGAATCTCCAATACTTCGCGGGCGCGATCATCACCGCCACCGCTCCACGAAATGGAACCGGCGTGGTGGATGACGACGACGCTCCGATTGCGCTCGAGGACGACAACCGTGGCGCGCGGCGATTCGTTCCGAAGCTCTACAAGCTCTCCGACTGCGCCGGGCTTTCGCCCGCTTTTTTTGCGGTCGGTGACTTGGAGCCGTCTGATGGCCAAGTCGTCAAACTCGTTGGCGACGACGCCTGTTATCAAGTCGCGGCGGGTGACGAAACAGAAACTGGCGGCGTTGTTGTCGCCGTCGAATCTAGATTTGGTGACTGCGACGAATGCCGCGAGATTGTTTGTTTTACCACGACGATTTGCGGCGGGGCAACGCCCGGGCCGAATTTTTCAACGACCGGCGTTCCCGTCGAAGTCGGCGACGTTTTCGCCCACGATGGCGTCTGCTACACCATCGCCACAATTATCACCTGCGTCGGCACTGAGAACCTCATCACCGTCTCGGTCGATCCTGACTGTGAAACGTGCGCGTCGAAATGTTTTGAGCTTGAAAAATGCAACGAGGCGGAAACGAAAATAACGGTGCAGGGCATCTATGTAGTCGGCAACTTTGTGATGATCGACTCGGTTTGCTACACCGTGGCGCGGCAAGTTGAATGCCCGGAAACGCCCGATGCTCCGACTGCGGTGATCTACCCATCGTGCGAAACATGCAACGCCCCGTGCTATGAACTGACAAATTGTCTCGACCCCACAGACACGCTAAATATCAAAGGCGTCGGGTGGGACGATTTTGTCGGTAAACGTGTGAGTTATGACGGGAAATGCTGGACGATTTCAAGCGACACCTGCACGAGTGGCGAAACGTCTCTCGACTACTCCGAGTCAATGGTTATTTTTGATGAGTGCAATGAGTGTCAGGCCACTATCTCATGCACCGGCGATTGTGCCGGGAAAGACTTCATCACCGCCGATGGCTCGTCGGTCGTTGACGCGGACGGCGCGGAGGTGGACGCGCTCGCGAATTTAATGGAAGCGCTGGCGGAATTCTGCCCGTCCGGCGCATCCGATCTTTGCGAATCCGTCGTTTATATAAACGCGGAAGAGAGCGGCGGAACATACACAGTCACCGCGACGATTTGTTTCAAATGCTGCTGTCGCGAGGGTGAGACTTTGATTGAGGTTGTCATCCCGCCAATCACTTGCGTCGATGGCGAAATCACCTACGAAACGGAGTGGGTGTGCAAGCCCGCGTGTTCGAATCCGCCGGAATAAAAACATGCCAAGCTATTCAGTTCCGTGTTCGTGTTGCAATGGCGAGCCGTGCGTCACATGCCCATCGAATCATTCGTGTTGCATGACTATCGTGCTTTCCGGCGTGCCGCTTATGGACACCTGTGCAGGTGATGACTATGACCTCAACGGAAGCTACCGCGTCGGCTCACCCAGCGGCGGAAACTGGGTGGCGGTCGGAGGCGACGATAACTGCCTGCGGCTGGTCTTGTTTTGTCTTGACGGCGTTTACGGGCTCGGTGTATACAACTCTACCGGCGGAACGCTGATCGCGGTCGAATATCAAGTTCCGAGTTATGGCGATGATTGTTGCCCCGCGCCCGGGGTCTACGACATAGCAGAGGGCGGAACATTCGAAATCATCGGGGAGGAAACGGCGGCGGGGGCCTGCGTTTGCGCAACCGACACCAGTGGTTGTCCAATGACTTACACAGCAGTCTTAAGCGGAACGCCGACGCTAGATGGGACATACGTTCTAGCTCGCGTCTTGAATTCTGGCAGTCTGTATTATTGGGCAAGAGTTCAAGCCGACGAAAGCCCATGCTCGTCTGGGCCGGGGTGGAATCTAGTTTGTGAAAACGCGAGCGACTCAACGACGGGCCGATGGGCGTTTAGTGGAAGCGGATTATCGTGGATATTTCACATGTCCGACTCTTACCCATGCCCCACCGAGGGGACGTTTATCAACGCTCTCGGCTATCAGCTCGTTCTAAGCGTTGGAGGCACGCCATGCACTTAACGACATGCAAACACGCGCGTAACGTAGGCTCGGCACACACGGTCAAATGCGACTTCCACTACATGCCGCACATAATTCAATGCCGAAAATGCCCAGACCACACCGAGGGCGACGGTGTCCGCGAGCGGCCAGCGGCTGCCGTTTTGCCGCATTGCACCCACTGGACGCCCACCGGGCCGAAAACCGGGCAATGCTCCGCGCTGGCCCGCGCCGTCCACCTGTCGCAATGCGGCGCGTGCAAGCACAAATCGCCGCCACCAGGGGCCGCGCCCGTGGCTGTCACCGTGTCGGCTCCGAAGCGCGCGGGAGGTGGCCCCGGAACCGAGCTTAAAAAGCTGCTCAAGAAAATCGGTATCACGTCGTCACCCACCTGCGCGTGCAACGCACACGCACGCACGATGGATGAGTGGGGCGCGGAAAAATGCGCGGCGAACATTCCGGTTATCGTCGGGTGGCTTCGCGAGGAGGCTGCAAAACGGAAGCTGCCGTTTGTGGATTTCGCGGCGACGATGTTGGTGAAGCGGGCGATTCGGCGGGCGGGAAAGTGAGCACTTGTTGTCCAGTGGTGGGGTGTTCCCTCACTGTCATTTCCGACAGTGAGAAGAGAAGACGTTGACCGTCGTGAACGACAGTCAACCCTCAGATTCAGTACCTTGAAGACCTGTTTTATCTCGGAACCCCACTGGCAGGGGACGGGAGAAGACAACCCAGCGCGGTGGCTGGGAGTCGTCCGTCAGGGTCCGGTTATCGACATGTACGCTGGTTTAATTATTTCGCGGTCGTGTACGAGACACCGCGTCTCACGCTCGTGAACACAGGTTTAGAAGGTTGGCCCGCCTGTCCGTGAGAGACATTAGGAATGCTCGTCTATGAAGCCGGGAGCAGGCTGGACGTCACGCATGACGTTACGATCAGTGGGCTTCCGTGCCCTATTTTCGAACCAAAAAAAACAACCCCGTGCTGAGGTTCTCACGCCAGCCGCACGGGGTTGAATATGGGGACAAGTTTGTTTCGAGTGGCTTGGCGTGAGTGGCGGGATATTAACACAGCGAATCGCAATGTCAAGAGATATTTTCTCACTGACAACACGCTGTCACCCGTTCACTGACACCGTATTGTCAGTGAACGCGATTCAGGGGCTTGAATCTTTCAAGGAAATCGGTTCGGATGTTGTTCGGTATCTGGGAACGGATTCCACCGTGGGCAAGGATGCCCCTCGAACATCACTCCGGAGCGACTCCGATGCACCTCACTGTTGAAACAATCCGCTACGAAATCAGCCTGTTACAGAACCCGCTCCACGAGTTTGACCCGGCGAGACACCGCGGTTGGTGCGACGAGTCCCGCCAGGTGATCTACATCTCGGCGCGGGAGCCGGTAAACCAACGCGAGATGATCCTGCGCCACGAAGCGATTCACGCATTTGAGTTCGCGTTTGGCCCGCCCGCCGATGACCTCGAAAGCCGAGCGACATGGATGGCCACGGTGTCGCGCTCGATCGAGCGGCAGATCGGCAGGCAAGGCGGCTGGGCCCGGCTGATGGCTCTCCCGCCGGACGACGTCGACGAGGCCGCGCCCGAGCCCGTGGACGAGCCGCCCGCCGTCGAGGAGCCCGTGGAGGCACCCACGGCCCAGAAGAGCGCCACAGGCCCCGGCAAGACGCTGGACGACATGGCGATACTGTCGCAGTGGTCGCGCCGTGCCGAGACGATGCGGCCCCAGGTCCCGCGCCCGAGCGGGGGCCGTCATCACGAGCCGACGCCGGGCGCTCGCGACATCGCGGCACCGCCGTCAACGCTATTTTTGGGGAACCGATACTGCGAGTGCGGATCGGGCGCGATCCCGTCGATGATCTTCAACGAGCCGCCCGAGCTGAGCCCCGTGTTCGGATGCAAGGTCCGGCGCACGCTCCATTGTGCGTGGTGTCGGCACCTGATGAGCTGGGTCGAGGCCGCGACACCGGACGGCAAGCCCGGGGGCGAGACGCTGCAATTGGAGCCGACGTTCACGCGCGGGAAAGAGATGGAGGCGTGGCTGGCCAAGCATCCGGAGATCCGGGCGGTGGATCAGTGATTCGGTGCGGGGCGTCCGTTATCTCCGGAGCCTATCGCTTGTTAAAAATCCGCTCCGCATTTTCGTTGTATAGGTCAATTTTGACTTCGCTCCCGTCGACCTTCAATGGAAGACACCACTCGATCGCATGGATAGACGAGGTGAATTGAGCCACGACGTAATATCTTCCGCCGTTAAGATTGACCTTGTACTTTCCATCTATGTCGGTCGAGGCGGTTTTAACGGAATTGTTAATCACGGCGTCCACGTATGGCGATTTCTCCGTCTCCCATGCCGCCTGAACCGACACCTTTCTAATCACCAAAAGATCTACTTTTGATCCGGGCGGGAGTTTTTCGAACCGTTCCACTTCAGCGGTTGCTTTTTCTATTCCTTTATCCAGATCGGCGATGTCGTCTTCGTAGTTCTTTGCCAAGTCGTCGTAAAACTTTTCACCCCTCTTGAGCCTGTATTCTTTCACTAATTTAAAAAACATATCCTTGACAGATTTGTCATTGATTATCCGTGATTTTGCGGCTTCAATTGCGTATGACGATGGCACGTCTGCCCTGACTAGATAAATCTTTAGCCCTCGGAGCGGGTCGGATGTTCCCCCTTTCCTTGTGATCCAAGCAGCGCCGGTAAGCGTACCGATTTTTTCTGCATTCTTTTCGTCGTCGGCCGCATTGATCGATTCAACCTGACGCCTCAGTTTTTCGATCTCCGCTTCCGCCTGAGCAAGTTCCTTGCTCTTTTGTGGCGGCTCTTCCGGAATTTTAGGAGATATTTTAGCTTCTATCTTCCTCCAGACGGTTGTTGTGTAAGTGGTCTGATATTCCCACGTGCCGTTCGCATCGGGCCTAGTCTTCCTGAATCGCAAAAGATCAAATTTAATTTTCGCACCGATGGGCACCTCTTGAATCATTCTCGCCAAATCCTCGGCGCTTTTTATTTGTGCCCCCTCGAAACGACGCAGGACATCACCCCGCATGAAACCTGATTTTTCTGCTGGCGTCCCCTCGGCGACATCAACAACAATCGCGCCTGGCCCTTTGAACGGAAGTACAGCCCCATTCTCCTTCAGGATTGGCAGCGAAAGCTCAAGATCTGCAAATTTAAAACCGACAACCTTACGTCTACCTTCCGCGATCTCGCTGGGCTGCGTTGTCGTGCTCGGATCAGCAGAATCGTTTTGCCCCGCGTCCGCGATTGGAGGGTGTTTTTTTGCTGGTGCAGCAGACTGCCCCAGCGCCGCCCCCGCGCAGATTGCCACGATAAGAACAATTCGCCACATGCCCGGCCTCCCGATCTCAAGCTTTTGGTTGGGGCTTCTCACGCGGAAGCCCCTTCTTCGATTGTGCTGCCTTCTTTGCTGGCGGCATCGACCCGATCTTGCCGGCCAAGCGATACGCGTCGAGTGCCGCCTCCCGATCAAGCGCCGTCCTTAGCGCACGGTCATGATCGACGTGTACTTTGATTCCTTCTCGGACCTCGTCCTCGGTCATGCCCGTCCTGATCCCAAGCAAAGTGTCCCTGACTCTCGGGTCTTGAGCTTCGATCCACGCGAAAATGCGATCAACCGCGATATATCGCTTCCATCCCGCATCGCGAGACAGTCCTGAAATCACTGCTCCGGAACTTTCAGAGATCGATTCTTGTTTGCTTTTTGGCGATGGCATCTGGACATCCTAAATATTTTTTTCGTGTTGTAAATGCTTATCTGTATAGGTGTTGCGATTTGTCGGCAATAAAACGGTAAAAAAAGTATTGCGTTTTATTGCGAGATGGCTATTCTTCCCGTCATGCCAACGCCATCCCCGTCGAGCCCAGCATCACCGAAGCAAATCGCACTCCTCAAGCGGATCGGCGTCGACGGGTCCAAGTTCACCCGGCTCCAAGCCGCCGAAGTCATCAAAGCCGTTCTCGCTCGCACGCAATCGGAGTAACCGCCATGCACCCACTCATGCATAGATTCGAGAAACGTCTGCAGGCCGCCGCAGAAGCGGTGGCCCACCTTCCGGCCAATCCGATGCAAATCGTGCTGCTGAGACGGATCGGGATCGACGCTGTGAAGCTCGGAATTACTCGTGGGCAGGCTGGAAAATTTCTGCGCGCCAACGGTTCCCGTGGCGACGACAAGCCCGCTATCGCAGAGCAAATTGAGTTCCTTCGAAGGCACGGCATCGACGCTTCCAACTCCACGTTCGGGCAAGCTCTCGATGCGATGGCCAGAGTCACTACTAAATCGGTTTCTGACGCGATTTCTCGCAAGGAGAAGTAAGCCATGGCCACCCGCCCGATCATCCAAACGAATCTCCGCCTCGCACCGCCGCTCCGTCGCCGGTTCGACAGCTTCTGCAAGCGGCGCGGCTGGAATCGCCCCGTCGCGATCGAGCGTCTGCTCGACCTCGCGGAAGCCAGCGAGACGCCCACACCCCAACCCCTCGCCCGCTCCGCCGCTGAGTCGTAACCCTCGCCCTGAAAGCCCCGGGCGGACGACGCGGGACACGTCGCCGCCTGGGGTGTTTAACTCGCTCGAATCATCACCACGGATCACGCCATGCAGACTGCACCCAAAAGAAAACGCACGCAACAGCGAACGGAAAACCATCGCCGATACATGCGGATGCGATATCAGCAGGACGTGGTTCACCGGGAAAAACAAAAGGCTCGTTCTCGTGTTCGCAAGGCGGTGATTCAAGGTGTTTTGAATCGCGAGCCGTGCGAGGTGTGCGGGTCCGAATCGGAAACCGAAGCCCACCACGCCGACTATCAGCAACCCCTTTTGGTGACTTGGCTTTGTAGACCCTGCCACGAAAACAAACATGGTGGCCCCGGCTGTCACGGCTGAAAAGCCTTGCTCAGTATTGTCTGAAAAAATCGCGTCCGCGTCACTCGTTTTCATGCCCTCAATCTAAGCCGTCCGCGTCTGCATTTCCGCAGTAAACAAGCCTGTTATCTGCATAAGTGCAAAAGGATTTCCCATGCTCGCCTCGACTCTGGACAACCTCATCATGGCCGGTCAAACCGACGTGGCGGAACTCGCCCGCGTGGGCGGCGTTCACTCGACAACGATCGGGCGCTACCTCGCCGACGAAAACGAACCGAAACTCTCGATTCTGCGTGCGTGGGTGCGTGCCCTCAAGTCGCCCGTCGCACGAGCCGCGATCGCGAACATGATCTGCGAGGGGAGCGACTGCCTCGTCGTCGCGGGCCCGGGGGCGGGCTCTATGGATCACAACGGAGACGGCAAGGTCGACATGCTCGACGCGATGGGTGCGACGAGTGACGCGATACGCGGCCTGTCGAGCGAGCTGGCGTCGTTGACCAGTCACATCCAGTCTGGGGGCACACCCGCCACTTACCGGGGTCAATTCACCGCAGCCGCCACCGCCGCCATCACAGCCATCCACACAGCGCAACGCGTCGTCGACGCCGCGCCCGTCATCGGGGTCGTTGGCGAACGTCGCCATGCCCGCCCGGCCACAGCCTAATCGGAGTCAGCCATGAACGAGAACATCAAAAAACCCAATCCCGGCGACACGATCGAGCTGTACCGCACCGGCGGAAACTCGATCGACTACACGCCCGCCGATTTGGCGGAGCGCCAAGCGATTGAGGACGACAAAGATGGAGCCGCCCCGCCGCCGATTCGCGTGTTCAGCCTGCCCGCCTTCCTCGTCATTGCCGCCCTCATTGCCATCGTCATTGCAATCGTTCTGGCCGTGCGTCTGTAACTCCAACGCGACGGCGGGCGATGGATCGCCTGTGCTGGCACGGAGGCCGGGCCGTTGATTTACACACGAAAGCATCAATATGAATCTCGAAAAATTCGACCCATCAAAAGCAGCCCTCGCCGCGTTGGAAGAGATGAACGCCAAGCTCGTGTTCAACTATAAGAACCCGGATGACAACAAGTCGGCTCGGTCGCACGTCCACCAGATTCGCGGCATGAAGGGCGGCGTCGAGAAGGTTCGGAAGGCGGTCAAAGCCGACGCATTGGAGTTTGGAAAGAGTGTGGACAAAGTCGCAGCCGACCTCACCGCGCGGCTTGACGCGATGATCGCTCCGCATCAAAAGAAGCTCGACGAGATCGAGCAGCAAGAGGCCGAGGCGAAACGATTGGAAGCCCAGCGTGTCGCCGACGCGGAAGCCGAGCAACGCCGCATTGAACGCGAGAACCACAACGCGGAAGTCGCACGTCTCAAACGTGCGAACGACGAAGCGCAGGTAGAGCTTGCGCGGCTCAGGGCTCAACAGGCTCCTGCTCCTGCTCCTGCTCCTGCTCCTGCTCCTGCTCCTGCTC
>Ga0172380_10002398_pt1 | contig 28931 bp, 26 predicted proteins | sample Leawe162metaG_FD_119747 | JGI IMG/M metagenome (GOLD analysis project Ga0172380, IMG submission 119747) | Leachate microbial communities from a municipal landfill in Southern Ontario, Canada - Leachate well 162 metaG | ecosystem: Engineered > Solid waste > Landfill > Unclassified | place... | reverse complement strand
AATGCGGCGTCCGCTTTGTTGCTCGTCTCGTCAAGGGGGATGGCCATTGACTTCGACTCGCGTCGCGCGGCCATCCGCATTTGGCAGCAACGCATCGCGCCGATTAATTGAGAACACGCCCTAGGCACTGACGCCTGCATTTGACGCTAGGCTATCAATATCAAATGACCTACTCAGCCACTTTGGCATGGTGTATGATGCGCATCGACGTTGCAATGATGCCCGCTATACGCATGCCCTAACTCAAATAACCAAATGATCCTGCAAGGAAAAACGATGAACCGCGCTCTATTCCGCTTCTCCCTCGCCGCAGTCGCTGTTGCACTGACCGTTGCTTCCGCATTCGCCAAGGACGATGCCGCCAAGTCGGCTTCCAGCATCGCCACCGTGAATGGCAAAGCGATTCCAAAAATTCGTGCCGATGCGCTGATCGCGGGACAGCTCGCGCAAGGCCAGCCCGACTCCGACGACCTGCGCAAGGCTGTCCGTGAGGAACTGGTACGCCGCGAGATCATTGTGCAGGAAGCGCAGAAGAAAGGACTGGACAAGAAAGCCCCTATTCAGGGACAAATGGAACTGGCGCGGCAAAGCATATTGATCAACGCCTATCTGAGCGAATACCTGCGCGGACATCCGGTCTCCGACGATGCTCTCGCCAAGGAATATGAAAACGTCAAGCTCAAGCTTGGCGACAAGGAATACAAAGCGCGCCACATCCTGGTTGAAAAGGAAGACGAAGCCAAGGACATCATCGCCAAGCTGAAGAAAGGCGAGAAGTTTGAAGACCTGGCAAAACAGTCAAAAGATCCTGGCTCCAAAGAGCGCGGGGGAGACCTGGGCTGGGCGGCTCCTTCGGGCTATGTCAAACCATTTTCCGATGCGCTGGTAAAACTGGAAAAGGGCAAATATACCGAGACACCAGTCAAGACCGATTTCGGCTTCCATATCATCCTGCTCGAAGATGCACGCGAACTGAAACTTCCTGCCATGGAAGAAGCCAAGCCGCAACTGCTACAACGTCTGCAACAGCAGATGGTTGAGAAGCACATCATGGAATTGGCCAGCAAGGCCAAGATTGACTGAGCTTCAAGCCTCGGCCCAACGAACAAACGGGAGCTACGGCTCCCGTTTTTGTTGACCGTGTTGTCCGCTCAACCCAGCCACTTGCGCGCATTGTGGAACATGGTCAGCCAGGGCGACGCATCCTGCCACCCCGGCGGGTGCCAGGACATCTGCAAGCTACGGAAAACCCGCTCCGGATGCGGCATCATGATGGTGTAGCGGCCATCCGGCGTGGTCACGCCGGCCAGGCCAGCGGGGGAACCGTTCGGATTGGCCGGATAAGACTCGGCAATCCGGCCGCGGTTATCCACATAGCGTAAAGCGGCGACAGACCCGGCTGACGCCTGCGCTCCATCGGCAAACACGGCGCGCCCTTCGCCGTGCGAAACCACCACTGGCAGGCGACTCCCGGCCATGCCAGCAAAGAACAGCGACGGAGAGTCGACAATTTCTGCCATCACAAACCGCGCTTCGAACTGCTCGCTACGATTGCGCTGGAAGCTCGGCCAGGCATCGGCCCCGGGAATAAGCTCGGCGAGACAGCTCATCATCTGGCAGCCGTTGCAGACACCCAGGGCGAAGCGGTCGGGCCGCGCAAAGAAGCTGGCAAAATCGTTGCGCAAGCGGGCGTTGAACAGTATCGACTTCGCCCAGCCCTGGCCGGCACCGAGCACGTCACCGTAGGAAAACCCCCCGCAAGCCGCGAAACCGTGAAAATCGGCGAGCGCTACCCGCCCGGCTTGCAGATCGCTCATGTGTACGTCATAAGGGGCAAAGCCGGCGCGCTGGAATGCGGCAGCCATTTCCAGCTGCCCATTGACGCCCTGCTCCCGCAGGATGGCAATCTTTGGCGCAGCGCCTGTATTGACAAAGGGGGCCGTATTGGGGTCAAAGCTCAGCCGGGCCGACAAGCCGGGATCAGCGGTATCCAGCAGCGCATCGAACTCCTCCCGGGCGCAGGCGGGATCGTCGCGCAGCCGGGAAATCCGGTAACTGGTCTCGCTCCAGGTACGCTGCAGTTCGCAGCGGCTGAGCGAAAATACCAGTTTGGCGTTATGCCGAATGCTCACCTGGTCATGTTCGTCGAGCGAGCCAATCCGATGGGATAGTCGATTCAGCCCAAACTCGGCCAGAATCCGCATGACCGGCTCGCACTGCTGGCGGCGAATCTGCAATACGGCGCCGAGTTCCTCGTTGAACAGCGCGGCGAACAAGCAGGCGGGCGTTTGCGCCTGCCCAGCCATGCCATCCGCATGCAATGCATCGAGATCGACCGACACGCCGACGTGCCCGGCAAAGGCCATCTCGCAGAGCGTGGCGAACAGGCCGCCGTCGGAACGATCATGGTAGGCGAGGATCAGTCCGGCCGCGTTCAATCGCTGCACCGCGCCGAAAAAGCGCTGGAGCAAATCCGCATCGGCATCCGCTGCCTGGTTGCCCAGCGCACCGTACACTTGCGCCAATGCGGAGCCGCCGAGGCGATTGCGACCGTCTCCCAAATCCACCAGCAGCAGTTCGGTTTCGCCGGCATCGGCCAAGAGTTGCGGGGTGAGTGTGCGCCTTACCTGAGCGCAGGGCGCGAAAGCGCTGACAATCAGCGAAAGCGGTGAGACCACCTGCTTCTGCTGCCCATGGTCGCGCCATGATGTCTTCATCGACAGGGAATCCTTGCCAACAGGAATGCTCAGACCCAGGCTCTTGCAGAATTCCAGCGCCACCGCGTGCACCGTATCGAACAGCGCGGCATCCTCCTGGCCATGGCCTGCCGCCGCCATCCAGTTGGCGGAAAGCTTGACCAGGCCAAGGTCTTCGATCGCCGCGGCAGCCAGATTGGTAATCGCCTCGCCCACCGCCATGCGGCCCGCAGCCGGTGCGTCCAGTAATGCCAATGGGGTTCTTTCGCCCATCGCAAAGGCTTCGCCGCAGACACTGTCATAACCAGCGGCAGTCACCGCGCAATCGGCCACCGGCACCTGCCAAGGCCCGACCATCTGGTCGCGCGCGGTCAAACCGCCGACGCTGCGATCGCCGATGGTGATGAGGAAATTTTTCGAGGCGACGCTCGGCAGCCGCAGCACACGCAGTGCGGCTTCCTGCAAATCGATACCGTCCAGGTCGAACGCTTCCGCTTCGCGCGGTTGATGCGATGCCGTGCGCTGCATGCGCGGCACCTTGCCCAGCAGCATGTCCATCGGCATGTCGACGGCATCGTTATCGAAGTGCGCGTCATGCACGGTCAACTGGCCGTCGTCGCTGGCGCTGCCGAGGATGGCGAAGGGGCAGCGCTCGCGCTCGCAAAAACTGCGGAACTCATCCAGCCGCGCCGGTGCGATCGCCAGCACATAACGTTCCTGTGCCTCGTTGGACCAGATCTCGCGCGGCGACATGCCCAGCTCTTCGGAAGGCACTTGGCGCAATTCAAAACGCGCCCCGCAGCCTGCATCATGGACCAATTCCGGCAACGCATTCGAAATGCCGCCGGCGCCGACATCGTGAATGGCGAGGATGGGGTTGTCTTCTCCGAGTTGCCAGCAGCGGTCGATCACTTCCTGGGCGCGGCGCTGCATCTCCGGGTTGCCGCGTTGCACCGAAGCGAAATCGAGGTCGGCGGTGTTGGTGCCGGTGGTCATCGATGAGGCCGCACCGCCGCCCAGACCGATCAGCATGCCCGGACCGCCGAGCTGAATCAGCAGCGTTCCCGGGGGAAACTTGAGCTTGAAGGCATCGCGCGCCGCGATGTTGCCGATGCCGCCAGCCACCATGATCGGCTTGTGGTAGCCGCGCATCTCGCCGCAAAACTCCTGTTCGAAACTGCGGAAGTAACCGGCCAGGTTCGGCCGGCCGAATTCATTGTTGAAGGCAGCCGCACCGATCGGCCCTTCGATCATGATGTCGAGTGCCGAGGCGATGCGCTCGGGTTTGCCATAGTGCGCGCTCGGCGCTTCCCAGGGCTGCTCGAAGCCCGGAATCCGCAGGTTCGATACGGAGAAGCCGCACAGCCCAGCCTTGGGCTTGGCTCCCCTGCCCGTGGCCCCCTCGTCGCGAATCTCACCGCCCGATCCGGTGGCGGCACCGGGAAAGGGCGAGATGGCGGTCGGATGGTTGTGCGTCTCGACCTTGGCGAGAAAATGGGTCAGTTCCTCCCGGTAGCAGTATTGCCCATTGCGATCCGGGGAGAAGCGCGGCCAGCGAGTCCCCTCTATGATGCAGGCATTATCCGCATAGGCGACAATGGTGCCTTGTGGATGGGATCGATGCGTCTCGCGAATCATGCCGAACAGCGTTTCATTGCGTGCCTTGCCGTCGAGCACCCAGTCGGCATTGAAAATTTTGTGGCGGCAGTGCTCGGAGTTGGCCTGGGCGAACATCATCAGTTCGACGTCGGTGGGATTCCGTTGCAGTTTGCGGAAACCGGCGTCGAGGTAGTCGATTTCGTCATCGGACAATGCCAAGCCCAGCTCCAGATTGGCTTCAAGCAAGGCAGCACGGCCGAGTCCGAGCAGGTCGACGATCAGCAGCGGCTGCGGCTCGACATGGTGAAACAGCGCGGCAGCGGCATCGATGCTCTCCAGCACCGACTCGGTCATCCGATCGTGCAGCATGCTCGCCAGCTTGCCGCGGTCTCCCTGGAATTCGGCATGATATGCGATCCCCCGCTCGATCCGGGCAATGCCTGCAAAGCCGCACTGCCTGGCAATCTCGGTGGCCTTGGTCGACCAGGGCGAAATCGTGCCGAGACGCGGGGTCACCAGCAGCAACGTGCCGGATGGCGGTGCGCTCTGCGACAACTTCCCGCCGAGCAGTTGCTCCAGGCGGGTCAGCTCGATAGCCGCCAGCGCCGCCGTCAGTTCGATAAAATACCAGTGCTCGGCGTCCAGTCGCTGGAGACCGGGAACGACGTTGCGCACCTGTTCGGCGATGCGGGAAATTCGACTCGGGGAAAACGCGGAGCCACCGCGCAGCTTGATGATCTCGGTCATGTTAGAAGTATCAGGCGGTGAGTGCTACCGAAAGCTCGGATTATACCCCGCCCGGTATGGATCATTCCCGCAACGGCCCCAAGTCGAGCCGATTGAAGGGGGGCAGTCGTGGTACAATTTTCCGCGTAATTACACAGGGCGGTGAAGGCTATCGATACCTGAATCTTTCACGGCAACCATTCAGAAACCCAAGGATTTTTTAATGCAGACGAATCAGCAAAGCGACACCGTTGGCGCACCCAATTCCGCCCCTGTCAGCGCATTGGAGCGACGCCTGGACATGAGCATTCCCATGGCCAGCGTCGATCAAGACGTCGAACAGCGTCTCAAGAAGCTATCGCGTACCGTGAAAATGCCGGGCTTCCGGCCGGGCAAGGTGCCCTTCAAGATGGTAGTCCAGCAATATGGCCCGGAGGTGCGTTCGGAAGCGATTGGCGCCGCAGTGGATAAAGCCTTCGGCGAAATGCTGCGGGAACAAAAGCTGCGCATCGCCGGATACCCACGGATTGAGCCGAAAAGCGGCGAAGACAAGACGAAGATGGAATTCTCGGCGGTTTTCGAAGTCTATCCCGAGATCAAATTGGGCGAGGTCACCGACCAGGAGATTGAAAGACCCGTATTGACTCTCACCGATGCCGAAGTGGAGCAGACCATCGAGGTACTCCGCAAGCAACGCACCACCTATCTCAAGGCAGAACGTCCGGCAGCCAGCGGCGACCGCGTCGTAATCGATTTCATTGGACGACAGGATGGAGAGGTTTTCCCTGGCGGACAAGGCGCCGACGTGGCAATTCGCCTTGGCAACGGCCAAATGCTTCCGGATTTCGAGACTGCAATCATCGGCTTGTCGGTGGACGAAACCAAGACTTTCGACCTGACTTTCCCGGCCGAATACCAAGCAAAGGACCTCGCGGGAAAAACCGTGCAGTTCGAGGTCACGATGAAACGGGTGGAAGGGCCACACCTTCCAGAACTGGATGCGGATTTCGTCAAGTCGATGGGCATCGCCGACGGCGATGTCTCAAAGATGCGTGAAGAAGTCAGGGAGAACCTCCAACGCGAGGTCACCAAGCGCCTCCAGACTCGCATCAAGAATCAGGTCATGGACAAGCTGCTGAGCGTCAATCCCGTCGAAATACCCAAATCTCTGGTTGAAATCGAGTCGCACCAGATGGCCGAAGCCGCGCTGCAAGACCTTAAAGCGCGTGGCATGTCGGAGAAAACCATGCCAGTGGATCCATCCTGGTTCACAGCGCAAGCGACGCGCAGAGTCGGCTTGGGCCTGATTCTCGCTGAACTGGTCAATCAAAAACAGCTCCACGCCAAGCAGGAACAAGTGCGTGCAATGGTCAACGAGTTCGCTGCCACCTATCAGGACCCAGCCGAGGTGGTACGCTGGTATTATTCTCAACCGCAGCGTTTATCCGAGGCCGAAGCCTTGGTCGTGGAGAACAACGTGGTGGACTGGGTGCTGACCAACGCCAAGGTGGCGGACAAACCCATATCCTTCGACGAACTGATGGGCAACGGCGGAGCATGACCATGGCAATTCGGCAGGGCAGCAGCGATTGGGATCCAAGCATGCTCGGATTAGTCCCGATGGTGATCGAGACGAGCGGCCGCGGCGAGCGGGCCTATGACATATACTCACGCTTGCTGCGCGAGCGTGTGATCTTCCTGGTCGGCCCGGTGAACGACTCGACCGCCAATCTGGTGGTGGCGCAGTTGCTGTTTCTCGAGTCGGAGAATCCCGACAAGGACATTCATTTCTACATCAACTCGCCCGGGGGTTCGGTCACGGCGGGACTGTCGATCTACGATACCATGCAGTTCATCAAGCCTGATGTATCGACCCTGTGCGTTGGCCAGGCGGCCAGCATGGGCGCTTTCCTGCTGACGGCAGGCGCCAAGGGCAAGCGCTACTGCCTGCCCAATTCGCGCGTGATGATCCACCAACCGATGGGCGGCTTCCAGGGACAGGCTTCGGATATCGAGATCCATGCCAAGGAAATTCTGTTTACCAAGCAGCGGCTCAATGAGATGATGGCCAAGCATACCGGTCAGCCGATCGAGCGCATAGAGCGTGACTCCGACCGTGACAACTTCCTCTCGGCCAAGGAAGCAGTGGACTACGGCATCATCGACAAGGTCTTGGAAAGCCGCACCGAAATTGCCAAGAAAGACGCAAAGTAAGACGGTCTTGGAGATACGCAAATGACGGAAAAAAAATCAGGCTCGGAGAAACTGCTTTATTGCTCCTTCTGCGGAAAAAGCCAGCATGAGGTAAAAAAGCTTATCGCCGGCCCCTCCGTTTTCATCTGCGACGAATGCATTGAGCTTTGCAACGACATCGTTCGCGACGAGGCATCAATTGAACAAGGAGTCAACAAGGGCGGCAAGACCGACCTGCCGACGCCCAAGGAAATCTGCGCCATCCTCGACCAGTATGTGATCGGACAGGAATCGGCAAAACGCATTCTGGCCGTGGCGGTATATAACCATTACAAGCGGCTCAGACATCTCGCCAAGCACGAGGACCATGACGGCATCGAATTGGCCAAGAGCAACATTCTCATGATCGGCCCGACCGGCTCCGGCAAGACGCTGCTGGCGCAAACCATGGCACGGCTGCTCAACGTGCCGTTTGTGATGGCCGATGCGACCACCTTGACCGAAGCCGGCTATGTCGGCGAAGACGTCGAGAACATCATCCAGAAACTGTTGCAGAAGTGCGATTACGAAATCGAGAAAGCGCAGCAGGGCATCGTGTATATCGATGAGATCGACAAGATCTCGCGCAAATCGGATAACCCCTCGATCACCCGCGATGTTTCGGGCGAGGGCGTCCAGCAAGCCTTGCTCAAGCTGATCGAAGGAACCACTGCCGCCATACCGCCGCAGGGCGGACGCAAGCATCCCAACCAGGACTTCGTGCAGGTCGACACCACCAATATTCTGTTCGTCTGCGGCGGGGCCTTCGACGGACTCGACAAGGTCATTCTCAATCGCTCCGAGAAGAGCGGTATCGGCTTTGATGCCGAAGTCAGAAGCCGCGATACCAATGATATTTCCGAGACCCTGAAACAAGTGGAACCCGAGGATTTGATCAAATTCGGCCTGATTCCAGAGTTCGTCGGACGCCTGCCAGTGGTGGCGACGCTGAAGGAACTCGACGAAGTAGCCCTGATCGAGATTCTGATCGCGCCCAAGAACGCACTGATCAAGCAATATCAGAAGCTGTTCCAGATGGAGGGAGTTGAATTGGAGATACGCCCCAATGCCCTGCAGGCCATCGCCAAGAAGGCCTTGAAGCGCAAGGCGGGTGCCCGGGGCTTGCGGTCGATACTGGAAAATGTGCTGCTGGATATCATGTACGAGTTGCCGACCATGGAAAACGTCTCCAAGGTGGTCATCGACGAAGGGATGGTCGATCACGCAACGCCACCGATACTGATTTATGCCGACCAGCCCAAAGTCGCCAGTTCAAGTTAAGTTTTCCCATTTGGCCATGCCTATTGCCCAACTAGGCCTGCGCTTGAAAGTCAAGCCATAGCCGATCGCATCCGGCTGCAGGATGCTTGAATTACCGCATCTCACCCCCAATTGGGGTGCTGTATGCAATCACAAAAGGAAATCGCCATGTCGAGCGAATTGGACCTACCCGTGGAAAAACTGGATCTTCCGCTGTTACCGCTGCGTGATGTCGTGGTCTTCCCGCACATGGTGATCCCGCTGTTCGTAGGACGACCCAAGTCGATCAAGGCCCTCGAAACTGCCATGGAAACCGGCAAGAACATCCTGCTGGTAGCTCAGAAATCCGCCGCCAAGGACGAGCCCGACAGCGAGGATATGTACCGTATCGGCTGCATTGCCAACATCCTCCAGATGCTCAAGCTGCCAGACGGCACCGTCAAGGTGCTGGTCGAAGGCGTGCAACGTGCCCGTCTGGAAAGCATCGAGGATCGCCGCACCCTGTTCGTCGCCGAAGTGCTCCCGGTGCCCCTGGAAGAGGGACTCAACAACGAGGTCGAAGCCATGCGGCGCGCGATCCTGGCGCAATTCGACCAGTATGTGAAACTCAACAAGAAAATCCCCCCGGAAATTCTCACCTCGCTGTCGGGGATCGAAGATGCCGGCCGGCTAGCAGATACCATCGCTGCGCATCTGCCGCTGAAACTCGAACAGAAGCAGGAAGTCCTGGAAATCTTCGATGTCGCAACGCGACTCGAAAAACTGCTCTCCCAACTCGAAGCCGAACTCGACATACTCCAGGTCGAAAAGCGCATCCGCGGCCGCGTCAAGCGCCAGATGGAAAAGAGCCAGCGCGAGTATTATCTCAACGAACAGGTCAAGGCCATCCAAAAAGAACTCGGCGAGGGCGAAGAAGGCGCGGAACTCGACGAGATGGAGAAGAAAATCAAGGACGCCGGCATGCCCAAGGAAGCCTTGACCAAGGCACAGTCCGAACTGAAGAAACTCAAGCTGATGTCGCCGATGTCGGCTGAAGCAACCGTGGTACGCAACTATATCGACACCCTGGTCGGTTTGCCATGGAAGAAGAAAAGCCGCATCGGCAAGGATCTCGGCGCCGCCGAAAAGGTGCTCGACAAGGACCACTATGGCCTGGACAAGGTCAAGGAACGCATCGTCGAATACTTGGCCGTGCAGCAACGCGTCGACAAGCTCAAGGCGCCGATACTGTGCCTGGTCGGACCACCCGGTGTCGGCAAGACCTCACTCGGCCAGTCGATTGCCCGCGCCACCAACCGCAAGTTCGTGCGCATGTCGCTCGGGGGCGTGCGCGACGAATCGGAAATCCGCGGCCACCGGCGCACCTACATCGGCTCGATGCCCGGCAAGATCCTGCAGAACATGGCCAAGGTCGGAGTCAGGAACCCGCTGTTCCTGCTCGACGAAGTCGACAAGATGGGCCAGGATTTCCGCGGCGATCCGAGCTCGGCGCTGCTGGAAGTGCTCGATCCGGAGCAGAACTCAACCTTTGTCGATCACTACGTCGAGGTCGAGTACGATCTTTCCGATGTGATGTTCGTCGCCACGGCGAATACGCTCAACATACCGGCACCGCTGCTCGACCGCATGGAAGTCATCCGGCTGTCCGGCTACACCGAAGACGAGAAGGTGAATATCGCGTTGCGCTTCCTCTTGCCCAAGCAGCTCAAGAACAACGGCATCAAGCGCAACGAACTGACTGTGACGGATGAGGCGCTGCGCGACATCGTACGCTATTACACCCGGGAGGCCGGCGTGCGCGCACTGGAGCGCGATATCTCGAAGATCTGCCGCAAGGTGGTGAAAGCGCTGGTACTCAGAAAACGCACCAGCAAGGTCGTCGTCAATACCAAGAACCTGTCCAAATATCTCGGCGTCAGACGCTATTCGTTTGGCATTGCCGAGAAGGAAAACCAGATCGGCCAGGTTACCGGCCTGGCTTGGACCGAGGTAGGCGGCGAGTTGCTGACGATCGAAGCCGTGGTGGTGCCCGGCAAGGGCAAGACCATGACGACCGGCAAGCTCGGCGAAGTGATGCAGGAGTCCATCCAGGCCGCGCTGACAGTGGTCAGGAAACGCAGCAAACAGTTCGGGATCGCCGAGGATTTCTACCAGAAGAGCGACCTGCACATCCATTTGCCCGAAGGCGCGACGCCCAAGGACGGACCATCGGCCGGCGCTGCCATCGCCACGGCTTTGGTGTCGGTGCTGACAGGCATCCCGGTGCGGGCCGATGTCGCCATGACTGGCGAAATCACCCTGCGCGGCGAAATCCTGCCGATTGGCGGTCTCAAGGAGAAACTGCTCGCCGCTGTGCGCGGTGGCATCCGAACGGCGTTGATTCCCGAGGAGAACGTCAAGGACCTTGCCGAGATTCAAGATACCATCAAGAACCGTATCGAGATCCTCCCGGTCAAGTGGATCGACAAGGTGCTGGAACTGGCGTTGGAGCGTATCCCGGCACCGACAACCGAAACTACGGCACCGGCTAGCACCACGGAAGTCCCCTTGGCGACGCCCGCCGACGGTCAACCGGTGACAGGTATCATCACTCACTAGCCCCCAGGAAACCGAGACGAACACCCACGGCAGTTATGTCGTGGGTACGTTTCAGCACTTGCAAGTTTATTCTTCTATCGTTGCGAAAACCCCTTGACACAAGGTTTTGCGGCTTGTTATAAAACGTGGGCAGGATTTTTCGACGTCCCGCAATCTCGCGATGCGTCACAATAGGGATCGTTTTTTCACTCAACACATTCTAAGAGGGGAATTAAGTGAACAAATCTGAACTGATCGATCAAATCGCCAAGTCGGCCGACATCTCCAAGGCTGCGGGAGGTCGAGCGCTTGACGCTGCGATTGGTGCAATAAAAGCATCTATGAAAAAGGGCCAGATGGTCACGCTGGTCGGCTTTGGTACGTTTTATGTCGGCAAACGTGCGGCACGAGTGGGTAGAAACCCGCGCACTGGCGCCGCGATCAAGATCAAGGCAGCAAAGTCTCCGAAGTTCCGTGCCGGCAAGGCACTCAAGGACGCGGTTAACTGAAATATTGCTTTCCTGCTGAGCTAATAAATAATTTGGCTGTTTGCAGAACGGGTGCTTAGCTCAGCTGGTAGAGCGTCGCCTTTACACGGCGAATGTCAGCGGTTCGATCCCGTTAGCACCCACCACCCTACTCTCCAGTAGCGTCCAAAGAAGTCCGAAATACCTTAAGAAACCCGCACAGTGATAACCTCTGCGGGTTTTTTGTCGTCCATTTCGTACGATATAGTTCATTGACGATTGAATATCGGAAACCATATAAGACATTCGCCCCGGCATAACTGGCCGGGGCGTGTCGATAGGTCCAGACGCGAAAGCTAGTTTTTTTGCCGCGAACTTCCACCACCTTGTTGCTGTGAGTTCCCGCCACTCTGTTGCTGCGAACTTCCACCGCTTTGTTGCTGCGAGTTCCCCCCGCTCTGTTGCTGTGAACTTCCACCACTCTGTTGCTGCGAGTCTCCACCGCCGGTGTCTTGAGTCTGTAAGTTCCCGCCACTCCGCTTATCGGTGGTTTTCTTCTCAGTACCCTTCTTCGCCTTCTCGTCGGCGGCTTTCTTGTCCGCAGCATCCTTCTTCGCCTTGTCGTCGGCTGCCTTCTTGTCATCAGCCGCTTTCTTGTCCGCAGCGTCCTTCTTCGCCTTGTCGTCGGCTGCCTTCTTGTCATCAGCTGCTTTCTTGTCCGCAGCGTCCTTCTTCGCCTTGTCGTCGGCCGCCTTCTTATCATCAGCCGCTTTCTTGTCCGCAGCATCCTTCTTCGCCTTCTCGTCGGCCGCCTTCTTGTCATCAGCCGCTTTCTTGTCCGCAGCATCCTTCTTCGCCTTCTCGTCGGCCGCCTTCTTGTCATCAGCCGCTTTCTTGTCCGCAGCGTCCTTCTTCGCCTTGTCGTCGGCTGCCTTCTTGTCATCAGCCGCTTTCTTGTCCGCAGCGTCCTTCTTCGCCTTGTCGTCGGCTACCTTCTTGTCATCAGCCGCTTTCTTGTCCGCAGCATCCTTCTTCGCCTTGTCGTCGGCTGCCTTCTTGTCATCGGCGGCTTTCTTGTCCGCAGCATCCTTCTTCGCCTTGTCGTCGGCTGCCTTCTTGTCATCGGCGGCTTTCTTGTCCGCAGCGTCCTTCTTCGCCTTGTCGTCGGCTACCTTCTTGTCGTCGGGAGTAGCCGCTTTCGGTGGGGGAGCTTTGTCTCCACCATCGGTTTTCGTAGGCGTTACTGGTGCTGGGGTCTTGCCACCATTCGATGGCGGTGAGCTTATTGGCTGAGTTGCGGCCGGTGTTTTGACGAACGACTGGGAGGTTTTTCTTGAGTCAAGCTTTTGAGCGGGAGCTGAATCGCCTATCATGCCCGCTTCATTGCCCGCGGTATTGCCTTTGCCGGCAGCCACCGCGGTAACTTTCTTTTGTTCGGCATTGATTTTGGTGTTGCCTTTAATCTGGGTGCCGCCCTTGATCGCTCCAGCGGTGTTCCTGGCGGAGTTATCCTCACCGGTGGCAACGGCTGAGGCATCTTCCTGTTTTGCCTTGATGTCGGTGTTTCCCTGAATCCGCACAGAATCGTTCGAATTCTGAACTCCGCGACCTGGGGCACGTTGGGACATTTGCGCCAAAGCGACAGAAGTCCCACCTATCAAAGCAAAAAATACGACCAACTTTCTCATTTGCATAGCAGCTTCCCCTTTAACATCGTTAATCTCAGCAAAGTCTACTACATATGACACCGGAAACCGTTGTCAAAAATCACACATCTGGCACGATTGCGAGCGATGCCGGACAGGAAATCCAATTCACATTCGTCCTGGACGGATCAAGCGAGGGGAATGATCTGGACAGGTTCCCTTGATTGACATTTACAGCGTACTGTAGAATTGACGAGTCGTTACTCCCCTGCAAAACCTATGAAAACCTCTATCAAGCTCAAGCCCATGCTGGCTTCCCTGGCGGCCGTGGCCATGTTGACTGCCTGTGCCGCAAATTCCGCATTTTTTTCCTTTAACCGGCCAAGCGAGATCTACTACAAAGACGGTCGTCTTGCCTATGTCGCTTCATGCAAATCCGCCAATTGGGGCCCCTGTCTGGAGCAAGCCGGGGTGATTTGCAAGAATGCCGGCTACACCATTCTCGAAAAAACGAATTCCAGGAACTATGGCGAAGACGAAAAGGAAATGGTATTTGCCTGCAACGGGAAACCTGATGCCATGGGAAACAAGCCGGCATCTGGCGATATCAAATCATGATGCGTTGCCAAGGTGCTGGGGCTTCTTCCACGGGCCGGGCTACATGCATCATCGAGCAGCAACCACCGTCCCGACCGCTCTGCTTCCTCCTGTGCTGATTTATTAAAGTTGGCCAACGGAATGTCGTTACTATTGATGAGAGCGCGGTGGCTAGTAAGAGTTGCCGTTAGCTCTCACCTTCCCCGTCAGCTGTCTCAATCGCTCTGATCGTGGCAAGACCCAGCCCGGGAATTCATTTTTTCGCTATTTTCAGCTGGTTGGCGTTTTGTCTATCGGCAGTCGAAGCCGCAAAAGATATTGGCGACGCGCGCAGTGTTACCGTGTTCGACCGAGTATGGATCGATAGGGCCCAATTCCAGGAAGAATCGCCATGAATAAAATCCTGAAAGAACTCTGGAGTTACGTTTGCTTCGCGCTGGTTCTGGTCGGCATCGTGGGATTGTCCTGGAGTGCATTTGGCGAAGAAGGCTGGATCGAACGTTCATGGGGAGTGGTTTGGGACACCGAGATGCGGCACCCTATCCTGGCCATCCCGGTAATCGGGAGCACAGTGCTGCTGGTCACGCTATTCATGCGCGGTGGACTCAACCCAGGCAAAACCAGTCCCTTGGCTGACCTGCTGGTGTATGTCACGATGCTTTTCGGCGCTTATTCCATCTGGCAGTATTGGCATTCGGGCGTCTGGCCGTTCTAAAGATCCTTCACCGCTCGGTGCTTGCCAGCTTCAAGGCCAGCGCGACGAACACGGTGCCGGCCACCCGGTTGATCGCCCGCTGCGCCTTTTCCGAATGTTGCAACCACTGGCCCAGTTTTCCCGCCAGCAGGGCAATGCCGCCGAAGACCAGCAAAGTGGCTACGATAAATACGCCGCCCAGCAGCATCAACTGAAGGCTTAAAGAGCCATGCGCCGGATCGGCAAACTGGGGCAGGAATGCCAGAAAGAAAATCGACACTTTGGGATTCGTGACATTCATGATGATGCCGCGTCGATACAGCGCCCAGCCGCTCAGGCTGCGCTCGCCAGCGGCCTGGATCCCGGCAGCCGAAGCACGGAACGATTGCCATGCAAGATACAGCAGGTAAGCGGCGCCGATGATCTTGAGCACCGTGAAAGCCAGTACCGAGGCCTGAAAAATGGCGGCTACGCCGAGAGCAACCGCCGTCGTATGCGCCACCAACCCGGAACACAACCCGATGGTCACGAGGCATCCGGCCGACGGCCCCCTCAGTGCGGACTGAGTCAACACGAAAATGTTGTCCGGCCCCGGCGCCAGGCAAAGCAGCAACGAAGCGGCAAAGAATACGCCTAGCGTGTCAATCGGGATCATGGATGTCAAACCTGGATGGATGGTGTCGAGGCAGATGTCAGCATGGCCGCCAGCGCCTTGCGTTCGGTCGCCGGATCGACCAGATATTGTCGCGCCTTGACCGCTGCCGCAAGTTCGTCGAGGTAGGCGGGTCGATTGATTGCGCGGCGGAGCAATTGGGCCAGTGCCGTCTCATCGGCAACCTTGAAGTAGCCGGGATAAGTCTTGCCGAGCAAGCCGATATTGCCGGGAATTTCCGAAGCAATCACCGGCACGCCGATACCGATCGCCTCGGAGACCACGTGAGCGCCACCTTCCATCCGGCTGGATATGGCCATGACATGACTGCGGGCGAGCCAGCGCAGCGTGCTGGCATGATCCAGCTCGCCCAGCCAGCGGTATCTGCGGTCCGCCTGCATCAGCTTCCTGGCCTGGGCCGCAGCCTGAGGGGTCAGCGCCTTGCCAATCTGCACGACGCGCAATCTACCGATGTCGGCAAGCTGTCCGAGCGCCAAGGCGGCGCGGAAGGGATCCTTTTCCTCGCGCAAATGTCCGATCACGCTCACAAGGAAATAGCTGCGTGGAGGATCCCGCCGCCGATGCGCGCCGACCGACTGGAAGATAACCTCCGCCTTGGCTCTGCATACGGGATCCAGCTCTTCCAAAGCTTTCGTCTGGAGCACCACCAGGCGGTCGGCGAGCAATAACGATTCCTGTGCCGACGAGTCGCTGCGGATGTCGCGATACAGATCGGTGCCAGTCAAGACAAGTATCAGCGGACGCTGGGGATAGGCGGTCTTCCATGCCTTGAGGGAGGAATGGCTGCGGCGCGCATGCAAGGCGATCATTGCGTCATGCTCTTGGCCACGCCAGGACACGGCAATCTCGACATCATGTCCCAGCCCCCGCAAATACCTCGCCCAGCGCAGCGCCGTGCGTCGGTTGCCTTGCAAAGAGCCGGGCTTGGCCGGCGTGATGAGGATTATTCGCATGCTGACTGACAGATATTCCGCAAGCATCCACTCAACAGCGAGGCCGCATAGATGCCAAAAGCTGCAACAAAGGCGGCGACATGATCGAATTGTATGGTTAGAGCGCACCGAGCGGACATAAAACCACCATGTTCTTAAAGAAAGCCGATCTACCCTGCCGATTATCCCGGTGAATATCGGCAAGAGGGAACAATTTACTGAGGATTTCCTGAAGACATCCCTCAATAGCCTGATTCCTGCAATTGCCGATCGGTGCCCCTCGATGGCAGCGGGACGCTGTCGATTTTAGAAACCAGCGCGATCCTGCGGCATCTGGCTGACAAGCGCCGGTGTTTTATACAGCAGGATTTACGCACCGCAATGATGCACTGCAATGGCTCTTCTCGCGGCTGGCGGGGCTGGAGCCGAGAACGAATCAAAAAAAATTTTCACCAACGCCGCCAGAATATGGAAACTCGTGAAAGATTTCACTATACTGGGCGCGCAATCAGGAGACATTCACCAAAAAAAGAGAACTGGAATTGAAGTCAATGAGGATTGTCATGCTGGCCCGTCCGGCATGAGATATCAGGTTAAAATCTTTCTGCCGTAAGTCTTTCATCAATTTCAAAAGGGAAAACAAATGAACAAATCCGAACTCATCGAAGTTGCAGCCAAAGAAGCCACCATTTCCAAAGCCGCTGCCGGGAAAGCGCTTGATGCCATCGTCGGAGCCATCACCAAGGCTGTCGCCAAGGGTGACTCGGTGACTCTGGTTGGATTTGGCACGTTCAGTTCCTCCAAGCGTGCAGCACGTTCCGGCCGCAATCCGCAAACCGGTGCTACGCTCAAGATTGCTGCAACGACGGTGCCAAAGTTCAAAGCTGGCGCAACTTTCAAAGCTGCTGTCGCCGGCAAGAAGGCAGCCAAGAAAAAATAATTGCTGTCTGCCGCGAAAGCAACCATGAGGCCGCATACCGCGGCCTCATTCGTTTCTGGCTATGCCGCTATTCAATACTGAAGGCTCAGCGCATTCAGGATTTCTTCGTAGCGCGCCTCGATCTCGGCGAATTTTGCGGAAAATGCGGGCCATTCAATGCCCATCCTTGCGCAGGCAAGACCTGACAGGTCCGGCACCCTGTTGTTGGGCAGTTCACCGAGATCAAGCGCATGGCTAAGCACTTCGGCGACATGGATCAAGTCGCCCATTTCGCCGAAATCGCCGCTCTCCGGATCGTGGTGGCCATATATGCCATCGGCAATATCAGCGGGTAACCGCCAGTTCTTTATCAGCTCGCCGCCGGCGATGGCATGATCAAAGCCGAACACAGCCCGCTCGGCCTCGATAATCGTTTCGTCCAGACGTTGCCGACGCGCCAGCACTTCTTCGAAGAACTTCGGGGCCACCGCAAACAACAGCAGTTGCCCGATGTCGTGCAACAGCCCCGTGGTAAAGGCCGCCTCGGCGTTGAACTGATTCTCCTCGGCAATGACGCGGGCGCAGGTGGCCACCCCCATGCTATGTCGCCACAACATGCGAGGATCAAAGCATGCAGATTTCATATTGAATCTGTCCACGATCGCGGTGGCCAGGGTAATGCTGCGGATTTCTTCCAGACCAAGCACGAGGATCGCCTCGCGCATCGAATCCACACGGGAAGACAGCCCGAAAACGCTCGAATTGGCTGCTGCAAGAATACGCGCAACGATGGCCGGATCCGTGTTGAGGAGTGCGACCAGGCTGTCGGCGTTGGAGGTATCATCTTCGATGGTCGAGATGATGAAGCTGGCGACCTCAGGCAAGGTCGGCAATGCAGACGCGCGCGACAGCACTTCAGTCAGGGTGGGCGGAATCATTGGGCCTGATTGCGGCGAAACAAGCGCACTGCACTTAACAGTTCAGCCCGTTCCTCGCGGCTGTCGCCGCGGAAGATGTATGTGAGCCGCTTTTCCTCAGTCTCGATCTCGTGGGCAATCGTCGCTGGGTCACGATCGTCGGGCACGTTGACGACGATGCAATGAATCATGCGTCTGCGGATGCGTTCAATCAACGACTCATCGAGAACGCAATTGGCCGGCAGCAGCTCATCCCCCTGCCGAGTAAGAATGGCAGCGGCAATCGTCATCCCCGGCTGCAGGCGCCCGGGCGAAAGGCAAATCGAGCGAGTTTTCATAGGATATTCCCTGAGCATTCTGCCAGATCAATGGGGAGATTGCACGCCGAGCAGGTTGAGCCACGCATATCCCGGCATGTTGCCGCCAGGCCGATGCAGGTCAGCTTGCTAGGCAAGCGCGACGGCATGTTCGGCCAGCGCCAGGGAAGCGGTCAGTCCGGGCGACTCGATGCCGTAGAGACAAACCACGCCGGCCACACCATGCGCTTGCTTTCCCTGGACGATGAAGTCGCATGACGCAGCACCCGGCGCATGCGGCTTGGGACGAATCCCGGCGTAGGCGGGCACCAGTGCAGCGTCCGGCAGCGCCGGCCAATAGCGACGGATGGCCGCGTAGAAAGCCTCGGCGCGGCACGGGTCGACCCGGTAGTCGATACGGTCGACCCACTCCACGTCCGGGCCGAAGCGCGCCTGGCCAGCCAGATCCAGCGTCAGATGCACGCCCAGGCCGGCAGCTTCGGGCAGCGGATAAACCAGATGCGAAAACGGCGCACGCCCGGTCAACGCATAGTAATTTCCCTTGGCATAAGAGAGCGGCGGCACGCTCTGCGGCGGCAGGCCGCGCAGATTGCGCGCCAAGCCCTGCGCGCCAAGGCCGGCGCAGTTGAACACGCGCTTGGCCAACAGCCGCATCGGTTCGACGCCGCCGGTTTCGAGCAGGATGCCGTCCGCGGTAATTTCCCCGCCGAGCACTGGGCTATTCGCAGCCAGCACCGCGCCGCCCTGCTCCGCATCGCCGAGCAGCGCAAGCATCAGGGCATGGCTATCGACGATGCCCGTGGACGGCGAATACAGCGCCGCCAGGCATGCCAGTGCCGGCTCCATTTGCCGCGCTGCGCCGGCTGTCAATCGAGCAAGATCGTTGACGCCGTTGCGCCGGGCATGGGCCACGATGGCGTCCAACTGGCCGACTTGACCGGCGTCGGCAGCGACGAGCAGCTTGCCGCAGCGCCGGTGGGCGATGCCGCGTTCGGCACAATAGGCGTAAAGCCTGTCGCGACCGGCAACGCAGAGGCGCGCCTTCAATGACCCGGGCGGATAATGGATGCCGGCGTGGATGACCTCGCTGTTCCTGGCGCTGATGCCACTGCCGAAAGCCGCCTCGGCTTCGAGGATCAGCACCTCGCGTCCCGCTTGCGCCAGGCAGCGCGCCACGGCGAGGCCGATCACACCGGCGCCGATCACGGCACAATCAATTTTTTCCATGGCAGGGTAAGCGTCTGGCTATGGCAGAATGTTTACAGTCTAAAGCAGTGCGGAGACCATATGAAACTCGATGAGCTGATAGCTGATTTGCATACCCGTTGCGCGGCGCTGCGCCGCGACCTGCACGCTCATCCCGAACTGGCCTTCGGCGAATGGCGCACCGCCGACATCGTCGCGGAAAAGCTGGCGGCGCTTGGCCTGGAGGTTCATCGCGGGCTGGCCGGCACCGGCGTGATCGGCACCCTGAAGGTCGGCAGCAGCGCACGGAGCATCGGCCTGCGCGCCGACATGGATGCCTTGCCGATCGACGAGCTCAACGCTTTCGACCACCGCTCGCGCCACCCTGGGCAAATGCACGCCTGCGGCCACGACGGCCATACCGCCATGCTGCTGGGCGCGGCCGAAGCGCTGACGGCCTTGCGCGACGAGGGTCGCTTCGACGGCAGCGTGCATTTCATCTTCCAGCCGGCCGAAGAAGGCGACGGCGGCGGACGCCTCATGGTCGAGCAAGGCCTGTTCACCAAATTCCCCATGCAGGCCGTATTCGGCTTGCATAACTGGCCCGGCCTGCCGGTGGGGCAGATGGCCGTGATGCCCGGCCCGATCATGGCCGGCACCGACCGACTGGAAATCGTCGTCACCGGCCGCGGCGGCCACGCCGCCATGCCGCACCAGGCCACCGACACGGTGGTCGCGGCGAGCGCCCTGGTGCAGGCCTTGCAAACCCTGGTCAGCCGCAATACCGAAGCATTCGAGCCGGTGGTGCTCTCGATCACGCGTTTCCATGCCGGCCACGCCGACAACGTGTTGCCAGAAGAAGCGCGCCTGGGCGGCACGCTGCGCACTTTCAGCACCGGCCAGCAGGCCTTGATGGCGGACGGGATCCAGCGCATCTGCGACGGGATCGCCGTCACCTATGGGGTACGGGTCGATCTGGCGGTGATACCCGGCTATCCGCCAACCATCAACACCGCGGCGGAAACTGAGCTATGCCAGGAAGTGGCGGCGCACCTGCTGGGCAACCCACAGGTGCGCAAAGACCTCAGACCCAGCATGGGCGCCGAGGACTTCTCCTACCTGCTGCGTGAAAAACCCGGCTGCTATGTCTGGCTGGGAAACGGCGCTGGCAGCGGCGGTTGCATGCTGCACAGTCCGCATTTCGATTTCAACGACGAGATCATCCCGCTGGGGATACGCTATTGGGTGGGACTGGTTGAACGTGTGCTGTCCAAGCATTGAGATTCAGTTTTGACGTAACTCAAGCCCCCCGTCGATGCTTGCGTTAGAATGCAAAATTGATCAATCAAACTCGCCAATGGGCAAACGATGTCTGCTCCCACCGCTGCCGTTAAGTCCATCCTTTATGTGCGCCTGCCCTGCTGGAAGATCTATCCGGGCGGCGTAATTTATGTCGCCGACTACATCCACAAGCAGCGTCCCGGGATAAGCCAGCACCTGCTCGACCTGGCGCTGGTGCCGCCGTCCCGTCGCACCAGCGCGTTGCGCGAGAAGATCGGCAGCATGCGTCCCGACGTGGTGGCCTTCTCCTGGCGCAACATGCAGTCCTTCGGCCCGCATCCCGAAGACGACGCGCTCGACGTGGTGATGAACTTCGACCACTCGCCAAGTCTCTGGCAGAAGTTGAAGTCGGCCAAGGACGCGTTGCGCATCATCGGCGACTACGTCGTCAGCCGTCTGCGCAACTTCGGCTACATGCAGCTGGTGCGCCGGCTCCTGCCCGAGACTCGCATCGTGGTCGGCGGCACCGCGGTTTCCATCTTCGGCAAGTACGTGGCGCAGAAATGTCCGACCGACACCGTCGTGGTCGTCGGCGAGGGCGAAGATGCCATGCTCTCCGTCGTCGATGGCTTCACCAAACCGACCGGCGAGATTTTTTACAAGGATGCCGCCGGCAAGATCACCCACCGGCAACGCAGAGAAAACTTCAATCTCGCCAACCTGACTGCGGTGAATTTTTCCTACATCGAGTCGATCTTCCCCAACTTCAAGGACTATCTCAACGACGACATCGGCGTCCACACCAAGCGCGGCTGCCCCTTCCAGTGCCACTTCTGCCTCTACAACAAGATCGAAGGCGCGCATCAGCGCTACCGCGAACCCGTCGAAATCGCCAAGGAAATCGACACCCTCAACAAGCGCTACGGCGTCAAGCGCATCTGGTTCACCGACGCGCAGTTCTGCTCGACGCGGAAAACCATGGAACATGTCGACCAGGTGCTCGACGAGATGCTGGCGCGCAACACCCAGATCAACTGGTCCGGCTATCTCCGCCTCAACTACCTGACGCCGGACATCGCACGCAAGATGCTGGCCACCGGCATGCGCAGCGTCGATCTGTCGTTCACGGGTTCGCAGGAGGTCATCGACGAGTTGACGCTCGGCTATTCGTTGGAGCAGCAGATGGAAGCCTTCCGCATGCTGAAAGCCAATGGCCATACGGACCAGAAGATCAAGCTCTACATCCCGCTCAACGCGCCCGGCGAAACGCTGGAGACGCTGCGCCGGACTATCTACAAGGTCAAGGAAATCTACGAGCTGTTCGGCCGCGACAACGTGCTGCCGTTCATCTTTTTCATCGGCGTCCAGCCCGGCACGCCGGTGGAAAAACTGCTTATCGACCGCGGCTATCTCAAGGCCGATTACAACCCGCTGACGCTCAACCCCTTCATTATCAAGAAGCTGCTTTACAACCCCAAGCCGCTGGGCAGCATCATCGGTCGCGCCTATCTCGAAGCGATCAAGTCGCTCGACCCGACCAGCGAATACATCGGGCGTGCCACGCTGGACGTGATCGAACGGCAACTGGACGAGGTATACCCCGTCAGCAGCGCCGCAGCGATGGCCTGAGAACCGGGCGACCGAACAGGCTTTCCTGCCTGCCGCAACCACGCGAGAAACGTCAAGGCGCCAAGGCTAGACGCGCAGTCGGTTGATGACCTACGAAAAGCGGGCTTATTGGCTCTTCAACGCGGGCTAGGTGGACCAAGGTAGCCAGGCGTGCGATTGCGATACGGCCGAAGGTCTGACGATTCCCTAAACTCCTCCAGCGTTGATCGGGGGCTCGACCTTTTACTTGTCATACGTTCGACATACCAAATTATCGAATTTCTATCTGCGTGAACTTTAGGAGATCAAGATGACCATCATTCATCCCTTTCGCTTCGACATTCCGGAATCCGCGCTTCAATATCTGCGTCGACGGATAAAGGAAACCCGATGGCCAGATCGTGAAACGCCAAATGACTGGAGTCAGGGCGCGCCGTTAGCCTACGTTCAAGAGCTGTGCGAGTATTGGCGAACCCAATACGACTGGCGCCGTTGCGAGGCACAACTGAATGCCCTCCCGCAATTCGTCACCGAGATCGACGGCATCGACATTCAGTTCATTCACATACGCTCCAAGCATCAGAATGCGCTGCCGCTAATCTTGACCCATGGTTGGCCAGGTTCAGTCATCGAATTTCTAAAGGTTCTTGGCCCACTGACGGATCCGACCGCCCATGGCGGCACCGAGGCGGATTCATTCCACGTTGTTTGTCCCACACTGCCCGGCTTCGGTTTCTCAGGCAAGCCAAGCGCGCCCGGATGGAATATCCAGCGTATCGGTCGCGCTTGGGGGCAACTGATGGCCAGATTGGGCTACGATCGTTACGTGGCACAGGGTGGCGACTGGGGTTCCATTGTGACCCATGCGATGGCGATGTCGGAAAGCGAACATTGCGCGGCCATCCACGTCAACTTGCCGCTTGTATCGCCGAGTGAGCCATTGCTGCAAAATCCGACGGAACAGGAACAATCCGCCCTTGCCGCCTTTCAGCACTATATGGACTGGGACTCCGGCTACTCCAAACAGCAAAGCACACGCCCCCAGACGCTTGGCTACGGCCTCGTGGACTCTCCCGCAGGTCAATGCGCCTGGATCCTGGAGAAATTCTGGGCTTGGACGGACTGTAATGGGCATCCTGAAAACGCACTGACCAAAGACGAGATGCTCGACGACATCATGATGTACTGGCTTCCCGCCACCGGAGCCTCTTCAGCCCGCCTCTATTGGGAAAGCTTTGCCGAACTTCTTGCGCCTAAGCCCAGCATTCATATCCCGGTCGGCGTTTCCCTCTTCCCGAAGGAGATTTTAGTGCCTCGAAGCGGTGGTGCGAAGAGCGCTACGCAAAGCTTATCCATTTCAATATGCCCGACAAAGGCGGTCATTTCGCTGCCTTTGAGCAACCCGCAAGCTTCGTTGACGAAGTGCGTACCTGTTTTAGGCAAATCCGCTAGCGCTTATGGCGATCGCAGCGGAAGATCGTCCTTAAAAACACACCGACGCTAGCCGGGATAGGGCGAGAATTGGTCAGCAACCGCCCACCACTTGCCATGTTCTTTGGCAAGAAAGAACATGTCCCTGCCACCCATATTGACGGTTTGACCTGCCATGTCGAAAGACATCTCAAAATCGTAGGCAACCACCGCCGATTCGCCATAGAGGCGAATGACGGGATCAATTTCTTTCCAGAAATGAATTCGTGCATTGTCGGCGAAAGCTTTCCACGCGGCAACACAAGCCGGGCCGCCATCTAAACGGTGGCGATCCGTTGCTGTGATGGCAAGCATGTTGGGGTGGAAATAGCGCGACAACTCATCAGGCTTGCCTGTTGTCCAGGCATCATTCAGCGCTCGGACAGTAGCCCAAATTTCTTGTTCGACAGGGTTGGAGAAAAGCGTTGTGCTCATGGCTGAACGACCTTGGAAAAATAACCGGCGCTGCGCGGCTTTATCGCGTAGCGTCCGGCCGACCGCCGGGTTATGTTTCGCGGCAAACTGCTTGCCGCTATTATGTGTATAAATGTTACAGGTGATACACCTATGCGAACAAATATTGTAATCGACGACAAACTTATGAACGATACGCTCCGGGCGACGGGACTGAAAACCAAGCGTGAAGCGGTTGAACTTGGGCTACGCACAGTGCTGCGTTTGCGCCAGCAAGAACAGATTCGGCGCTTCCGCGGCAAACTGAACTGGCAAGGCGATCTTGACGCGATGAGAACCGACAAGTGATCTTGGTCGATTCCAGCGTTTGGATCGACTACTTTCGGGGAACTGCGACACCGGAAAGACCAGGATGCGCCCTGCGGGCGAGGATCAACAACGAATGAAAACCTACCGTCGACTCCACGGGGGAAGCCCTTGTAGTAGAAATCACCGGCGCTGAGAGGCTTTATCGCGCAGCGTCCGTGTGGACTGCCGGGTTGGGGCTTGGCCGTCAACATAAGCGTCGAGAAGCCGGCGAATCATGCGCTGGTACTGCGTGTGATGCTTTGTAGCTTCCGACTTGAAGAACTCGATACTCTTCTTGCTCAGAGCCAGAGTTACTTTCACACCTTCTTCACGAAATGCCAATTCGGCTGGCGAAGGAAGGAAATCGGGAACCACCTGAACCTTGCCAAGGGGTTCATCGGTATATTTGATTTTAGTTCCGGCTAACGCCTGCTGCGCAGGCATTACCCTACTCTGAAACTTCGTTTTCGCGCTCATAGATAGCCTTTCCTTTGCGCCAATAACCGGCGCCGATGATTCGAATAACCGAAGCGCGGTAAGTAAACCGCACGGTGAGCACACCGCCATCAACTTCGCCAAAGCAATAAAACCGCTCTTCGGTCTGGCTGTGTGTCTCGTCCTTGGCAATCACGCGCTGCGGGTCTGCAAACGCGTATTGGGCGCGGGAGAAGGAGACTCCGTGCTTTCCCTGATTCTCGGCATCCTTGTCGGGGTCCCAATCAAAGCGAGTTTTTGCCATGGACACAGAGTAGCACTAGTCCATACAAAAAGCCATACGGCGATATGGATAACCCAACGTGGAGATCACCGGCGCTGCGCGGCTTTATCGCGCAGCGTCCGGTGGGCCGAAAGGTTATGTTCCATCCAACCTTTCGCGCAACAAGAACTCCCCAGAACGTCCCTTATTGCATATTTGCCGTAGCCAGCTAGGCAAAGCGGCTTCCTTCTTGCCACTGCATAGGGCAGCGCCGTTCGTTAGGCCACCTGCCAACATGTTCTTTTCGGTTTCCGGCAAGTATTCCATCAAGGCCAAGTAGCCATAGAGCACATGGCGGTATTGTGTGTCCGTTTGCTGTCTCAGCCACTCAAAATCTGGGAGACCGCATTGGACTGTGCCCTTATCAGTCCGACGCAAACGCCTAAGTACATACTCGGTTTGCAGCGATTCGCCACCATGCTTGAACCACTGATCAAAAACCTCGCACTCCGTGTCTTTTCTCGTAGAAAGGCGTTCCAATTCAGCCAAAATGGCGACCCTTATCTCATCTGTCATCGCCGACCTTGAATCGAAAATGCGCCAAGGATTAATCGGATCGTTTCTGTAATCGAGTTCGTACTGATACCAGCGGTGAACAAAGGGAACCGCGAAATCCTGGCGCAGGCTCGATAGCTGCCGTAAGGTGGTTGAAAGTGCATCAGTTGGCCATGCGTGCTGTGCATTGAGCACTGATCGGAGTTTCGCGCGCAAGAATGCAGCGCGACGAAGTCCAAGATCAAATCGATCTTGTCCATCTTCAAGTTTCGATTCTGACCACGAGGCTTTCGGATTAAGCAATTCTGGCAAGGGAGTATCAGGTGCCACATCGGCTTCCAGGCTCTGGATCATTGCTGCTAGGCTCGCGTCGGATGGCGACAAACTCGCCCATAGACGCATAATCAGTACGCAATCATCGGGGCCAGTTCCTCGACAACGAGAGTCGTTCAAGACGGCGGCAAACTTGCTACGCAGCAAAGGCGCGACCATCTCTCCCATTTTTTGTATTCGCGCTTGATTTTTTGGAATATCTTCCGGGTTCCAACTGGGCTGATATCCGCTTCGTTTGTGAATGCAGAACTCAAAGTCGAATTCCTCATAACTCGATTGCATGGCCGCTATCGGATAAAGAGGAATTCCATCGTTCAGACGACGGATGAAAGGATTCTGATTTGGTCTTAACCAAGCGTTCTGCGGCATGCAATTCCATAGCGACAGAAAGGCAGCGGGTTCGGTATGCCAATGCTCATATGGCCCCCATAGATGAAGGTGGCCGAAAAATCGTGGATCTTTTGCTTCGCGCGCTGTGGCGATCTCCGCAGGGAACCAGGACGATACCTTTGCGATGATGTCGGAAGGCTTATCAAAGGTTAGAAGCGCCGAACCAAGACCCGCGAAAATCAAACCATTCTCGCGAATATCTTTCGGCAGTTGCACCACTTCCGGTAATCGAAATAGCTTCTCTATACGGTCAGGGGTTGCTTCTCGAACAACGAAGTTAGGTACTTGGCTTGTGTCGGTCTTAATCATGGCTTTGATTTCTGCGATGACCGGTTCGAATTCGCTCCCGAGCGAAAACAACGAAGGTGGAGCAACCGATTCGGCGTGAGCCAAAGAGATAAAGAACTGGCAAGACGCAAATACGACCAAAGCGCTCCGAAGAACTCTCATATAAGAAAGCCTTTCATAGCAGGGATTGGATTAGAGGCTATGGAGATCCCACCAGCCTTTACGTTGGGCTATCTGTGTTTGAGCAATTCATCAAGCGAGATGCCAATGTCTTTGGCGATTTGACGGAGCAAGATTGGGGAAATATCTCGACCTTGATGAAATGGAGCCGTTGTGCAGCGACCTGCTGTATCGCGGAATTGTTTGTGTGAGTCGCTTTGACGGACTTCAGAGAAGTCGAGTTTGACGAGAATAGCTATAACTTCATTGGGTTTGAGGATGGGATGTTGCCCATGACTCAAGCGACGGCGACGTTTTGAACCCCTACAAACTCGGACTCCATCGTGGGTTCGCCGTCTTCCAGAAGCATTGCAATTACATCGTGCAGGTTGTGGTTGACTTCATCCAGTGTCTCCCCTTGGGAATGAGCGCCGGGAAAACCGGGAACAAAACCGACGAACAGCCCAGTTTGTGGACACCGCTCAATTACCGCTGAATAGACTTTCATTTCGGGCTTCAGAATCGCACGGAAAACGTGATTATCATTCTATGGTCAGCGATAGGCAACTGCTGACGCTCAACAAAAGTCACCGGCGCTGCGCGGCTTTATCGCGTAGCGTCCGTGTGGACTGCCGGGTTGGGCATCACACGGAACCATCCGGGATTGGTTCCGAAACAACGCCAGGTTCCTTTTCACTTACCTTTGAGTTCGATGCACGTAACGCTTTCGCGGCAGCTTTTGAAATCTTCTTCCGTGCCTCTTCTGCCTTATCGCCTTCGATCACTTCCCGCTTGATAACCTCGCTTAGGAGTACCTCCTTGATTTGATCAATATCGATCCGAACGTCAGGGGAAACGCGGCGAAGCTCTCTGCGAATAACTTCAAGAACAGGGTTGGTCTGGAGCATTGCTCCAACAAAGAAACGAGATAACGCCTGCCTCTGGGTGTGGTACTCGCCTAAGACTGATCGCTGCCAGCCTTCCTTGCACCACAGGTAAATGAGTTCAAGGTCGTGCTCGGAGCGGGAGTTGAGAGTCGAGAAGTCAATGTCGACGACGAGTTCATGATCTATTGGTTTTGCAAATGTCAGACGGTATACTCGCCAGCACATTCCATTCGTGAGCAGAACCCATTCAACCCCTTGGTTGGCGGCATAGTCGACTGCCTGTTTTACGTGTTGGTCTTTGAGGTCCAGCCCAATCGCCTTGACCTCGATAAGCGCCTGCAATACGCCATCGATCTTTGTCGCAAGATCGCAGTACGTTCCGCGGATGGCATATTCAGACGTAAGGTCCGTGTATTTGTCGTATCCAAAAATGTCACTCAACATGTCTTTGATGATTGTGACGGTATCGGCCTCACCAACATCTCGTGCCTTCGCAGCAACAAGAATGGGCTGATATCTCTTGATTCCGGCAACCAAGCGTTCGCCGACTTTCTTGGGAATAGCTGCCATGTTCTTCCTCCGGGAAATGTGAGTGTGTGATTAAGACTGTAATGCCCAACGTTCAAGGTAACCGGCGCTGCGCGGCTCTAACGCGCAGCGTCCGGTTGACCGCCGGGTTGGGCGTCGGGGCCAAAACGAACATTCAACTGCCAGACGTAACGCGGCGTTTTGTCGCGGGGCGACTTGATTGCTTGGTGACGCGCGGCTCGGCCAGACGGCCCGTAACATACTTGTGAAGAACGCTGGCGATGAGCGTTTGATACGGCACGCCTTCTTCAAGTGCCTTCACTTGAATGTCGCTCAAATCGCCAGAGGACAGGCGGATGTTGACCCGGCGATCTTTAATAGCCGTAGCGCGCGCTGCTGCCTTGAATTTCGCTAGCTCGGCCTTCGTGGCAACGGACTTCAGTTGGCCTTTCTCAAAGGCGGTGAGGACTTCATGTTCGTAGGCATCAATTTTCGGCATCTGTTTCACCTTGATTCAGATAGTCCCTCGTTGCCTT
>Ga0172380_10002397_pt1 | contig 28948 bp, 22 predicted proteins | sample Leawe162metaG_FD_119747 | JGI IMG/M metagenome (GOLD analysis project Ga0172380, IMG submission 119747) | Leachate microbial communities from a municipal landfill in Southern Ontario, Canada - Leachate well 162 metaG | ecosystem: Engineered > Solid waste > Landfill > Unclassified | place... | reverse complement strand
TTATCTTGGAGAAAAAATTGTTGAATATGTGCACAATGAATATCCGAAACTTGAGGCAAATTTTGTATATCAAGAAATTGCGCTTGGTCTTGGACACGCAATTCAAATGGCAGTACCAACTTTTGATGATGAAGAAATATTCATCATTCTCGGCGATACAATTTTTGATGTTGATATTCATTCCGTATTTGAAAAGAAGGTCAGCTCACTTGGTGTAAAAACTGTTGACGATCCTTCCCGTTTTGGAGTTGCAGTTTGCGAGAATAATAAAATTGTAAAGCTGATTGAGAAGCCTCAAGAACCAATATCAAAACTTGCTTTAGTTGGTTTGTACTATATCAAAAATTCAAAACTACTTGCTGAGTCTCTTAATGAATTGTTTGATAAGGAGATTAAAACGCGTGGCGAATATCAACTGACTGATGCACTTCAATTGATGATTGAAAAGGGAGAGACTTTTACAACTTTTCCGGTTGAAGGCTGGTACGATTGCGGTAAAAGCGAAACGTTGCTTTCTACCAATAAGTATATACTCCAGACAAAAGGAACAAATAGAAATATTAAAGGGTGTACGATTATAGATCCGGTTTACATTTCGGATTCTGCTACTGTGATTGATTCAATCATAGGCCCGTTCACAACAATTTCAGAGCATTGTATTGTAAAGGAATCTATAATAAAAAACTCGATTTTAAGTCCCAGCTCTCAAGTTGAGAGATCAATGCTCGATAATTCAATAATAGGAATGAATGCAATCGTAAAAGGCAATTACAAAAAGCTGAATGCCGGCGATTCATCTGAAATAGAATTTTACTAAAAACAAATAGAGGTATTAATGTCATACTTATTCACATCCGAATCTGTTTCCGAAGGGCATCCGGATAAAGTCTGCGATGCAATTTCCGACGGCGTTCTTGATGCCATCTTCAAACAAGATCCTAAGGCTCGTGTAGCTTGCGAAACAATGGTAACAACCGGTTTGGTTGTTGTTGCCGGCGAAGTTACAACAAGCGCATATGTTGATGTTCAAGCGATTGTTCGCAAAACAATTAAAGATATTGGTTATACAAAAGCAGAATATAAATTTGATGCCGACTCATGTGGTATCTTGAATGCAATTCACTCACAGTCACCCGATATTGCTATGGGTGTTGATAAAGGTGGTGCCGGAGATCAAGGAATTATGTTCGGTTACGCTTGCGATCAAACACCGGAATTAATGCCGATGCCGATCGTTTATGCTCATAAGCTCGTAAAGAAGTTGGCGGACATTCGTAAGAAAAACATAAAACTTATGCCTTACTTACGTCCAGATGCGAAATCTCAAGTTACTATTGAATATGATAGCAACAACAATCCAATTCGTGTTGATGCTGTTGTAATCTCCACACAGCATGATGGCGATGTAAGCCAAAAGAAAATTAAAGAAGATGTAATTGAACATGTAATTATGAAAGTTATTCCGGCAAAATATTTAGACAAGAAAACGAAATACTATGTTAATCCAACCGGTCGTTTTGAAGTTGGCGGACCACACGGTGATAGCGGATTAACCGGAAGAAAAATTATTGTAGATTCTTACGGCGGATGGGCTCCTCACGGCGGTGGCGCTTTCTCCGGTAAAGATCCTAGCAAGGTTGATAGAAGCGCAACTTACGCAGCGCGTCACATTGCAAAAAATGTTGTTGCGGCAAAACTTGCTAAAGAATGTTTGGTACAAGTTGCTTATGCAATTGGTGTTGCTCAGCCGGTTTCTGTTTATGTTGATACAAAGGGCACCGGAGTTCTTCCGGACGGCTTGCTTGGCGAATACATTAATCAAGAAGTTGATTTAACTCCTCGCGGTATTATCGAAAGATTAAAATTGCGTAGACCGATCTATCAAAAAACTTCTTCTTACGGTCATTTCGGACGCAATGATAAAGATTTCACTTGGGAACAGTTGGACTTAGTTCCGTTGTTTAAAAAATTATTATAACGAATAGGATATAAAATGAGCAAAGCAGCAGAAACAAAAACTCTGGATTATAAAGTAAAAGATATTTCCCTAGCAGAGTGGGGAAGAAAAGAAATAGAATTAGCTGAAGCAGAAATGCCCGGCTTGATGGCGCTTCGTAAAGAATTTGGCGCAACCAAGCCGCTTAAAGATACGCGTATTGCCGGCTGCCTTCACATGACAATTCAAACAGCTGTGTTGATTGAAACACTTGTTGAATTGGGCGCAGAAGTTAGATGGTCTTCTTGCAATATTTTTTCAACGCAAGATCATGCCGCTGCTGCAATTGCTGCTGCGGGCACTCCGGTTTTTGCTTGGAAAGGCATGGGCTTGGAAGAGTTCGATTGGTGTATCGAGCAGACACTTTTCTTTGGCGATGATAAGAAACCGTTGAACATGATTTTAGATGATGGCGGCGATTTAACCAATATGGTTCTTGATAAATTTCCGGAATTAGTAAAAGGCATCAGAGGAATTTCTGAAGAAACTACTACCGGTGTTCATCGTTTATATGAAAGAGTTGAGAAAGGCACACTTCCAATTCCGGCAATAAATGTTAACGATTCTGTTACCAAATCTAAATTCGATAACAAGTATGGCTGTCGCGAATCATTAGTTGATGCGATCCGCCGCGCAACAGACTTAATGATGGCTGGTAAAGTTGCAGTTGTTGCCGGTTACGGAGATGTAGGCAAAGGCTCGGCTCAATCATTAAGAAGTGCCGGTGTAAGAGTTATTGTAACTGAAATCGATCCGATCTGCGCGCTTCAAGCCGCAATGGATGGATATGAAGTAAAGAAAATGATTGATGCAATTCCGCGTGCAGACATTATTGTAACTGCAACCGGAAACGTTGATATTATTTCCGAACAACATTTCCGCAAAATGAGAGATAAGGCTGTTGTTTGCAACATTGGTCACTTTGATAATGAGATTGATATGGCTTGGCTTAACGATAATTACGGTCACACTAAAGACACTGTAAAGCCACAAGTAGATAAATATAACGTCGAAGGTAAAGACATCATTGTGTTGGCTGAAGGCAGATTGGTAAATCTTGGCTGCGCTACCGGTCACCCCTCTTTTGTTATGTCTAACTCATTCACAAATCAAACACTTGCACAGTTAGAACTTTGGCAGCACTCAGATAAATATGAGAACAAAGTTTACATGCTTCCTAAGCATTTGGATGAACAAGTTGCTAGACTTCACCTAGATAAAATTGGTGTCGAACTTGAAACATTAAATGAAAAGCAAGCTAAGTACATTGGTGTTACAGTAGAAGGTCCATTCAAACCGGATTACTACAGATATTGATTTGAATGATAGATTAAGCACATACTAACTTGGCAGATATTAAAAAGCCTCTTCTTTATAGAGAGGCTTTTTTTATTCAACTTTATTTCAAGTATTTCATCATTTCAATAAAAAAGAAGCTGGCAAAAATTTTATTTCGCCGGAACCTTCCAAAAGTATTCGGCATTGTTAGTCACATAAGTTGTTGTCTTGGAATTAAAATCCTTATTCTCGCTTGTTTGCACGTCCGGCTTCTGATCGAAATAATCTAGGGGTAGTAGACGAATATACTCGGTGACTTTTCCATTTTCTCTCGTTTCTAAATTATATTCGCTGCTTACCGGGCATTCCAGCATATATAAGTTTTTTGCCATGTAAGTGTATAGATAATTTTCTTTTGTCTGCGACGTTCTTTTGTTCCAATTTGCGTCGGGATTCAGAATCAGCATTTTCCCGTTTATCACTCTTTCGCGCACTTCTTCAATGCTAAGCAATTCGCCATTCTCATTTATAACATAAGCATCAAAAGTTGGATCAATCCATAGCCACTTTTTTAAAGATTCTGAATAAACCATATTAATAACGTGGCAGTCGTTGTCAACCTTCAAACTGTCTTTGGGCAGACAAGTAACAAAGCGTGATTTGATTCCCATCGATAAATAACACTCATTCAATACTATTGCCAAACCGCGGCAATTCAATCCGCGTTTACCGGTTTTGCATTCGTTTATCATGCTTAAAGCATTTTTTACAACCGGATTTCCGTTGCTGCCGTCATGTTCAACTAAGTTGTGAATCCAATGCATAAGATTTAGAATTTTAGAAATTTCATTTCCGGTTCCGGCAATTGAATCGAGTTTGAATGCTTTGCGTAACTCGGCAAGATTAGGGTTTTCAGCGGCTTGATATTTAAACTCCGGCAAAGGTCTTTCATCTTTGTTATTGAACTTATCGGCTCGTTTAAGGATATATAGGAAATCACCAATAGAACGAATTTTGCCGGTGATTTCAGCAAATCTTTTTTCATCATGCAATATGTTCAGATCCGAATCTTTCATCATATGAGAATAATTAAAGAAGCCGTTCTCGACAGCCTTGTCTAAGCAAGCTAGCGATTTAGTTTTTTCTCCTACAAGCGCATATGTGCAAGCAAAATTGTAGTAAGCGCTGGCTAACGCTTGTTTATAATTCTTTTGTTCTGCTACGGGTAGGGTGTAATAGAATTTAAGGAGGACGTCAAAATTCTTAGCGAAAGTTGATATGTCGCGTGCTTCATAGGCTTTCATTAATAAACTATCATACTTAGCTACGGTTTTGGAAAGATCGTTTCCGGACGAGTTCTGAGCAAAAACGGCTGCTGAGCAAAATAAAAGCATTGATATTAGAACTGCTAACTTTAGTTTCATTTTTCCCTCTGATTCTTCTGTATAGTTAAAAAGACTATTTATTTGTCGTTCAATTAGACTTACTATGTGGTAGATTGGTTCTGCTAACTATAAAATTAAATCTGTGCTAAACCCACAAGTTTTTTCATAATCAAATTTAACTTTTCCTATTTTCAATCGTATCATAGATGGAAACTAAATAGAATTCATGAATTCAAAAATCATTATTGAAGAAGAACTTTTAAAGTTGATTAGAGAAGCCCAAAAAGGTGATTTAAATGCTTTTGAAACTGTCTTGAAAAACTATCAGTACTACGCTTATACGGTAGCTTTTAGAGTTCTTACAAATGATGATGATGCAAAAGATGTTGTTCAAGAGTGTTTTATAAGGATCTGGAAAAATCTTGGCGGCTACAATGCTAAGGTAAAGTTCACAACGTGGATGTACAAAATCGTAATCAATCTTTGTTACGATAAGCTGAGAAGGCGCAAAACGGAATATGAAAGAAATGAAGTGTTGGATGAGCAGCTGATCAGCGGCAAGGATAATCCCGAACAGCTTCTGTCCAACAAAGAACAAGCGGAAATAATAAAACATATTTCCGATGGATTACCGGAAAAACAAAGAATGGTTTTTGTGCTGAGAGATTTAGAAGAGCTGACAACTGATGAGGTCTCACAAATAATGGAAATGTCGATTGAATCCGTGAAAGCAAATCTATCGATAGCTCGCAAAACGATTAGAACAAAATTAATTAAGTGGAGAATTACTGATGAACTGTGAGTCGGTAAAAAAGATGCTTCTGGAAGGAGAAACAAAAACTTCTGAAAATTTGGAAGTAACTGAGCATTTGAAAAATTGCGAAGAGTGCCTCTCTTTCTCCTCTAATATTAAAACTGCTGAAAGTCAGCTTGCTATGCTTAAAAACAGCAAGCCGATTCTTAATGAACCGGAATTACTGTCGCTAAGTATATTAAATCAAATCAGATCTGAACAAAAAAAAGATATTCTACAGCCTTCAATTTTGGATGCAATTCTAAACTGGTTTATGTTGAAGCAAGTTCGCCTTGCTCTTTATTCCGTATTGTTTCTTTTTTCATCGCTTTACTTCTACGAAGAAGCAGTCGCGCTTAAAAATGTTGTTGCTCTCGAGAGCAATCTTAATAACGCCGGACAGCAATACGAAGCTAGCATAAGCGACAATATGCCGAATCTATCTTTTTTTTATGACATTTATAAATTAATTGCCGGTGAAAAAAAACATCTCAATCTATCTAAGGAATGGCTGGTTGTGAACAAATCCTTTATAAAAGGATTGCTCGGCGAATACAATTCATTAACTCCCGAGAAGAAAATAAAAGTTGATGAATTGAAAAAGAAGCTGACTAAAGAGCAAACCGAATTTCTTGATGAGCTAATGAACGTTAAAAAGAATTGAGAACAAATTTTTTTGGAGAACGGAAATGAAAAAGATTAAAAATTATTTACTTGGAATTAACATAGCTGCGCTGTTGCTAATGGGTGCGGGATGCCGGGAATATACAACCAAAACAAAAATAAACGCAGATGGTTCTTGTGAGAGAACAATAACCTACAAGGCTTATTCCAGCTCATCAGCTCAAAATTCGTACTTTTACTTGCCTCAAGATAAAAGTTGGCACATAAAACTTGAAAAAAACAAAGAAGGAGATAGTGTTTTAATAGCAAAAAAATACTTTACCGATGCAACGAAATTGAATGAAGAATACAACGCAAGAAGTAAGGTGAAAACAAATTTTGCACTGCGTAAAAGATTCGCATGGTTTTATACTTATTTTGACTACAGAGAGACTTACAAAGCCACAAATCCGTTTGATAAAATAAAACTGGAATCTTTTCTAACAAAAGAAGAGTATGAAAAGTACTTGATGAATGATACCAGTAAAACACTTCAGTATAGACTCGAACAGTTTATTTTCCAAAATGAAAACCGTGAGTATTATGACGCACTATTAGCTTTTGCGGAAAGTAAGAATGACCCTGCTTTAACAAAGATTGATATTGAAAATGCTGAAAAGAAGAGAAAATTTGGCTCTTGGATTGATGATAGGGGTAAAAGAGAAGGCCCAATCTGGGAGTTTTTAGATAAACAAATACTAAAGAAGTATGAAAAGGAGTTCACTGATATTGTAAACAGAGTGAATAAAAAGCAAGCAGCTATGTTAGTTTCAGACGGGATAACAAGTGAAGCAATCATGCCGGGAATTATATTTGCGACTAACAGTAAGAGTATTGTTGGGAACAAAGTTGAATGGAAGTTTGATGGATATAATTTTTTGGCTAAGGATTTTGTAATGAGTGTTGAGTCACGTGTAAGTAATGTCTGGGCATTTGTTATAACCGGAATTGTAATTGTATTCGCAATAATTCTTCTCTTGCTGCCAAAATTCAGAAAGCCCGCTGTGCAGTAAATTTTATTTGAAGGCGATTAACCAATCGCCTTCACTTTACTTTAAACCAATCGTAGCAGCTTTTATCAACTTGATCTGTTTTTAGTTTATAAACCGGATAATCAAATTTCTCACCGAATAACCAATACTTTCTTGATGAGTCGAACTCCATTTCCACACATGGACCAAGTGCTTCCGGATAAATTTTTATTGGGGCGCCTAAGTTCAGTACCTTCATTACGTCAGCAAGAACTAATTCACCGCCATAGAATCTAATCAAGTTGCTTAAACTTCCGGAAGAAACAAGCAAGCCTTCTTTTCGGGAACGCTCGTAAAGGTCGCGCATTAAATCATCCAGATTTTTTTTCGTCATTGTATTCTTAAGGATAGCAAAGTTCAGATTGTGCGCAAGAATATCGCCGCGCAAGTAGGGTAGTTTGTTTAAGTCGCCATCGTTCCAGAAGCCATCGGCAAGTTGTTCGTTTCTTTCGTTGCGTACGGCAGAGGTGAAATACTGTTTTAGAACATTATTGTATTCTTTGATATAATCCTCTAACGAAATTAGACCGGCACGCAAAAGGAGTAAGCGGGCATAGTAATCGCTGAATCCTTCCGAGAACCAGTAGAGGAGTGATTCCGGTCCGGCTAAATTTATTTTCTCACCAAGCCATGTATGAAATATTTCGTGTGCAAGCAGCCGCTTCATTCTATAATCTATTTGCCGATCTTCCGATAAGAAAAGTGAAAATGAATTTACTCTTCCGGTTCCTCCTTGATCATTATCTCCTTCGATTGGCAGAACAGTAATTAAGAAGAGGGGAAAATTGTAATCATTCCAAAATGTTCTTTCCTCATAAAGAATCGTCTGAATCATATCAATAAACTGTTCAAGCGGGAATTTATAATTGCCTTTAATAGCCACATAAACCGGATTGTTGCGAATCATTCTTTTTTCAATCCTAAAATTTCCTCCGGTAAAAATTGAGTGCCGGAATTTCCACAATGGCAGTTTTACTTCTTGATTCTTTTCGTTTACGCCAAAGCTGTTTGCTAAATTCCATTTATTGGGAAATTTATTCCAGCTGATTCTGAATGTAAACTCTGTGTTGGCATCCCAATCCGGATAAATGAAGAATGTTTCTCCAAGTACATGAAAAAATTTTCTTTCTATGCTGGCCATGTAGTGATTGCCAAGTGCAATTTCCTCCTTGCGTACTTGTTCAAGCTGATAATAGATTTTGACTGAACTATTTGGAGGGTATTTTACTAGTTTAACATCGTGTTCTTCTGTGTCCTCAATAAATGTTTCGTGAGAAAGAGGTTTTAGGTATTTAACGCCTTCCCAATCTTTATTGCTTCCGTAATTATTCGGTAATCTGAGACGGGTTTGTCCACTCTTTTCCCCTCTAAATTCCAAAACAACAAGTAGCCGGAAAGCATTAAGATCATAAAATGGTTCTATGCTGTAACTAATTACAGATTGCGAGTTGCTAATTTGTACTTCGTGCGGAATGGGCTGCTTTTTTATGTGTTCGGAAAATGAAGTAGCAAATACAGTCTCGGAAAAGGAGGCAAAAACAGCTATAAATAGTAAAAACTTTCTCATCTAGTCCTAATAATGTTGGCGGAATAATTACAAAATTCTTTTGGGAATTAAAATCCAATAATCATTCGCTTTAGTTGCTAATTGCCGGTCAACTAACTTCTAATCGATTGAAACGTCAAATTATTCGCAAATGAAACGAAATTTCCCAATATTTTCGCTACAAAAAACCGCAATAATGGCTTTTCTAATCAATTCTAAAAGGAGTAATTAATGAAACGCAAACTCATTTTGTTTTTAGCGCTGCTTGGCTTTGTGAGCATTTCGGCTCAAAGCACTAAGATAAGCTTTGAACAGTACAAGTTGGATAATGGTATGAATGTAATTCTTCACAAAGACAATACCACGCCAATCGTAAATGTTTCTATACTTTACCATGTTGGCAGCAAGAATGAAGATCCGCAGCGTACCGGCTTTGCACACTTTTTTGAGCATTTGATGTTTGAGGGTTCGCCAAACATTAAACGCGGTGAATACTTTAAAACTATTGAATCTGCCGGCGGCGAATTAAACGCGAACACTTCTTTCGACCGAACATTTTACTATGAAACACTTCCGTCTAATCAGCTTGAACTTGGCTTGTATATGGAATCCGAGAGAATGATGCATTTGAAAATTGATAGCGTTGGTGTAGAAACTCAGCGTAAAGTTGTTAAGGAAGAACGTAAACAAGGTTTGGAAAATAGACCTTACGGAACACTTGGCGAAAAGATCTTCAGCAATGCCTACAAAGTTCATCCTTACAGATGGATGCCTATTGGCTCTGCTCAATATATTGATCAAGCTAAAATTGAAGAATTTATTGCTTTCTATAACATGTATTATGTACCTAACAACGCTACTTTAACTATTGCCGGCGATATTGATATTGCAAAGACAAAAGAATTGGTAAAAAAATATTTTGCTGAAATTCCAAAAGGAAAAATGACGATTGTTCGCCCTAAAGAAGTAGAACCGGTTAAGACAGCAGAAGTTAGAGAAATAGTTTATGATAAAGTTCAGCTGCCGTTAGTTGCGCAAGCTTACCATATGCCGGCGCAAGGAACTCCGGATTATTACGCTCTCAGTATGTTAACCACACTTCTTTCAAGCGGAGAAAGTTCCCGCTTTACAAAAGAAATAAAAGACAAACAGCAGAAAGCGTTACAAGTTAGTGCAATGCCTTTTTCGTTGGAAGATCCGGGTTTGTTCCTTGCGTATGGTCTTTGCAATGTAGGCGGCAAAGCTGAAGAACTTGAAGCCGCGATGGATGCGGAAATTGCCAAAGTTAAAAAAGATCTTATCACGGAAACCGAATTCAAGAAATTGAAAAACCAAATTGAAAGTGATTTTGTTACCCGTAACTCTACAGTTTCCGGTATCGGCGAAAGCTTAGCTAACTATTCTGTTTATTTTGGCGACGCAAACTTGATTAACACAGAACTCCAGCGCTACATGAAAGTTACTCGCGACGATTTGAAGAAAGTAGCCAATAAATATTTAACAAAAGAAAACAGAGTTGTTCTTTATTATTTGCCTAAATCAATGGAAAAGAAATAAACACGTTACGTTTGTAAACAAATGACAATAAAAATTTTTGAAAATATAACGGAGTATAAAATGAAACGTCTTTTGATTTTCTTCTTCTTGTTGAGCGTAACTGCTGTTTCTTTCGCTCAGCTTGATAGAAGCCAAAAACCGAAACCGGGGCCGGCACCAGAAGTTAAAATTGGTGACGCCGAATCTTTTGTATTGGCTAACGGTTTAAAAGTGTTTGTAGTTGAAAATCATAAACTTCCTCAAGTTACATTCAGTTTAATGCTGGATAGAGATGCAATTGTTGAAGGAAAAAATGCCGGATATATTTCTACTGCCGGACAGTTGATGCGCACCGGAACAAAGAAACGCAGTAAAGACAAGCTAGATGAAGAGGTTGATTTTCTTGGCGCTAATCTAAGCACTTCTTCAACTAGTGTGTTTGCTTCCGGTCTTTCTAAGTACACTGAAAAAATTATGGATTTGATGGCGGATGTAATTCTTAATCCGGAATTCAAACAAGAAGAATTAGAAAAGATCAGAAAACAGTCACTCTCCGGTTTAGCATATTCCAAAGATGATCCGGACGCAATTGCCGGTAGAGTCAAAGGCGCGCTCACCTATGGTAAAGAACATCCATACGGCGAATTTGAAACTGAAGAGAGCGTAAAAGCAATTACTCTTGATATGTGCAAGACTTATCACGAAACATACTTTAGACCGAACATTGCTTATTTGGCAATCGTTGGCGATATCAGCAAAGCTAAAGCCAAATCTTTGGTGGAAAAATATCTTAGCAAGTGGGAAAAGAAAGATGTTCCTAAAAACACTTTTGCTAATCCAAAAGCTCCGGTTGTTAATAAAGTTGAGCTAGTTGATAAAGCCGGCGCGGTTCAATCTGTAATTAATGTTTGTTATCCGGTTGATCTGCAAATCGGCAGCGAAGATGCAATGAAAGTTAAAGTAGCTAACTTAATTTTAGGCGGAAGTGCAACGGGCAGACTCTTTATGAATTTACGCGAAGCTAAAGCTTATACATACGGCGCATACTCAAGCATCAATCCCGATAAGTTAGTTGGCAGTTTTTCTGCTTCAACAAAAGTTAGAACAAGTGTAACAGACAGCGCTATTACCGAAATTCTAAACGAAATGAAGAAGATCAGAAACGAAAAAGTTTCTGAAAAAGAATTAGAGAACGCTAAAAATTATTTGGCCGGAGGATTCATCCGCGGTTTGGAACAGCCGGCAACAGTTGCAAGCTTTGCTATAAATACAGCAATGTATAATCTGCCCAAGGATTATTACAAGAACTATTTAAAAAATCTTAGCGCTGTAACAGTTGATGATGTTCAATCAATTGCGAAAAAATATATCAAGCCAAATAACGCTTATATACTTGTTGTTGGTTCTTCGGAAGATGTTGCAAAAAATCTTACAAAGTTTAGCGTAAGCAGTAAGGTTGATTTCTTGGATATCTATGGCGAAAAATATGATCCTAATGTGAAGAAAGCTCCGGAAGGATTAACTGCAGAACAAGTAGTTGCAAAGTACGTTGAAGCCACCGGCGGAAAAGCAAATCTTGAAGCTATCAAAGACGAAACTTTGAAGATGAGCGGTTCTATGCAAGGAATGAATATTAACATTACTTTGATTCGCAAAGCGCCAAACAAAATGTATCAGATGGTTGATTTCGGAGTTGGTCAGCAAAAAACTGTTTTTGATGGTGAAAAAGGTAAGAGCAGTGCAATGGGTCAAGAACAAGAACTTTCCGGTTCACAACTTGAAGCAATGAAAATAGAAGCAACACTTAATTCTTATCTCTATTATGATAAGCTTGGTGTTAAGCTGGAATTAAGCGGTATGGAAGCTTTGAACGGAAAAGATGCCTACAGAATTAGTCTTATCTATCCTTCCGGAAAAAAATCAACTCAGTATTACGATGTTGAAAGCGGATACTTGGTAAAAACCTCCTCTTCTGTAGAATCTCAGCAAGGCGAGATGAATATTTCAATTGAATATGCAGACTATAAAGATGTTAAAGGAACAAAAGTTGCTCATAAGCTTATTCAAGGTACACCAATGGGTTCTATTGAACTTACGGTAACTTCTGTTGAGTACAATACTAATCCGGGCGATGAGATGTTCAAATAAACAGTACTTAGAAGTGAGTATTTAGACTTAGTTATTGAAAAAGCCGCATTAAAAGTGCGGCTTTTTTTGTTAACACCGCTTTGTCTAACCTCTTTAAATATTCTCGCCCAATCCAATAATCAATTGGTGAATGATTACTAATTGAAAAAGGATGTTCAAATGGTAAGCCTTGTAAGACATATCGAGCTAACTTACAGTTTCAATTTACTTGAATGGCTAAAGATTCAGCCCGATATTCGATATGTTATTAATTCCGGCGAGAGTATTTATAACCGCGCGCTTGTTGCGGGTTTAAGAGTTGAAATGAATTTCTAAATGAGCTTAATTCCGCTTTAGAACTTTTTGCGGATTTCTTTTTGTGTGGTAAACAGCTAAAACTAATATCTGGTTTTCCCAGTATTCAAATAGTATTATAAAGGGAAATCGCTTAACAACAATTTTACGGTAATTATTAAATGCGATTGGGAATAAATCGGGGCTTTTTCTAATTCGTTCGATAGCTTCGTCAACACATCTGGCAAATTCTAAGCCTAATCCAGTCTACTTCTTGTTGTACCAAGTAACAGATTCACTAAATTCAAATTCAGCTTCTGGGTGAAAGCGGACTGGAATTTGCATTTCATTTGCCTAAAGATTCTGTCCGTACCGCTTCCCAGCTTTTTCCTAAATCCGGATTAGTTTTTAATTCTTTGCTTCGCCGCTCGATTTCTTGTTTTTGCTCATCTGATAGTTCCAGAGGAGTATTTTCTTCTGCAATATCATCCCAGATTTCTTCCACTAGAATGATGCGTTCCGAAACACTAAGTTTTTTTATTTGTTCTCTAATATTAGATTCCATTGGCGTACCCTTCAAACAATGCTATCAAATTATACGAAATCTCGAAGCAAGTTTCTTGCAAATTTAGTTAGGGCTTTCCTAACTTTTGACGGTTTTCATTTAGATGAGAATATAGAGAAACATATTGGTTGGGAATACTTAAGTTGCGATTAAGATGTGGCTAAAAACTGCACGTAAAAGAATAAACTAAGGAATCAATTTTTTCTCAAAACTTTATTCTCAACATTAGAGGCAGAGACTTTGATAAAACGATTGGACGATTAAGCATTCAACTAACTGTGCGAAAAATAAAAATTAAATAAAGGTGTTTTAGAAACGTTCTTTGGGTTTCATAAAATTATCCTATTTGAACCTATTCTTTGTAGCATGCTTAAGGTAGTTTAGAGTCATAAATAAAAAGGATGGGGATAAACTAACCATCCGAAGAGTGGTGGGTCAAATCATAACTCGACTTCATTTACTCAAATATTTTAATGCCGTTCTACATTTAGAACGGCTTTTTATTTTCAAAAATATTTGTTTTAATAGACCGTTAATGGTCTATTAATTTCTCTTTTAACATTATTTTTCAATCCCTAGTATATGTGCTTCATCATACTTAGCCGCCAGTACAAAAGTGAGTCGCTTTGTGGAATCATATAGCATGCCTCAGTTAATGTAATGTGAAATTCAGTGGTACTGTTCTTTAAAACCATCTAAAAGCCTCCATTTTATCAATTTCAGTCTTAACTTGATGAAAGAAACCTTTACATAACAGTTGTAGCATATTCTAACCGGTTAAACGTCTATTACTTTATCACTTACCATGTTTTTTGTTGGGTGTAGTATTTATTATGCGTTTTTTGTTCGTTTTCGCAGAAAGTTTTTTCTTAATAGATGGAACTTCTGTAGCATTGGAAACGACTAAAACACATATCGTTTCCAATGGAACTGTATCCGGGGTTTTAGTGTTAGGTTTTTATTAACTGGAAAAAGAAATGACTGAAGAAAAAGAAATAAAACAGAGAATCGTTCAAAAAGCTGATGAAATGTTCCGGCAGTACGGTTTTTCAAAAATTACTATGGAGGAGATTGCTTCCAATCTTGGAATCAGCAAAAAAACTCTCTACAAACATTTTTCAAATAAGGATCACATCCTTAAAGAAATAGTACATGCAAATAAATGTGAAGTAGATAAATTCATCGAAGACCTAATGGCGCAGAAAAGTATGCCTTTCTTAGATAAGCTGAAAAACTTTATGAACTTTATAGCTCAACAAGCGCAAAAACTTGAAGGGCCGATGGTTCACGATCTAATGAAATGTAATCCGGAAGTCTGGAAAGATATTGAAGAATTTAGATCTAAGAAGGCTTACAAACATCTATCACAATTAATTGAAGAAGGTGTTGAAAACGGCATCTTCCGGAAAGATGTAGATAATAGCGTGATAGTTGTTGGTTATGTAGCTTCTATTCACAGCTTAATCAATCCCGAAGTTTTATCTAAACTGCCAATTTCGGCTGATCAAGCGTTTAGAGATATACTCAAAATTTTGTTCGAAGGAATTTTTACAACTGAAGGAAGAAAAAAATACAAATCATCAATAGATAATTATGGAGAAAGGGCTTTATGATAATTAACAAGTTTAGAATAATAACCTTTGCTGTTATTCTGATAACTGCTTCAGTTGCTTTTGCTCAAGAGAAACTTTCTCTAACTGTTGAGCAAGCAGTTGAAACCGGTTTGCAGAACAGCAAACTGCTTCATTCTTCTTTAATGAAAGTTAAAGGCTCAGAAGCAAAAGTAAGAGAGGCTAATTCTTTAAGACTTCCTTCGCTTAAACTAAGTGCAAGATATACCAGACTAAGCGAAGTTGATCCTTTTGTAATCAGCACGCCATTCGGTTCGTTTCCAATTGCGCCGGGAATTTTTGATACATGGGGCGCGCAAGCATCTCTAGTTCAGCCTTTGTTTACAGGCTTTCGCTTGGTCGGCAACGTAGAGCTTAACGAACAGCTTTCCAATGCAACGAATGAAGAATACAACAAAGACAAGAGCGAGCTGGTATTCAACATCAAGAACGCATATTGGAGTTTGTACAAAGCAACTCAGTTCAAAAAAGTGATGGATGAAACAGTCGATCAAATTAAAGCTCATCTTGCTGATGCTAGAAATTTGGAAAAAGCGGGAATGATGACGAAGAATGATATTCTCAAATTGGAAGTTCAACTTTCAAATGTAATGTATCAGCAGATTGAAGCAGAGAATGCCGTTAAGCTTACAATGGTAGCTTTAAACAGTACAATCGGAATTTCGCTTAACACTCAAATTGCAATTGCATCAACCACCCGATTAACGGAATCTGTTTTCGATGGCTTGGATAAATTAATTGAAGATGCAACTCAAAACAGACCGGAAGTAAAAGCGGCTGATTCCAGAGTAAGAGCCGGAGAAGCCGGATTAACTTTAGCTAAATCATCATGGTATCCTCAAGTAAGTTTATACGGTAATTATTATTACAGCAAACCGAACCAAAGAATTATGCCTACACGTAATCAGTTTGACGGAACATGGGATGCCGGCGTAAACTTGAGTGTGAATGTTTGGGATTGGATGACTACCGCGCATCAAACAGATCAAGCGGAAGCGCAAGCAGAGCAAGCTAAAGATGGTTTAGGAATGATTAAGGATGGAATTACACTGGAAGTAACACAAAATTATTTGAACATGAAACAAGCATACAAAAAAGTTACTCTTGCGGAATTAACTGTTCAGCAAGCAGAAGAAAATATGCGTGTTACATCGGATAAATTTAAAAACGGTTTGGCAACCAGCGCCGATGTCATAGACGCAGAAACAGCTTTGATCAGCGCTAAGACTAATCTTTCAACATCTACTGTTGATTGCGAACTTGCAAAAGCAAAACTTGATAAATCAATTGGCAAATAAAAATTTATAAATCTGGAGAATTAAAAATGAAAAACTGGAAAGCAATTGTTGGTGTTGTTGTAGTACTGGCAATTATAGTAACAATACTGGCAATCAACAAAAAGAAACTTGCTGCTAATACTTCCGGCGGAATAGATATTACTTATTACGTCTCTGTAGAAAATGTTGCTAAGAAAAACATTACTACGCAGCTATCTCTTACCGGAACAATTTATGCGAACAACGACGTGAATATCATGTCTGAAACATCGGGTAAAGTTGTAGCAGTTTACGCAAAAGTTGGAGATTATAAACAAGCCGGATCAGTTTTGCTTCAAGTGGATGATGAACTTAAGAAGGCCGCATTAATGAGTGCCGAAGCAAATTGGATTAAGGCTAAAAAAGATTATGAACGCTTTCAACAGCTCTACCAAGAAAAATCGGTTACTGACAGTCAGCTGGACCAAGTTAAAGTTGGTGCTGCTATGGCGGAAGCAAATTACATTGTTGCAAAGAGACAAATGGAAGACACAAAAGTTAAAACGCCAATCTCCGGCTTTGTTACAAATAGACCGGTAGATGTTGGAGCCATGCTGCAAGGTGCGCCTCAGCCGACATTCGTTGCAAATGTAGTTGATATTTCCCGCGTAAAAGTGAAATTAAATATTTCGGAGACTGATGCTGTTGTTCTAAAAACCGGCGATGCTGTAAAAGTAACTGCAGATGTTTATCCGGGCGTTGTATTTAGCGGAAGAATTGAATCGATTAGTAATAAAGGTGATGAATCACATACTTATCCAACTGAAATATCAATTGTGAATCAAAGTTCTCATCAGTTAAAAGCGGGAATGTTTGTTCGCGCAGAGTTTACTTCGATGAAGGATAGAGATGTAGTTGTGATACCACGTGCGGCGTTGGTTGGTAGCGTTAAAAATCCTCAAGTGTTTGTTGTTGAAAACGGTGCTGCTAAACTTAGAAATCTAACTATCGGAACAGAATCCGGAACAGATGTTCAAGTAATCGGCGGATTGACTGTCGGCGAAGTTTTAATTGTGAATGGTCAGAACAATTTAGTGGATAACACTAAAGTTGCGATTCTCAATAAGTAAAAGGAATTTGAAAAATGACAATTACCGAATTATCAATAGAACGTCCATCATTAATTATAGTAATATTTGCTGCGTTAATGGCGCTTGGACTATTCAGTTACTCAAAATTAAAGTATGAATTGCTTCCCAAATTTTCTCCACCAATTCTTACAATTACAACAATCTATCCGGGCGCTTCACCAAAAGAAGTTGAGACCGGCGTAACAAAAATTATAGAAGATGCAGTTGCGGGAATGGATAAAGTTTCCGAAGTACGCTCTTCTTCGCTCGAAGGTGTTTCCTTTGTAATTATTGAATTGCTGCAGTCTGCTAAGACAGACATCTCTCTTCAAGATGCGCAAAGAAAGATTAACGAGATATTTACCAAACTTCCCACCGAAGCTAAAACACCGGTGGTATCAAAGTTTGCGCTGGACGAAATTCCGATTCTTAGAATGGGTGTAACTGCTGAAATGGATTCGCGGCTACTCTACCAATTTGTAAAGGATAGAATTCATCCGCAGTTATCTCGCGTTCCGGGTGTTGGCCAGGTTACTTTAATTGGCGGAGATCAGCGAGAAATAAAAGTTAATCTGGATCTGCAAAAGGTAAAGGGGTTCGGCCTTTCTATAATGCAAGTATCTCAATCAATAAAATCTGCCAACCTCGATTTTCCAACCGGAAAGGTTAAAGATCAAGATGGACAGTTCATTGTTCGCGTTGCCGGAAAGTTAAGCTCTGTTAATGAATTGCGTTCTCTACCGGTTGGAGTTTCAAGACAAGGTGGAATCGTAAAGCTTTCGGATATTGCAGAAGTTGAAGACGGCATAAAAGATTACAGCAATATTCTACGCCTAAATTTTAAAAACACAATTGGAATCTCTGTTCAGAAACAAGCTGATGCTAACGCTGTTGAAGTTGCAAGACTTGTTAAAGAAGAAATGAAGAATATTGAAGACCAGTTTAAGAGTTCGAATCTAAAATTCGAAATTGCTGCCGATGGTTCAATCTTTACTATAGATGCTGCAAATGCGGTAAAAGAAGATTTGTCAATTGCGGTTGTTCTCGTGGCAATCGTTATGTTAATGTTCTTGCACAGCGTACGTAATTCATTCATCGTATTGATTGCTATTCCGGCTTCTCTTATTTCTACATTCATAGCAATATATGCGTTCGATTTCTCTTTGAATCTAATGACACTATTAGCTCTTTCTTTAGTCGTTGGTATTCTGGTGGATGACTCCATTGTGGTTTTAGAAAATATCTATCACTACCTTGAAAAGGGTGAGGACAAAAAAATTGCCGCGCTCAAAGGTAGAAATGAAATTGGCTTTGCTGCACTTGCAATAACGTTTGTTGACGTTTCTGTGTTCTTGCCCCTTGCTTTGGTTGGTGGAATAGTAGGAAATATTCTCCGTCAATTCTCAATTGTAATTGTTATTTCAACTTTGATGAGCTTGTTCGTTTCCTTTACGCTTACACCATTGCTTGCTTCCCGTTTTGGTAAGCTGGAAAGATTAACTAAAGCAACAATACTTGGAAGATTTGCTCTCTGGTTTGAAAAGGAATTCCACACTTTCACTGATAAGTATATTCAAGTACTTAAATGGAGCTTTAAGAATAGAGGCAAAGTTTGGATTATTACAATTGTTCTTTTCGTCGCTGCTATCGGCTTAGTTCCGTTTGGTTTAATTGGCGGTGAATTTATGAAGCAGGCTGACCGCGGAGAGTTTGTTGTTAACGTAGAACTTAAACCGGGAACACCAATTGAAGAAACAAATAGAATTTCCCAGAGAATAGAAGGTATACTTGGTAAAATTCCGGAAGTTGAAAAACTCAATGCAAACGTTGGTAGTTCCAGCGAAGGTATGATTGGCTTTTCAACTGCAAACTATTCGGAAATTACCGTAACCCTTATTCCAAGAAAAGAAAGAAGCCGATCAACACAGGAGATCAAAAACCTAATAAAGAAAGAACTTTCTATTATTCCGGGAATAAAAATTAGGGCAAACGAAGTTGGTATTTTTGGTACCGCTAACGAAACCCCTATCCAAATATTGTTAACGGGTGCCAGCTATGAAGAGGTACTACAGTCTGCCAGAAAAGTAGCAAACATTGTTAAAATGATTCCGGGCACCGATGATGTTCGTCTTTCTTCGGAAGATGGAAATCCGGAAACAAGAATCACTATTGATAGAAACAAGCTTTTGAGTTACGGTCTAACACTTGCTGAAGTTGGCGGTACATTACGCGTTGCTTTAACCGGCGACGATGAATCTAAACTTCGAGAAGGTGAAACAGAATACGATATTCGCGTTGTTCTTGATCAGTATGATCGTTCCAAAACTGATGATCTTGGAAACGTTGCGTTCACAAATAGAATGGGTCAGCAAATTTACTTGAAACAGTTCGCTGAAATTTCTCGTGCTACCGGACCAACAAAACTAACCCGGCAAGCAAGAAGTGCATCTGTAATTATTTATTCTCAAGCAGTAGGTAGACCAAGTGGAAATATTGCTCAAGACTTTGAAAGCAGAATGAAAAATTTCCAATTGCCTAAAGGAATTACTTATTCATTCATCGGTATGGTTAAGAATCAAAAAGATTCTTTTGCGGATATGATGCTTGCTCTATTTGCCGGAATTCTTTTTACTTATATGATTATGGTTGCTCTTTACGATTCCTTCTTGCATCCGTTTGTAATCTTGTTCTCAATTCCTCTAGCAATGATTGGTGCATTGCTTGCGCTGGCTCTTACTATGGAACCACTCACAATCTTCTCTATGCTTGGTGTGATAATGCTTGTGGGACTTGTGGGCAAGAACGCGATCTTGCTTGTAGATAGAACAAACTTCATGCGAGAAAAAGGTGATAGTCTACACGATGCTTTAATTGATGCGGGCAAGATGAGAATTCGTCCGATCTTTATGACTACGTTAACAATGATATTTGGTATGATGCCGATTGCTCTTTCATCCAGCGAAGGCGCTGAATGGAAAAGCGGACTTGCTTGGGCGCTCATTGGCGGATTAACATCGTCGCTTTTCTTAACGTTGATTATTGTGCCGCTTGTATACACTAAGATGGAAGAAGTAAAAAATGCTTTCATTCCATTCTTAAAAAAAATATACAGCAAGGTTTATAGACCTAAAGCAGAAGTTAACGGATAATATTTAGAAGTAGTTTTCAATACTTGTAGAGACGCCCGACCGGGCGTCTTTTTTTATCCCTTTGTAAAGACGGATCGAATCCGTCTCAAATAGTGAAAATGCGCCCCGTAAAAACCACGGGATAAGATCGGTGTGTCTTTACTTTAACATACATGTTGACAAAATAATCCGGTTCATTTAAGTTGCAATAAGAAAGATTCCATTCAAACAATTCGGGGGAATCTTGTCATAAAATAGTAGCTGAAATTATAATTCTGTACGTTAATTCGTTTTTGCGTCTTTACAACTTTAATTTATGCGCTATGAATTCTAATCTAGGGATAGGAAATAATGGATATTAATTTTATTCTTACTGTGCTTGGTTTGTTTTCAACAATTGTACTAGGAGCGCTTAGCATTAGATATGCTTTAAAATTTCGATCTTCATCAAAACTTGTATACTTCCAAGATAGCTGTTTCTCTCTTTTTGACTCTTTTGTTAATCGCGTTGACGGTTTAACTCTTTCCTATAAAGGAAAGAGTTTAGAAAAACCCTTGGTCATTTTAAAAGGAAGCATTATAAATTTTGGAACTAATGATATTGACAAAGGAATTATTCACAAGCCACTTGAAATGTTAATTAGTAAAGAATTCCAACTCCTTAATGCCAAGATTATAGATTGCTCACCCAATGTATATGCTGAATGCAAACTGGTTAATGAAAATATAATTGAGTTCAATTGGGAGTTACTTAAATCTGGAGAATCTATCACTTTTGATGCCCTTTTATCAAAAAAGAGCTCGGAAAATCAAAGCAAAAAAGCTGTGGGTCTCTCTGAAGAGATTAGTAACTCATTAATATTCAATCATAGGATTACTAACCTTGGAGAAATTGATAAAACAAGACATCTAGTAAATCCCAGTAGATATAAAATCATGATGTCGTTAGGTACAGCATATTTATTGGTAGGGCTTGTTTTGATTGTTCTTTCAATAACACGTCCAACGTATGGCATTACTTACAAAGTCTTGGATAAAAACTCGCAAAGTATAGTAGAAATACAACCCGATAACGATATACTCAAAATCGAAAAAATTAGCGGAGTTCTTAAAGAGCAAATTGCAGATAAAGATTTTTTCGGGAAGTATGAAATAATCCCGATTGTTAAAAAAAATAGCTTGAGTGCACTAATTCAAATGATCGTTGGTGTAATAATGTTTCTTGGTACAACTATTTTTATGGGTTACTCAACTAACCTACGTATGCGTGAAAAAAGAGTATTGAAATTGTTAAATCAATGACAATACAAAATGCCACGATTTTGTGGACATACAATTAATAAAAACGATTTATATTATAATCTAGCATGAAGAAATACTCTGTTATAGTTTTTGATCTCGGCAAAGTTCTAATTCCATTCGATTACGAGCCGGTTATAAATAAGTTTAATCTGCTTAAACCAAATCTTGGAGATAAATTTAAGCAGATGTATGCAGAGAATTATCATATTCATCAGCGGTTTGAGCGTGGCGAATTGACCCAAGATGATTTTGTTACAACAATGTTGGAATGGTTAGAGGGAACAATTACTGCAGAGGTGTTCTGCCAAGTTTTTTCTAATATTTTTACAATAAACCAAGATATGGTAGAACTGCTGCCGGTTCTTAAAGAGAATTACACTTTGGTTCTTCTTTCAAACACAAATGAGATGCACAAAAATTACGGTTATGGACATTATGAATTTCTTAACCACTTTGACAAACTCATTCTTTCTCATGAAGCCGGTGCAATTAAGCCGGAAGAGAAAATCTATAGAACGGTAGAAGCATTCACCCAAAAACCATCAAACGAACATTTCTTTATTGATGACATTCCCGAGTATGTAGAAGGAGCAAAAAAATGCGGCTGGGGCGGAACGCAGTTTGTTGGGTATGAAAAGTTGGTTGAAGTACTAAAAGCAAAAGGAATTTTGGAATAGAACGCAGATAACGCGAATCAAACTGATCGTTACGGATAATCTGCGTAAATCAGCTTAATCAGTGTCATCCGTGTTCTATTTCTTTTACAGCCATTTCTTCCAAATGTCGGGCTGGTAGCCTATTGTAACTTCTTTTCCATTTCTAACAATTGGTGTAACTAACAAAAGCGGATCAGAAAGCAATTCTTCTTCCAAATTAAAAACCATGAACTGCATATTTCGTTTCTTGTATTGCTTGCCCTCGTTATCAATCAACTCTTCAATTGGTATAACGCGTGTAATATTATCTAACTCACCTTTTGCAAGCCCTTTTTCTGTTAAATCACGAAAATGAAACTGGATTCTTCTTTCCTTGAAGTAGCGTTCGGCTTTTTTTGTGTCGTTGCAGCTTTTTGTCCCAAAAATTTGAATGTTCATACTCTCTAATTGCTTTGTTTGACTAGGGCAAAAGTGATATTTTTCACGGCGATAATCAAACAACACTTCACAATTATGGGAAGAAAATGAAATACGCATCAAAATTTTTAATAATAATCTTGGCGGGAATTACATTTATGAGCTGCTCAGAAAATAAACAGAAAAGCGGTGCACCCGCTGATTTTAAATATGCAGTTGAGACTTTTGCAGATCTGCGCATTCAGCGTTACTTCGTTCCCGGTTTTGAAGAGCTATCGCCGAAGCAGAAAGAGCTTGTTTATTATTTATATCAAGCGTCTCTGGCCGGAAGAGATATAATCTATGACCAGAATTACAAACACAATTTATATATCCGCCGCTCACTTGAAGCCATTATAAGAACTTACTCCGGTGATCGTACTGTTCCGGAATTTCAGCAGTTTATGACTTACGTAAAACGTGTCTGGTTTTCGAACGGGATTCATCATCATTATTCAAACAAAAAATTCTTACCGGAGTTTTCGAAAGAGTATTTAACAAAACTAATTGCCGGCTCGGACGAATTTGAATTCCCACTTCAGAACCGGGAAACGCTTGATGATCTTTTGAGAAATATTTCATCATACATGTTTGACCCTAACGTTGCGCCGATGAAAGTTAATCAAGCTGATGGAGTTGATTTAATTAAATCTTCCGCGGTTAATTTTTATGAAGGAGTTACGCAGAAAGAAGTTGAAGATTTTTATTATAAAGTTGCAGATGCAAATGAAACAGAACCAATTTCATTGGGATTGAATTCAAGGCTTGCTAAAGAAAATGGACAGCTCATTGAGCGTCATTGGAAAACCAACGGTGTATATGCTTATGCAATTAGAAAAATAGTTTACTGGCTGAAACAAGCAGTTACTGTCGCTGAAAATGAACAGCAGAAAAAATGCTTTGAGCTGCTTATAGAATATTACAATACCGGCGATTTACGAAAGTGGGATGAATATAATATCGAATGGGTGAAGGATACTAGCTCGGTAGTTGACTTCGTGAATGGTTTCGTTGAAACATATAACGATCCTCTTGGTTACCGTGGCACTTATGAATCAATCGTTTCGATAAAAGATAATGAAGCTACAAAACGAATCGAAGCAATCAGCAAAAACGCTCAGTGGTTCGAAGATAATTCTCCTATTGCAAAAGAACATAAAAAGCCTAGCGTGAAGGGTGTTTCCGCAAGAGTAATAACTGCTGTTGTTGAAGCTGGCGATGCAGCTCCTTCTACACCGATCGGTATCAATCTGCCGAATGCAAATTGGATTAGAAAAGAACATGGCTCGAAATCGGTTAATCTTGGCAATATTGTTCATTCCTATAATATGTTTGCAGCAACAAGCGGCGTTTTGCCGGAATTTGCATATTCAAAAGAGGAAGTTGAACTGGAAAAGAAACATGGTGTTTTAGCCGATGACCTTCACACAGATATGCATGAAGTAATTGGTCATGCATCGGGACAAGTGAATCCGGGCGTTGCCGAGCCTCATCAAACACTTAAGAATTATTATTCAACACTAGAAGAAGCCCGCGCTGATCTGGTTGCGCTTTATTTCTTGTATGATCAAAAACTGGTTGATCTTGGAGTTATGGAATCACTGGATTGCGGAAAGGTTGCATACAATGATTATATAAGAAACGGGTTAGTTGTGCAGTTGGCCAGAATTCCGCTTGGAGAAAACATTGAAGAAGCGCACATGCGTAATCGTCAGTTGGTTGCTAAATGGGCTTTCGAAATGGGTGCAAAGGAAAATGTAATTGAGAAAAAAGTAAAAGATGGGAAAACTTACTTCGTTATTAATGATTATGCTAAACTGAAAAATTTATTCGGTCAGCTCTTGAAGGAAATCCAAAGAATTAAGTCGGAAGGTGACTTGAAAGCCGGAAAAGATTTGGTCGAAAATTATGGTGTTAAAGTTGATCCGGTACTTCATAAAGAAATTTTAGAGAGATATAAAAAACTAAACATAGCTCCTTATGCCGGGTTCATCCAGCCTAAACTTGTTCCGGTTATGCAAGGAAAGAAAATTATTGATGTGAAGATTGAATATCCGGAAGATTTTACTAAGCAGATGCTTGAATATGGAAAAGAGTTTAACTTACTAACAACTTATAATTAATTTTTTGTGTAGAGACGTTGCATGCAACGTCTCTACAAATATTCTTAGTTCAATCCGCACATTCCATTTGCACATCCTCCGCCGTAAGAAGGAACACCGCAACTTCCGTCGCTACAAGAAGAGCCGCCTTCATAACCCGAAGAAGACATTGAAGCACTGAAAGAAGAAAGTAGTTTCTTGGAGTTTTTTGATTGGCAATCTGGACAAATTACTTCTTCTAAATTTGTGCTGGATTTGTGTAGAACATCGAATTTTTTGTTACAGTCGTTACACTTGTATTCAAAGATTGGCATAATTACCTCTGTTTATAATTCTGAATCTAATTAGAAATTTGTGTGGAAATCGTTCCTATGTTTTCAATCTCGCCAAAAATTTTGTCGCCCGGAACAACTCGACCAACGCCCTCTGGTGTTCCGGTGAATATTAGATCACCCTTTTCCAAAGTCATTCGAGCAGAGATGTGTTTTACACATTGAACGGGATCGAAAATCATATTTGAGATTGATGCGCTTTGTTTTATTACATCATTTACAGAAAGCGAGATGTTCTCGTTTCCTTTAAGAGTGTAATCTTTCTTCAATACAACATCACCCAAAACAGCAGCTGTATCGAAGCACTTTGCAAGCGTCCATGGATCACCCTTCTCCTTGAACTTAAACTGCAAATCGCGCAGAGTCATATCTAATCCAATTGTATAACCATGAATGGCTTTTTCAGCTTCTTCATCTGTTCCGTTCTTAATATCTTCTCCGATATATAAGACAAGCTCAACCTCGTGGTGAAGATTTTCGGAATATGGTGGATGAATAACCGAGTCGCCGGAAAAAATAACATTAGACGCCGGTTTCAAAAAGATAATTGGAAATTCTGTTGATGCTTCTCCGCCAAGCTCCTTCGCGTGAGCCGCGTAGTTCCGTCCAACACAAACTAATTTACCAATTGCTACTTGTTCTTCGCTGTCTCTAAATTTTAGATATCTCATGGTACCTCGTTAGATGCAATTTTGTTTGAAAAGATTCGTTCTCGGTTCTGGATACTAGATTCTTGATACTGGAAAAATCAATGATAGTATGTCATTCTTCTATTGCGGTTTTTTATCCAGAAACAAGAATCGAGCAGCAAGTATCAAGTTTATGTTTTTTGTTCTTTTTTCTTTGCAGCCGGAAATAGAATATTATTCAAAATCAGTCTGTACCCTGGTGAATTTTTGAATAAGGCTAAATCTGTTGGTGAATCACCAACCGCATGCTGATAATCTTCCGGGTCGTGTCCGCCATAAAATGTAAACGTTCCTCTTCCAAAATTTCCATGAATGTATTTTGCTTGATCGGTACCTGCACGCTCGCCTAGTACTGTAACGGAGTTTTTGATGAGCTTTCGCTTAAACATAGAAGTCTGCCCCATAAAACCATGAATTACATTTAAGTGGTTTTGCGTAAGCATTGTTGGAACAGGGTCGTACTTTGCAGAGAAATCAAATAAAGTAAAAAAATCATTCTGCTCGGGGCCAATTTCAAGTGGGGGAATATCTATATCGCTGTATTCGTAAACAAGCGGATTCATCTCTATTTTAAAATTTTCGAAAGCAAATGTTTGGGTGAAATCAACTTTGTCTTGCGCGTTTAAATCCGGAGGATCGCCGTCATACATTCGGTCAGCAATATCAACGTTTTGAGTTGAAAGAGAAATATCATAGGAATCTGTTGCGGAACACATGGCGAACAAGAATCCGCCTTGACCCACATAACTTTTTATTGTGGCAACAACTGCTTTTTCCATTTCGGAAACTTTTTTGAAGCCGAGCTTTTTTGCTTCTTTTTCATAAACCACTTGTTGCTCAACATACCATGAGGCTTCGCTGAAGGACGCATAAAACTTTCCATATTGTCCGGTAAAATCTTCGTGATGAAGATGTAGCCAATCGTATTTTTCTAAGTCGCCGCGTAAAATTTCTTCAACCCAGATCTTATCATATTTTACTTCTGCGTAATCAAGGGCAAGCGTAACTGCATCATCCCAAGGTTTAAAATTTGGTGGAACATAAACTGCAATCTTTGGCGCTTTTTCTAATCTAACAACATCCATGTTCTGATCTTCACTTTGAACTAAAGCGTATATCTGTACAACTTCTTGCGGTGATAAGGGCTGAAATGAAACGCCTTTAATTCTGCATTTGAGGGCGAGTTCGTTAGAATAATCGAGCATGAATGATCCGCCGCGATAGTTTAACAGCCAGTCTGCTGTTGAGCCATTTTCCAACGAATTAAAAGTAATACCGTAGGCCTTCAAGTGATCCGACTGCTGCAAATCCATATAAATAAGAATTTTGGATTGAGCCAAAACAAAGCCAGAAAGCAAAAAATATATAGTTAGAAGTTTCTTCATATCCGTGTTCTAAGCAAAATAGAGTTGCGCTTCGAAATTTTCGAACCAAAATCGTATTTTGAATTCAATAATAATGATAAATCTATTATGCGTTCAAAAAAGAAATTTACAATTTGTCCAAATTGCGAAAACAAACTTACACCAGTTGACCATTTTTGTTCCCAATGTGGGCAGCAGAACCACGATCTTAAAATTCCTTTTTGGCATTTGGTGGAGGAGGGAATTGAATCGTTTTTCCACATAGATAGAAAAGCACTAGTTACGCTTAAGTTGCTCATTTTATCACCTGGTGAGCTAAGTAAAGAATTTAATGAGGGGAGACGAGTTAAATTCATTCCTCCGATTAGACTTTATGTGCTGATAAGCTTTCTTTTTTTCTTTCTTCTAAATTTCAGCATCCCTCATAGTTTTTCAAATGAAGGAAAAAACAGCAGTCTTTCAATTTCCTTTAAGGGGCTTCATACTTCTGAATTAGTTGCATTATCAAAGAAACAAACAGATTCCTTGGCAACTATAAAAAAAATTCCACCTACAGAATTTAATAAGTTTTGGATCGATCAACTGTATAAAATTGCTAATTCAAGCAAAACAGAGTTCTTTCATTCGCTATTCAAAAATATTTCCTATATGATGTTTGTGTTGATGCCCGGCTTTGCTTTTATACTTCATCTTTTTTTTAGAAACAAAAATAGCTTCTATGTTGAAAGCCTAATTGTATCAGTTCACTTTCACTCATTTGTATTTTTGCTTATATCCGTGTTTTTATTAGTCGGCCTAACAAAAACGATTTTTGCTTTTTTGCTAACACCAATACTTGTTCCGGCTTATCTGTTTTTTGTGCTGCGGAGATATTATTATCAAAAAGTGTTTGCGTCAATTTGGAAAACAACGGCGATAGGGGTCTTACATTTTATCTTGTTTGCTTCATTGTTCATTTCAACTGTTTTTATCAGCATCTATCTGGTATAAAAAAAGCCCGGTTTCATTTAAGCAACCGGGCTAATAGTCAAATAAATTTCTTAGGCTGTTTTTCTATCGCTTTCTATGTAAACGGGTTTTTCGTTTTTAGAAACTACATCTTTTGTAATTAAACACTTGTCCACATTTTCCATAGTTGGTAGTTCGTACATGATCTCTAGTAGAATTGCTTCAACTATTGAGCGAAGTGCGCGCGCACCGGTTTTTCTTTCAATTGCCTTCTTAACAATTTCTTCCATTGCTAAGTTATCAAACTCAAGATCGACACCTTCCAAAGAGAATAGCTTCTTGTATTGCTTTATGAGAGCGTTTTTAGGCTCTGTTAAAATATTTTTCATCGCTTTGGCGTTAAGGTTTGAAAGCGGAGCGATAATTGGTAAACGTCCGACTAATTCTGGTATTAAGCCATACTTAACTAAATCTTCCGGCTGAGATTTCTGAATTAGATTGTCTCTCTCGGTTTCGCCCGGAGCTTCTTGTTCGTGGGTATCGAAGCCTATAGGATTTCTGTTTATTCTGCTAGCAATGATATTTTCGATTCCATCAAAAGCACCGCCGCAAATAAACAGAATGTTTTTTGTGTTAACGTTAATTAAGCTTTGTTCCGGATGCTTTCTTCCGCCGCGAGGTGGAACGCCGGCAACAGTTCCTTCTAAAATTTTTAGAAGTGCTTGCTGTACGCCTTCACC
>Ga0172380_10002396_pt1 | contig 28955 bp, 24 predicted proteins | sample Leawe162metaG_FD_119747 | JGI IMG/M metagenome (GOLD analysis project Ga0172380, IMG submission 119747) | Leachate microbial communities from a municipal landfill in Southern Ontario, Canada - Leachate well 162 metaG | ecosystem: Engineered > Solid waste > Landfill > Unclassified | place... | reverse complement strand
TCTTGAGTCAGATGGTTTTTGATTGTACGGTTATAGTGTAGCCCACTCCACCCGTGAGGAGAGTGATGTCAGTGCCGTCGATGAGCTCGAGTGTGCCGATGATGAGAGAAATCATGAGAGTACTATATTACTTTTTCTGAATTATTCTACTGTGACGCTTTTTGCGAGATTGCGAGGTTTGTCGATATTTCTGCCGAGCTTGAGAGCGGTGTAATAGGCTATGAGCTGACAGGGTATGACGGTCAAGAAAGGGTAGAGGATATCTATTGTCTCTGGAATTTGAATAGTCGAATCCTCTCTATTTCCAATCGTATAGACAGGTCATTTTCGAGCTTCTACTTCGTGTATTGCTGATGCAGTTTTATCATAGAGCGCATCTGTGGGATTCAGGACGATGCTCGGGAATTTTTCGCTGATGAGTGCGAGTGGTCCGTGTTTCAGTTCTCCTGCTGGATATGCTTCTGAGTGGATGTAGGTGATTTCTTTGAGCTTGATGGATCCTTCGCAGGCGATAGGGTGTTGGTAGTATCGACCGAGGAAAAAACAATGATCATAGGTTGCTATTTTTTCCGCGAGGAGTTTGATGTTTTCTGTATTTTCTATGATAGTTCTAATCTGGTCTGGTATGAGTCTAAACGCTCTGAGTATTCTGGATTTTGTGAGTACATCCAGTTCTTTTCTCTCGCCGAGCGCTATAGCCATCATGAGAAGTGCTGTAATCTGTGCTGTGAATGCTTTTGTCGAAGCAACTCATACTTCTTTCCCTGCGTGGGTAAAAATTCCTGCATCAGTTTCCTGAGCAATAGTTGACCCTGGAACATTGACTATTCCGAGCGTGAGAATGCCTCTGTGCTTTGCCTCTCTAAGTGCAGCGAGAGTGTCAGCCGTTTCGCCTGATTGTGAGATGACGAGGAGTGCTGTATCCTGGTTCCAAAATTGTTTACTATATCTGAACTCACTTGCTATCTCGACACGACAGGGGATGCCTCCTATTTCTTGGAGGAAATTTTTCCCAACAAGTCCTGCGTAATAACTGGTGCCACAGGCGACTATAATGATTTCTTTTTTCTTTAATAATTCGGGCATGATAGCCCGTATACCACCGAGTGTCACTTGCTCTGTTTCAAAATTGATTCGACCTCGAATAGTATTTTCTATCACTTCTCATTGTTCCATGATTTCTCCGAGCATAGAATGTGCGTATTTGCTTGTGTCACTGGTTTCCTGAAATATTTCAAGTTTCTGAGCTTCACGATTCACGAGTTCGCCACCCATTGATTCGAGCGTATAGGTTCCATCTTGATTGAGTATTGCTAGCTCGCCGTCTTCCATGGGTATGACTGCTGGATCTGATTCGGGAAATGCATGAGGATCACTCGCCACCATGATACCATCGCGTATGATGCTAATCATGAGAGGAGAGCCACGACGGATAGCATAGATGCGAGTCGGATCCTGTGGTGCTATCACAGCGAGACCATAGGTTCAGGTCACTTGCGACAGCGCTAGGAGGATAGCCTTTTTTACATCTCCCACACTTTCGAGACAATATTCTATGAGATTTGCGAGGACTTCACTGTCGGTCTGCCCATAAAAGCTATAGCCTGCTTTTTGAAGTTTTTCTGAGAGAATTTTGTAGTTTTCGATGATACCATTATGTACGAGATATATCCTTTCTTTCATCCCGTGATGAGGATGGGTGTTTTCTCGTGTGACGCCTCCGTGAGTTGCCCACCTCGTATGCCCTATACCTGCGACAGAAGTATTCGTCTGATTGATGTGAGGAAGGAGGTGACTCACTTCTCCTATTTCTCGGACGAGTCGAGTCGTACCGTCTTTTTCTACAGTGACAAATCACGCAGAGTCATAGCCTCTATATTCGAGATTTTTGAGTCCTGAGTAGAGGATTGGTTCGGGGTTATTTTTTCCAATAGTAGCGACGATTCAGCACATAGGGAGGTATTTATTATTTTGAGGCATTATATGACCTGTTTATAAAATTCTAGAGCAAATCACAATCTTGTACTTCTGTCAGCTTTTTATATACTACTCTCCATGTCACAGAAAAAAATATCAATCCTCCTCATCGATGACGATCAGTGAATCGTCGATTCTCTCCTGCTCTATCTCGAGCAATCTGAGTTTGAAGTTCATACTTGTATGCGAGGAGACGAGGCTCTGGTGGTTTTCAGAGAGATACAGCCTGATGCCGTGATACTCGACATCAACCTCCCAGGCCAGGATGGTCTCACTATCCTGCGCGCACTCCGTGCTGAATCCAGTGTTCCTGTTCTCATGCTCTCTGCTCGTGATAATCAGAATAATATCAGCACCTCTTTTGAATTCGAAGCAGATGATTATATTGGTAAACCATTTAGCCCAAAAGAAGTCGTCATGCGTATCAAAGCCGTCCTCCGACGCGGTACTTCCCAAGCGGGTAAGGAGGGGCTGATATATCGTGATCTCCGTCTCGTCGAATCTGACCTGAAGGTCATCCGATGAAATCGTGAAGCACTCCTGACAAAATCTGAATTTCAACTTCTCAAATACATCATTGCTCGTGAGTGAAAGGTCGTCTCTCGAGAAGACCTCATGAAAGAAATAATGGGGTACGCGAATTTTCTCTACGACAGAACCATAGACACACACATCAAAAATATTCGTCACAAAATAGGTGATGATACAATTCTCACTGTGAGAGGTATAGGTTATAAAAGTTTCTAATTTTTTTTTATGGATCTTCTTTTTGATATTATAATATTTTTTTTTCTCGTAACGCTAACAGGCCTAGGAATTTTCATTCTCAATAAATATATAAAAAAAATAAAATTTTTACTGATCATTTTAAATGCTGTGATAGTAGCTTATGTTTTATATCTGTTAGGAGACTTCATGCATAACTGACTTTTATATAATGAAATTAATATGTATGTTTTTTTGCTTTTGGTAGTTATGTTCTTGTTTACTGTATTTGTCTTTTATTTTGCCATGAAATTTATTCAGATTTGTGAAGATAAAAGCTTCCTTTATTTAAATTTATTCACTTGTCTGTTTTTTTCTTCTTTTTTCCTTAGAGGAACAGGGGGCTTAGATATTTTTGTGGTATCAAGCTTTATGTACCTAGGTAGTTGTTTATTAATGTGCTGACTTTATTTAAAAAATAAATTTATTAATTCTTAACATAAATATATGAATTTCCTTATTGGTTTACTTGTTATTGGTCTCGGTGTAGTTATCCTGAAGTATATTCGTCCAGCGTATGAATTTGTCGGATCGTGGGTATGGGCTGAGAAATTTTTTGGCATTGGGGGGACTGTGACTGCTCTGAAATTATTGGGGATTGTGTTTATTGTTTTTGGGGCTATATACGCGCTCGGTTGGGTCTAAAAAGAAATGCGGAAAAACTTCGAATTTCTTCGTCAGTGCAATTTTTTGTCTCAGTCGTTTACAGATTAGTAAACTTCTTTCGTCACAAAATGTACTTTCTCGAACTTCTCGTTTTTGCACATTTCTTGATTTTTCTCTGTATTTCATACTAGAAAAAATACTTGTCAAAATAGAAATATCACTACAATCAAGCGGTAAGAGTTACTAATTCTTACTTCTATGCATCCTGGACTCCGAGACATGACTAAATGAATGAGTTTCTTAGATAGACTTGAGGTTCCTGCGTTTGATAAATGAGCAACTCCCCGTGAGACAGCTGAATATTTCCGAAAAATAGGTCAACCAGAAAAAGCAGAGGCAGCTATTCGTTGAGCAGCTGGTACTCCAGACAAGGTGGTCTATATTTTGACAAAGCCATGAGTAGGAGGTTTTAAAAAAAGATGAGAGACGGGCGTCTCTTATGTAAATGTAAATACAATTGGTGAAAAATTTCAGCGAGAGGTTATTGAACATGAATGATTCCATAATGCTCATGAATCTCGTTGGTGAAAAATAGATATTCCAGGCTGGGAGACTATGACAGATGAGAGAAAGAAAATGATTTTTGGTACACTCGGGATTGATGATTCTTTTTGAGAAGTTTCTGGTATTGAGGCACTTACCCAATTTGCTACTCAAGAAAAAGTAGGAGAAACAGAGAGTGGTTATGATGCAAAAATAGTACCACAGTGAATTCGTCTTTTTGAAACACTTGGAGAAAAATCTGGGCGGTCAACGGTATGAGCATTTCTGAATATGGCTCTTCATGGTAGCACAGGCGGTAAGCAAGAATTTGCAGATGGTGTCAGAACTGGTGGAAATATTATAATGTTTGAAAAAGCACTTGCCTGAAAAGTACTGAAGCCTGAAGAAACTGCTAAAAAAATGAGTAACATTATTGAGTTCCAGAAAACGGATTTCGTGGTGAGAGATATGGAGCATGCTGAAAAATTTGCCGATTCGTATTTAACCGCAATCCAGACTGTTTGAGTTTCTTCTTTAGCAGTAGAAGAAAATAAAATTGCCAAGGCTGCATAATTTTGCAATTATCCGAGAAAGGATAGAATCAATCCATGATTGCAAAAATATATTCTGTCGTGGTCTCATGACTCGATGGTCAGCTCGTAGAAGTCGAAGTTGATATCCACAACGGAATGCCTGCATTTATCATCGTAGGTCTCCCAGATACTGCTATTCAGGAGAGTCGTGAACGAGTCAGAAGTGCTATCAAAAATTCCGACCTCCCATTTCCTCGCACAAAAATTACCGTCAATCTCGCGCCAGCTGATATCAAAAAAACTGGCCCCAGTTTTGATCTCCCGATAGCGCTCTGAATCCTCCTCGAGGAATGCAATATTTCTCAGGATATTCTCAATGAAACACTCGTGGTGGGTGAACTGGCTCTCGATGGAATCGTACGGTCTGTACAGGCAGTTCTACCAACAGTGATATTTGCGAAAGAAAAATGATACAAGCGAGTCATAGTACCAGAAGAAAATGCTATTGAAGCAGCACTGATTCCAGGCGTAGATATAATACCTGCGAAAAATATTGGAGAGATAGTCCAGATGCTCGCAGGAAATACGCCTATGGTTATCCAGCCGACTTCCTCTATCGATGACATCGCGAGGAGAATACCACATGAGCTCGTAGACTTTAACCAAATAGTAGGACAGCAATATGCGAAGAGAGCACTCCTCATCGCTGCGGCAGGTGGACACAATATCCTCATGGAATGACCACCATGATCAGGGAAGACTATGCTCTCAAAAGCTCTCGGAACTATTCTACCACCGATGGTCTATGAGGAAATAGTCGAAGTCAGCAAGATATATTCTGTTGCTGGAAAGCTCAGTAAAGAACATCCGCTCATCACAGAGCGACCGTTTCGTAGAATTCACCACACTGCCTCTGCGATTTCTATTATTGGTGGCGGTCGTGATTCAAAGCCTGGTGAAATATCTCTCGCTCATAAATGAGTTCTCTTTCTCGATGAGATGCTTGAATTTCCTCAGACAGTTCTCGAAACTCTTCGTCAGCCCCTTGAAGATGGCGTCATCAGTATCAATCGTGTTCAGAGCAGCTGTATCTATCCTGCGAGATTTATGCTCGTCGGCGCTATGAATCCGTGTCCGTGTGGATTTATGGGTGATACAGTGAAAAAATGTACTTGTCAGCCATTCCAGATAGAGAGGTATCGTTCAAGACTCTCTGGTCCTTTATTGGATCGCATGGATATATTTATTCATGTGCCACGGGTCAATGTCGAGGAAATATCAAATAAATCTGCCACAACGACCACTTCTGAAGAATTCCGTCAACAGGTTATCTCTGCCCGAGAAAAACAGTTACTCCGACTGCGAGAAACTGGCAAAACTTCCAATGCTGAAATGACGAATAAAGATATAGATGCATTTTGTGTACTCGATACTGCTTCAAGTGAACTCCTGCAAAAGGCTGTACAGAGACTTGATCTGTCGACTCGAGCATATTATCGTACTCTCAAGCTCGCACGAACCATTGCTGATTTGGCATGAATTGAGAATATCTGACCAGAGCATATTACTGAGGCGCTCGGGTATCGTGAAAAAACCCAAAAATAATTAGTTTCAGAAGAGGAGCCTGTTCCATTTCTCTGGAATAGTGAGTTCTTGTCGCATGAGTTCTTCTTGCTTTGCTTCTGAGATGGCTGTATTGACAGAGTATTCTCCTGATACGATTTTTGGCACGAGCATGATGACCCTTTCTCATGGGAGCCGTACATCGTTGTGGAGCTTTTTGAGGTAGACTCTGGCTGCTGCTGTATCTCCCCATCGCGCACGAGCAGAGAGCTGGGCTATCTCTCGCTCATTTTGTATTATTTCACCTTCTCGCATACGTAGGGTTTCTTCACGTTGAGAATTTCTGTATCACGCTAATATAAACTCGATAATGAGGAGAGCGAGTCAGAATACCATGAGGATGAATATATAGCGTTTTGGCATAGAGGATTACCAGAGAGATACTTGGAGAGATTCGTCCATTTTGTGGAGAGGGAATTGTGCGTCCATTGCTTCATTTGCTAGCTCGTCAGCGTGTTTGTTTCTTTCACGGAGAACAGCAGTAAATGTCACTTTTTTGAAATCTGCGATGATGCTTTTTGCTTTTTGATTGAGTATTTTGAGGCCCGCGTCCTTGACCTTATAAATTCACTGGAGTTGTTTGATGACCAGTTCACTATCCATGACGAGATGGACTTCTGCTGCTCAGAGCTTCTTTGCCGCTGTCAGGCCCAGTATCGCGCCCATATATTCTGCCTGATTATTGGTCGTCGTTCCGAGAAAAAATTTGCCAGTTTCTATCACCTTGGCTCATTGGCTCACGACAAAAGCGCACCCGCTTGGGCCGGGGTTTCCTCGTGATCATCCATCTGTGTGCACGGTATAGAGCATTGGCAGAGTTTCTCGTTTTTTCTCTGAATTGCAATCCGAGCTTTGTAAAAAAGACCTTGAAAACACCCAGAAAAATCATACAGTACAGCTCATGCAAATCACCTCATCTCAACTTCGCCAGAAGTATCTCGATTTTTTTCGGTCAAAAAATCACGCCATTATCCCATCAGCCCCGCTCGTTCCTGAAAATGACGCCTCTGTCCTCTTCAACACCGCGGGTATGCAGCCACTCGTTCCATACCTGCTCGGAGAAAAACATCCAATGGGTAACCGTCTCGCTGATGTCCAGAAGTGTGTCCGAACAGGGGATATCGATGATGTCGGTGATGATACACACTGTACATTTTTTGAGATGCTGGGAAACTGGTCTCTCGGTGATTATTTCAAGCAAGGATCTATCGAGATGAGCTGGGAATTTCTCACATCCCTCGATTGGCTCGGTCTCGATTCAAAAATGATTTCTGTCACAGTGTTTGAAGGAGATGAAAATGCTCCTCGTGATGATGAATCGGCTAAAATTTGGATGGATTTAGGTATGCCTGCTGAACGTATTGCTTATTTGGCTGCGGAAGATAACTGGTGGGCTGCCGGTCCGACGGGTCCATGTGGTCCGGATACTGAGATATTTTATTGGGTTGGTGAAGGTGAACCTCAGTGAAATAAGGGGACCCATTCATCCGAGTGGATGGAAATCTGGAACAATGTCTTTATGCAGTTCAATAAAAAAGCTGACGGAACTCTCGAATCTCTCCCAGCTCAAAATGTCGATACAGGCATGGGTCTCGAGCGTACACTTGCTGTCATCAATGGTAAAAAAACTGTCTATCACACTGACCTCTTTGAAAATACTATTGAACACATCAAGCGTATCGTTGGTGAATCAAATTTCAACGAACGAGGAGCCCGTATCATTGCAGATCATCTTCGTACTGCTGTGCATATGATTTCTGATGGAGTAAAACCAAGTAACACTGATCGTGGTTATGTCCTCCGTCGTCTCATCCGTCGAGCTATCCGTGAAGCACACAAGATGGGACATGAAGATGCATGTCTCGCCCAAGTCGCTCGTGACTTTATCCATATCTACCAGGATGTGTATAAATCTGTGAAAAATAATGAAACAGTGATTATTGATGAAATCACTATGGAAGAAGGGAAGTTTCAGAAAACAATTAAAAACGGACTTCGTGAACTTTCAAAAAATCAAAATATTGACGGTAAAACTGCTTTTCATCTTTTTGAGACCTATGGTTTACCTGTTGAGATGATTCGTGAAGAAATATCTGAAAATGGTGGAGAGATTCCTGAGAATTTTCAGACAGACTTCGATGATGCTATGACAGCTCACCAAGACCTCTCTCGGACCGCCTCGGCTGGTATGTTCAAGGGCGGACTCGCAGATCACAGTGATATCACTATCTCTCTCCATACAGCGTGTCATCTCATGCTTGCTGGACTTCGAAAGGTGTTGGGAGAACATGTGATGCAAGCTGGTTCAAATATTACGCCTGAGAGACTTCGTTTTGATTTCACGCACTCAGAAAAGATGACACCAGAACAAATCGTAGCAGTTGAAGAGTATGTAAACTGAGCACTTCAGGCCCACCTCACTGTCACGATGACCGAAGAGCCAAAAGACAATGCTCGTTCTCGTGGTGTACTCGGAGCATTTTGGGAAAAATACCCTGAAACAGTAAAGGTCTACAAGATGGTAGGGGATGATGGCATCACCTATTCTGAAGAGCTCTGTGGAGGGCCACATGTCGAGGAATCTTCGAAAATGGGAACATTTAAAATTCAGAAAGAAGAGGCATCGTCCGCAGGAGTGAGGAGAATAAAGGCAGTTTTAAATTAATTTTAATTTTATTATATATGGCATTCGGATTCACATCTTTTAAAGAAGAGAGAGATCGAGATGAGAGAAAATGGAGAACTGGGACTACTTGATTTATCTGAGCGCGAGAATCTGATGAGGGAATTACAGAAAAAGAAAAAAATTCCAATGCAGAAGAGATCACGCGTGAGTTTAGGGATTATTATTGAACAATTTTCTGAAGTCCCAAAGACGATAGTACTACAAATCCAACGAAATAATTATGTCTCAAAACTGAAAAATAACTGTTGAGATCCTTCGTACAACCGCAGGTGTAGGCAAGCAAGGTGAGACAAAAGAAGTTTCTCTGGCCTATGCTCAGAATAAGCTCTTTCCAGAGGGAATTGCTCGGGAATACAAACCTGTGGCGTCAAAGGAAGAGAAAAAGGCTAAAATTCACACGAACCGTTTTGATATTGTGAAGCGTTTGCATGAAAAAGTCCTTCAAATCGAAATTCCTCACAAGGCTGGACATCTGTCAGAGACAGTGGATCAGGATTGGCTTGTCGCGAAGATTCGTGATAAATTTCATGTGACACTTTTACCCGATATGATTCGTCTCGATGAAAAAAACATCAAAAAAGCAGGAAAGCACACAGTCCATATTGACCTTTCGAGCGATGCGTATGCTCAGATAATTCTTGATATTCGCTAATATGTACCTCGGAATTGATTATGGAACTCGGAATATCGGAGTCGCTATCGCTGAGATAGGCATAGCTATCCCGCATGCAATATACGACCATGGAGAATTCTTTCTCGCGCTTCCTGAGCTGATAAAAAGACGGAAAATAAAAACTATCGTGATAGGGGAGGCAATAGGGTATGATGCGTATGGAAAACAGAAAAAATTCTTTCAAAAAGCAATTGAGAGGATTAAAAAAACTGTTCCGGGAGTGCAAATAGAGATTCAGGATGAAGACCTCACAACTTTTGAAGCTCAGGAATCACTGTGAAAGCTTGATTCTCGTGAACACCTTGATGATATAGCGGCAAGTATTATACTACAGCGGTATTTAGATAAACAATAATGAAAAAACCTTCTCCTTCAGAAATTGCTCAAAACAAAAAAGCCCTCTTTGACTACGAAGTCATAGAGGAGCATGAGGCAGGTATCGAGCTCTTTGGCTGGGAAGTAAAAAGCATGCGAGAAAAATGAACTCAGCTCAAGGGGAGTCACGTTATTATCCACAAATGACACGCCAGAATCGTCGGTATGCATGTGAGTCCATACAAATTTGCAGAAGATGCTGATGTCGGCGTAAAGCGAGATAGGAAACTATTCCTCCACAAAAATGTCATGCTCCGACTCGAACAAAAAACAGGGGAGGAAGGAATGTCCCTGATTCCTACCAGAATCTACTTCAAATGAAATCTCATCAAGGTGAATATCGCTCTCGGAAAAGGTCGTAAAAAATACGATAAACGAGAAGTCCTCAAAAAACGCGACACTCAAAGAGCTATCGCGGTGGAATTGGGGAGAAAACTAAGATAATTATAATATTTCCTCTCTCAAATCATCCTTATCTTTTTCAGGAGGAGTTCCTTTTTTATTTTTTCCGTCCATTAAAAAGTGAGCTACTTGATCTCTTTTTTCTTGCTCTATTTTGCTTATTCTCGGTGTTCTTTTCTCTCTACTTCCAAGTAAATGTTCTCACTCTACTGCTAGTGATTGATAAGTCATAGGATAAATTAATAAATATTTTTTCTGGAGCCACGAACGGGAGTTGAACCGGAGAAGTGAGTGAATCTCACTTCGAGTAGGAATGGGTTCAATACTGTAAATGGAGCCACGAACGGGAGTTGAACCCGTGACCTCATCCTTACCATGGATGCGCTCTACCAACTGAGCTATCGCGGCGTTCGTGAGATTATAGTGTATGCTGTATAATTGCAAAATTTTTTGCGTCTCTGAGTTTTTTTGTACAATGCAGCCCATATGAAGCTGTTTGTTTTTGATACAGAAACCACTGGATTTGTAGAGAGGGAAGGGCCTCTCGAGGTACAGCCGTATATTGTCCAGTTTTCTGGTATTCTCCTCGAGGTACAGCCGGATAAAACTCTGAGGGAAGTCGATCGCATCGATGCGTATGTGAAGCCACCTATTTCTATCCCTTTCTGAGCGAGTCAAGTTCATGGGATATATGACAAAGATGTTGTGGATAAACCACCCATTTCTGACCAGATGCATGTATTTCTCTCATATCTCAATGGTGCCGATATGGTCGTCGGACATAATATCGAATACGATGAATCGGTGATAAATTATGAGCTTCAGAGACTTGGTCGACGATGAGACTATAATCCTCAGAAAACTCTCTGTACTATGAAGACAACAGTTGATTTCTGTGCTATACCAGGCAGAGGAATTGGGTATAAATTTCCAAAACTCAATGAACTCTATAAGAAACTTTTTGGTGAGTATTTTGAGTGAGCTCATAGCGCCATCTACGATGTAGAAGCAACTGTTCGTATACTCCAAAAATTGATATCTCAGTGAGTCGTCCAGATAGAGGAAAATACAGTTATGCGACTCTTCTAGAATAACCCAAGGATAAAACAGATAGAGTCAATAAAATCAGGTTGCGAAATACTGAAAAAGTATACACTCTACGGGTATATTCATCTCTAATTATTCCTATGCGTTTCCTAGCTAATAGAAAAAAGTTTTATGTTGCTTCTGGAATACTTGTTTGTCTGTCTTTTTTGGCATTCTTCTTTGTACCAAAAAACTATGGTATAGATATGACAGGTGGACTTCAGATAGCTTATTCTGCAGAGGCGCCTATCTCTGCTGAACAGCTCGAGATAGTGCGGGAGGATATCATGAATTGATATACATTTAATTGACGAGACATTATCTCAGATGTCCTCATCTATGCGGTGAATACAAGTGATATTCGTATGGATGTATGACTCGTTTCTGAGCCTGATATTCAGACTGCACAGATGCAGGTCACCGATATTCGTAATTCACTCCCTGCCTTTTTTCAAAAAGAAGATATCACTATCTCCGAATTATCATTTGTATCAGTTGGTAATTCTTTTGGTAAGTTCGTTCTTGATCGAGCTTACTTGACGCTGACGATGTGTCTTATAGCTATTACGATATATCTCATGTTTGCCTTTAGAAAGTCTATAGAAGGGGCATCTAGTTTTTCATTTGGTGCTGTTACTCTAGGAACTCTTTTTTATGATATCATTGTTGCTAGTGGTGTATATATAGCTCTCGGTCTTTTTTTCCCAGCACTCAAAATTGATACATTTTTTGTTACTGCTATTCTTACTATACTCGGCTTTAGTATCAATGATACTATTGTAATTCTTGATCGTATACGGTCGAATTATAAGAACAAAAAATCTCAGGATAAACGAACAACAAAACAAATCTTTGAAGAATCTATCCAGGTCAGTCTGAGACGTTCTCTCTATACCTCCATGACACTCATTATCGTGTTGATTTGTATGCTCTTCTTTGGTCCTGATGCTCTTCTGGGTTTCACCACTTTGATGCTCCTCGGCACTATTACAGGAACTTACTCGTCTATATGCCTTGCTGCTCCTATTTTGTATGACATTAATTCTTCTAAAAAAATCTAACACAAGTACAAAACTATGGATAATCGTTTTCGTCGCGAAGAAAATATATCGCGCCAACCTCTAAAAAAATCAGAAAAGAATAAAAAAAATGAGACAGAGAAGGTTTCTCAAGAAAAAAAAGCAGATACGCCTTTTGTCTCGCATTTCATGGATTCCTATAAAAAAGCCACGAAGAATCATATTCTTCGTAATACTGTTCTCCTCACGATAGTTCTTTTCTGCGCACTTTTCTCTATATCACTGGCCCTACCACGAATTTTTTCAATTCATTTCGACGCATCGAGCATTTTTAATATTTTCAATCAATGATGAACTGTCTCACCCTCTGCTGAAGAAAATATTGGCGATATGGATATCCTCATACTCGGTCGTGGATGAAGAGGGAATAGTGCTCCAGATCTCACTGATTCTATTATCCTCGCACATTATAATAAGGCAAAGAATAGCTTTACCACTGTATCTATACCGAGAGACCTATTGGTTTTATCGGACAAACTGGGACGTGTAAAAATAAATGAACTGTATTCGAGTACAAAAAAATCACTCTGAGAAGATGCTGCTATGACCCATCTCATGGAAATGGTCAATCAGATAACTGGCAGGGATGTGCGGATGTATATGTTGATTGATTTTGCAGGATTTCAGAAGCTCATTGATGCTGTAGGGGGTATTGATATTGAGGTTCCTGAGCGTCTCTATGATCCAGAATATCCCGCTGCCAATTGGTGATATACTATCGTCAACATACCCGCAGGATTTCAGCATTTTGATGGAGACAAGGCCCTTAAATATTCAAGAAGTCGTCACACGACGAGTGACTTTGATCGATCAAGGAGACAGCAACTGGTCATACAGGCTCTCCGAGATAAAATGACTTCTCTAGAAATCCTCTCTTCTCCTACTAAACTTGAATCAATCTACTCTGTTTTGAGTGGTTCTGTGCAGACAAATGTATGACTCAAAGATATATACAAATTAGCAAAAATAGCATCAAAAGTTGAGAAACAAGATATACATAGCTATGCACTTGATGCCTCTTGTTTTAACGCTCTCAAGCTCTGTGCACCAGGAGGGCTCGTGTATGGGCCGGGAAGAGACTTATTTAATGGTATGTCTGTTCTGCTACCTAAGAAAGTCAGTACGACTCCTGCAGATACTTACGAAACTATCCGTTTATTTGTCTGAATCGTCACAAAATACCCTTCTCTCCAAAAAGAGCCAGGTATCGCTGTTGTGAATGCATCAGGCAAGACAAACCTTGCTCTCACTATAGCTCTAAAGCTGAAATCAATTGGCCTTCCTGTTGATGAAACACAGATCAAGAATCAGTCTGAAAAAGTGGAAAAAACTTTTATTCGATACAATTCATCTATAATACAGTCTGACAATATCCTCTTGGAGGCTATTGGACTGACATTCCCATGAGAGAAAAGAGAGGCTACTGACGCAGAAAAAATTTCTATGGTTGCCCCATATGAGCTCGTTCTTGGCCCTGACGCATCACTTTATTTTCAATAAAATATGTATCCACAACGCAATAATCGTATTCGCAGAAACCTCATCACCGGTACCTCTCATTGGTACCGACTTCAGCATATAGTGCGTGATCCACAGGTCAGACTCTGGTCTGGTATAGTGGCCGGTGTCTGACTTTTGCTTTTTTATGCCATATTTCTCTTTGGTATGCCGTCTATCTCTGAGATAGAAACATCTTTCAAGGAAAGTAGTATCATCTACGATCGTGAAGGAAATCAACTCTATACAATCTATGGTGGAGATGAAAATCGCCAGTATATTCCCTACGATCAGATATCCAAGCATACAGTCAACGCTCTCGTCGCTATGGAAGATCAGAGATTTTTTAGTAATATTTGATTTGATATTTTTGGTATTGCCCGTGCTGGTATCACCTGTAGTCTGGGTGGGCGCTGTTCTGGTTGATCATCTCTGAGTCAACAGCTCATCAAGAATACTCTTTTGATGAATGAGAGCCTCTATCGTCGAAAGGTTCAAGAAATCATCCTCTCTCTCCAGCTCAATATCCGTTTCTCAAAAGAGAAAATCCTTGAGCTCTACCTTAATAAGATTTCTTTTGGTTCTAATTCATACGGTGTAGAGCAGGCCTCTCGTCGATTCTTCGGTAAACCAGCTAAGGATATCAATATCCTCGAGTCCTCTATTATCGCCTCACTTCCCAAAACTCCAACAGGATATAATCCCTATTCTCGTCGTGATAGACTGATGGGGTATGTCTATTACCATGATACAAAGGGTACTCAAGAGGGAATTGTCAAAGTAGACCCTCTCAGCAATCCAGAAGTTTTCAAAACATTTAAAACGGCGTTATCTGGTATTCGTTTTACCAGTGAACGAGGATTTTCGCGGGTTTGCGGCATTGCACCATTTATCTGAAAAAATCAGTTTGAGAAGAAGCTCGGGACTGATTGTCTCACTGTAGCAAAAAAAGACCTCCTAGATTTCTTTAATAGCTTACAGCTCTCTACTAAAGTTGTTCAAGAAAATATATCATCTACTGTCATAGTAGAGTATGAAGTAGGGCGAAAGGATCGAGTACTCATGCGCATGTACGAGGACGGCTATATAAACGACGCAGAGTACAAGGATGCCTTTGTTCAGGGATTGGATTATGCTTTCCAAGATCCAAAAGAATCTATCAAATATCCTCACTTCGTTTTCTATGTGAAGGACTATCTCGTCAATCTCTACGGTGAAGATTTTTTCCAACAGGGATGATGGAAGATATATACGACCATCGATCCAAAGCTTCAGGATCAAGCTGAAGATATCATCGAGTCATATGCTGTTAGTACCTTCAAAAACTATGGTATCAATAATGGTTCCATGGTTTCTCTTGATACAGTCACACGCGATGTTGTTGCTATGGTAGGTTCTCAGGATTATTTTAACAAAGATATTGACGGTGAGGTGAATATCATGACATCTCTCAAACAACCAGGATCGAGCATGAAGCCAATTATTTATGCTCGTGCATTCGAGAAAAACTCACTCAGTACTGATACTCCTATATTTGATGTTGAGATGAGTTTTGGCACCTATAAACCAAAGAACTTTGATGGAGAATTCCTGTGACCTATGACTGTCAGAACTGCGCTCGATGCTTCTCGAAATATTCCTGCCATCAAGATGTATTATATGGCTCTTGAGGATTCTGGTAATACAGGAGTCCAGCAAGAACACAATCTCGTAGATTACCTGCAGGGTCTCGGACTCAATTCTATCGAAAAACGCGAGGCAAATAATCTCTATGGGCCTCCTATTGTTCTCGGTTCTGCAGAAGTGCGAGGTATAGATTTTGCTGCTGCGTATGCTGCGTTTGCAAATAACGGACAACTGCTTCCGCCTAATCCTATTCTGAAATTATTCGATCCAGAAGGAAATGAAATAAAGATAGAACCCGCTACGCCTAAACAGGTCGTCTTACCTGCTGCAGCATATATGATTACTGATATTCTTGCTGACAATGGTGCGCGTCCTGCTGGTTGGAATAATTTTCTTGCCCTCGTAGGTGGACGAAAAGCAGCAGTAAAAACTGGTACTTCGAGTAAAAAAGTATGAGAAGCAACCCTTCCACGAGATCTCTGGACTGTGGGATACACTCCTCAATATACAACAGTTGTCTGGACAGGTAATACAGATGGTAAGCCTGCTAGTGCTCGAGCGAGTGGTATGGAATCGAGTGCACTTATATGGAAAAAATTCATGGATTTTGCTCACACTGATTTACCAAAACAAGATTTCACGAAACCTTCTGATATTGGAGGAAGCGGAAAATTTCTCTACATAAATGGGAAAAAGCCAGAAGTGCTCACTTGATTTAATCCCGAAAAAATTCAGGTTGATATCCTGTGTAATGGTCGAGTAAGTGATAGTACTCCAAAAGATGCTATCCGTGATGCGGTCATACTGGAAAAGGCCTTTCCGATAGAAGATAGCTATCCGAGCTGGAGAGAGCCTGTAGATGCTTGGCTCGGAAGTGAAAAAGGCCGAAAATACCTTATTGAAAAATTGTGACTTACAGAAGAGATGATGACAGTTGTTGCTAAACCAGAGAATATCTGTGAACGCCCCTCTGAAAGCATTCCACAGTTTACGACAACCCTCACTGATAACATGGAGCTCTTTGCTGGACTCTACCCGATAGAAATAACATTTAAATCAGAGCATCCTATGAAAGAAGCTCAAATACTCATAAATGACAAGCTCTACCGATGAATCAACCTCAATAGTCAAAAAGAAGGCACAGTAAAAGCAGAATTTAGCGTGAGTGATAGTAACGGAGCGAATCAAGTCGTTACAGTTCGTGTTATTGATACCTTTGGATACAGCACTTCGCGAAACTACCGTGTTCGAATCCTCAGTAAAGATGGTGCTAACCCAACCATCAAGACAGATAATCCTTCTGTTATCAATGTGAAATCTGGACAACAGGTCACATTGTCATGATCTATCAATGACGACAGCGATGTCTCAAAGATTCAAATTTTTGTGAACGATGTCATCTATGGCACTCTTCAGGGAGTCAAAAAATATAGTTTCACACTCAAAACACCAGCAGATTTATCTGCAGGAAAACATACTATCAGTATTCAGGTAACAGACTTTCAGAAAAATGTAGCTACCCAGATTCACACGGTAAACGTCCAATAATCATTTATTGCATTTTCGTATTGAGTTTTCCTTCTACAAACTCACGGTTTTTTGCAAATTTTTCTCGAACGACTGTTTGTAGTTTCTCAGCGTCCTGTATTCCAGTCCGACTAGGTAAGAGATCCGGTCGTACGAGCTTAGCATGTTTGACTATTTTTTGTCCTTCTTGTGTAGTCTTGAGAGTAAAATTATACAGAGGCTGTTCTACGAGAATCTGAGGAGACAGGTTAGCCTTCATATTTGGAGCTAGCATCTTCGCATCGGTGGATCCAATGTGAAATACGGCTATATTGCCCACATTTCCCATAATGGCATCCATGAGGTGTGTAGATACCTGATTGATGTATTGGTGAGCTATGACGAGACCTAGACCGTACTTGCGAGCCTCTGAGAATATATCAGAAAAACTGTCGGTGGCAAAATTCTGAAATTCGTCGACATAAAGCCTAAATGGTTCTCTTTTTTCTGGTTCTGTATTTGCACGACTCATCACATCGAGCTGAAATTTAGAGACGAGGAGAGATCCAAGCATATCGCTGACATCTTCTCCTATTTTTCATTTTGAGAGATTTGCGAGAAATATTTTTTTATTATCCATGATCCATCGAGGAGAAAATCCTGATTGTGGTTGGCTCACAATATTTCTGATGAGGGGTACGGAGAGGAATTGACCTACTTTGTTGAGAATAGGGCTTACGACTTCTGTTTGTTTTGTACTACTGAGAGTGTTGAATTCATCCGCCCAAAATCGTCTCAAAAACGGGTTAGTGACTTTCGCGATATAGTTTCTGCGGAATTCTTCATCTGAGAGCAGGAGGGTGAGGTCGAGCAGAGTGCTCCCATCACGCTCTAGGAGGGTGAGCGTAGCATTTCTGAGGACATACTCAAGTCTAGGCCCCCAACTATAGCCAAATATCTTTTTGAAGACTCCTACGATAGAACTCGCTATAAGAGAAGGGAATTGGTGATGGGTGTTTTCGAGAATATTGAATCCAATAGGGTATTCGACATCCGTGAGATCGAAGAGGACGACATCATTGCTTCGAGATTTTGGGATTTGGTGGAGAATCTTCTCATAGAGATCACCATGTGGATCTATGAGCCCCACTCATCTACCAGCATCTATATCCTGGAGAATCATTCGTTCGAGCATTGTTGTTTTGCCGCTGCCTGTCATTCATACGACCAGCATATGTCGCTTCAGTGCCTCTGTATCAACGGAGACAATCTGGTTTTCTACGTCATTTCACAGTATTATGACCTCTTTTCCTGTTGGTTTTATCTCTTTTTTCTCTTCTTTGATGACTGTAGTTACTGTTTCAGTTTTTGGTCAGATGTCTTTTGGATCTATTTTTACTGTTTTTTCTTCTGTTGAGAGTACCTCTATTTTCTTTGTTTTTCCTTTTACTGTAGGCGTTTCTGACTCTTCTGCAGTATCCCGTATATCCTTATCGGTGAAGAGGAGCGTGAGAAATCTCTGAATGTTTGATATCTTTTTATTCACAATAATACATATGATAATGAAATTGTATATATGTCAAATATTTTTAGGGGACGAATAGTGCCCATTGATATCAAAAAAACCTCTGCATTTGCAGAGGTTTTTTATCAAAGGAAAGACTAATTTGAAATAGTGTCTCCGCTGAGGATATTGAAGACGAGATTGGTAATTGTCCAAGCGAAGAAGATAACGACAACACCGATGATGGCATTGATGATGATTTTCTTACCAGCTTCTTTTCCTTCATCTTCTGATCCAGAAGTGAGGATTTTCCAACCACCCCAGAGGGCCATAGCGACCATGACGAGACCGAGGAGAGTCAAGAGTCCTTTTATGAATGACTGGATAGTAGTGATAGGATCACCAGTATTAGGACCTTTGAGTCCGTCATCTATACGGTCAAGACCTGGTTCTATCTCTGCGAGAGTCATGCGAGCAGTAGCGAGTGTGCCAATAGTGATGTATGCGTACCTTTTGAGTGCATTCATAGGATGCGATTAATAATTAAATACAGTCTCAGTATAGACTAAATAGCTCTGCTATGCAAATTTTCACTCTAGACAAAAAATGAATATATCATCTTATTATCTGCGTGGCTTGCGCAAGAGATAGTATTGAATCATGGTACGGATATTTTTTTTGTCTGCAGGAACTGTGCGAGAGATGGATAACAGTATACCTACGGCGAGGAGCATCATGAGCAGGGAAGAGCCTCCATAGCTCACAAATGGGAGCGTGAGGCCTGTATTTGGGAATATAGAGAGGTTGACGCTTATGTTTACAGACATCTGCCAAAATATCCACACAGTGATACCAAAAGCGACAAATTTCCCAAAATTTTCTTCACAAAAAGAAGCAATAATAAAGCCCCTATAGATAATGGCGAGATATATACAAATGAGAATAAAAGCTCACAAAAAACCGAGCTCTTCGGCTATAATAGAAAATATAAAATCCCCCTGTGGTTCTGGTAAATATCAATATTTCTGAACTGAATTCCCAAATCATAAACCGAGAAATCCACCACTTCCGATAGCTATGAGCGCTTGTTTATTTTGATGATGCATGGTATTGTCCTCTATGGCTGTTCGACTCGATTGTACAAATGTATTCATACGGTCGTATATGTAGGAAAATTGTCCTCTATCAGCAGGATCATCGTACCTACCCAATACGTAGAGGAGGGATCATGCTATCATTGCCCCAATTCATAAAATGAGTATTACTCGGACATTTCATCCTGCCACGAAAAAGATACTTGTCGCTACTGGTATAACAATCAATAATGCTCCGAGGTCTGGCTGCAATAATACGAGCAATGCAGGAAGTCATACGATTCACAAAAATGGTATAAATCACTCTGTTGTATTTCAGAGAAAATTCTTGTATTTCGCACAAAATGCAGCGACAGAGAGAATCAAGGAGAGCTTCAGAAACTCTGTTGGTTGAAGTGAAAAAGGAATACCAGGGACATCAAACCATCACCTGGCGCCGTTTATTTTGACCCCTATTACTAGTACCAGGACGAGCATGATTATAACAATTATACTTATTGTTTTCACATGTTTTTTCCACCAGAGATATGGTATTTTGATGGCAACAACCATTGCCACGAGACCTATGCCTGCTTGCAGAATATTTCTCAGTATAAAACGCCAGTTATTTGGCTCTGCTATGGTGCCTGCTTCTACGAGTCTCTTCGTGATACGATACGAGTCATATACGCTCACTGAGCTAATCATAATCGATCAGAAAAGTACCAGAAAGAGGACTAGGAATAAGAGGGGATAGTCTATGTCTTTGTGTTCTTGCATGCGATTACTCTAACGTGATTTCGGTAGAGTGAAGCATTCGTCTATTGCGAAATAGCTAAAAATATTTTCTATACATATTTTAGGAACTTTTTTTCTGTGTGAATCACTCTCGTTCATACATCAGGAGAGCAGCTCTAGAGAGACGAAATGTAGATTTGTTACCGACATATTTTCACTTGATAGCTGACATACACTTGACTATATTTTCATGCCAGTTGGTCTGCGAAGAAGCATAAATAGGACCGACAGGATTTCACCATCCTGAGAGTTGATCAATTGTTATATATTTTCATAGATATCGGTTATTCACCACAGCACTAATGGCTCGTATTCCAGCGCGAGGACCATCATAGTCTCGACGAGCTCCACTATCAGTATTTCCGACATTTCCTATATTTCCATCAGTTGTGAGATTTTTCCCCAGAGTACTCTCTGCGAGTCCAACACAGAGCACAAAGGTCGGATCGATGCTCTCGGCGATACTTTCTTCTACCCATACATCTCTTTTTTTGAAATCGCTACTAGCATATGTATCCAGGAGGGCTTGCTGTCTCTCTGCTTCAGTCTCTCATGCGAGATGGAAAAATCCTATTTGTTTTTTGAGATTTGGTACGCTTGGTGTGTTCTGATTCTTCTTGAGATCGTCTATATATTTCCATCCGTATCGAGCTGGTACCAATGAAGCGGAAACAGCGGACATATCTATTTTTTCTAACGGATCAATCTGTGTGCCGTTTTCATAGAGCTCTATATGGACATTATTTTTTCAGCTATGTTCGAAATACTCACGAGATGTTGCTATGACATCACCAGTCTTTACTTGAGAAAATACAGCGTTATTTCCTGGAATAACTCCGACGTACATAGACATGAGTCATTCGGGGTGCTTTATTATAACGATTCATGGGAAATTGCTACTAGGACCCTGTTTCATGACGATGTATCCATTTCCCATAGATCGAATAGGCGTACCGGGTGCTATGAGTATATCCAGTCCTGTATGGTGCTGATTCATAGCGGTATAGTATTTCTGATCACGGAAATGATATCCGAATCCTTTTTCAGGAATGGCTGGCCAGGCCCAAGTGTCATTGACTATACTATTTGAGAGAAGGTCTTTTTCTGCCTGTATATATCATCGTAACCATACACAAACTGATCCGCCTTTTGTTTCACAGTTATATTGTGCTACTTTTGATTGGAGGTTTTTCTCGTATTCTGCAAACTTCTCTTCAATTTTGACGGCGAGAGTCTGTTTCTTTATGGTCACTTTTTCTATTTTTCGCTGAAGACTCTGTTCTTCAATAGTTTGAGAGAGGACCTCTTTTTTCATATCCTCAGTGTCAGAGAGTTCTTCTTGGTAATTCTCGAGACGGTTGAGGATTTGTTTTTTTGCACGAATTTTGGTATCTACAGACTTGCTCAGCTCAGAGAGTTCTTCTTCTGTTGCCTTTTGTCTCTCGAGGAGTTGAGAAGCACTATCCTGGAGTATGCCGAGAGTATCTCTCTCTGAGAGGTGTGATCAAAATGTTTTCTGGAAAAGTGTTCCATAGAGAGATATGTCTGTTTCTTCCTCTGCGGAAGCCTTATAATTGTCGACGAGTATATTTCTGATATATTTTTTTGTTTCTTCTTGTCGCTCCTTCATGAGTATGATTTCTTTTTGCAGTGTCGCTATACTTTGTTCTAGCTGCTGTTTTTCTTCTGTGCTTTTTTCAATGTTATCTTCTATATCGCGCTGCATCTCTTCGATTTTTTCTATATAGGCTTCTAGCTCTTCACGATTCTTATTGAGTAATTGTTTTGATTCGAGAAAAGTATTTTCTAAATCAGCAAATCGATGCTCGGAGTATGATAATTCATATATATCAGACTGTACTGCACTCATCTCATTCATGATAGCAGCCTCTGGTATATTTTGCATCCACCAGGTTGTAGCAGGGGATTGGCTAGTATTGTCACTGTTAGAAAATGTGATATGACCTAAACTCAGCGAAACGGCAAGGAAAAGAATTGAAAAAGATTTGTACTTCATATAGAAGCAGATTATCATATTGTTATGTTTTTAGCAACTTTTTCTTCCTATTTTCCCTATGTTTAAGAATTTCACTCCAGAGTACAAAGGCTATCTCCTTACCGCAGAAAACTCAGCAAAGCAACAATCATTCTCTTCTCTAGAATCGGTTGACATCGTCATGGAAATATTGCGTTCTAAAAAGTGACATGTTTTTGCAATTTTTAATGATTTTGGGATTAACGAAAAAGTATTTCTCGATGTCATGACACATCCCAAATTTGCCCCTCTCGTCAATCGTAGTGGTGAATATACTGGTATATCAGAGCTTCTTCGTAATATCATCGTCGCAAGTGTGAAAGTAGCTGCCAGCTTCGAAAAAAAGAATATCGGTATCGAGGATTTCCTCCTCGCACTTATCAAACAGAGTAACTCTTGGTTTCTTGATTTCCTCGATTTTATACGCATCAATGTCCGTGATTTTGAATGAGCACTGATAGATTTTAATCGTTCTCAAACTGGTGCAACAGGTGGTTCGCCCGACCTTGGCAAGATCATGAATGTCCTCGAACAGTGACTCCTGTCTGGTGTTGCTATGGAGGATGTAGAACAAAATCCCATGTTTACTCAGATGAACAATTCCCAAGATCAAAATCAGAAGAGGCAAGATAGTCAGACTCCGGCACTTGATTTCTTTTGTACAGACATCACCAAAGAAGCCGCAGAGGGGAAGATAGATCCTATTATTGGGCGTGAAAAAGAAATCGATCGTCTCATCTCTATCCTCAATCGTAAAACAAAAAATAATCCTGTCCTCACTGGTGATCCTGGTGTTGGTAAAACTGCCGTTGTCGAAGGACTCGCTCGTCGTATATCAGAAGGAACTGTCCCATTTGCTATGCAACACAAGAGGCTCCTCGTCCTCGATATGACGAGTCTCGTCGCTGGTACCAAATATCGGGGAGAATTCGAAGTTCGTATGAAGCAGGTTATCGAGGAAGCAACGAAATTAGAAAATGAAGTTATACTCTTTATTGATGAAATCCATACTATCATCGGCGCGGGTGGATCGGAGGGGATGCTCGATGCTGCCAATATTCTCAAACCGGCTATGGGCCGAGGGAAAATCCGAATTATCGGAGCGACGACACTCTCTGAATATCAGAAATACATCGAAAAAGATGCAGCCCTTGAGAGACGTTTTCAGAAAATCGAAGTAGATGAACCGTCAAAAGAAGTGGCAGCTGAAATCATCCGTGGGCTTCGTGGAACATTTGAAGATTATCATAATCTCATCATCAATGATGATGCCATCGATGAGGCAGTCGAGCTCTCAGTCCGATATATGACGGAGAGATTTCTCCCAGACAAGGCTATCGATCTCATCGATGAGGCATGTAGTGCAAAGAGTATGACATATGTGCATGCTGAGGACGAGATAAAAACACTCAAACTCGAAGCAGAAACACTCCAAAAAAATATTACTGACTTCGTCACCTCACAACAGTATCACAAGGCCTCACGAGCAAAAGATCAGCTCATGGAAATCGAGAATACTATTCGGGAAAAGCGTCGAAAAATAACTATTCCTCGCGAAAAGAGGCACCACATACAATCAGCTGATATTCAGAAAGTCGTTCACGATATCACTGGTGTTCCTATGAAGACTCTCTCTGCCGAAGATATCAAAAAACTCCAGGATCTCGAGAAACATATGGGTGCAAAAATAATTGGACAGGATCCTGCTATCAAATCAATTGTTTCAACCATCAAGCGTTCACAGGCTGGTATCTCAGATCAGCGTCGCCCACTCGGAAGTTTCTTATTTTTATGACCTACTGGTGTCGGTAAGACTGAGCTCGTGAAAGTCCTCGCTCGTGAATATTATGGTGATGAAAAAGCTCTCATAAAAATAGATATGTCTGAGTTTTCTGAGAGACATTCTGGCTCAAAACTCATCGGTACGACAGCGGGATTTGTTGGATTTGAAGAAGGTGGTATGCTTACAGAAAAGGTACGAAGGAAGCCATATTCAGTTGTTCTCTTTGATGAGATAGAGAAAGGCAATCCAGAGATATTTAATCTCCTCCTCCAAATCATGGAAGATGGCGCAATCAGTGATGGGAAAGGACGCAAAGTGAACTTCAAAAATACGATTATCGTCATGACGAGTAATATCGGTTCTGAAGAATTCGCGACTACTGCTGCGAAAATCGGATTTGATGTGACTGAGGCGACCAAGGATAGAATTATTGATGACTTCGAACAAATAGAAGAAAAGGTCGTCAAAAGCCTCGATGAATATTTCTCACCAGAATTTATCAACCGTATAGATAAGGTCGTTGTCTTCAAGCCTCTCGATACCAAGGTTATCAAGAAAATCATCGCGCTACAGCTTGCAGAACTTCAAAAAAGACTTGCAGGACTCGGCGTCACAATTGAATGGGCAGCCCCTGTCGTTGAGAGAATTCTCAAGGATACCTATAATCCAGAATTTGGCGCTCGACCAGTTCGTCGCTATATCCAGACAAAAATTGAAGATGAAATTGCTGATCGTATGATTGGTAAAAAAATTACTTCAGTCAAAGTCACAAATGCAAAGAAAGAGGGATTTGATTTTGGCATTGCCTAGTTTTACCATCTTATCAAAAATAGGAAAAGACTAGTCTTTTCCTATTTTTTTATACAATATCTGCATACTTTTCTTATGACCTCTCCAGACCCACATGACGAGCGCTCAGTTCGTCTTCAGAAACTCAACACTCTCCGAACTCTCGGTGTAAAACTCTATCCGGATAGATTTCCAGATAAGCAAGATACTCTGGATATTCGTGCACATGCTGAAGGAAAAAAATTTCGTGAAATAGACGAGATTATTCCAGACCCAAAAAACACAGTTCATACTGCAGGACGTATCGTACTGATTCGTAGTTTTGGAAAGTTGATATTTGGTACTCTTCAGGATGCTTCTGGTCAGATACAGTTCGCTCTTTCTCGAGATTTTTGTCTTCTGAGTCAAGATGGTGAGGAAATGGCAGAAATGGGGGAGGAAAAAGTTTCTGCGTTCAAAATATTTGAAAAATACGTCGATGCTGGTGATATCGTGGGTATTCATGGAGAACTCTTTATGACTCACAAGGGTGAACTCACAGTGTTTGTTCGCTCATTTCAGATTCTCTCAAAAGCGCTACGACCTCTCGGCGATAAATTCCATGGAATAGGTGAGGATAATCAGGAAACCGCGTACAGACAGAGATATCTGGATATGATCTTTAACGAGTCTACTCGTGATCGTATGAAATTCCGATCTGATTTTATCCGTACACTTCGTGAGTTTTATTGGAAACACGATTTTCTTGAGATTGATTGTCCTGTGATGACCTCAGCAGCATCTGGTGCTGCGGCACAGCCTTTTGTGACCCATCACAATGATTTTGACCTCGATTTCTATCTCCGCATTTGTAATGAAACAGAACTCAAGAAAGCAACTGTTGGATGATTTGAACGCGTATTTACTCTTGCTCCGAGCTTCCGCAATGAAGGCTCTGATCCGAGTCACCTCCAGGAATTCTATATGCTCGAGCATCAGAATGTGTACAAGAGTTTTCATGAAGATATGGATTTCACACAGGAGATGTTTAACCATATTTTTACTACGCTCAAGCTCGAACGAAAATTTGAAGTGAAAGATAAAGAAGGGAATCCAAAAATGGTTAATTTTACTAGCCCGTGGCCACGTATTGACTATGTCGAATGAGTCAATCAAGCGAGTGGACTCAATATCACTTCCTACACAGTTGATGATGCAGACCTCCTTCGCTCTGATATCCGTGGGAAAGGGATAGAATTTGAGGGAATGGACAAGATGGGAACAATGACACTCATTGATTATCTTTATAAGAAAGTTCTCCGACCAACCATTACGTGACCTGCTTTTGTCTATAATTATCCCAGTATCATCGCTCCGCTCGCTCGTATCAGTGATGCTGACCCGCGTAAATGTGAAAAGTGGCAAGTGGTGGTGAATGGTTGGGAGATTATTAATTCTTATGGTGAGCTCGTAGATCCTGTCCGTCAGATGGAAAATTTTGCTGAACAAAGTAAAGCAGAAGAAGGTGGTGATCAGGAGGCTACGAGTGCTGATATGGAATTCGTTCGTGCTATGGAATATGGTATGCCTATCCAAGCAGGTTTTGGTATGGGAATCGAGCGTATTATTGCTATTCTCACGCAGCAGGATAATCTGCGAGATGTCGTCATGTTCCCGCTGATGAAGCCAGAACAGGGAGGTAAAATAGCAGAAAAACTGGCAACCAAAACGCCTCAAAAATCCAACAAAACAAATGAAGAAACTGATCCACACGGTCATATAAAAATCGACCTACCAATTATTGAGGAAACACTCACGAAATATTCCACCACAACAAAAGATCACAATCTCACGGTCGGACGATGTATGCGTTATTTTGGTGAAAAAAATGCGAAAAATGCAGATTACTGGTATGCCGTTGGTACCCTCCATGATGTCGATTGGGATCTCGTCGAAAAAGATGCAGAGCACCACTGTGGTGAATCACTCGTCGAAATCCTCTCCGAGATAAATGCTCCAGTAGGAATGCTCGAGGATATCCGTTCTCACTATGAAGAGAAATTCCCAGAGCACGAACTCGATACAGATTTACGCAGATACTTGGCTTCCGTTGATGAGCTCTCAGGATTTATCTGGGCATGCTCTCGTATGACTCCGTCAAAATCTCTCGATGAAGTGAAGGTTAGTTCAGTTATGAAAAAACTCAAAGATAAAGGATTTGCAGCAGGTGTAAGTCGTGATCATTGTCGTCGATGTGAGACACTCCTCGGCATCTCTCTCGAAGACTTTATTCCGGAGATGATTGAGGGGATGAAGGGCTAAGCTGGCAATGGTTCTGCTCCAGGTTTTTTGAGAGAATCTTGCAGAGTCTTAAGCTTTGCTTTTATCCAATTTCTTATGGTTTTTCAATCAGAATCGTGAAAACTTATTGCAATATAAGCAAAGATACTTATAAAATCTGCTTTTTCCTGAACGGCCATATGGGTGCTACTACATACAAGTAGTCAAAGCCTAAGTAATGATTGATTAAATATACTTGGATCTATAGTTTGTTCATTTGATTGTTTTGTTCCTCATTTCTTTTTCGCACATATTTCTGATATTAAAAACCAAATTCCGTACACCATCAAGCGACCCATATAATCATCAGTACTTGAGCTATTGGCGTTAATAAGTGATTCTCAAAGTATACAAGTTACGGCTGCGATTGTTCTAGTCACTCGGTCGGATGTTCGGAGATATTCTTTGACTGAATTTCGGATTTCATGTCAGACTATCTCAAGCCGTTTATCAGCCTCTATTACTGCATTCATAAGCTGTATTATTTAAAATATTTCTATTTGTCAAATTACCCTATTTGTCATATTAGAAAAATCCCTACAATTCAGCACATATGAAATACGAAATAGTTATCGGTCTCGAGACCCATGTCCGTGTGGGGAGTATTACCAAGATGTTTGGTGGTGAGCCAAATGCTGTCGCTCTAGAGCGTGATGCAAATATCAATATCTGACCTGTTTCTCTCGGTCTTCCCGGGGCGCTTCCGACGCTTTCAGAGGGTGTGGTCGATCTCGCCGTTCGGGCTTCTCATGGACTCCGTATGACTGTGAATACTTTTTCTCAGTTTGATCGAAAGAGCTATTTTTACCCTGATCTGCCGATGGGATACCAGATTACTCAGCTGTTTCATCCTCTCTCAGAGCATGGCCATCTCGACGCGTTTGTCGGTGAGGAATTGAAGCGATTTAATATTCAGCGAATCCATATCGAGGCTGATGCCGGTGGCTCGAAGCATTCTGTGACGAAGTCTCTCATAGATTTTAATCGTGCAGGAAGTCCGCTCATGGAGATTGTCACAGAGCCAGACTTTCGATCAAAAGAAGATGTCCTGGATTATCTCAAAGAATTGCAGAAAATCATGCGTTTCGTCGGTGCGAGCGATGCTGATATGGAAAAATGACAACTTCGCTGTGATGTAAATATCTCTCTCCGTCCGGAGGGGAGTCATGAACTTCGAAACAGAGTAGAGTTGAAAAATCTCAATTCATTTCAACAAATCGGTCGAGCTATCGATGCTGAGGTAAAACGACAAACCGAGATCTACGATGAGAATGGTACGCTTGATCAGGAAACGCGTGGCTGGGATGATGATGCAGGGGAGAGTCACTCACTTCGTTCAAAAGAAGACGCGATGGACTACCGATATTTCCCAGAGCCTGATTTACCACCTCTCGTCATCACACAGGAATACATCGACGAACGAAAAATCGAGGAACTACCGATAGATCGTCGCCAGAAATATTTGAATGAATGGAAACTCCTCCCTGATGATGCACGAATTCTCAGTTCTGAGCGTGCTATGTCTGATTTTTATGAAAAAACTGTTGCTCTGACCAACGAGCCAAAGAAATCTGCCTCCCTCATCCTCACGGTTATCCTGGGAATACTCAAAAAAGGTGACGAGGAAATTGATTTCTCAGCTCTCAAAATCACTCCAGAAGCCCTCGCAAAGGTCGT
>Ga0172380_10002395_pt1 | contig 28959 bp, 34 predicted proteins | sample Leawe162metaG_FD_119747 | JGI IMG/M metagenome (GOLD analysis project Ga0172380, IMG submission 119747) | Leachate microbial communities from a municipal landfill in Southern Ontario, Canada - Leachate well 162 metaG | ecosystem: Engineered > Solid waste > Landfill > Unclassified | place... | reverse complement strand
TTGAAAGTATTCCAAAATGGACATTATGACACGTATTGGCTCCATCATTACGACTGTCCTGTGCGCAATTGGATTTGGGATCTCATGTATATGCACGTTATGCTTCATCCTGCTGATAATCATTCTCTTGATTTCCTGTCTAGCGTATATCTCCCTTACCACCAATATTGGAAGGATCATGCGAAAAGTGAGAATGGAGAGGGAAAGTATGAGTGGACGAAAGACCGAGACAAATTACTGACTTATAACGGGATGGATGTTTGCATAAGTAGAGAGTTGCTGGATTGGATATGGGCTGATGTGGAGAGTATGGGACTGGGAGAGTACTATTTGTCTAATATTCAACCATTGTATCAACCACTGCTGGAAATTTCACTGAATGGTGTGCTGGTAGATCAGGATAAACAGTTGTTGCTGCGGGAAGTGACCAAGCTGGAATCAGAGGAAACGCGGTTGAAGTTAAAAGAGCTGGCTGGTGAGGATCTTGTTAGCAAGACCGGTCTCTCACCGCTGAAGCTCAAGAAGTTTTTCCACGATACATTAAAGCTGCCTAAACAGTACAAAATAACTAAGAAAGTAGACGGAAAGAGTAAGTCAGTCAGTTTGGATGCAATTAACTTGGCCAAGCTTGCTTACAGATACAAAGCAGCAAAAGAACCGGCTCAGTTGGTAGTTGATTACCGGGCGCAGATGAAGAAGCTTGAATCATGGTTGGAACCGAGAAAGCTGGATGATGACGGTTACGTTCGAGCACAGTTTTCACCGACCACTGAAGCCGGTAGGTTAGCCTCCAGGTCGCACCCGATGGGAAGAGCTGTTAAACCTGTCAAAGTGAAAGGTGCGCCAAGAAGAAAAAAGGGCGATCCAGTTCCGGTTAAACCTGTTGATAGAGGGTACAATCTTCAGAACACGAAGAAAGAAATCAGGGAAATCTACAAGCCCGATCCTGGTTGTCTGCTGCTTGAAATTGACCAGTGTTTAACGGGGGACACACTGATTGAAACGACCTTGGGAAGTAAACCCATCAAGGACATTCAAATCGGTGATTATGTACTGTCTTCCCATGATCGGGTTGTTCATTGGGGCGAAGTTACTGCCCAAAAATGCACAGGAGTCAAGGAAATTTGTACTGTTGTTATTGATTCGGGGGAAAGTGTTACTTGTTCTCTAAGTCATAGATTTCTAGTTATCAAGCATCAAGGAAACGGTCGAGGAAAATGGTATGGAGTTCCTAATCATGTCATAGAGGAGGTTGAAGCACAGAACTTGAAGCCTGGGGATCGTCTAGTTCCTTTGCGCAAGATGGTGAGTAAGCACACTGGTTACGAATGGTTGTATTCGCGCTCCTCCTTTGAACGAACTCCGACTCACGAACTTGTAGCTGAAGCGCACTACGGACCCAATCTTACCAGAAAGATGATTCACCATAAAGACGAAAACAAGCTAAACAATCACCCGGATAATTTAGAATATCTTACCAGTAAAGAACACAACGGAACTCACGATAATTTGTCCCGCGTAGATGAAGAAAAACGTTTAAAAGCTTTACGTGCTGCCGTCAAAAAGCGCCGCAGTTACGCAGGAGCAGGAAATCCCAATTACGGAAAGCGGAAACAGGCGGTTGGAAATGACCTGAACCATAAAGTAAAGGAGGTCATCTTTAAGCATAAAAAGGAGGAAGTCTACAGTATTACGGTCGAGCCGGAGCATAACTATGCCTTGTCCATTGGAATCTTCGTTAAGAATTCACAGGTCGAAGACCGCATGTGCAAAATGTACACTCGTGCTCCTAGACTGGTCGAGTTGGCTAACAGGCATCCTTCTGTGTATGACGTACACACCCATAATGCAACCCTGGTATTCGGGGTAGCTGAGAGTCAGGTAAACAAAGACCAGCGCTTTCTGGGTAAGATCGTTTCACACGGTAGTCAACGAGGGATGACTGGAAATAAGCTGAGTGACAAGTTGCTGTCTGACTATGACTTACTGGTTCCGCCGGATGAGTGTCAAGGGATGCTCAATCGCTTTCTTGACGAGCTATGGGAAATCAAGGACATATTCTTTCCTTGGGTAAAACAGGAAATCATAATGAAAGGAAGATTGATTAACAGTTGGGGTCAGGTGTGGAATGTAAAGGATGAAACTCTGGATGAAGACTTGTATCGCCGCGGATACAGCTTTCCAATGCAGTCTGAAGCTGCTCGGATGATGTTCAACTGGGGATTGATTCCCGTGCATAAATATCTCACCACAAACTATTCCAGACTACATTCTCGTATCAATATTCCTCGCCACGATGCTTTGATAATGAGTGTTCCTTTTGACCATTTGTATGAGGTCGGTATATTTACATTGGCTAACCTCGAACGTCCTAGAGAGATTATGGGAAACTGGTTGACTGTTCCCTGTTCGATTAAGGTTGGCTTGAATGATGCCTACAACGAGAAGAAGCATGAAGGGATTGAGTTTAAGAGTCTGCCAAAGAGGGATGAGTTTATGGATAGGGTGAAGGAGGCATTGCAACTATGAGGGATTTATTAATGTTGGATCGTCGTTTGTGTGTAGTCTCTATGTCGGAATGTATGGTGCAGGGTCTAAGTGGAAATTGTGGACCTGAATGCTCTTTATACGGCACCGAAAAAGATTGTGAAGGAAGCTGAATATTATGTCCTTACTTGCCATAAATAACATTTACCACGGTGACTGTTTAAGTCTTATGCCTTATTTATTAGACTCTAGTATTGATATGATTCTTTGTGATTTACCCTATGGAACAACGCAAAATAAGTGGGATTCAGTTATTCCGTTAGATTTACTATGGAAACAATACGAAAGAATAATAAAGGATAATGGAGCAATAGTTCTTACGGCACAAACTCCATTCGATAAAGTTCTCGGTTCAAGTAACTTAAAATTATTAAAATATGAGTGGATATGGCAAAAAACAGAACCTACAGGATTTTTAAATGCTAAGAAATCTCCATTGAAAGCTCATGAGAACATATTGATATTTTACAAAAAACAGCCCGTATATAATCCACAGAAAACTAAAGGCAAACCTTATAGTTATAAAAAAGAAAACATAATATCTGAGAATTATGGGAAATCCGATGGTACTGATTTAATAATAAATAATGGTGATAGAATGCCAATATCGGTACAAATATTCAAAAAAGATAAAGGCTTACATCCAACTCAAAAACCAGTAGCCCTCTTTGAATATCTCATCAAAACTTACACCAATGCAGGAGATTTAGTTTTAGATAATTGCGCGGGAAGCGGAACAACAGGAGTGGCATGTAAAAACACTCAACGCAACGTAATTATGATTGAGGAAAACCTAAAATACTGCGAAATAGCAGCTAAACGTTATTTCACTTAAAAGGAAGCTCTACAACTACAGTCAATTTAATCAGGAAAGGAGTGAAAAAAGTGGACAATATGGAACTTTCAAAATGGGGCATATTCATCTTGGGGCTAATGATCGGGGGGTCTGTCAGCTTCGTGGTTGCCGGTATCCTGGGGGAGTTCAGAAGGATCGACAAGCTAAGAGATACAGGAGAATAGGATAATGCAAAATGCCGAACTCAAAACTTACACAATGGTTATCCGACTCAAGCATTATATCCTATTTTCTTCATGCTCATGCTTATTCACCAGGACAAACGCCTAAGAGTTTTTATTTATGGTCGATTGTTAACGCTATCGCAGCGATAGTTACGAACAAATACTATTTTTGTAAATTTCCGGGAAAGCCAATGATTCCAAACATCTACACATTTCTGGTAGCACCTAGCGGAGTAGGCAAGGGTACTGCGATATTTGCTGCGAGTGACTATCTGATGCCGTACAAACCGTTTATTAGGATGTTTACCGGGAGAGCTACTCATTCGGCGTTCATGAAGTTTCTGACAGCTCCCCAGGGTCCGGTGCTGGCTGAGGACGGAACGATCATTCACCCGAACGAGAACGGTAATGGAGTGGCAAGCACGCCGGGATTCCTGGTGACTGAAGAGTTAGGTTGGTGCTTAGGTAAAGGAGATCGAGCGGCTGAGTTTATTCGTTTGATGACCGCTATCTACGCACAATCGGGTCGGGAGTTTGAGGAAATGACTCAGCAGTATGGTTACCACACAATGCACAACGCGTGTATTAATTGGATAGCGGGTAGTACTAAAGAATGGTTATTGGATAGCATCGGAGTCAGCAATTTGTTGTCGGGATTTGCAAGCAGGATTATTTGGATCATGGAAGAAGACGATCCAAAGAAAATGACCGCTTGGCCGGTAATGCCGCCTAATTTCAGGGAGATTCAGGAGTATATTGCGTACCGGATGAGTGTGCTGTATCACTCGCAAGGGTGTGAGTTGGTGTTAGCTCCAGCTGCGCGGTTTGCAATTGATCGATGGTTTGCAGGCTGGAAGGAGCGCAACGAATTGGAGCGGGATAAAGGATTAAAGCCGCTGTATGCCAGGGGTCACGATCTTGCGTTGAAGCTGGCTACGTTGTTGAGAGTCGCTGATATGGACATGACGGACAAGGATCGGCATGTGATTAGACAAGAGGAGATGGAACAGGCTATTCTATGGGTAGAGGATCTCATGATGAACCACTACAAGAAGCTGCTTGATATAGCTTACAAGTCCGGAGATAAGGAAGTCGGTGATACGGACGAAGTAGCTGCGATCATTAAGAGCTTCCGGGCTGGAGAATGTACCAGGAGCGCACTGACTAAACGAGCGCATAATCACGGAATGAATGCGCGGATTGTCGAGATCGGATTGAAGAGTCTGATGGAACAAAAGAAAGTTGAGATGCTGCCTGGACCTGGAGGCAGGGGAGGAATCTTTCATTGGCTGGAAGAGGAGAGTGTGAGAAATAAGTTAATCAGGGAAAACTTACCGAGAGGATTACACTAATGAACGAAGCTGATAAAGAAAGAGTTCGGAAGGATTTACGTGCGGATTTTTTGTCACTAATGAAGGCAGAGCAAAAGAGATTGAGGTTTAAGTATGCTATGCATTCTATAATTATTCTATACAAACCGGAAGAACTCGCAAAGCGTATTGAGGACGCGCTGGAAACAGGTAATTGGGATGTAATTGATTAAGATGAATTGATCGGGGTATAAATTGGCTACTTAGAGTATTATCAAGGGGGGAGTTCTTCTTGCTCCCCCTTGGAAGGAGTTAAAACATGGAAGTGTTTTGGGTCTGGTATATAATATTCTGTGTAGTATGGATCATACTTACTCAGGGGGAGCGCCATCAGTAGGAATGAATTGTAGATTTTGTTCCACTCCTTCCTGTTGATCCTCTTTAGCCACGTAAGTAGTTCCTGGCAAAACGTTGTACATTAATGCTTGTCCTGCTGTCATTGTAGCATCTTTCATTCCTAGCGCTGTAATCTGTGCCGCCGCTCTGTTGAATTTTTTAGAGCCTACTACCGAGGTCATTCCATCAATGACTGTTCTGGTCAATTCTGGATTTCCTACAACATAACGAGAGAGCATTATAGGTGTAAGAAAAATGCCGATTGTTGAAATTTTAGCTGCTGTATTGTCTTGGGACCATCCATACGCACCCATACCTAAACCTGCTATTGCGCTACCTTGAGCCATTTTGATGTACATGGTGCGGTTGCCTACATTTTCGGTGGTAGCTGCCTGTGCTTTAGCTGCACGGGCCAACTCTAGCATAGACTTCCAGCCTTCTTCCCCTCCGAAAACTTCCTTGCCGAAATCTGGACCTACATGAGTTAAGTTAGATTCTAATTTGTCTCCGAGTAACTTGCCTTGAGCGTCTATAGTTTCCTTGAATATATCATAGCGAATAGGCTCGACCACGTTCCTGTTGAATGCGGCTAAAGATCCAGTAGCTTCTCCTTCCGATGTTGTCTGATAAGCTTTCTTCATAGCCATAAAAACATCGTATTTTTTAGGTGTGCTTCCGTTGATTGTTTGAAGAACTGTTGAAGGATAAGTATCCCAAGTGTTTTTCAGCTTTCCCATTACTTCGTTGTCTAAGTTGGTGAAGAACTTCTTAGCTGTAGATTGTGCATAGTCGAAAGCTTCCAGGGCTTGAGGATTGGTTCCGAGAGTTTTTCTCAATTCAGGATCAAGAGCTTTCTTGAGTTCTCCTGCCGCCCAACGATCTTCATCTAAGGCGCGATTGCTCAAGAACTTGTTGAGAAATTTGCGTGCTTCAATGGCTTTAATTATGTCGGTGTCTTCAGTAACCTTTGCAGCTTTTCCCGCCTGTTTGACTATAGTCTTACCGGAAGCATCCAGTACAGGACTTACAATCTCTTCTACTCCCGGTTCTTTGGTTCCAATCCAAGCTTTAACAGAGTTGTACACTTTCTGCATTGCGGGATTATCGGCAAACTCTTTATACACTTGAGTCATTGGCGAAGTATTTACTCGTTCAGGCATTTCCTTGGCAAATTCTCGAACAACGTCATAGTTTCTTCCCATGATTTTGTCCATCATGTTAAACTTGCCGGTGAGTACAGCGTTTGCAAGTTGACCGAAGCGCACTTTAGAGAGGTCTTTGAGCGCTCCGTTTTCATCGAATAGAGTGCTCTCCCATCCGAGTCGAGCATGGGATTCTATGTAGTCTTTAGCAGAATCGGTGAACAAACGAGCGTTCTCTTTGTCCAATTCTTTGACAGGTTTCTTACCAAGCATTGCTCCACGAGCCATGCCTTCAGTGAATTGGGTGAAGTCGTTATCCACTACTTGTCCGGGTGTAGGTGAACTTCCCATACCCTTGAGCATACTGTAGAGGGACCGAGCTGCTGCTGATTCGGGTTCCTTATAGAAGTCCTTGGGTACAAAAATTTTATTAAGAACTCTTGCTCCTACATTCATTATCTTGTTGCCTAGAATGTCGAATGCCGGTTGCAGCCATTTGCCTCCGGCATATTCGGCCAGTCCTGTGAAAGCTGCACTTAATGAGTTGCCAACCGTAGGAACATGAAGTCCTTCTTCTGCCTGTTGAGCTGACAGTTCCGTACCTGCGCCAATGAGTCCTAAAGCCAGTGGTCCAGCTCCGACAGCAGCCGCTACAGCAGGAATTCCGTAGCGCAATGCTCCCGTACCAATGTCTTCTGTTCCTATGATATCAGGAGGAGTCGTGTCTGTAACATAATCAGGAGGAGAGGGATTATCAGGGTCTTCTGGTGACGTTGATGGTTGAGTAATGTCCCTGCCAGCGTTAAGAAACTCTTGTGGATTCTTTGTCCATATAGTCGGGGAAGCTAGCATTTAATTCTCCTTTTACTGTCCTTCTGCGCGTCTATAGCCGTGTTCGCCCTTTTCGTTTTGCCCCATGTACTCATAAAGAATACCTTGAGAGTTTGGATAAAGATTACCTTTTATTGGTTTCTTAGGATCTTGTGCAGGACGTTTAGCTAAATCGGCAACAAAATTATCTAGCATTCTAAAGCGGTCTTCAGCATAAGTTTTAGAGGCAAAAAGCCCCACAATCAGAGGTCTTGCATGTGCCCAATCTTGATTGGTCAGTACCCCGCGCTCTCCTCCAAAAACTCGTGCAATGTGACCAACCAGAGCGTCACTTAAATCATTGTAAGTTTTAGCATCAGAACCTGTAGGATTATGTGCGGAAGCTGTTTGTAAAAATCCGTTCAGCATTGAACCAACGAAGGATTTCTGTGTGTGTACTTTTTTTGAGTAGTCTTTTATTTGTTGTACCGCAACCTTCAAAGGAACCATGTCACTGGCTCGTTTAGCTGTAGCTGCATTTTCTGCGGTTTTCTGTGCCTTGGCTATCTCTCTTTGGTCAGATATTTCTATCGGAGTTTTACCTTCAAGAGAAGCAATTGGCGTATTTTCTCCGATTGCTTTACCTATAGGAGTAGAAGCAGCTATTTTAGCGGCTTGCTTTCCGGCTTGTTCTATCTCTTCGTCGGGAGAAAGTTTCGTCTTTATCGGCTCTCCTGCCGGAGTGATTGCCCAATTTGTACCGAGATAGGCTCCATCTTTCTTGCGGGTCATTTGAATGCCGGGAGTACCGTTCATGTTAACTATGGGCGTAAACAGTATGGGTTCGGTTCCATAGACTGCTGCGCTTACTTTAGCGTCCACATAGGCTTGCTTGAGTGCAGGATTGACATCTAGGTACTGCATCAGTAATTGTTCTTCTGTTGGTTGTAGCTTTGAACCGTCAATATGTACGTTGGTTCTACCTTCAGCTGTACGTGTAAAGTCCATTCCTTGTAGTGAATTAACAGGCATCGCAACTATAGGATTATGTGGAGGAAGAGGAGTTCCGGCAGAGGTTATGCCCTGAGAACCTTGGCCTTGTTGACCGGCGTATTGTTGCTGTACTTGAGCGAAGTTTTGTTTAAAGCGGTCTACATAGGCTGGAACATCGTAAGGAACACCTTGCGCATTTACTCCTGTTGTAACTGTACTGAAAGGATCGCCTGTTTGCCAACGAATAGCCACTTGTTCAGGAGTGCGTCCAGCGTTTAAGTGCTTGTCGATTTCGTAAGTGGCTAGAGTTTCTTGGTCCACCGGGTCGGAGATATTAAAAGAAGACGGCTTTCTTCCCACCATTGGACCGACTTCTAAAGCCAGTTGATTCCAAGTGTCAGGTTCAAACTGATATTTACCCTTGGCCCGTCCTCCTTTTGCGCGTTCTTGTACTTGATAGGGATTGATTTCTCCTCCTGATTCATTCATGGCAATAGCTTGTTTGACTAATTCGGTTTGAGGATGCGTAGGTTGATACAGACTTTGATTAGAAGCTGGAGAAGGAGTAATCACTTTATCTTGGGTTGAAGTAGGAGCCGCGCCACCAGCTTCAGCAAGCTTTTTATTTACTACCTGATCGCCAAGTTTAATGTTAGTCAGTCTGTCATAGGCTTGCCCATACATTCCTCCAAGCGTCCCGGTGTCAATGTCTACACCATATTTGGGAGCTGCTGTCGAAACCCATTTAAGCGCTTCAGTTGTTTGTTTGTTGGGATCGGTCAAAATATCGAAGACAGCTTTTTGACCAGCTTTTTGCATGTCTTGGTCTGTCTTGAATTGTTCTTTCCGGGCTTCCAAGTCCATCTGCTGCTTTCCTACTCTTTCTTCAGGTCGAGCAAGAAAAGGCAGTCCTTCTTTGATATTCTGGACTCCGTTTATTATAAGCCCTAGCAAACCACCTTCCATAATTCCTGCCATGCTGACCTCCTACTTAACCAAATAACGCTGTACTCAAAAAGCCCAACTGTGAGTTGCCTTTACTTGTAGCGTTGGTTGCACTGGTATTCAGTTGAGAAGCAGTAGCTTGCGAAGCGTTGCCTAAACCTTGGAAGGCATTCGACTGAGCGCCTGTGACTCCTTGAATGAGTGCGTTCATTATCTGCTGACCGACAGCATTAGCTGCGTTGTTCGTATTGAACTCATTCTGCATTCCCATTTGAGCTTCTTGAGAAATAGCATAAGGAGTTCCGGCAAGACCGCTCGATGCAATGTTGGCTTCAGCTCCCTTGAGTGCTTGAGAACCTGCCACCTTGCTGGATTCTATGGCGCGTTGAACCATAGGAAGACTGGCTGATGTACCTCCGGTTTTCCATGCTTCCAGACCTTGACTTATGATTTCCTGCAATCCGGGTTTAGATATATCAAAAGATTGTTTGCTGATGTCGGCAAGTGTGTTCATTGCCGCATTGTCGCTAGAACTACTTTTGCTTCCTTTTCCACCACTGCCCATCATATGCTCCTTTCAGCTATCCCCCGGTAGCGGCTAAGAAACTATCTTTAGTGAGCAAGACCATCCATGCGTCTTCGGTTCCTGCCCATCCTTTTGGAATTTCGTCTATTACAGTATAACCAAGTTTCTTGTGAACTTTTAATAATCGTTCCTGCTTAGTAATTCCTAACACTACCTGATATACGCTAAAGACTGCGTTGTAGATGTCTAGAACTATCTGAGCGCCTTCTTTAGTCGAGCGGAGTTTTTTACGCAGCCAGATAGAGAAGAAGATTACACCGGGAGACATTTGAGTTCCCCAAGCCGCAAATTGAATCTCTCCTCGATCATCGGTTACGTAGACTAGACGCACTTCGCTGAAATTATTAAAGTATTGCATGAACAGTCCGAGGGAATGATTAGAAGGAAAAAGCACTTTGTCGATGTCTCCTGTGTTCACCAGCTCCAAATACCAGTGAAGCAAGACCATTGAATCGTGCGGGTCTGCTTGGTAGACTTTAATCACTGTTTCTTCTTCAACCAATCGTTTCATTGTCATCACCGCCCCCTGTCAAAAGTTTGACTACCAGCTTCAATATACCTAACTTACAAGAAATTGCTTATACTATTTTTCTTTTATGTAGCTTTAGAAACATCAGCGTCGAACTCTATGCCAAAGATTTCTATGGCTTGATTGATTAGACCGTCAAGACGCACGGCTAATCTATTGTAGTTGCGGCCTATTGGTAAAGATACTGTTTGCCTGGAGGTTGTTTGTACGGGACCGAGCGGAGTCTCTCCTGATTCATGGATTAGAGTGATATCCAACTGTTCTCCCTGTGTATCAAGATCCACGTAGAGCATATTCACCATGACTTGCTTGTCTGCATCCAGGCGAATTTGAGCAGTTTGGATTTCAAACGAAAAGGCTGTGGAAGCGTCTGCTGTGACTCCTGTTTGATTAAGCTTGTAAACTCCTGTAGAATTTCCGGCATAGAGAGTACCTGTTTGTTGATCGTTAAAGAAACAATCATAACCTACTCCCACATCTCTCCAAGTATCATTGGTTACATGGTAAGCGAGAGTTTGCGCACCGTCTGAAATGTAGTATTCGTCTTGATGCCAAGCAGCACAAGTGCCAACGAATGCTGTCAAGTTTTCGCAAGCTTCCCCGGAGAGCAATTTACCGAGCTGCTTCCAGCCCATGCGTTCAGAGCGCACACCGTTGAATAAACGGATACCGTCGAGAGCTTGGTACATTATGCCGTAAGGAGTGGCAGTCACGGTTGCCGGTTTAACTGTTCCAGGCACTCCATAGACTTCTCTACTGTAATAGGGATTGGCGCCGGTAACTTGGTAGAGATGAGCTTTGGAGAATACATACAACACTCCGTTCCAGACTATCGGAATCTGTAAAGGATCGCCAGAAGTTGTTACTCGGATAAAGCCTTCGTTGGATTCAGTGTAGCCTATGCGAGAATAGTAAAGATTGCCTGAGTAGATAGCTGAACGATTAGTCCAGAAGGTCACAGCTTGAAGATAAGCGCAGTAGCCAAAATCGTGATCGGGAAGAATATTGTCAAAAGAGATGGCTTCTGAGGATAGATACTCTGCGTTTGTTGAAGTGTCCATGATGTAACAATCGGCAATAATATCAGTGTATGTAGTATCGGCTACGTCAATGGTATCGCAAAGAAAGGGAATACTGCCATCGCCCACTGTTCGCCAGATTTTCTTATGTGTGATCTGAGTGTCTGTAGGCACGGGCAGGTTGGCAAGAGTAACACCGCTGCGCAAGATGTTGTTTATCGTTACCGCCGTAGGATTGGGGTTACTGTCTGTACCGCTGTCTTCGTTGTAGTAGGTTATGTAGTATTTGTAGTCTCCTTGCATTCCTACACCGCCAAACATTTCTATCTGGTCAAATTTCACATTGACTGCGCCAAGAGAATTAGCTTTGACTTTGATGCGGACGGATTTGACATCAGACCAATCATAAGCGCCGGAGCCTGAACGAGTAAAGGAAGACTTGGCTACATGGAGATGCTGCCAATCGGCTATGTCGTAGTCGATAAGAGTACCATTTTCTAAAGAGCTGCGTACTCCTCCCCACCAGTTCTTGTTCTGTATCCAAGTGGGTAAGGCAGTGTTTAAGGATTCCTGAGTATACTGTTCCTGTTCCGGGGTAGAGTAGTAGTCAGTGCTACCCAAGCCAGAGTAAAGTTTTAGGCCGTTAAGGGAATAAGGAGCAGTGGTTGAAGTTGAGGAAGGATTGAAATTGAAAGTATAGCTCAAAACATCAGGGGAAAAGGAAGTGTTATTAAGAGAGAATTGAATTTGAATGAACTCAAGGTTGTCTGGTTCGTCTATATAAACGTGCATTGAAATGTAATCGGCGTCTGAAGAAGGAGCACTGGCTGAAAATTGTGATAAATCCAACGTCATATTTTTAGTCATCGTGCCTGTGACGCCGGTAGCTACAGCGCAGTTGATCGAACCGGTCCCTTCTATTTTGTAAGTAGTATCATCGGTTCCAGTACAACCAGAATCGGTCCAATCTGCGTGGTTATTGCATAGACTTATAGGGACGGAGCTTGCTGAAGCTGCTATAGCTGTAAAACCGTCAACAGGAGGAGTGATTCCCCATCGAGAATATGTATGTGCAGCAGGGTCCATTTTGTAAAGAGATGAACCGTTGGAGATAAAAAGCCAATCGGTTTTGTCTGCTGTAGGAGGACAGGATAGGAAACTTAAATTTGTGCCGGTGACTAACTGTGCCGCTGCCGGAAAACCGTAGAGATAGGAACCATTAAAAGTGAACAAGGTACCCTCAAATACAAACAATGATTTTGCTGCATAAGTGTTGACAATACTGCTTCCTCGACGAGAACGAACAGAACTCGTGGGAATAGGGTCGATTCCTCGTGCCCGCCGCAAAGAGTTTGTAGGACAGGCGTCTTGTGGAGGAGAGAGGTAAAGGTATTTGGAGAAATCTCTGAAAGTAAGTCTTGCCATTAAGCTGTCCTTTTCCAAAGATAGAGAACAAAAAACGGAGGAAGCGCCGAGTTGTCTCCGCTTGTAGTGTTGGCTACGTCTACAGCGTGAGTGTGCGTGGCGGAAGCTACGTCAGTACCAGAGCCGCCGACTGAGACGGTTGCGCTTGGAGCGCCGGAGGTAACTGAGGCGGGATCGGTGTCATGGGTGTGTGTCTTGAAGCCGCCAGTCGCTTCAAGTGTGCCAAAGTCCGAGTCGCCGGATTTGTAGCCTACAATGAATTGACCTGTAGCTATTGCCGCCCAAGTGCCGAAACCTAGGAGAGTTGCTGGATCGGTGGCAACTACTGAAGAGAATACACTGCCTACAGGCCAAACAACTGAAAGATCTATGGCAGCTACAGATTGATTGATGAGAAACTTAATAGTGGCTAGATTGGGAACACCGCTGATGGTTTGCGTAGTACGGGAGGTCTTGAGCTTGGCTGTATTAAGAGTGCGGATATAGCCGTTGTAGACGGATTTCTCTTTAACGGTGGAAAGAGGAATGCCGTCACTGGAGGTTCGTGGAGAGCCTGCATTTTTTATGCGTTTTCCGCTTAGATCCAAGTTTGAAGTCAGGGAAGCAGACAAACCGTCAGAGCCTTGCACGGAAGCTAAATGTTGTTCAAGTTCGTCTAAGTGAGTATTGAACTGAGTACATAAATCCTGTACTTCAGGGGTTGCGTTTGATGGGGGATTTATGCGTGAGAGTAGGGAAATCATGTAGTTTTTCCTGTAGGTGAGGCAGTTGTACGTTGAATTCCGAGCATTGAAAACAGTAGATTTGAAAGTTCTTGTGCAAGTGCTGCAAGAGATTCCGATTGATGGTTGGACGGTCGAGCAAATTCCCAAGCTTGAATTTGATAGACTGTGGGAAGTACAAGCCAAGAGGGAATGTTGGTATTGTCGCGGGATGAGTAGATTATCACTAGAGCGTCTGAAGGAAGATAAGGACCGAGAGGAATGTCGTTGAATGAGGTTGAGGTTGAACTGGAAGCTGATGGAATAGGATAGAGTCTGAATGTTCGAGCTGTCTGTTCATCCTTTGTGTATGCCCAAGGTTTGCCTACATGGTCGCGCCAAGAGGAGGAGCGGGCTTCGAGTTGTTGAACTGTGGTGTAACGCAGCTCCCGGTCAGCGAAGAAAATCGCATGCTCACAGATTGCTCGATCCGGGAGAGTGTATTCATACTGGTCGGCAACGAGAGGGATGGATTCCATCTCCGTCATGAGATCAGCGTTTGTGCGCCCTAGGTCGTCCAAGAGTTGGTCAAAGTAACCGTCAATGGTGACGTCATCGGCTTGTTGTTGAGTGAGGTTTTTTACAAGTTGCAGGACTTCGAGTTTGGTCATATATCTCGTTCTCCTCTAACGCGGTCTGCTACTTGATTGCTTCGTTGAATGAATTGTTTGATCTTAGCTGTAGCTTCCGTGAGCTTCTGGCCCCGTGCTGTGGACGTGAGAGCTACAACTTCAGCAAGATCGGTACAGAAGGAGAGATCTTCAGCCGGGAGAGTCATTGCGTCCGAGAGCGCTACAAGAGTTGGAGTCTCGTAAACGTAGGTTACGGTTACGTTACGGGAAGCTTTGGGCGTAGGATAGATGGCCAGATAATGGAAGCCTATTTGCGCAAACATCTTGGGTTTTTGAGATGAAGCTCCGAGCCAGTGGGAGTTGACTCTACTTAACTCTTTCCATTCCTTAGCTTCAGAGAGATGCTTATTCTCATCTTCTACGCAAGTAATCTGGTAACAGTCGGAGAACTCTGCTGCTGTGTCGTACAAGGGTTTGCGCGGAATGAGGGAAAGCGTTGCGTCTTTCAACATGCGTTTCATAGCAGCTTGAGTGAGAGATTGAGCAAGGGAGACTATGGTTAGTGCTAGGTCTGGAGTGAACGCTACTCCCCCCATTGAACGGGTGCGATAGAGAACGAGATCGGTTATGTCTTGGGCTGTAGTCACTGTTGATTACTCCGTTACTTCTCTACAAAAACCATGACCAAAACCTACTATATAGATAGTATTATACTTACCGCGAAAAAAGAAATTAGGACCATGCCACCATCGAAATCCTATTCTTCCTTGTTCAATTAAACCGCATACGTGTCGATAATAAGAAGGATTGAGTGTCATAGTTACCATTCCTGAGTCAAAGGATTCCAAGATGAAAGTATTTCCTGCCGTGCGTTTGTAATGTCGCCTTTGCCAAGTGCCGTCCTGCTCTGATTCCATTTGAGAATAATGGATTGATCGTCAGTCATCCGTTCAGCAATAGCCATTGAGCGCATCTTGGCAGTCCACTTGGTTTCCTGTCGTTCGTGCCAGTTGGCGTAGAACTGAGCAATATCGGCGTGTCCGGCATCAGCGGCTTTCGCGGCCTTATATCTGAAAGCGTTAACTAATGCGCCTTCTTTAAGCACATAAGGATCAACGAAAAGCGGAATCGACGTTTCCAAATCCAGATATGGAGGATCTTGCCAGTAAGTGTAAATGAGCATTTCGTACTCTTTAGCCGGAGGATAGATTTCGATTCTCCGTGCGCCGGTTTCAGAGTCTACTCCCTGTTCAGCCCAAAATTGAAGCATTCCACCGATCATTGTACGCTGCGGGGCAAGGGAGTCGAGCGCATCGCGGTGGATGTTTTCCAGGGTTATCATGCGTCGAGGATAAAGTAACGTCCCGATGGATTTGACGTCGGTTGGAAGGGAGTGGAATTTTTTGATTATGTAATAGGTTCCCGCACTGACGTCGAGTTCGCCAAAGTTTGACTTGAGGATGATTGAGGAATCGAAGGCATTGAAATAAGCTATCTCATACCAGACCGTGCGCAAGCGAATGTACCAGCCAGCGAGATCATGGTTCCAGAGGGCTTGAGCTGTAGCGTCGCCGGTTATGGTATTGCTTCCCCGAGTGATTGTCGCTGCGCCGCCTGTGACGTATGCTGGAAGATTGAGTTCACCTACTTGCATGAGATGCCTGGGCTTGCAACGACGAATATATTCCCGATAGCGTTCGTTTACCCAATCAGCAGCAAGAACGAAAGCTGTTTCATCAGCAATGTCGGCTACTACTTTTCTGGCTACCTGTTCTACGGTTTCCTGTGGCATTATGGATTATCCTATATAACAGTGGGGACACCTTTACCCTATATGAGTGCGGCCTTTAACCGGAGGCATCATTTGCTTGAAACTTCCCGTGCTGGATTTCAAAGTAGGTTTCATGGAAGCTGTTGCGCCTTTCTTGAGCGCCGGGGATGTTGCGGGTTTGATCGTTTTCTTGCTTTTACTTGGGGACATTATGCTTATCTCCTTGAGTGTATTCAAATCGACCCTCGCCCAGATCTATCTCGGAGTAATAACAGTTGAGGTCGAAGTTATTGTTGGTTAGCGTTCTATAAATACTCTCTTTACACCACCATAAAAACGGAAAAGGAGGAAGCTCTTTGTGAGTATCTATTATGATTCTCGGCATTGAACTATCCTCCTTGAGTAAGTAAGTAATAAGAGGAACTTACTGCACTACTTTGGTATCGGCAGCTCCACATTTAGGACAAGAAGTGCGGTAGGTAGCTGAAGCGTAGTAGTGGTCGCAGATGTTACAACTATTTTGGAGTTTTAGTTCGACCACTTCCACTACTTCTACCATCTCCTGTTTAGTTTTCTTTTTAGTCGCCATAATTCATCCTGCTTACGATACGTCAGGGTGAGTCGCTAGCATGTTGAAAAGCTTGCTGCTGGCTGTATTAACCTGGTTTACTGCAAGGTTGACGCCGCCACACCATACATAGCTTTCGTAGGTTACTTCCACGATGTCGTCAACACCAGCAAAGGAGCACTGATTATCAAAGTAAAGATTGAAGTTGGATAGACCTGCGCCAAGGATGGCATAGGTTAGAGAGGTTCCATGATTAATAAAATGGCAATCTTTAAATACGGCAATACCGCTTCCAAGTCCTGCCAAAGCACAGTCAATAAAAGCTACACCGGCTGCATCACTATCCATTACGAATATACAGTTTTCAAATACAGCGCGCGGAGGACCACCATCGCCAGTGGCCCCCAGTTGAACCAGAGAACCTTTACTCATCGCTACGGCATCGGAGCCGAAGAAACAGTCTTTGAAGTATTGCTCACCGGCGTTGATGGAAACAAGATAGTAAGCTGTCTGGTCGAGTGTGGTTGCGTCTTGAGTCAGGAAGTGACTGTTTATAAAACTGTTGCGTTCACCGGTGATGTACAAGCCGACTTTGTTGGTAGCGCTTGCTGTTCCGTGCATGAGATAGAGATTGGCGAATACATTGCCGTAGCCGGAGACTGTGATGAGTTTTGCGACGGCTGCGGATTGACTGATTCGAGTACGCTTGTTCTGACGTCCTGCGCCGGAGAGTCCGCATAAATGGCCGAAATTGAGATCCCAGGTGAGCATTGCGGCAAGATCGTGAGCTTCAGGAGTGAGAAGCAAAGTGTCGTTTCGTCCTGTAGTCATGCCAGCTTCAGCGGTTACTAGTGAGTCGAACCATTTATCCGGGTCGAACCAGTTCTGCATCTCCATACCGGCTGCGGTGGTGGGATCTTCTGACAAGCCGTAGATTTCACCGTAGGCAGGAACACCCTGGGCAATCAATCCGGCTCTTACGAAGTCAAGTTTGGTAGACATTGTTGTTTAACTCCTTTAGTAAGTTAAAGCGCGTAAAACACAATAAACGCAACTAAGACCCAACAAAATAAAGAGGTAAACAGGCCAAAATACGAAGACTCTATACAGTATAGAAGGCCCGTAGTTAAATTGAGTGTCCTTCTCCGCTTTACGCATTTTAACTCCTATTCTTAGATTAGAGCCAAGTTATTGAATTACCCCGAACTACCATATATACCTCTCCAACTACCGTGCGCACTGGAGGCGATGTCTTGATAGCTCGTGCAGACAGCGTTCATGGTTAGCGGATCATCGAACATATCGAAGATGTCATCTTCGCGGATCAGGAAATTGATATCGTGGTTCTGTTTGTTAAGCAGGAACCACGCAGTAGTAGAGGTCAAGTAGTGACCTATCATCCAAGTGAGATCGTCTGCGATGATCGCGTTGATTTCATTGTCGGATTTGTAGGGTACACCTCCGGAGCCTAGAATTTCACGAGCGATCCACTTCTTCTGCGGGGGAATGAGACACATGTTGGGAGACATGACCTGCGGCAATCCGCGCTCATTTACCATCGTCTCAAAGCTCATGATACCTGCCTGGATGCCGGTAATGCTGAAGGAGATGTCTACTGCCGGACGGTTGGAGCTGGTTCCCCCGTCACCGGAACGGGTGTGAGTCGTTGTGATGAGGTAATCATTATCGAAGCCGCCTGCTGTAGTGTAAGCTTCGTTAATTCGACGCCAACCTTCGACTTCTTTACGGTAGTTGGCTGCGCGTTTGAGAGCTGCCGGGATTTCCCGCAATGCCCCGTAGAGATCGTCGCGCCAAGCTTCGTGAGTGATGACAGAGGCTAGACCGTAGGGGTAGCTTGTGTAAGTTACAGTTCCACCGATTTTAATGCTGTCAGTTGCAAACTGCCCACCTTCAGTCTTGCGGGGCTGAGTTCCAAGCATTGCAATCTGCTGATCGGTTTGATCCTGCCATTCCATAGGGAGAACGTGCATAATGAGGGGATATTCGAGAGCACGTTCCTCACCGGCTTCAATGTACACTTGCCTATATTGGGGGGAAAGTAGAGCAGAAATGCTTCCGCGTGTAATAGGTACGGACATTTTTTAATCCTCCTGAGTGAGTTTGCTTGTTTAACACCATTTCCCCCCGTACTTTAGTGTTGAACATCAGACGTACAATTTATGGCTACGTAATTGCCGTGCCGTAAATGGTGCCTAAAGGCTTGAACATGAAATTGACGATGCCGTTAAGAGTACCTACGGCGTCTTGAAAGCTGACAATGATAACGTCCTTGTGGGTCGTTTCGTCTGTGTCGATCCACCATTTGTTCGAGGTCACGTTAATACCGAACTCGGCGAACATGTGAGTGGCGTAGACAAGAGTAGCTGTAGCTGCTGCGTTCTGGATTTGCCCGGAGAAAATAAGTCCGGGAAGAGCAGGGATGACTTCGATTAAAGTACCTGCTGTGGTGTTGGAGCCGTCACAGGTAGCAATGCCTATGATTGTTCCTGCGGTAGGATCAGCGCCGCCAACAACAGCCAAACCGCTTGAGGCGACAAGCAGATCACCGGCCTTGAAGGTTTGACTTGCTCCTTCAGGAACGGTAATAAGCGGATAGGAAGCAAATCCCGCCATAGGACCGAGAACAAATGATTGAGTGAGCGCCATTGATTTGTACTCCTCTGTGAGAGTGTGGTTAAAAGATTGCCTGCCTAACCCCCCACATGTGTCAATTATTTGACATTTGGGCTGAATGTCAAGTTAAAAGTTAAGTAGATGGTTGAAAAGTTTACAAGTTGTTAAATTACTATCTACCTATTTCCATTCCAGGAACCGTTCCTTCTTTGAGCATTCGATCAACAGGACCGCCGCCTTGCATGACTATGCGCTGTGCGGGAGTACCGCCGCCGAAACGCTGGATTATGCGAGGTTCGTTGAAAGAAGCTTGCAAGCCTAGTTTTTGCGCTGCATCTTGAAGTTCCTGATCGCCTGCCGAGGACTTGAGTTTGCGCACGTAATCTTCATATTCCATGAGTTTCTTGTACTTGGCTTCAGGAATGCGCATGAGAATACAGTCACCCAGGCGACGTGTAGTGTCTACATGTTCAAGTTCTTTAGCTTCGACGTCGTTGCCCTGAACTACGATCCAGCCGTAGGTTTTCTTCATGGTAATTTCGGTGCCGTGCTGGCCCGAGTAGACCCAAGTGTATTTCCAACCCGGGAGCTTGTCCGAAACTTCGTGCATGGAAAACTCTTGCATTGCGTACTGGAGTTCACGGTCAGGTTCAAGTTTGGAGGGATCAAGGGACACCATTTCAGGCATTTTGGTTTCGATAGCTTCCTGAAGAGCATCCGTGCGTTTAGCAAGTTCTTCGTTACGAGCTGCGCCCGGAGGAGGAAGCTTGGTTTCGGGATTGATTTCGTTGGGAACTTTGATAACCGGCATTGGTTATTCATCCTCTACTTTTTCATAAGTCAGCGCAAAAATATCGGGTTTACAGGGATAAAACTCACCCGAAACCCCCCTTAAAAGCATGTCCGTACTTTCGCCTCTGTATTCTCCTTCAAGTGTTTTCACGAATAGAGCTTCAGAAGTCAGTACAAATAAATTGTTTTCGTAGCCTTCAATTACTGATGCAGGAAGAGAGTGAAAATCCTTTGCGGCTTTTTGGAGTATTTCAGATATTGGCCACGCATCTATTATTACAGGTTTCTTTCGGAATTTAGCCATGATTATGAAATAGCCTTCCTTCCTATGCGTTTCCCTGAGTAAATTCCAAGGGTTCGACGTATTTTTTGTAGTAGGTTTCCCAATCTTTTGCGCCTTGCGATTGGGCGAATTTCTCGACCGAGGCTGGACCAAGAGAGCCGTATTTGAAACGAATGGCTTGAAGAGCAGCTTCAGGAAGAGCTTCTGTCGGGTCGGGAGCGGTAGATGCATTAGCGGTTCGAGAGGTTGAAGTGCGACCTGTTGTAGACTTACCCGTTTCAGTCTGGGGAGTTGCTGCTTGGCGCAGAACTGTTTCCCGCTCGGAGGCAAGAATTTCATCCAAGTGCCCGCCGATAATGTAGTTGTAGACTCCCTTGAGAGCATCAGCGTTTACGCGATTTTCCGGGGGAAGTTGAGAGATTGCTTGGTCGATTTCTTTTTTGTAAGTTTTGTAGTGGGGCAGAGTAGTTAAAGTCTGCTGATTGAGGTTTCCTATTGAAGCCATGCCGACGGTTTTGAGCTGTTCAATTTCCTGCATAAGTTGAGCGTTGCTGCGCTTGGCTATAGCTTCGTGACGTTTCTGGGTGATTGCTGCGGCTTTGTGTTTGTCGGTAATGTTACCGGCTATGGCGTCAGCGTATTCTTCATCACTAACATCATCAATTACGGGAGCTGTGGATTGGACAGTTTGCTGTGGCTGATTCTGCTTCATAAAATAATTAGTTACGTTGTCAAACTTTTCCATCATAGTAGTTTGAAAGGATTGAAATTCATCCTTGGTGACTACTGGAGAAGCCGGTTCGGCGACGAGTTCGACTGGGGTAACTACAGGTTCAACTACAGGCTCAACGACCTTTGGAACCTCTACTTGTTTGTGTCTTCCGAAAAGCATCTTGAGTGTCCCTTTCTGATTGGTTGATTAACACTGAAGCTTTGAGTGATTCGTAAGCACGGGCTTCACTGAACAAGTTGTTTGCGAGTGTTTGGTTTCCTTCTAATGACGCCTTAACTCCCTCTTTAGTTTTAGTTAATATGCGCTGCTCCAGGTCAAAGATAAACATACTTGATAAAGATGGATTGTCAATTATTTGACTTTGCCAGGTAGCCATAAAGTATCCTATCCTTGAGTTAGTTGTCCTACGTTGCGAGTTTCCTGTGCTCCTTGACCCACTCCTATCTGTCCCATGAGAGCAAGAAGTTGCTGTAAGCCTTGTTGATTCATTGCTGCCGTGTTCAAGGCATCAAGTTCATCATCTACGTCTATTACAAACGCTGCCGGATCGCGCGTAGAGTCGAATGTGCGAAGCGTCCGGTCTATTATCTCCCCGGTTGCGTGAGCTATCTTACCGGCCACTTCACGTACTTCTTGAGGAACTTGAGGATTAGCAGCAACCATTACGAGTTCCATGGTCTTGGTGTAGTATTGAGATAGGATGTTCATGAGAATGACGGCATTTTGACGATCTGCTTCTCGGTTGATGGAAGCTGTTGAAGCTGTGAGTTCGACTTCGATTTCCGAGTCGAAGTTAGCTTTGGAGAGTAAGCGGATTACGAGTTCACCATCTTCGGGACCAAGGACTGAAATTATGTGAGTCATGTAGTCGGCAGCCCGTGAGTCGTTTTTCTTGAGGACTTCCTGGTAGCGATAAAGGCCTTGTTTGATGGAGTTAGTTATGCAGAGCTTTATGTCATCGAATGCCGGAGTGAAGCGCTTGTTGACTTGCTGGAGCAAAGTCATGGCAGTTATGCCGGGAGTACGCGAACCGAGCACTTGTGAGGGCCTTGGCGTATTCATGTCATTCAGACCGATCCGCCGTTCGCAAAAGGAGATCGACATGGCAATAGCTTGAGGAAGGGAAGCATCAACAGAATGAAACTGGACTTCTCGAACATCTGTAGAGGGATCGCCCTCAATAGTTGTTACTTTGCCGGGCCAGCGAGTCCAGTTGTCAGGAAGTACACCGGATTTAGCAAAAACGTCTTTGGTGTTAGCTTGAAGAGAGTTCAGCACCCAAAAGTTGTAGAAGTCACTAACTCCCTCCTCGAACGGTCGAACCATCTCAAGTACGCCAAGTCCCCAGAATAGGTGCTCTTGTTTTTGGTAACGGGCAACCTCAACAGGGCGATTGTCACAGGGATTGTAGGAAGCATAGAGAATTTGCTTGCTGGAGCGGTCAAATACGAAATAAAGGTCCTCATCAATACCGTCACCGTCGATGTCAAAATAAGCGTAAAAGCGGTGAATTTCATAGATGTTTCCTTTTACACGAATTCCTTCATATTGACGAGACAGGGATTCGCGCCGAGAACGCACCCAATCTTTTTGGCCGCAAGCTTTGATACGCTCTTCATCATCTCCAAGATTCCAACCGTTTCGACGGGCTTCTTCGTGAAGTTCTGTAAGTCTGTACCACTTACGTAAAGATAACCAGGGAAGAGTCTGAGGACTAGAATCCGAGGCTCCAGGAGGCGTAATGAAGTCCTCCGGGGGAATAGCTTCGGTGATTGGATGAGAAGAAAGCACTTTAGCTGTGGAGGTCTTCTTTACACGTTCAACCATGGGTGTGTAGGCTATACAAGTACCCAGTTTGAGGTCGGAAAGGGCGCAATCATCGAGAGTTGATCGAATGTTAAGCTCATTTGGAGCCATCCAATTAATCCAGCGTTGGAGAGCTTTACTTGTAGCCTCGGAGTTTGTGTCGCCTTTCATTTTGGGAACAGGACGGCAAGTTACGAGTGGAGTAAGCGAGAATATGAGATCAATTACTTGAGCATAGAGGGCGTCTACAGCAATTGCCCCAAGGGTGATTTCCATATTAGGCGCATTTTCTACCGGGTAGTTACGAACAGCGTTCTTAGGCTGACCGGAGTACATACGAAGTAAATCACGCCAATGGCCTTCCATAGACTTTCGCATGGACATAGCATCTTCAAGTTCAAGAGACGCCCATTGACGAAGGGATTCTATTTGCTCTTCAGTGAATTTATTTGGAACGCTTGGATGAATAGTTACTGTTCTCAATTTGTTCTCCACTATGTTTACAGCTAGAATAAATATCCCCTAAATTCTATGGTCGCGTAGGTTGGCAACACAGTTGCGTCGGTAATTAACTATACGCCTATCGTCGTTGCTGTTACTTCCATCACACATTTCACTGGCGCAGCAAAGGACTACCGGAATTACTACGTAGTCCGCTTTATGATCTTACCTCTCCTCATACAACACCTGCACGTCTCGAAGGATCACCGTAAGCGCATTAGAGGCGTTATCAGCTTCCGTAACCGTAAAGTCCAGTGTTAGCACGTCACCATCAGTGGCCCAAAAAGTGGGGGTATCGAACGTCCTGACTGCCGTATTGTACTTGGTTCCTCCGTCGCTATTAGAGCGTTTTGCCGGTGTGTTGTGGGCTGTGTCGTAGGTCGCCGCTATTGCGACCAGACTAGTTGCATAGTCGCTTGTATTGGCTGGGATCGAACGCTGATATGCCTGTATTGTAATATCATCCCCTGCGTCGGCATTTGTGACCTCGTAGATTATTCGTATAGCTGTAATCTTAAGAGGGTTTCCTGATCCGTAGGTGTGAAATCCAAACGGAGACGCATCAAACGAGATAGCTTCTGTAGTGTTATTTGCTGAAGTTCGGGTAATTTGTATTAAATTCCTTGTTGTGCTCCTGACTGGAGTCCACGTCCCTGAACCTAAACTTGCCGCAGCTACAACGGAAGGCATTACTGATACCCAGGCAGAGCGCGTCAAATCAGAATAAAAGGAGTAAGTAGCCGAACCACTAAAAGTCGGAGTTCCAGCCAGATGATTGTTTCCATAATACCATACCCGATCACTAGCCAGCAGATTGCAGAGCAATACAGTTGCGCCCGTGCCGTCTCCTAGCGGCCAATTAGTCCCGAACTGGTTGCGCAAGAAGTGTACGCGGGCTTCAGTTGCTCCAGATACAAGTTTCACCACCTGAGTCGTATAGCCGATAGTCGATCCCGTAAAAATCACATTCTCAATCACCATAGGCCCGATATCATGCTCGGTCGTCCATAGACAATTATTTGCATTGCTGACATTGTTAGGCTTCTCCACATAACCGCCCGACACATAGAACCCATAAGCCCGATAGAGTTCGCCCAGGATATCGTCGTTATTCTCCCATATACAGTCATTAAACCGTGCGCCGTAAGTGTAATAGTTGTTGGCATCAACACATTTAACCACTGGCCCGGTATGCCTGTAGAATTTACAATTGTTATGCGTGTTTCCATTGTTTGCCGCGCCGGACCAGTAAAACGCCCCAAGCATTTTCTGGGTTGCGAGTAACCCGCCGAAATAGCAATCATCATAGGTGTTAATGATTTGATAGCCCGACACTGCAAAATTACCCGTACCACCCGCTACCGGCCCCTGAAATCGCACGCGCTGAAAGTGCATTGCGGATAGCCAAGCCGTGCTTGCAGTGGTTGCGGTTAGGCAATCCTGCCCGGAAGACGCAGCAAAGGTTAAATCGCTAACATCCGCATACGACCATTTAGTTGTAAGGAAAACGCAAGGGGCGGCTGCCGGAGCCGCTATAATCGACCCCTCCATTGAGGCTCCCTTAACGGACACATAGTTACCGGGATTCCACGAGCCGACAATAAATGAGCCTAAAGGCACTTTAACGGTCCCCTTAGCCGTAGTTACAGCGCCCGAAGCAGCGCCAAAAGCCGCCGAGTCATCAACCGCATCCCCGGCAATAGCGCCAAACCAAGCTACGGATGCTTCTTTTAGCCCTACCACTTCACCAGCTACAGCAACGAATTGTTGCCGAAGAGCATCCGCTGATCGCAGTTGACCGCTTAGAGTAAGAATATAACCGGTGCAGGTGACCAAACCGCCAGGGAGAACATCCAAATCCTGTGTAAGAGTTACATCAGCTGCAAGTCGTTCGTTGCGAGTTACTTCAATTACGGAATTAGCGGGAGCATTGGTTGCAGCAAGAGCAAGCGTTGTATAAACTTCTACACCGATTCTGCCGCCTGAACGAAGATCGCTGACTGCTGTAATAGCTGCACCGTCGGTATCTACTTGCATAAGGCGAACAGTTAGAGCGGGAGTTGTCGGCTCGGCTGACCCGGCGGCCATTTCAGCAAAGACTAGATGAGTTGAACGAGTGATTGCGGCTCCTGCGATTGTGAGAGTGCGGGCGCTATCATAGTCGGCGTAAACAAAGGTTCGAGTGGAAGCTGTATAGGTGTGAGAGGTGGCTGCCTTGTAGACGTAGTAGCCGCCAGGAAAAGCCGTTAGGGCGGTGAGCGTGTGAGAGAGGCTGGCTGAAGTTGCGCCAATGCCGCCTTGAAGAGTGAAGCCAGCAAACTTTTTCTGGAATCGAGCAGAAGGTTCGCCTACAAGAAAAGCTTGCAGGGAAGCTATGAAAGCGCTGTTTTGCACAGGAAGGGAGTTGATGGTTTGAGTAGCCGCTCCAAGAAGAGTTGCTGTTACCAAAATCACTATGAACGAGTTTAGTATGTGCTTTTTCATCCTGCTGCTACTCCTTCAAGTTGCACGTCCGAACCGGAAGCATTGGATACGGTTGCATTAGTAGAAGCTCCGGCGTCTATGGTAGCGTCAATTATGGCAAGGATTCCCCCGGCGTTAAGTTCGATTCCTGCGTCGGATTGTGCGTCCAGGCGTAGAGTAATGGCTTGATCGGCTGTAAGAATGAGAGCTTTCAGGGCTGCGAGATCGGAGATAGGAATCGAAACATAGCCTCCTCCAGTTGTGCGAGCGGCTGAGAACTGAGTGGACTCATCAACGGCTATACGGCGCGAAAGCGGATAACCGGGAAGTCGCTGACCGTCTAGTTCACAGTCTATGGTTATTTTAATTGCGGACATTGTTTACTCCTTAATATTGAAAGTCTTAATGCGACGTAATAGCAACCGCCCCACCACCTCTTTTTAGGCAGGATAGACATAGAGCTTTCCTCCTGCGGTAATGGTAGTAAGAGTTAGACCATCAAACCACTTACCCTCATTAAAGTCTAATTCCTGTTCCCCGGCAGGAGCTGCTGCTGAAGAAGTAGCTGTCCAAATTTCGCCGACATCAGTTTCATCAACAGCCAAGGATTCTGAAGCAGCGGAAGGTTTCCAAAGAAGTTTACGGATTTTGATCGGACCTTGAGCAGTATAAGACCAGATAGCCCCCGCTGTATCTAAGGTCCATACATTTGAGCCATATACATTTGCCATGATCTTATACTCCTTTATTACTATATAACTAAGTATTACCTTTCATCTTCATTGCGGCTGCGCCAATAAGAGCACTTAAACCATTTATGGCGGCTGCTTGAAAAACAGGAACGAAATAACCTAAACAGGCGAATACCAGGACTAAGACAGCAGCACCTAAAAACAGTTCAATGTCTTCGTTCACGGAGCCTCCAATACAGTACTGTCGTGATTAGGTGAAGCAGATGATCTACCGAATACTCTAACAGTCTCATAAACACACTCAGCACGAAATGCAGACATGCCATCTTCCAAGCATATCAAATACAATGTTTTATCGGCATCTTCACGGTTAACTTGTGTTAAATGGTCTTCCCGAATGAGTTGGTATAAAGCGTCATGTACTAAAGAGCCGCGCATAAAGTTACGAGTGTCGATAGCGGGTCCGCTGGGACCGTCCCAAGCATAGCCAGCTTTTATGGTGAGTAAACCGGCCGCGGTAAGTTCGATCCACGGAGTCTTAATGTGCTCGTTTGGATAAATAGCAATTGACGCTAAGTAGTCTTCTACAAGCTGATATTTATATCCGGCCTTGTAGCGGATCTTTTTCACTATTCAATTGCTCCCGTAATACCTGTAGCTGCGCTTTCCGGAATTGTGGCTGTAAGTGAGGGAGTAGTATTAACGGGTTTGTTTTGGTTAAGGGTTGAGTTGATGGTGGAATTGTTGTCTGCATAATAATTGTTGGTTACGGTCATACAAGAGGCAAGCAGACAGATGAGGATTGCTGCTATCGAAAGTTTGATTATAGTCATTAAAATCCCCTCCTTAGACACTGTTTAATGATTTGAAGAGTGAAAGAATGAAGGATTAATTTATCTGAAGGCTTTTCCTTTGTTACCCTGCTTGCCGCCCTTTTTTGCGGGACCGGGAATGTACTTACCGGCGTTGGCGGATTTACCGGCGTTTTGGTTGGTGGATTCCCCGGAGTTCGCTGCTTTAGCCATACTTTTGTCTACTGTGCTCATTGAAGTACTCCTATAGTTAGAGGTTTGGTGTCAAAGTTACAACACTGTCAAATTAATGACATATTATGGTTAAAATGGGGAAAGTCAAGGTAAATTGTGCGGTACGAGCCTGAAAAAACTGAAAATCATTATGGTTAAGGTGATAATTACGCCTAAAACAGAAACTCCTCCAAGAAGCCATGCAAGTTTTCCATTTATCTGTTCGAGTGCATCGAATATACGCACATTGATTTTATCTTGATCCTTTTTAGCTTCTTTCAAATCTGCTACAGCTTCACATACTCCTGAGTGTTTACTACATTCACCGTTGGTTAGAGTTGCTGTTGCGTGCATTGGAGATTTCCTTTCTGACGGGACAGTCAAAGTAGACTACGTAATTTAAGGTGCTTGGATCGTAGCCTTTGGAATGGAAGGTATAGCCTTGGTCTTGAAGAGCAGTAATGAGAGATTCTTCAAGGGTGAGTAAAGGGTAGGAGGATGAGTATAGGATTTTTATGCGCATACTGTTTTCCTCCTTAGTTGTCATTGGAATTGGCCGGTTGGGTAGCTAGTTTCTGGCGTTCTTCGGCAATTCGACGTTCTATGTACCAAGGAGGAGAGCCGGAGTCGCGAAGGTATTTTGCAAGCTGCTGAAGTTCTTCGTTTTTGATTACGACTTCAGCGCGACGCGGAACGAGTTTTACGCAGGAAGCAAAACAATCTATGAGATCGAGGTATTCATCGGCAGCGGGAAAACCGCGAATGGCGGCGTCGAGTTCAAAAAGGTTTGGAGCAACGAAAAGACGTCCATAGTTGATAACAGGTTCGAGGATGGTTCGAATTCGGAATTTCTTGTCTATGTTGGTCGGAATGTTTATGCCGAGAAATGTGCCAAGCTGGTTTTGGCGTTTGGCTTCCTTGCGCATGACGTCAGCGAAGAGGGACTGCATGGCTACAGCCTCCACGCCGAAGATTTTCGGGTTGTATTGTTGGCGCACTTTGAGAAGCTTGTCGATGTAACCTGTGGTCGGGAGTTTGCCAAGCCAGGCGTAGACTGAGAAAATGTGAGTTTGAGGACTGACGGCAATTACCGTGATGGCTTGTTTGGATTGCTTGATGGATGCAGCGCTGGAACCGGATTTGGATTTACCGGAGGCTGGATCGGTGAAGGCATAGTAGGTGCAAAGTCGAGAGTCGATTTCAGGCATACCTCAACCTCATATATTCCCCCCGTCCATGTTTCAGAAACTCATCATAGACTTGCTGGCTGGACATGGTTGCGCCTTCAGGTAAGCCTACTGAACCTATGTTGACTTCTTTTGAGAGCAACGTATCACGCAAGTCTTCACTGTAGACAAACATTCCGTTTTTTAGCTCAAACTGGCGCACCAGGGACATGTCAAAATCAACTAAATCGGGATCGCTAGCATCATTCATGTAGAGTAAAGGAAACAGACTTCCGAATTGTTTCTTCAGGTCTTCAATGCCTTCTTTTAGTACGTTTCCTTCCTTGTCTTTCATTGTATGGAGAGAAAACTTTTCCGGCCAAATCATTTCTCCACCGGAGATCATAGAACGAAAATCCTTGTTCCACTCAACAGTGGGATCTTCTTGTTCAATATAAGAATAAAGATCA